>Ga0326728_10002441_pt1 | contig 61874 bp, 48 predicted proteins | sample MB3enrmetagenome_FD_207602 | JGI IMG/M metagenome (GOLD analysis project Ga0326728, IMG submission 207602) | Lab enriched peat soil microbial communities from McLean, Ithaca, NY, United States - MB31MN | ecosystem: Environmental > Terrestrial > Soil > Wetlands > Peat | place: USA: New York... | reverse complement strand
GAATTCCACCGACATGAAAAGGGGGTAGGTCTTCACTCAGCGGTCTTCCGAAAACCCGCGTTGCAGGCAAACGGTTTGCGGCTTGTCACCCCTCGGAAACCCACGCCAACTGCGAAGGTCAGGCTAAGGATAGAAAGGCCGGCAGGCTGACGACACAAGCCTACGCGATCATCCGTCAGTCGCCGTGTCCTGTTCTTAGCGTATGAAAGGCGCCGGACGCTGTTCCGGGGATACGCGGGCGGAACTGAAGACGCCGAGAAGGAAGCGTCGCGACCAGCTTTCGGCTCACATGGCGGCGCTTGCCTTGTTCCGAGCTATAGCGGAGGACTTGGAAGTCTTGCGGGGGTGTGGGAATGCTGTGACTCGCAGCGCGAAGGAGGCTCCTTGAAGTTCGGGGTACTGGCGCTCGACTACGATGGGACCATCGCACGTGATGGAATACTCGATCCGGAGGTAAAGGCCGCCATCGCGGACGCACGGGCGGGCGGAATTGTAGTCATTCTCGTGACCGGCCGCATTCTTGCGGATGAAGCGGGTAGCAGGAGACTTTCAGTTTGTCGACGCCGTGGTTGCGGAGAATGGGGCGGTACTAGCCTTTCCGAACGGTCATTCCTGGTTGATAGGGCATCCTCCACCGCCGGAGTTCCTCGAGGAACTTCGCCGTCGTGCGATCGATTTCGCCGCTGGCCAGTGCATCGTGGAGACCGACGCAACATTGGCTCCACGGATCTTGGACGTGATCCACGAGCTCGAACTGCCGCTTGTGCTCTTGTTCAACCGCAGCCGCCTCATGGCGCTTCCACAGGGGATTAGCAAGGCAACCGGGCTTCGCCATGCCCTCACCGCGCTACGCCTGTCGGGTCACAACGCGGTCGCCATCGGCGATGCCGAAAACGACCACGACCTCCTCTCGGCTTGCGAGATCGGCGTAGCGGTCGGCTGGGGAAGTCCGGCTCTCCAGAAAAGCGCGGACGAAGTTATACGCGGGGATGGTCCCGGCGCCATCGCCCCATACATCCGGCAGGCCGCAAAAAGCATGCGGCTGCCTCCGGATCGTATTGGCAGGGATAAGATCATCGTGGGCGTTACCGCAAATAGCGAACCGCTCGGGTTCGCCATCCGCGGACGTAATCTGCTCGTCGTGGGAGACCCACGATCCGGAAAATCGTGGGCCACGGGGCTCTTCTGCGAACAGCTTATGCTGCACGATTATTGTACATGCGTAATCGATCCGGAGGGCGACTACGAGCAACTGGAAGCTCTACCCCGCGTGCTCGCATGGGGAGGCGACGGCCCGCTGCCCTCGCTGCCCGATCTGGCCAGAATGCTGCGGCATCCGGACCTGAGCGTGGTGATCGATCTTTCCCACGTACAATACAAGGAGAAGGTCGATTATCTGAAAATCCTGCTGCCAATGCTGGCGTCTCTCAGGCGGAGCACGGGCCTGCCTCACAGGATCGTCGTCGATGAAGCCCATTACTTCCTCAATGAGTCGAACGTCAGAGAGCTGTTGGACCTCGACTTGGGCGCATACACGCTTGTCACTTACCGGCCTTCCGATCTTCACGCCGATGTCCGCAGAGCCATGGAAGTGATCTGCGCCACGCGCATTTCGGATCTGCAAGAGGCTAAGGCGATGCAGACGATGTTTGGCGACGGCTCTGGCGACTGGAGCGCTATGCTGGCAGGATTGGCCGATGGCGAAGCGGTTCTGTTGCCAGGCGCGCAGGGAGCGCCAGGAAAGTTGCAGCGCTTCTCCTTGAGAGCTCGATTGACCGCGCATGTCCGCCATAGGTCCAAATATCTAGATGTACCAATGCAATGTGGGCATGAATTCGTGTTCACCGCGGACGGCAAGCCGGTGGGGCCCCCAAGTAAAACGTTGCAGGAGTTTGTTTCGTCACTGGGGATCGTCTCGCGTGGAGCGCTGGACGGACATGCGCGTCGAGGAGATTTTTCGCGATGGATTGCCGAAGGGTTTCATGATTACCCTCTCGCATCCGATGTTCGTAAGGTAGAGCAGCGATATCGACTCGGCTACGTTGAAAACTTGCAGGGCGAGCTCGTAAAGACGATTCGGGACCGGTATGAAGTTGAATCCGAGTTGGTCCTATAAGCGGCAGGTCGCGGATGAGAATCTTTTCCTTATTCATAGCGGTTGATTCGGTTTGGAAATGGATCCGCCACCTGGGAGGACCCGGATTGATCCTGCTTGGCCTCGCCGACAACACCCCTTTCATCTCCGCCCCGCCGGGAAGCGTCGACGTATTCGTGATCGTGCTTTCGGCGCACCAGTATGGATGGTGGGCCTATTACGCCCTGATGGCCACTGTGGGAGAGGTGGCCGGGGGCTATGTGACCTACCGGTTGGCCGAAAAAGGCGGCCAGGAGACTCTGGAAAAGAAAGTGGGGAAGCCGCGCGCGGAAAAACTCTACCGGCGTTTTGAGAAACACGGGGACATGACGGTGTTCGCCGGCTCGATGCTACCGCCGCCGTTCCCCTTCACTTCCGTCCTGATGGCAGCCGGAGCCCTGCAGTATCCGCACAAGAGGTTCTTGTTGGCGCTGACGGCGGGACGGGTTCTGCGTTTCTTTAGCGTGGCGTATTTGAGCGGGGTCTATGGCCGGCGAATGATCGACTTTTTCTCGCGGCGCTATCAGACGATGCCGTATGCGCTGATCGCGCTGGCAGTGACGGCCGGTATCGGCGCCCTGGTCTATTTCAAATGGCGCCGATCCACGGCGCGAAACAAAAGCAACCCCCGGCGACCGATAGAGAGAACCTAGACGCGCTCGAGCATAGGCATGTGGCGTCACGCGTGGTTCTCGATTTCACCACGCGCGGCTAATATGCAGCGGCGGACCAGCGTACACGCCCCATGTCAACGCCGGACGGCATGACAAGAAGGGCGCGGTTCCCCGCAACCGGGGGACCGCGCCTGAGCGAGGGATTGTCGCGGTTCGCAAGCTAGCTGATCGTAAGGAGGTCTTCGACCCTGGTGACGCCCGGAGCTGCCCAGGCCGCACACTCGGCTTCTTCCCGCTCCGCCCAGGAGCGGACGGAACCGCGAAGCGTCACTTTGCCATCGGACGTCTCCACCTTGACATGGTCGGCATCGATCTCCGCGCTGCGCTTGAGCGCGTCTTCGATTTTGATCTTCACGTCGACGGCGCTGACCTTTGGGGTCACGGTGATTTCGTTGACAACCCCCTTCACGCCCCGCAACGGTCGGACCGCTCTTTCGGCCTCTTCTTTCTGATACTGCCATTCGGTCGCGCCTTTGAGCGTCACCCATCCGTCGGTCACCTGCACCTTTACGGTATCAGGCACTAAGTAGTTCCAATCCAGATGGTTCATGGCGGTGCGAGCGATGTCCTCATCGGTTCTGGCCGCCAAAGAGGACAGCTCGACTTTGATTTCGCTCGCGACCGCCTTGACGTCGGAGACCCGCAATGCCACGCGCTCGGCAGCCCACTTTTCGTAGTAGCTGCCAACATGGCCGTCGAGCTCCACAACGCCATTCTTAACTGAGACGCCGATCTGCTGGGCATGAACGCTGGGATCCCAACGCAATTCCTGTTCGACGTCGGACTGCAATTGTGCATCGTTTTTCATAAGTAATCTCCTAATGTTGTTTGAACCTTCGCTTCGCCGCCGGTTCGGGGAGCCGCTCGGCGCGATTGACGAATCCCAGCCTTGCGGGGCGGCGCAAGCAAGGCTATACCTGCAATCGGAAGGCCGGGCAAGGTAAGGATCCGGAAAATGGAGAACGAATTGCCTTGCGATGGCTGAATCGACTCGCTTGGATCCCGGAGTCTAATGCCATGGCGGTGGACCTAGGATTACCTATGCGCGGGTTGGCCGCCGGCCTCATCATCGCGGCGCCGGTCGGCCCGGTCAACCTGCTCTGCATCCGGCGGACGCTCGAGAAGGGATGGAAATCGGGCATGGCTTCGGGTTTGGGCGCGGCCCTTGCGGACACAATGTACGGGGCCATCGCCGGTTTCAGTATCAGCCTGGTGATTCAGCTTCTGATCCGCGAAGAGTTTTGGATCCGGGTGGTCGGCGGGATCCTCTTGACAGGCATCGGAGTCGTGTACTACTTTAAGCCGCCTCGGTCGCTGGAAGCGGGCGAGGACGGCGCCTCCGCCAACTCGGACTTTGTCTCCGCGTTCTTTCTGAACGCGACCAACCCAACCACGGCGCTCTCCTTTCTGGCGGTCCTGGCCACGCTCGGCGCGGGACGACAAGGATCTCTGTGGCGGACCTCGCTTCTCGTGGCCGGCATATTCTGCGGGTCGATGATCTGGTGGATCTTTCTGGTAAGCGCGGCGAGTCGTTTGCGCAGCAGGATTACCGATCGCACCATGCGTTGGATGGACCACGTGGCAGGGGCTGCCATCGGCGGCTTCGGGCTATTAAATGTGTTCCTCAGTCGCGGGCGCAGACATTAGAACGGCGCCGAAGTGTTGGACACCCGGTCCAGAAGCGGGTTCGTGCGACGGCCAAACCATTCCTCTTGTCGGAAAACACGGCGTTCTGTGCGTTTGGCCCACAATTTGCCTACTGGAGATCGCACGGAGGCGAAGATAATGGCAGCCATAAATATCGGCCCCATGGACGCATTCTGGATATTCATCATGCTGACTTCACTGCAGCCGGTGGTGAAGCAGCGCTGGCTTGAAGCGTCCCGGCGCAGACTGATCGCTCAGATTGAACGCCAGCGCGGATCACGAGTGATTCTACTCGCGCACCGGCAAAAGACGATGAGCTTTCTCGGTTTTCCGCTAGTGCGGTACATCGACGTCAATGATTCAGAAGACGTCATTCGGGCCATTCGCTTGACCGACCCGAGCATTCCAATCGACATCGTGCTGCACACTCCAGGCGGTCTGGTACTGGCGGCAACGCAAATTGCAAGCGCCATAAACCGGCGAAAGGGAAAAGTCACCGCTCTGGTGCCGCACTACGCCATGTCGGGAGGTACGCTGATCGCACTGGCGGCCGATGAAATTGTACTGAGCGACCATGCCGTGCTTGGGCCGGTCGACCCTCAACTGGGGCAATATCCAGCCGCATCGCTGCTAAGGGCGGTGGAACAAAAATCAAAGGATCGGATCGATGACGAAACTTTGATTCTTGCGGACCAGGCAAGGAAAGCTATTACTCAGGTTCAAGAAACACTACGGGAACTGCTTCGCGGCAAATACCCCGGTCCGGTTGTGGACAACCTGGCGGCCGCGCTTTCCGAGGGCAGGTGGACACACGATTTTCCCATTACCTTCGACTACGCCAGAGGGCTGGGATTGCACGTAAGCTCTGAGATGCCGCCCGAGGTTTTGGAACTGATGGCGCTGTATCCCCAGCCAGTGCGACGTTTCCCCACGGTCGAGTACCTCCCGGGAAGACGTGTTGCCGAACGGAGAATTGAGCCGGGGGAATTTAGTGCGGAGCTATGAACGACGAACAAGTCCGGGGCGGCGTCTCGCTAAAACCGACGTCTGTTTGGAAAACTGGAGAAAGACAGTATGGGCGGCATGATCCCACTGGCGGATGCGTCTCGACGGCCCAGGCGTTTCGCCATCGCTACGACCACAATCATCCTCGTGAACGCGTTCGTTTTTCTGTTGGAGCTGATGGGTGGCGACGCATTTGTAAAGCAGTGGTCGATGATCCCCGCCGATCTTGTCGCGGGCCGGCACTGGGTTACCATCTTGACGGCGATGTTCATGCATGGCGGCTGGATGCATATTTTGGGCAACATGGTTTTCTTATGGGCATTTGGCCCTGAAGTCGAAGATGCCATGGGGCCGCTGCCTTACGCGGCGTTTTACATGCTCAGCGGCCTGGTAGCTACGCTGGCGCAGATTGTAGTGATGCCCGGTTCCAACGTTCCCAATCTGGGCGCCAGCGGAGCCATTGCGGGTGTGATGGGCGGGTTTTTGATAACCTACCCCCGCGATCGGATAAAGACGGTGCTTTTGTTTGGTTGGTTCGCCCGCATTACCGTGGTTCCCGCGGCGCTTTTGATCGGCCTCTGGTTTCTGATTCAGCTTTTCAGTGGGGTCGGCGCCGTGGCGGATGTGCAAACAGGTGGCGTAGCTTATATGGCTCACGTTGGCGGCTTTATCTTTGGGCTGGCTACCGCGCGAGTCTTTGAAGGTTTCCGGCGCATCGCCGAATAGGGAACCGAGCCGGTCGCACGATGGCGCGTTGAAAACGACTGGGACCTGTCATGGTCTCCGTGTTGGCGGCGCTTGTGCGCGAGTTTCAAAGCCAATTGCGGCAGACGCCGATTAACGCCATGAAGCTCGCTTGACGAAAGGGACGTTCGTGACAGGAATTCTCAAGCTCGCCTACAAGCTGCTGGTCAACGACAAGGCGAAGTTTACCGCGCTGCTTGTGGGTATTACATTCGCCGTCTTTCTGATAATCCAAATGACTGCGATGTTCGCCGGCACCATGAAGCGCGCCTCCGCGACGGTGCTCAACCTTGGCGCCGCCATGTGGGTCATGGATCCGGCCGTTCAAACGGTCGCAAACACGATCGGCATGCCGGATTACGTACTGGACGCGGTCCGGAGCATGCAGGGCGTCAGCTACGCGGTCCCGGTATATACCGGCGGAGCTCTCGTCAAGCGGGCCGATGGCTCCTACCAGTCGGTGACGGTGGTCGGTCTCGACGACACAAGCCTGTTCGGCCGGCCACAACTCATCCAAGGAAGAATCGAAGACATCTATGGCGAGAACGCTTTCATTGTGGTCAAGGACCCCGAATTCCCTAAACTGGGCAATCCTCAGGTGGGAACGGAGTTCCAGGTGAACGACCACCGGGGCGTCATTGTCGGTATCGCCAAGGTTGCCAGCAGCGGTCTCTTTGGTGTTCCGACGCTCTACACAACCTATGAAAGAGCGCTTCAATACCTACCGAATCCACGATTCACAATCTCCTACGTCCTCGTCGAGCCGAAGAGCTTCGTGGATATAACCCATATCAAGCGACAGGTACAGGCGCTGGGCTACCTGGCCGTCACGAAAGATGAGTTCATCGATCGAATCACCAACTTTTACATTTACCAGACCGGCGTGGGGACCAACCTCCTGATCATGACCGTGATGAGCTTCATCGTAGGCCTCTCTATTTCGGGCCAGACCTTTTACACCTTTGTCTTGGAGAACCTCGACAAGTTCGGCGCGCTGAAGGCGATCGGCGCAAAAGGTCGCGAATTGATTTTCATGATTCTGTTTCAGACGAGCTTCACAGCCCTCACGGGCTACGGATTGGGCATCGGCTTGTGCGTCCTTTTGATCAGGCTGGCCAGGCTAAGGCTTCCGGACTACGCCGCGCTGATTACTTATTGGAATCTCGGGCTTGCCTTCGTGATGGTTGTGATCATCGCCGCCATCTCGAGCTATTTCGGCGTGCGAAAGGTGTTGCGGATCGAGCCGTTCGATATTTTCCGGGGTTGATATGCCGGATCCAGCGATCAGAGCGACGGGCGTGGTCAAGTGGTTTGGGGAAGGCGAGGCCAGAACCCAGGCCCTCAGAGGCGTCAGCGTAGAAGCCTATTTTGGCGAAATGCTGTATATTGTGGGGCCATCGGGGAGCGGCAAGACGACATTGTTGAGCGTGCTCTCGGGGATTCTCCGGCCGGACTCGGGCAGCGTCTCCGTGGAAGGATCCGACATCTGGAATCTAGGCAGCGACCGGCTTGCTGATTTCCGCCTTCACAAGATTGGGTTCGTATTCCAGGATTTTCATCTGTTTCCCCGGTTGAGCACCGCCGAAAACGTGGCGATTCCTCTGATTCTCAAGCGCAAGAACTGGAGCGAAGCGATCGTCGAGGCCACCAAGTATCTGGACATCGTCGGTTTGAAGGGCCGCGCCGGGCTTCCGCCGGTAAAACTCAGTGGCGGGGAGCAGCAGCGTGTGGCCATCGCGCGGGCGATTGCCGGACAACCGGATATCCTGATCATGGACGAGCCTACCGCCTCGTTGGACGGGGACACCGGCCAGGCGATCGTTGGTTTTGTGAAGCAGCACGTTCTCGATGAAAAGCGGTGCATCCTGATCGTCACCCACGACGACAGAATCAGCCAATTCGCCACGCGGATCTTAACGATGGCGGACGGCGTGCTGACTGGAACTGTGAAAGGAGGTTCCGCGTGAGAAAACTGCTATTCGCGCTTTCGATAGCCGGGCTGCTCGGCGGATGCGCGCTCGCCTATTTATCGGGCATCACCCAGCCGCCGTTACCGCCGGCCTTCAATCCGGCCACCAATCCTTATCCCGATGGAATTTACGCCAATGGCATCCTGGAGAGCGATCAGGCGAGCGGAGAGAACATCAACGTCTATCCGGAGGTGCCGGGTACCGTAAAGCAGATCCTGGTAGCGAAAGGCCAGGAGGTCAAGAAGGGGACGGTTCTGTTGTTGATCGACGACTCAATAGAGAGAGCCACCGTCGAGCAATTGGAATCGCAGGCGCAGGCCTCTTCAACGCTCCTGGCGGAGCTGAGGGCACAGCCCCGAAAAGAAGTTCTCGACGTTGCGGAGGCCCAAGTCGTGTCCGCGCGGGCGGCCTTGAAAACCGCTCAGGATGGATTGAATAAGCAATGGGCCGCCTACGATCTCAATCCGAAATCGATCAGTAAGGACGCATTGGACAGCGCCGTGAACGCCGTCGCAACGGCGCGAGCCAGCCTGGAAGTGGCCGGGAAGCAACGCGACCTGACTGAAGCGGGCGCCTGGATTTACGACATCAATAACCAGGAAAGACAGTACAACGCTTTGTATAAGTCCTATTTATCCGCCAGCGCGTTGCTTTCCAAGTACACCATTCGAGCGCCCAAAGACGGAATCGTACTGGCCATCAGCCCAACTGTCGGGAGTTTCGTTTCAACGCAAGGCGCCTACGATACTTATACGCAGGGAATGACCCCGGTGGTCATGCTGGGAAGTCCTCATGCGCACCTGAATGTGCGTTGCTACGTCGACGAAATCCTGGCGCCGCGCCTCCCGAATCCGGCGAAGATGAAGGCGCAGATGTCGGTACGCGGATCCAACGTCAAGATCCCGCTCCAGTATGTCAGAACCCAGCCATTCATCTCTCCCAAAATCGAGCTCTCCGATCAGAGGCTGGAACAGGTCGATGTCAGGGTGCTGCCTGTCATTTTCCGGCTTGCGACGCCCAAAAGCCTGAAGCTGTATCCAGGTCAACTGGTCGACGTTTATATCGGTGAGTGAACTATGGCCGGAGATTCATACAAGATCGAGTCACGCGCGCCGAGCATCGCACTCGCAGTCGGCCTAACTCTGCTGACGGCATGCAGCATCGGTCCAAAATACGCGAGGCCTTCGGCGCCGGTTCCACCCGCTTACAAAGAACTCGGCGCGGCGAATGTGGAAGGCGAGTGGAAGCCGGGGCAACCGCGTGATGACGCTGCGCGTGGGAAGTGGTGGGAGCGGTTCGACGATGTCCGGTTGAACCAGCTCGAAGAGAAGGTCGATATCTCGAACCAAAACATCGCCGCGGCGGCAGCCAACGTCCTGGCCGCCCGAGCCGTGATACGGGAAGCCCGGGCACAGTATTTGCCGACGGTCGCCGGCGGCCCCAGCATTACGAATTCACGTTTGTCCACCGGATTCGGTAAGCCGCTCGGCATCGCCTATACGAATTATTCTCTACCGTTCGAGGCGTCATGGGAGCCGGATCTCTGGGGGCGAATTCGAACCACGGCAGGGGCGAACTCGTTTGCCGCGCAGGTCACTGTGGCGGATCTGCAGAATGTCCGCCTGTCCGTTCAGGCCGAGCTCGCCGTCGATTACTACGAACTCCGCGCGCAGGATTCGGTGAAGGAGCTGCTTGACTCGACGGTGAGCGTTTATCGGGAATCCCTGGAGCTTACGCGCGACTTGTCCGAAGCCGGAGTTGGCAACGATGAAGCGGTCGCGCAGGCGGAGTCCCAATTGAAAGCCACCGAAGCGCAAGACACAAATCTCGGCGTTCTTCGGGCTCAGTATGAACATGCGATCGCGGTTCTGACCGGCCAGCCGGCATCGACCTTTACAGTTCCCGTGGAGGCTGTAAAAGCCAGTCCTCCTTCGATTCCAGTCGGTGTTCCCTCCGAGCTTTTGGAACGCCGCCCGGATATCGCCGCCGCCGAACGCGGGGTCGCCCAGGCGAATGGGCAAGTCGGCATAGCCCAGGCGGCCTTCTTTCCCGCAATCACGCTGAGCGCATCCGTCGGACTCCAGAGCCTTTCGATTGCAAAATGGCTCGAATGGCCGAGCCGGGTTTGGTCCGTGGGCCCGACTCTGGCGCAGACGATCTTCGACGGCGGATTGCGCAGGGCCACAGTCCAGCAGTTCCGGGCGTCCTATGAGCAAACTGTCGCGAATTACCGTCAAACCGTGTTGACGGCTTTCCAGCAGGTCGAAGACAACCTGGCGGCTCTCAGAATCCTAGCCAAAGTCATCGAGCAACAAGATTCCGCCGTCGAATCGGCGGAAAGAAGCCTTGAGATAGCCGACGTCCGCTTTCGGGCCGGCATCGATCCCTACCTGAATGTGATCACGGCTCAGGCTGCTTTGCTCGCCGACCAGCAAGCGGCGGTGACTCTTAGAACCCAAGAAATGGTTGCCAGCGTGCAGTTGATCGAGGCGTTGGGCGGCGGTTGGGACGCCTCGCAGATTCCCTCGCCACAAGAGCTCGGAAGGAGGATTCCAAATGGATCCAGTGATAAACCCTGAAACACTCGTTGGCGGCGCCGGCGCGCGGATCGAGCGCATCCTGTGTCCGGTCGATTTTTCGGAAGTCTCGATGAAGGTCTATCGCTATGGGCAATCGATCGCCAGCCACTATGGCGCCGCACTCGCTGTACAGCACACTATTGAATTGGAGCAGTATGTCAGCGGCCTCTATGCGCCTTCTCTAGGACTCTTCGAGGAATTCCGCCAGACGCAAATAGCCAATGCGCGGCGGGAGTTGCAACAATTGCTAAGCGCATTCAGTGGCATTCGGGCCGAATGCATCGTGCAGGAGGGCATGGCGGCGGATGCAATTCTGCGCTTGGCTCGAGAGCGGGAGATGAGTTTGATCGTGTTGGGGACCCACGGCCGGCGGGGCTTTGACCGCTTGATGTTAGGATCGACTACAGAACGCGTCTTGCGGCGCGCTTCCTGTCCTGTATTGGTTGTCCGCCCAACGGCGCCGGGTTCCAGTGATCGGGCTACGGCCGATGAGCCCGTCCCAATCCGGCGAATCCTCTGCTGCGTCGATTTCTCGCCGCATTCACGGCGGGCCTTGGAATATGCGCTGTCGGCGGCGGAAGCCTACGATGCCGAGGTCACGGTCTTCCACGCACTGGACGACGTTTCCGAATCGGCGAACGTTGGACGGGAAACGGACGCCGTAATGGAGACCCTCGAGAAACTTCTCCCGCCTGGCGCTTCCCGCTCCACGAAAGCTCGCCTGGAGGTGCGCCTCGGCAGGGCATATCAAGAAATCCTCAAGCTTGCCTCGGAAATGCAGGCGGACCTGATCGTCACGGGAGTGCGGGGCCGCCACTCGTTGGATCTGGCGGCGTTTGGTTCCACCACGTATCGGGTGGTCCAACTCGGCTCCAGTCCAGTACTGACGGTTCCTATTTAGGGAAGGTGAGGATACGACCAGGTTATGGGCGGCGCTTCTATCGCCAGAGGCATCCCAATCCGGCCATGAGACGCATTGCGCTGTTCCGTTGCAATCTTATGCAGCGGGCAGAGGCCGCTCGTTCGTTATCGCCAGCTTCCGCATCCGGTACATGAGTGTCGACCGCGCAACTCCGAGGCGCGCAGCGGCGCCATGCGGTCCGGCGATCACCCAATTGGCCGCGTGAACGGCCTTCAGAATGTGTTCGCGCTCGCACTCCTCGAGCGTGGTCGGTCTGGCAACGCTTCTTCTCTTAAATAGTTCCGGTATCGGCGGATTCAGGACGCGGCCAGTGGTCAGGATCACCGAGCGTTCCACAAAGTTCTGCAATTCCCGAATGTTCCCTGGCCAGTCATGGTCCAGCAGCGCCTCCATGGCCTCCGAAGGAATCTCCTCGATACGCTTGTTCATCCGCTGTGCATAGAAACACACGAAATGCGCCACCAACAAGGGAATGTCGTCACGCCTGTCGCGCAGTGGGGGAATGAGAATTGGAAATACATTGAGCCGGTAGTATAGATCGCTCCGGAACAGCTTTTCGGAAACAAGACGGTCGAGGTCCTGATTTGTGGCGGCCACCACTCGCACGTTGACTCGTTGGGTGGTTGTGCCGCCAAGTCTTTCGAACTCCTGCTCCTGCAAGACTCGCAGTAGCTTCACCTGCAGCTCGAGTGGCATATCGCCGATCTCATCCATGAATAGCGTGCCCCGGTCGGCCGCCTCGAAGCGGCCGATCCTTCGCACCATGGCCCCCGTGAAAGCGCCTTTTTCGTGCCCGAAGACCTCGCTTTCGAGCAGTTCCCGCGGAATGGCCGCGCAGTTCATCTTCACGAAAGCGCCAGCCCGCCGCAGGCTGGAGGCGTGAATGGCGCGTGCGATCAGTTCCTTGCCAGTCCCCGTCTCTCCCTCGATGAGAACTGTGGAGTCCGTCGGGGCCACGGTTTGAAGTTGATCCAGCACTCCGCGCAGCGCCGCGCTGCGTCCCACGATGCCTTCGAAACCGTCTCGCTCTGTGCTGGCGAAGCGATCCGGTGCGACCAGCGGCTCGATCGAAGTGGTTGCGCCGTAGTCCCTGAACGTGGCCTTGGGCGGCAGTCCCGTAAAGCCACGCGAAGATCGGGAGAAGGAGTGCGCTTCCCGTCCATCCAAGACGATGATGTTGTTGCAACCCATCTTGATACCTCATCTCCTCACTAAAACTCTCATCCCATCGCGGTGAACAAGCCATTCTGGGCGCTCATGTCTCACAATTGCTATGGACCTCTTGCAGTATGAGGTTACCGGACTTGAAGATGGTAGTCGTGAGATTGGAGTCAGGTTTTGGTGGAAGAAGAGCTTGCGTCGGGTTTTGTCGGTGTTCTTCGCCGATAAGCGACAGAAGTAGTAATCGGGTCAAGCAGCCAACAGATCAAGCTGGATCGTCTGCGGAACCCACTGAATCCAGGAGCGATAGTCCAACGTTCAGACACTGAGCACTGGACACGGCGACTCACGGATGATGGCGTAGGCGTTCGTGGGTAGACGACCTGCAATACTGTCATGACTGTTGCGCCCGATGACGAGGAGGTCGGCCTGCGCCTGCTTGGCTGCGCCGGCTACCGCGTCGGCGATCGGACCTGCTTCGATGTGAATCTCGCCTTCGGCCCCCGCGGTCTCCAGCAACCGTGTTAAATCGGCTCTTGCCTCATTGATGACGTAGCCTCTCGATTCCGGCGAGAAATAGTATTCCTCCACGCGGGGATCGAGCGAGGCGACGACGTGAATCACGCTGAGCGATGCTCCAAACTCCCAGCATAGCCGGCTAGCCCAGCCCAAGACGCTGCTGCTTTGCGGTCCAAGATCGACAGCGCACGCAATGCGACGCGGTGTTGCCGATACGTCGGACGACGCATCCGGCGTATGAGCCGCCGTCCAGACGAGACAATTTGCATCGTGAAGGACCTTTGCCGTGATCGAACCGAGGAGCAGGCGCCGGAATGGACCATACCCATGAGTGGGCATCATGATCAGATCGACGTGTTCCTCTTTGGCATACTCCACAATTGTCCTTGCCGGATCGCCTTCCCGCAGGATCCGCTTCACCCCGAGGTGGCCCCATTCGTTTGAGCGGAACCCCTTCATTTTTTCCTCGGCCTCGACTCTTGCGCCGTCGTGTAGCACCTTCATTTGGGCTGAGGTTGGGAGCGGCAGATCGAAACGCGGAGCCAGAACGTGGAGCAGAACGATTTCGGAACCGAAGCGTTCGCCGACTGCCACGGCGGCGTTGGCGGCGTCCGTCGAGCGCGCCGAGAAGTCTATCGGCAAAAGAACCTTCGCTATGGTGAACATATTGGCACTGTCCTTTCGAGGCCAAGCTTCCGGGAGTCTATTGGGCGCATGGGCTTCCCGCAATTGCTCCCTGCAATCGTTTGGCCGATTGCCGTTTTCTTCCGGGCGCCGGCGGACGCGGTCTTTTTCGCCCGCTTTTCTTGACCGGGACTCGGACGATGTCTTGACTGACGGTCTCCTCGCGTGGGAACGGTAGAACGCGGACTGGCCCTCAAGTTGCTTATGCCGACACGAGGTTGTGCTGCATTTCGGCGATTCCTCATGATCGCTCCAACGAGTTCCACAGCCAGTTCCTCGATTCGCGCATGGTCTATTCCTGCGCCTATTTCCCGCGCGCAGATGTCCCCCTGGAGGAGGCGCAACTGGCGAAGCTTGATTACATCTGTCGCGAGCTGAACGTGCGACCGGGCGAACGCAGGACTGTCTCATGTGCGGCCGGCTGGAACGGCTGGAAGAGATCGATTACAATGGCGGTGTTCGGAAGCGAAGCTGTCGGCCGAAGTGGTGAATCTGCGAACCAACGCCACCGTGTGGATTGGTGATGCAGATGAGACCATGAGGGTCGACGCCCGCAATGTAAACTCTGTTGTCGTGGAAATGAGCCAGGCTGCCCAAAAGAGCATTGATACGCTCGTGACGAGCTTGAACCAGCGACTCAGAGCGCAGTGACAGGTGACGGGATGAGCATTCCGAATGAGACTCAGGCTGCTGCACAGGCGGTGAGTTCGTCGGCGGCGGCCAACGGGCTGACCTCACAGGAAGCCGCGGCGCGGCTCAGCCAGTTCGGCCCCAATGATCCCGCCCCTCCCAAGCGCCAATCCGCCGTTCTCGACTTTCTGCGCCTTTTCTTAAATCCACTGGTATTGATATTGCTGATCGCTGCCGCCGTCTCCGCCTTTCTCGGCGAAGCGGTGGACGCGGCGATCATCGCCGTCATCGTGCTGCTCAGCACCGTGCTCGACTTCACCCAAAACTACAAGTCGCAGCGAGCCATCGAGCAATTGCGGCAACAGGTCGCACCTACTGCTACCGTGCTGCGCGACGGGAAGTGGCGGGAACTTCGGCGAAGCGATGTTGTCCCCGGTGACGTCGTGCGCCTGTCGGCTGGAAACTTGGTCCCGGCCGATGCGCGCCTTTTGGAATCGCGCGATCTTTTCATTCTGCAAGCGTCATTGACGGGCGAATCGCTGCCAGTCGAAAAGCAGGCGCGGGGCGAGGAGGTCTCCACCAAGCCCGATGCCGAGAACATGGTCTTCATGGGTACCTCCGTCGTCAGCGGAACGGCGAGCGCCTTTGTCGTAGCCACCGGCGCCAAGACGGCTTTTGGCGATATCGTCACCCGCCTCGCCGGGCGGCCCGAGCTAACCGCGTTCGACCGGGGCCTGAAGGATTTCAGCCTCCTCCTCAGCCGCACCGTTCTTTTCCTGGTCATCTTCCTGATCGTGGTCAGTCTGGCCAGGCATCGGGATCCTTTTCAGTCCCTCCTGTTCGCAGTGGCATTGGCGGTCGGCCTGACCCCGGAGTTTCTTCCCATGATTGTCTCCGTGACCCTCTCCAAGGGCGCCAGGGCCATGGCCCGGAAGAAGGTGATCGTCAAACACCTCTCGGCGATCCAGAACTTCGGCGGCATTGATGTGTTGTGCAGCGACAAGACAGGGACGCTCACCAGCGGCAACATGAAGCTCGACCGGTCCCTCGATCCCTTCGGAGAGCCGTCGCAACGGGTACTTGCTCTGGCGTATAGCAACAGCAAGTTCGAGACGGGAATTCGGAGTCCGCTCGATATGGCCATTCTGCAGAACCCCGAGCCGGCGGAGGCGGCGAGCTACGAGAAGCGCGACGAAATCCCCTACGATTTCGAGCGCCGCCGGCTCTCGATCGTGGTGGAGCGGCAATCACGGAGGTTTTTGATCACAAAGGGGGCGCCTGAAGGAATCCTCGCGCGCTCGGTGAGCTACGAATCCGACGGCCACACCGCCACTCTGGATGCGGCCGCGCTCGGGCGCTGCCAGGCGACTTATGAAGGATTGAGCCGCCAGGGACTTCGGGTTCTCGCGGTGGCTTATACCGAGGTCGAAGCTCGCGTCAACTATTCCGCTGACGACGAACGGACTCTCACCCTGGCAGGTTTCTTAGCCTTTTCCGACCCGCCTTTGCCGGACGCCGCCGAGGCCTTGGCCGCGCTGCGGCGAAACGGAGTGGAAGTCAAGATCATCACGGGCGATGGGGACCTGGTCGCCGCTCACGTTTGCAGCCAGGTTGGCCTCGAATCGGGCAAGATCGTGCTCGGTGACGAACTTGAGCGGATGAGCGATGTCGCGTTGGCGCATGTCGCCGAGGTGACCACGGTTTTCGCGCGGGTGTCGCCGGCGCAGAAGAACCGCATCATCACGGCGCTGAAGCATCGCGGCCACGTCGTGGGATTCATGGGCGATGGAATCAATGATGCCCCGTCCCTTCACGCGGCCGATGTGGGCATCTCGGTCGCATCGGCTGTGGATGTGGCCCGTGAGGCCGCCGACATTATCCTCGTCGAGCCGGGCCTGGATGTTCTCGCCAGCGGCATCCTCGAAGGGCGCAAGGCTTTCGGGAACGTAATGAAGTATCTCTTGATGGGCACCAGCTCGAACTTCGGCAATGTCTTCAGCATGGCGGTCGCTTCGCTGGTCCTGCCGTTCCTCCCCATGCTGCCCACGCAAGTTCTGCTGAACAACTTCATGTACGACCTGTCGCAGCTCACCATCCCGACCGACAATGTCGACGACGAATATCTCCGAAAGCCACAGCATTGGGATATTAGCCTGATCCGAAATTTCATGGTGTTCATCGGGCCGATCAGCTCGATTTTCGATTTCCTGACCTTCTATGTGCTGCTGCATTTCTTCCATGCCGGTCAAGTGCTTTTCCACACGGGTTGGTTCGTGGAGTCGCTGGCGACGCAGACTCTGGTGCTTTTCGTCATTCGCACCTCACAGAATCCACTGCGGAGCCGGCCCAGCCGGCCCCTGATGACAACCGTACTAATCATTGTGGCGGCCGGCAGTCTGCTGCCGTTCAGTCCGCTCGCCGGTCCACTCGGCTTCGCACCATTGGCGGGAAGCTACTTCGTCTATCTGGCGGCAGCGACGTTCGTGTATCTGGTGCTCGTAGAATTGGGCAAGCGTCTGCTCCTCAGTCGCACGCCGCGGAGGACGAATTGAGCGACGAAATGCCGCTGACCCGCAACGCACGGGTCGTACACTACCGAGCGAGAGTTGTCCACGCGTCTTCACTGGATGCAGGCTCCTCATGAAAGTTCGTGGAGGAGCCGCCGCACCATCACGATGCCCAACTTGCCGGAACACGGCGGCGAGAGGGAACGTTCGTTTGTTCGTTTTCACAACGAGCATCGGCGCTCCGCTCGTGTCCGCGCCGGCCTAAAAGGACGGCATTTCCGCCGGTTTTGTGGTCGAGAAAACCAGCCATCGGCGGGTATGTGGTACCGACTCTACACCAGTTTCTAAAACTCCGGGCCTGAAACTGGCGCTGCACAGGTGCGACAAAGGCCGGTATGGCCGAACGGTGATGCCGGTACTGTGGGTCCGTGCGGCACTGGCAAAAGTCACTTGGCCCAAGCCATCGGCCATGCCGCCATCCAACACGGCTACCGCGTGATATACCGCGAGACGCACATCCTGCCATCCTGCTGGACGACCTGGCCGAGGCCGTAGCCGAGGGCACGCGCAAGGAGTTCATGGAGTCGCTGACCAGTGCGCTGTTGCTCATCATCGACGACTTCGGCATACGCGGGCTGCCGCTGACGGCGGCCGAGGATCTGCTGGAGATCATCATGCGCCGCTACGAGCGCGCCAGTGTGTTTGAAAACTTTGGTGGGCCCTGAAGGATTTGAACCTTCGACCAACGGATTATGAGTCCGCTGCTCTAACCGCTGAGCTAAGGGCCCTGACCTTTTGTTATCTTTAATTTGGAGACGGCGCTGCGTTTTGCCTTCGCCTATTCCTTGCCCACCGCCTTCTCCAGGGAGAACGTCCTTTTTCGACCTGTAGCCGTCGGAATAGCGGGCCAGGCGCTCGCGGACACGAACGGCAGCGCCGTCCGTGATTCCGTTTTGGTAGCACCTAACGTCCCAGCTTCCGTTTTGCCGCAAGACTTGTCCTCGTTGCATTTTGCTGCGCCTATCCGGTATAAGCCAGTTTATCACGGCGTTCCAATCGGTCGGATGTCGCGGCCAAGGCGCGGACGCGGGTCTTTTCATAAACCCAGGATTCGGGAACCTTGAACCGGGCGGCGACTTCTTCGGGCCTGAGTATGTTCTCGGCCCAGAGTGGTGGAGTTCGTATACCAGGCAGTCGTTTTGAACGCCTTCTGGCGGCGGACGATCGGGCGGTCCCCGGATCGTAACGACTTGGCTTCCCTTGCCGCCGCCCAGCCCAGGATGACCGCCTGAAAACCTGGGGCGCCCTCACTAAGCGTTGCTCAGTTCCTGCTAGGAGAGCGCGACTCTATTCGAGTTCAACGCGCCAAACGAATGCAAACACCGCGCAAGCCGGTCACCCAGCACGCTCACGTTTGGCTCAATGAACATGTTGACGTGGTCCCCGGGTATTTCGAAGATCTCGACGCCTTCCGTCGCCAGCGGTCCCCACCCCAAATCCGGCGGAATTCTCGGTTCCCAGGCATGGGAATCTTTCGTCTTGAACAATACGATTCGGCCGTTGTAAGGCTTCGGCAAATAGTTGACGGCGGCGAACCAATTCACATGATAAGGACCGTGGAGCGAATTGGGAATAGAGACGCCGAACCTTGAGGTCACCGAATAAAGCATCCTCAGCAACCTGGATTCGACTTTTGTCTTCATGTACACAAATGTATCCGGCCGGTGAAGGGCTTCACTCAAGTGCGTCTTTAGGCGGCCGTAAACATACCTTGCTTTTCTCCCGGGCGGATCGACTTTTGCATGCCTCTTCACGTAACTCATTTCGCACGAATCAATCATGCCGATAAAAGGCGCTTCTTCTCCCCGCGCCCGAAGCTGCTGGGCCATCTCGAAGGCGAGCATTCCACCGAAGGAATAGCCGATCAGGTAATAAGGTCCACCGGACACGACCCGCCGAATGTCTTTCAGATAATAGGCCGCCATTTCCACCAGGTTGGTAAGCGCCGGCCCAACCGGATCGAAAGCCTGCGACTGGATTCCGTAGACTGGATATCTGGAGTCGAGCTTATCGACAAGCTTCCCAATTTCCGGCACGACGCCTCCTACCCCGTGAAGGAAAAACAGAGGAGGCGCGGAACCAAATGGGCGAATGGGAAGAACGCTGGAAAACTGGGTGCGCCTGAGCGCCAACGAGCTCATAGAACTTCCCCGTGGCACACTTCGCCGTTTGCGCTCGCGCCCAAGCCATCGGGCGCCGGTCCGGATTGAAACACGCACCTCCGCGCGGACCTCTCCGCGAGGGTCATGTGCCGAAATCGATCGGAAAGTCGAGCTAAGAAGCTTCTGTCGGGCCACGGGATAAGCATGAGTTCCCTCAGTAAGTCAGGTTCACCCCAAGGTACATCGTGGTAACCGGAGCGCAGAGCTTCGCTCGTCGGGTCGGAGAGCCAGGCTTGGGGGAAGTAAGAGACTATATCGCTGTCTGGAACGAACCGCGCCTGGTTGGGCGGGAGACCCGATAGCTCTGAACATAAACGCCCGATCAGGTCGCGACCCTGGCCGAACCTCAGATGGCACGGCATCGCACAACGTGGGTTCAACTCTACGAGGTATGCAGTTCCGGTTTTATTCTCGATCATGAAGTCGAGTCCGTGAAATCCGGAAAGATTCAGGCGTCTCGCGAGAGCTTCGGCGGCGCTGAGCATCTGACGCTCGCCGACAATGCGAACGATTGTCGCGGGACCCATGACGCCTTGCGCCGCGACGACCTCCACGGCGATTCCAGCCAATACCTTGCCCCTCCAGCAGAAGACCACGCAGTTGGCTGGGCGGCCGTCGATACGCGACTGGGCGATAATTGCGGGCCTCAGCCCGCGCCACCACGACTCGACCCAGAAGGGGTCCCGATTGATGAATAGTCGCTTGAGCATGGCGAGCGTCCCCAGCGGTTCGTCCATGCGATGAAAGCAAGCCTCCGCTTCCTTCAGGCTGCGAACAACCTTCACGCCCAGACCACCCCACGAACCATCGGTCTTCATGACCCAGGGAAACTCCTGAGTAACACTCCAGCGGCGCAGGTCTTCGGGACTGGAAACTTCAAACATTTCCGGAACAGGTATACCCTCGGCGCGCGCCTGGCGCAGTAGCGCGAATCGAGAGGAAACGACGGGGAACGCAGCGGGCGCACCCAGGGATCGCTCGATGAGATGCGCGAGACGCTTCCCGGATTCGCCATTTGTCACGGCTTGCGAGTGAAGCCGATGAAGGTGCGAAACTGCACGGTCATCGAAAGGCAAGACCAGGTCCGCGGACGAGCCCTCTATAGCCTCGGCCAAAGACCGCATAGGGCGAATGGGCCGGTAAAAGAACCTTTGCGACACCGCGCTAGTCTTGGCCAAGGGGTGGCCGCGTCTTGGGTATACTGCGGCAACTCTGACGCCGGCGCCTGCCAGCGCGATTGCGACATGCGCCGAACACGGCCACCAGTTGGTGTTCGTCAGCAGAACGGTAATCGGCACTCCTTCATACCTCCCCTCCTCTTCGGACGCCCGATCCATGAATGCGTTGAATGCGTTCTTTGAAACTGCGGTAGCTTATCGATCCTCAGTACTAGTACTGGCTGGAGAAACACTCGTATTAAAGCGCACCGTGAGCCAGGAGACAAGCGATTCATCTTAGGTCGTCAACAGACAGGCGGTTCATCTATACGTCATAATGTACGACATGTGCCTGGAAAAGTCTTTTTGTTAGCGTATTTTTTGTTACAGAGGCGGCTTTTCTCAGGAATGTAGTCGATCGAACTTTCGACCCCCGGTATCTAATTTGTTGTGTAGGTAGAAGCGTTAGCTATGAGAGTCCTTTACCTGAATACTTCCGGACAGATGGGTGGAGCTGAAACGAGCCTGGCCGGTCTTATGGAAGGCTTGAGGAGATTGCATCCGGAGTGGCATCTGAGTCTGTTGCTCGGCGAGGAAGGCCCGTTCGCTGCTTGCGCCGCCGAACTTGGCGTTGCGGTTCAGGTACTTCCGTTTCCCAGGGGACTTGCGCGTCTCGGTTGTAGCGCGGGGATTGGTTTGGGCTGGGCATGGAAGGCGCTTAGCTCGGCGGGCGGCGCTCTGCGCTACCGAAATCAGTTGAATGCCGCGGTTCGAGGTATCTGTCCCGACGTGATCCATGCGAATGGATTGAAGATGCACGTATTGGCCTCATCGATCTCGCGACGGGGATCGGGGCGCCGCGACGTGCGCGTTTGCCATGTTCACGATTACGTGAGTTCACGGCCGGTAGCGCGATGGCTTCTAAAGGCCAGCGTGAGGCGATTCGACCGCGTGGTGGCCAATTCCAATAGTGTGGCTGCGGATCTTCTCGCGCTTCCGGTACCCCGGCGAAGACTAAGCGCGATTTACAACGGCATACAACTCGACCGGTTCACTTCCGGCGGGGAGAAACTGGATTTGGATAGGCTCAGCGGCTTAGGGAAGACGCGCGCGGGCGTAGTGCGAGTCGGCCTGGTAGCCACATTCGCCAAATGGAAAGGCCACATTACCTTCATGCGCGCCCTGGCCTTGTTGCCGAAGAGTCTCAACATTCGCGCTTATGTTATTGGCGGGCCCATCTACCGCACTTCGGGCAGCCAGCACACGTTCGGTGAACTGCGCGAAGCTGCGGAAGAGTACTGCCCCGGAGCTGAGCTTGGTTTTACCGGGGTTGTTTCGACCGCTGAGGCGGCTTTCCGGTCCTTGGACATCGTGGTCCATGCCAGCACAGGTCCCGAACCATTCGGGATGGTAATCATCGAGGCCATGGCGTGCGAAAAGGCAGTGATCGTCAGCAGCGGTGGCGGCGCTTCGGAGGTCTTCGAGGACGGGGTTACGGCGCTGGCGCATAATCCTGGAGACGCCGCCATGCTAGCCAGACAAATCGAACGTCTTGCAAGTGATGCCCAACTACGGCTGCGCCTGGGGAAAAATGGCCGCGCCGCCGTCGCCGACCGTTTTCCAGCAGGCGCCATGGCGGCGCGCTTCGCGGACCTGTATTGTAGTCTGGCGGCCGGCAATGAGGCGGGCGCGTACGCAGGATCGGGGGGCCGGAAGTAGTGCTCCGAGTAGCCTTGCTTAGCGACTTCACCGAGGAGCGATGGGCCAGCATGGACTTGGTGGGAGACATGCTGTTCGAGCAGTTGAAACGCAGGCATGGAAACGCCATCCAGGCCAATCGGATCAGGCCCCCGTTCCGGCGGAGAGCTACCGCGCCCGGCGTGCTTCGATCGTCGCGCGCCGCCTGGAACGGCGACCGGCTGTGGAACCGGATGGTCGAATATCCACTCTGGCTGCGAAAACGGCGGGAGCGCTACGATATCTTTCATATCGTCGATCACAGCTACGCTCACCTGGCGTTGACGCTCCGTGGCGGCCGAACCGTTGTTACGTGCCACGATCTGGATGCCTTCCGCTGTCTGACGGATCCCGCCAGAGAGCCGCGTCCGCTCTGGTTCAGGGCCATAGCCCGACGAATTCTGAACGGCTTACGGTCGGCTGAACATGTGATCTTCGTCAGCGAAGCGGTCCGGCGGGAAGCGGGTAGTCTCGGCTTGATTCCGAACTCGCGCTCCACCGTCATCCACAACGGCGTTCATTGTGAGCCGGGAACCGACGGGGATGCAGACCGTGAGGCCCGTCGCTTATTGGGCGCCGACGCGAGTGGGCCCGTCCTTCTCAGCGTCGGGAGTACGATTCCACGCAAACGGATTGACATCCTCCTTCGCGTATTCGCCGGAGTCCTCAAGGAGATCCCCGCCTCGCGACTGATTCGCGTTGGCGGCCCACTTACCGGGCCGCAAGCCGATCTCGCCAGGAAACTGGGAGTAGCGCGATCGCTTGTGGAACTCCCGTTTCTGGACCGTGCCGTCCTGGGGGCGGTTTACCGAAGCGCGACGCTCCTATTGCAGCCGTCCGAAAGCGAGGGCTTTGGCCTCCCGGTGGTGGAAGCCATGGCTCACGGCTGTCCGGTGGTAGCCAGCGATCTCCCGGCGCTTCGGGAAATTGGCGGAAAGGCCGCTGTTTATTGCCAAGTTGGCAATGTGTCTGAGTGGACTGAATCGGTCAGCCGGTTACTGAATCAGCTCCGCGCCGAGCCCGCCCTCTGGAACCGGTTTCGGAGCCGCTCAATCGAGAACGCGCGGCGCTTCACCTGGCGCGAGACCGCCGACCGGGTGGCCAATGTGTACCACGAGGTCATGGAAAAAACAGAAGAACCAAAGACGGCCTTGAGCCATCACGGACAATGAAAGCCAATTTCGACAGCTCGATCCGCAAGAGGCCTTTCAGGGTTCTCCAACTCGGCAAGTTCTATCCGCCGCAACGGGGCGGGATGGAGAGTCACCTCAAAACGCTCTGCGACCGGATGCGCCTGGACGTCGACGTTGAAGTCGTCGTTTCCAACACAGGTCCGCGTACCGCGCGCGAAGTCTGCGACGGTGTTCCCGTCACGCGGATCGCTCGTCTGGCACAGGTGGCTTCGACCCCGGTCAACCCGGCGATGGCCGCCGAAATCCGCCGGCGCGACGCCGATCTGATTCACCTGCACTGGCCGAACCCCATGGCGGCCTCGGCCTACCTGATGAGCGGACAAACGAGCCCGCTCGTGATCACCTATCACTGCGACGTGATGAAACAGCGGATATTGAGCCGGATCTTTGCGCCGGTTTTGCGCGCCGTGCTCCGGCGCTCAAAGGCCATCGTCGTTTCGTCGAAGCATTACCTGGACACTTCGTCCGTTTTACATGAATACCGCGACCGATGCCGGGTTGTTCCCTTTGGGATCTCCGAACAATACTTCGCACGGCCCGACGAAAGAGCCGTCGGAGACATTCGCTCGCAATATGGCGAGAGGCTTGTCCTCAGCGTTGGCCGATTGGTGGACTACAAGGGTTTCGAGTATCTCATCCAAGCCATGGCGGGAGCTCCGGGGCGGCTCCTGATTGCGGGCGAGGGTCCGCTCAAGGGCGAATTAGTGGCCCTGGCACGATCGCTCGGGATCGCTGATCGAGTGATTTTTCTGGGCGAACCCTCGGATGAGCTCCTCCGCAATCTCTACCACGCCACCGATGTTTTTGCGCTCGCTTCCACGAATCGCAGCGAGGCGTTCGGACTGGTACAGGCGGAGGCGATGGCGGCCTCGAAACCGGTGATTAATACTAATGTCGATTCGGGAGTGCCTTTTGTGTCGCTTGACCATGTGACTGGATTGACTGTTCCACATTCGGATGTCGGCTCACTTGCCGGGGCGATTACCCGTTTGATGGAAGATGCTCCGCTGCGATCCATGCTGGGGCGAGCGGCAAGGCGCCGCGCCGAAGCGATGTTCCAATCGGGGACCATGGCGGCCGGGACGCTACGGGTGTACCAGAGTGTTCTTCGCGCCGGCCGATTTCAGGTTGACGAAGAACTCCTCTCTGCGGTGAAAGGAAAGCGCATGGACTCGCTCTCTTCGGCTCCGCGTACGAACTCGACTTCCCAGCCGAAAGAGGAGTTATCAGCCAAGGATCGTCGGCTGGCTTGAGAGGATAAAACTCCGTGAAGATCAATGAGAGGTGAAGATCGATGAGAAATGACGTGGACGTTGCGATTATTGGAGCCGGTCCCTATGGCTTGTCTATTGCAGCCTATCTTCGGGCGCGGCATGTTGAGTTTCGGGTTTTCGGCAGTCCTATGCACACCTGGATAAATCAGATGCCGGCGGGTATGCGTCTGAAATCGGAAGGCTTCGCGTCAACGCTCTACGATCCGGATTCCGCGCTTACTCTGGAGCGTTTTTGTCGGGAAAGAGAGATTCCATATTCCGATATTGGATTGCCGGTTCGCCTCGATACTTTCATCTCGTATGGACTGGAGTTCCAAAGACGACTCGTTCCTGAGCTCGAAGACAGGGTGGTTGTCTCGCTGGACCGTTCCCACCCAGGGTTTCGGCTTCAACTCGACAGCGGCGAGACCGTCTTTGCCAGGAAAGTCGTCGTCGCCGTGGGTATCAGTCATTTTCAGTATCTGCCGCCGATCCTGTGCGGCCTGCCGCCGGAACTTGTCACACACAGCTCAAGGCACAATTCCGTTGGCCAGTTTCAGGGGTGCGACGTGACAATCATCGGGGCGGGGGCGTCGGCGTTGGATTTGGCTGCGCTGCTCAAAGGCGCAGGGGCCGCCGTCCGCGTCGTCGCACGCAAGCCGGTGATTCGCTTTCATAATCCGCCCGGACCGTTGCCGCGCCCTTGGCTGGATCGTGTCAGGGCTCCCATGACAGGCCTCGGCCCAGGTTGGCGGTCTCTCTTCTGCGTGAAAGGGCCGCTTTTGTTTCATAGGATGCCGGAAGCATTTCGACTGGAAGTGGTACGCCGGCACCTTGGCCCGGCCCCCGCCTGGTTTACGAAGGAAGCAGTTGTCGGTCACGTTGAACTCAATGTGGGCTCCAGCCTCAAGGAGGTCCTGATTCAACACGGGCGCGTGCATCTTCATGTGGCGAACCTGAGCGGTCAATCGCGGTGGATTGAGACGGATCACGTGATTGCGGGCACCGGATACCAGGTGGATCTTAAGCGGCTGTCGTTCCTTAGCAGCGGGTTGCAAGCTGGCATTCGATCTGCCAATCAGGCGCCGGCGCTTTCTACTTCATTCGAGTCAAGCGTCGAAGGTCTGTATTTTGTGGGCGCCACCGCGGCGCCCAGTTTTGGACCCTTGCTGCGATTTGCATATGGAGCGCGATTCACCGCACGCCGCCTTTCGCAGCGCCTCTCCAGATCAGCGTCACGACGGCCGATTCGCGACGTACCGGATCGGGTTCGGGAGGCGCAATTCAGTCCGGTTAGCTCGGCTGAGGCTCCCATCGACACGGCTCCTACCATGGGATCGCAGATGAATTGAGATGCGTGTGGTGAATGGGACGTCGCTGAAGCGCTCGACCATGTAACGATGGCCATCATGAAGCGTGGCCATCGGCAGGTAGCATCACGCCGTCCAGCGGCCAAGGCAGCACAGGGACACGGCCTGTTTGCGCGAGGGTCTGCTCCAGGGCGTTCAGCTCGCCCGCCAATAGGGCCGCCACCATCGCATACAGCTCCCATGCGGTTCAGGCAGCCATATCACCCGGTCCTTTTTATCTTTGATGCGATGTCTGGACCCCGGAAAATCGTCCGCCACATGGAAGCCGGCCCCGGATGGCGGCCTGGGAAGCGCCGGGCGCCCGCGCTCAGCGGTAGCGGTACAGAGTGAAGCGCTGGATGCCCTCCGCACTCCTGCGTTGCGCCCATAGGGGCACCTTGCTCCCCAATGGCCAACGCAGTTGCAGGCTATCCCCCTCTATGGTGTCGTCGCCGGCCAGCCGACGCGCGGGAACCCAGCGCCCGCTGACAAACGCGCCTTCTTCCACGGTGGCCAGTCCGGCCAGCGGGGGCCCCGGCGTGTTCGGAGAAAAAGTGACGGTCATGCCGTTGCCGGCCGCGAAGTACTCGTCAGGCCCGGTGGCAATGAAAATCGCCCCCGCGCGGAGTGGGGGTTCCGGCGCCGTTGCGCTAGGCCCAACTCTCTGGGACCCCAAATACGTGGCCTCGAGCGTGTAATTCCCCACCTGGAACTTCTGCGGCGGGTCGTTCGGGCCCAGCAGGACGGCGGACATCGTGCCGTTGCCCTGGTGTTCCAGAATCAGGGGCGCCAATTGGGTGAGCAGGTCGTAGCTGCCGATCAGGTCCTTGTCGGGAGTCTCTAACCTGTCGACTCCCCCGCTCATGCGCGAGTAACCGATCGCATCACGGCGTCCGAAGGCGTAGAGCGATCTGGCTGCGCCTTCCGGACCAGGCGCCTCCTCGGGTATGAACAGCGGGTTCCCGGATTGGGTGTACTTGGCTAACATCACCACGAAGTTGGTGGCATTGTCGGGCGAGAACATATCGATTCGCGGCGCCCCGGCTCTCCAGACGTCCATCAGGTCGGGCATGGGGGCGCCGCTCGCACGCACGGGTTGAAATCCGTACGTCCATGCGTTCATGTACATGGGCAGCGGGTATTCGGCTTTGCCCGCCTCCGCCACCCGGCCGACGTAGCGCGCGAAGTTCCAACCCATGAAGATCTCATCCGTCGCGACGCCCTTGCCGAACACTTGTTCCCAGGTCCCGGATGGCTTGAAGCCGGCCGTCTCCCATACCTGGCGAAGTTCCGGAATCAGGGCCTCCTTGTGCTCTTGAAGGTAGTCCATCAGTTCCTTCGGAACCGCCCCCTCGTAAGCTTGATTGGCCACCGGCGAGCGGTCGCGGGAGTCCGCCGGCATTCCCACTTCGTTCTCCACCTGGATCATGATGACGGTGTGCTCGCGGCCATCCACTTCCTTGACGTGTCGCATCAGGGCCGCAAATGCGCGCGCGTCGGCGTCCCGGTTCGCATCGCTGAAGGGGCTGAGCACTTCGATGCTTCTACCCCCTGCGACCTGGGCGCGAGGGAACCGCTCGAAATCCTTCTTAAGCCAGTCGGGCGGGTAGCTGGACGAACCGTTCTTCCAGGTTGCGAACCACAAAAGCACGAGATGCAGGTTGTGACTCCGTGCATCCCGGATGATGCCATCCGGCACAGTGAAGTCGAACTTGCCCTCTTGTGGTTCGATCTGGGCCCAGGAAACCCCCGCCAGGACGGTGTTGAGTTTAGCGTCGACGAACCTGGGCCATAGCGGCGCCATGTACTCGCGGCTGGTGGCGCCGTTGTTGCTCAATTCTCCCGCCAGCGCCAGGAACGGCTTGCCGTCGACGATCAGTTGGGTGGCTGTTCCATGCTTCCGAAGGTGGGGAATGGCCGTGGATGCGCCGGTAGTCGTCCGAGAGCACGCTGCCAGCGCAGCGAGCGAGAAAATGGCTATCGCGCCATAGAAGGATCGCAATCTCATACTTGCCTCCCAAACATTTTGCGCGGGTCATCCGGATTTCCAATTTGGACTCCCGGGTCCTGATTAGTATACCCCCAGCGGCCTTCCTTGTGTGGGGTCGAGCCTTCGGGCTTGACGCCGCGCCCTTCGGGCCCGCTTCTGCCCGGTTCCCGTCCCTTCGCATTCCCGCGCCGCTCGGTGATACGCTTGTTTCCAGTGAACGGAGAAATCCGGCCGCATTCCTTCGAGTACTATGGCGGTTGGCTGTGCAACACTCGGGAAGGCAAAACGGAAACTCCGGATAAGTGAAGCCGGATCGGCTGAAAGCTGACGGCCGTTATCTGTTCACTGACAGCTTGGTTCACATATGTTCTTATATGCACTTACTATTCTAGTCGGCGCCTTTTTGCTCTTTCAGGTGCAGCCGGCGATCGCCAAGATCATCCTTCCCTGGTTTGGGGGATCGGCGGCCGTGTGGACTACGTGCCTGTTGTTCTTCCAGCTTGTTCTCCTGCTAGGCTATCTCTACTCCCACGCCCTGGTGCGGTATCTGAAGCCGCGCGCACAGACCATCGTGCATGGAGCCCTTCTGCTGGCCAGCGCTCTGGCGCTGCCGATTTACCCGAGCGCAGCCTGGAGACCCGCGACGCCGAACCACCCGATCTTGCGCATCCTCGGGTTGCTGGCGGTCACCGTGGGTCTGCCGTACTTCGTGCTCTCCACCACCGGCCCGCTGCTCCAGGCCTGGTACGCCCGGCGCCGCCAGGGCGCCATGCCATACCGCCTCTACGCGCTCTCCAACGCCGGCTCCATGTTCGCGCTGTTGAGCTATCCGGTGCTTTTCGAGCCGGTGCTCGCCACGCGCCAGCAGGCCGTCCTATGGTCCATTGCCTACGGCGCATTCATCCTGTTGTGCGGATTCACGGCGTTTCTCTCGGGCAGTGCGCCGATGCCGGAGCGGCAGGCCGAAACCGAGGACGCGGAGCGGCCGGGACCCGGGCTCTATGCCATGTGGCTGCTGCTGCCCGCCTGCGCGTCGGCGCTGCTTTTGGCCATCACCGGCCAGCTTACGCAGAATGTGGCGGCCATTCCGCTCCTATGGGTATTCCCGCTCAGCGTTTATCTGCTCTCCTTCATCCTGTGCTTCGAAAGCGCCGGCTGGTATCGCCGTTATCCGTTCCTCGCGCTGCTGGGCGTGGCCCTGGCCAGCATGGCGTATGCCATGTTCGGCGAGAACGCCGGCGTGCTGCCGATCCGGGTCGGGATTCCTCTGTTTCTCATGGGCCTCTTCGCGTGCTGCATGGTGTGCCACGGGGAGTTGGCGCGTCTGAAACCGCATCCCCGCTACTTGACGCACTTCTATCTGACCATCGCGGCCGGCGGCGCGGCCGGCGGATTGCTCGTCGGGCTGGCCGCGCCGCTGTTATTCAACGCGTACTACGAGCTGCCGATCGGACTGGTGGCCGCCGCGGCCCTGGCCGTGACGGCGCTGCGGGCGCATCCGGACGCCGCCTGGCAGCGCCACCTGATTCCTGCCCGGCGTTACCTGTTCGCCGTGGCGGCCTTGGCCGCCGCCGGGTACGCCGCATACCCCTCGATGCGATGGCTCGCGGCTCCGGCGCAGGCCGTGGTCGGGTGGTTTCACAAAGGCTGGGAGGCGCCGGACGAGTTTAACCGCTGGGTGGTCGAGCGAGAGCTGCTGATCGGCGCGGCCCTGGCGCTCGCCGTCCTGCGCGGCGATTGGAAGTTCCGTTGGGCGCGCCGCGGGAAGCAGTGGGCGGCGTTCCTTGTTGAGCTGGCGGCGCTGCTGCTGGCTGCCTCGGTGGGGTTTGAGACACGCTATGTCACCTCTGGAACCCGTTTGATGGTCCGCAATTTCTATGGCGGCCTGAGGGTGCACGATTCGGGCCCGTCCACGGACTGGGGCGCCACCCGCAGCCTGACAAACGGAACCATCAACCACGGGGAGCAGTTCCTGAACCCCGCTCGGCGCGATTGGCCGACCACGTACTTCAGCCCCAACTCGGGAATCGGGCTGGCCATCCGCGCCAGGCAGAAGACCGGCCCCATCCGCGTGGGCGTGATTGGGCTCGGTACGGCTGCCATCGCGTCCTACGGGCGGACGGACGACTACTACCGCTATTACGAAATCAACCCCTGGGTGCTGCGTCTGAGCCTGCCCGAGCCGGCCACCGCGGACACGCAGTTTACGTTTCTGGCCGACTGCAAGGCCCGCCATGACGTGGTCTTGGGCGATGGCCGGCTCTCGCTCGAAAGGGAGTCTCCGGAGAACTTCGACGTCCTGGCGGTGGACGCGTTCTCGAGCGAGTCCGTCCCCGTGCACCTGCTCACGCGCGAGGCCATGGAATTGTACTTCAGGCATCTGAAGCCGGACGGCATCCTGGCGGTGAACATCTCGAACCGCTTCCTCGACCTCGAGCCGGTGGTGGACGGCCAGTGCCGGGCGCTCGGCAAGACCGACCGCCGCGTGGACAACGATGACGACGATTCCGCGGACGTGTTCGCCGCCAGTTGGGTGCTGGCCACGTCGCCGGCCAGCGGCTTCGACAAGCTCATCATGGATGGCTCGGCCGGGATCCAGCCCGATCGGAAAATCAGGCTCTGGACGGACGACTACAGCAACCTGTTCCAGATCCTGAGGTAGAGGACAGAGGACCAAAAGGGTGGCAGTCCGGGTGTTATGTTTGGATAGGACTCAGTGGTCCAAAATAGAAGTTCCGGGAGAAGAAAAACATCATGATGAGAAGCAGATCGGCTTTTCTGTCGGCGGGACTGCTCCTGGCTTTCGCGGGAGCCGCCCTGTCCCAGCCCGAAACGGGGGCCTCGGGAAATGTGACCGGCATTCGTGTGGAGGGCCAGTTGTTCGAGGTCAACTCGCGCATGTGCGTGGTACGGCCGGATTGGTCGGGCAACCTGCGCGGCGGCGGGCAGACGAGCTACGCGCGGGACGGGAAAGTGGTGACCGTCAAGATCCAGCCGCCCATCCCCCGCCCAGGCGCCCCCGCGCCGCCAGCGCCGCCGATTGCGCCGGTGCGCCAACCCCCGGCTCCGAACTTCTACGCGGTGGAATCGGTGGAAGACACGGGCCCCGGAACCGCCAGGATCGATCTGGAGTACACCTTCCCCGCCGCGGTGGACATCGCTGGAGCGTATTTGTGTCTCCAGCTTCCCTCCGCGCTGTACTCTGGCGGCCGAATGCAGCTTGTCGATCCGGCGGCGCCGGCGCCGGCCGAAGTCACGCTGGCCCCTGGGGCTAAGGATCAGAATGAATACGTGCGCGCCACCGCCAAAGGCGTGCGTTTCATCGCGCCGCGCCGGCAATTGGAAGTGACGTTCGCCGAGCCGGCCGAAGTGGTGGTCCGCGACGACCGCAGCCAGAACAACTTCAACCTCCAGGTCTATCTGGGCGTCCTCTCGGGCAAGGCGGCGGAGAAGCAGACGGCCAAGCAGACCTTCAATCTCAAGGCCGCCGGAGAGATCGACAAGGCGCCGGCGGAAATCGCGATCGAAGCCTCCCACCCCGGCCGGGCGTATGCCGGCATGGGCGGCGATTTCAAACTTCAGAATCCCAGGACCGATCCCGCGGTCATTCAGTACAACCTGGACAACATGCGGGTGGCATGGGGGCGCGTCGAGATTCCGTGGCGCGCGTGGCACCCCGTCGAGGACGTGGATCCGCTGGCGGAGGCTAGGGCCGGAAAGATCGCGCCGACTGTCCAGCAGACCATGGAGATGACCCGCAAGCTGGCTCTAAAAGGCATGCCCATCGTGGTCAGTTGCTGGGGTCCGCCCACTTGGGCGGTGGTGGGCGCCGCCGAGGGCAACCTGCGCGGGGGCGGAGGCTTTCTGGACCCGGCCAAGATGGACCACATCAAGAAGTCCATCGCCGACTATCTGGTGTTCATGAAGGAGAAGTACGGCGCCGAGGCAACGGCCTTCGCCTTCAACGAATGGGATTACGGCCCCGTGCGCCAGACCCCGCGCGAGCATGCGGAACTGATCAAGCTCCTGGGTCCGTACTTCGCTTCCCGGGGCTTGGCCACCAAGCTGATGCTGGGCGACATCTCGCACCCCTACCCGGTCAGCCTGGTCGCCGATGCCCTGAACGACCCGGAGGTGGGGAAGTGGGTCAGCGTGGTGTCCTACCATTCCTGGACCGGAGGCACGGATGCAAACCTGGCCGAGTGGGATGACGTCGCGCGGAAGTTGAACGTTCCACTCCTGATCACCGAGGGCGGTCTCGATCCCAGCGCGCACCAATATCCGCAGCTCTTCCTGGAGCCGTCTTTCGCCCTCCGCGAGATCGAGTTATACGAGCGAATCCTGGCCCTCTCCAAGCCGACGTCGATCCTGCACTGGCAGCTCACCGCCGACTATTCGCTGGTGGCCGGCGGCGGAGTGTCGTATTTCCACGACGACGGTCCCATCCGGCCGACGCAGCGGTTCTGGAACGTGAAGCAGATGGGCTCGACGCCGCCCAACGTCTTCTACCTTCCAGCCAAGTGCGACCGTCCGGGCCTGACCTGCACGGCGTTCGGCGATATCCTCTCGGGCGTTTACGCCGTGCACGTGGTCAACACGGGCGCTGCCCGTTCCACCACGATCACCGGCCTGCCCGCCGAGGTGAAGCAGCTTCGCGTGTGGGTGACCGACGGACAGCGCGGGATGCAGGAAGGCGAGCGTATCCCGGTCGCCGGCGGAAAGGCCGAGTTCCAGCTCGACGCCACCAGCTTTACGACCTTGATCAGCGTTCCGCCGGCTCCTGCCCAGCAGTGAGTCTAACTGGAGAATGCGAAGTACACAACCATGAAACTTCGAATCCTGTTTTGCGCCACTTTCGTGTGCTCACTCGCCTTCGCTGCGAGTCAGAGCAAGAGCGTTCCTGCCGCGGAAATCCCTCATTTGCGAAAGCAGGGGACGGCCACTCAGATGATCGTGGACGGCAAGCCGTTCCTGCTGCGGGCGGGTGAATTGGGCAACAACACTCCCAGCAGCTTCGAGTACATGAAGTCGGTGTGGCCTACGCTCATCAAGACTGGCCTCAACACCGCCCTGGCGGCCGTTTCCTGGGCCAACATCGAACCGCGGGAAGGGAAGTTCGAATTCAGCGTGCTGGACGGCGTAATTCAGGGCGCCAGGGCTAACAACCTGCGTCTTGTGCTCTTATGGTTCGGAAGTTGGAAGAACGGCGAGTCCACCTACGCGCCCGACTGGGTGAAGCGGGACTTCAAACGCTTTCCGCGCACACAGCGCCCAGAGGGTCAGAGCGCCGAGGTGCTCACCCCTTTCAGCGATGCGAACCGGGACGCCGATGCGCGCGCCTTCGCGGCCCTCATGCGGCATGTCAAGGCCGTGGACGGACTGCAGCATACGGTCATCATGATCCAGGTGGAGAACGAAATTGAAACCTGCGACAGCTCGCCCGTGGCTCGGGCGGCTTACGCGGGCCAGGCGCCGAAGGAGTTGATGGACTTCCTTCAGAGGCGCAAAGACGCCTTGGCTCCGGAGTTTCGCCAGGTGTGGGAGGCGGCCGGCTTCAAGACATCCGGAACCTGGGAGGAAGTGTTCGGACAGAGCGCCGCCACGGGTGAAATCTCGATGGGCTGGGCCTTCGCGCGCTACGTCGGCCGGGTGGCCGAGGCGGGCAAAGCCGAATACCCAATCCCCATGTACGTGAACAGCCCCGGGTCGGGATTTCGGAGAGGCCAACGCGCCACCGGCCCGTGCGGCGGCGCCCCGATGCCCGATCTGATAGACGTCTGGCAAGCCGGAGCCCCGAAAATCGACATTTTCTCGCCGGACATCTACGGCGGCGACTACCCGCTGATGTGCGCGCGATACACCCGCTCCGGGAACCCGCTCTTCATACCCGAGACGCGGGGGTTCCCACCCAACAACATGGCGGCCCGAGCGCTCTACGCCTTCGGACGCCATGATGCCATCGGTTTCTCGCTCATGGGGGTCGAAAGGCCGCCGGTTCCCGACATCGAACTGACCAGCGTCTACGACGTAATCCGGCAATTGGCGCCCCTGATTTCGGCTCACCAGGGCGACGGCACGATGTCCGCTGTCATCGTGGGCGCGAAGGACCCGCCGCAGAAGGTCAAGGTTGGAACCTGGACGCTGGAAGCCTCCTTCGTGATGCCGCGCACGCAGCCTCCGGAGCCGCCGCCGGCCACGCCCATCTGGAATGCGGCGGCGATTTTCATCCAGACGGGTCCCGAGGAGTTCTATGCCGCGGGCACGGGTGTGAACGTGCGGTTCATTCCCAACACGCCGGGCCCCGCGCTGGCCGGACTGGCCACCGTGGAAGAAGGCGTCTTCGTGAACGGCCGCTGGGTTCCCGGGAGGCGAATGGCGGGCGACGACACCGGTTCGCGCAGCCTGGTGCTGCCCAGGCTGCATGACGAGCCGGTTGAGCATCCAGCCCGGTTCGGGCCGAGCCAGAAGGGCATCCAGCGCGTGACGTTGTACCGCTTCGAATAGCGGCGCCTACCGCCCGGCAAGGTCCCAGGTCACCCTGCACTGCACGGAGAGTTCAACGGCGGGAGAAATCGTCGGGATAGCTAACCTGCATGTCTCACAGGTGGCCCGAAGACGTGGTGCACGCACTCGAGCGTGCCGTGTCGAGACTCTTCTCGACACGTTCGGGGGTGCGGACAGTCCGTCGAGCCGGGCGTCGGCATGAGCGCCGACGCGGCACGCACGAGTGCGTGCGCCACGTTGTCACGGCCGAGTGTCTGTGAGAAGGTCGGGTTAGAACGTAGATGTCTTTCTCGGTCTGCTCCAGGAGACTCTTCAGCAGAAACTTTCACCTCCGCAATCACCGCCAGCGCCGAAGCCCGGCCCTCGACGATCTCGAACGCCACCACGCAGGATTTGCGTACGAGGCTGGAAGCATCTTCCACAACGTGTTCGATATCCTGCGGGAGGGGGTTTCGAAGCGCCGTTTTTCGGAGTGCGCGCGTCCCGGGCACCGGTTCGTCAGGGCCTGGTGAGGAGAGCGGGATCGAAGGCGGCGCGGGTGTGATGGGGGGCGCCGGAGCCGCGGTTGACGATCAGGAGCGAAGAGCCGGGCTGGCCCTCGATCTTGCATTCGATCTGGCTGGCGGACCACACGCCTTTGACTTCGCGGAGGCCGTAGTAGATAAAATGCTTCAACTCGCCGGAGGACTTGACTACCTTCTCGACCTTGACGGCGCAGTATAGGTCGTGGTCGAGCCACGAGGTAACGGAGGCATAACGGGTTTGGTCGGTGGGGCCGGGCTCGCTACGCAACACGGCGCAGGTACGGGCGCCATAAGTAGCATCCGGCAGCAACGTCTGCCGGCGCCACATAAACTGGTTCTCGAGCAGATCCTCGTAAGCGAAATTCGTGCCGAGGAGCCCTTCGCCCCAACGTTCGGGCGGAATATCCTTCGGCGCGGAGTCTCCGGGTCGCCCGGTACGGATTACCATGGGACCCGTGGACGGGGCGATCAGGAGGAGCCGGACGCGCGGGTTGGCGACGTCGCAGAAAATGCGCAGGCCGTCGGGGAAGGCGTGGGCCTTGATGGTGATGGGATAGCTCTGGCGCTCGCCGGAGGCGGCGACATTGACAAGGCGGGCGGATGCCGTGAAGTCGACGGCGCTCCGGGCCGCGCGGAGGCGGGTCAGGACTTCATCGAGAGTGGCGGCGCGGGGAACCGCGGCGGGCAGCAGAAGGAGAGCGGCGAGGATTGCCGGCGGGCGCATAGATCACCGGGAGCAGATACGTCCATCGCGAATGTGAATATTGCGGGCGGCCGATTGGGCGACGGCCTCTTCGTGAGTGACCACGATCATGGTGAGGTTGCGGCTTTCGCGGATGCCGGCCAGGACGGACATGATGCGCGCGGAGTTTTCGCTGTCGAGGTTGCCGGTGGGCTCGTCGGCGAGAAGGATCTCGGGGTCGTTGGCGAGGCTGCGGGCGATGGCGACGCGCTGGCGTTCGCCGGCCGAGAGTTGATTGGGATATTGGCGGAAGCGGTCCTTAAGTCCCATCTCGCAGAGCAGGGCAGCGGCCTTCTCGGCGCGCTGGCGGAGGGTGAGCGAGCTTTCGAACATGGGCATCTGCACGTTCTCGATGGCGCGCAGCGTGGGCAGCAGATAGAAGGCCTGGAATACGAAGCCCACCGAACGGGAGCGGAACGCGTCGAGATCGCAGGAGCGGGCCAGATCCCGGCCGCGGAAAAGGACTTCGCCGGTGGTGGGGCAGTCCAGGCCGCCGAGCAGGTGAAGCAGGGTGGACTTGCCGCTCCCGCTGGGGCCGCTGATGGCCACGAATTCGCCGGCGGCGACAGTGAGATCGACGCCGCGCAGCGCCTGGATGCGGCCTTCATCATAATGCTTGGCGACGCCGCGAGCTTCTAGCAGGCACTCACTCATAGCGCAGAGCCTCCACCGGGGAAAGGCGGGATCCGCGCCACGCGGGCGCCATGCCGGCCAACAAACCGATCAACACGGCGACGGACAACGATTCGATGCCCTGCCAGAGAGGAACCACGGGACTGACAAAGCTGGCGGTGGCGGGCAGCGCGGCGAAAGCCTCGAGGGCCAGCCATCCGCCGACGATGCCCAGGCACCCGCCGGCAAGGCCTAGAGCGGCGGCCTCGATGAGGATGAGCCTCATGACGCGCAGGCGTTTCCAACCCAGGGCGCGGAGGATGCCGATTTCCCGGGTGCGTTCGAAGACCGACATGGCCATGGTATTGGCAATACCCAAGGCGCCGATAAGCAGAGCGATCAGGGAAGTACCCCAGGCGGTGGAGCGGGCGAGGACCACGAGCTGGTTGTTGCGGGCGCGATCGCCGCTGGGAACGGCTTTGAGGCCGGGCAGGGCGGCTTCGATGGCGGCGCGCGCGCGATGGGTGAGTTCCTCGCCGGATTCTCCGGCGGCGGGTTTGCGCAGTCGCACGTGAAAGGCCGTGACCTTGCCCTCAAGGTCGGTGAGCCGCTGCAACTGGTCGAGAGGCATGATCGCGGCGCCGATCTCGAGAGCCGATCCGCCGCGAAAAACGCCCACGACCTGGAACGTGGCGCCCTGAATTTCCAAGGAATCGCCAGCTTTCTTCCCCAGGTTTTCGGCGAGCACCTCGCCCAGCATGACCTCCGGCAAACCATCGTGGAAGCGGCGCCCCTGAAGTATGTCGAGGGGGGTGAACTCGAACGAATCCGCGGGCCATCCGTAGACCAGGGCGTTGATTTCCGGAGTGAGGTCCACCAGGTTGGCGAGGAATGGTTCGGCGTCGGCGACATCCGGAATGGCGTGGAGTTTGAGACCCGCGGCCTCGTCCACGGAGGTGTTGAGGAACATCTTCTGCACCACCACCAGATCCGTGCCGGGGCCTTCGTAGAGCTTCAGCCAAGCCTGTTCGAAAGACCGCGAAAACCCGACCAGGGCGGTGAAGGCGCCGATTCCCACCGTCACGCCGCACAGCGTGAGCGCGGTTCGCAGGCGGCGGCGCAGGATGTTCTTGAGCGCAACGCGGAAGAAGGACATGATTGGAAGCTGTCGGCTTTCTGCGATCGGCGATCAGTTTTCAGCCTATCCTGAAGCGGCTCACCCGTCCGACGCGTAGAGACGAACATAACCTCTGGCAGGGAGGTTGTCAAGAGCCCTTCCGCGACTCCTAAGACTCCTAAGAGGAGTTATGCCGGAGGTCTTCTCCGGCCGATCGTCGTGCGAGTACCTCGTTCGCCGCGCCAGGCAAGCGGCACGCAATCCCCACGATCTTGGGGCGCACAGCCGGTCGTCGACGGCGGCTATACGCCCATCGATCAGAAGGCGTAACTGACGCCGAATAGAGGCGTGAATTGCTCGAAGATCCCGCGCGCCGTATTGTGCGGAGCGGGAACGATCTGCTGCCTGGGGAAGGTAGTGAGATAATCCCGAAATTCGGCCCGCAGGAGCATGTGCTCGATCAGGCGGAATTTCACGCCTCCGCCGGCGCTGAAGACGACTTTCCAGACGTCATTCGTGGTCAGGCTGGCGATTTGCGGAATGGGCTGCGGGAACGGCTCCGGACCGGCGATGATATATCCCTTGGCGCCGGCGCCTCCGGCGAGAAATGGCCGCCAACGATGCTCGCGGGTCTTGAAATGGAACAGCAACTCGCCCGTCAGCGCATCGGACTGGCCCTGAATGTCGGACTTCACGCCGGGCGCCTCCAGGTATGGGTGGCCGTCGTGATACAGGTATCGAAACTCGGCGGAGACGTACTGGGAAAACTCGTCCCCCAGAAGAATGCCCGCCGCGAAACGGTTTCGAATGCCCGCTTCCGCCTTGCCGGTGGCCGAATAGATCGCGCCGTTGCGGTAGAACCCATAGCCGATGTCCGCCCCAAGTTCGTACTGCTGCCCGAAAGCGGCGCCGGACAAAAGAATCAAAATCACGCGTTTCATTCCGGTGTCTACTGTCACTATTAGCACAGCGAGCCGGCATACCCGCGGCGCGCCCCGGTCTCCGGCGGAGCTATTTTGTTCGGGCGCGGCCAAAGAACCGGATCCGCACCACGAAATGGCGGCCTTCGGGGCCCAGGAATTGCAAAAACTGCGGCGCGCCGGTCACATTGTTTACAGCGGTGAAATTGGACTGGTTGGTGATGTTGTCGATTGCGCCGCGCAGCGCGAACCGGTATCCACGTATCGTAACCATCCGCTCGATGGCCACGTTCAAATCGAAGTTCAGCGGGTAGCGATAGGAGTCGAAGGCCCCGACGACGAGCCCGGTCTGATCCCGAACGGAGAACGGAAACCCCGTGCGCAGGTCGGCCAGGACCGATATGGCCCAATTCTTCCATGGCAAAGGCAGATAGGCCCACGCCGAGACGCGGTTCGGCGCGTTCCACGGCATAGGCGCAAGGTTCGGGAGGACCTGCAACGGCTGGGCGGTGTTGGGATCGAGCACCGCGTTGGAGAGCGCGCGGGAGCGGGTATAGGACGCCATCCACTCATATTGGCCGGACAGGGTCTGGCGGATCGAGACCTCCATCGAGTCATAATCGTCGCGGCGGAGATTCGCAAGTTGATAGATCCCGGACGACTCCGCGTTGGGCAGCGGCAGCAGCGATGGCGGCGCATCCGGCGCCAGCGTATTGATGAAAGCGAACCCATCCGTCCCGCGCCGCCGCAGGTACTTCGCCGTCGCGTAGACATGCGTGGACAGTTGATGATTCGCGTCGAGCGTGTAATTGGCGGCGCGAGGCAGGGCCAGGGCGGCATTACCGATGGTGAAGGTGGTGAGGGCCGGAGGGCCGGCGGGCGCGCCGTCCGCGTAGTAGCTCGTGGTGACGGCGGTCTGATCGAGCGGGCGCCCCAGCATATCCATCGTGACGGCGTCGTGCGTGAGCGAATACCCTCCCGATATTCGGGTGCGGCCGGATGCGAAAGGAGACCAGGAAAAGGCCAGCCGCGGGGACCATGCGAGGTCGCTTATCTTTTGGTCCCAATCCTCTCGAATGCCCAGGTTGAACTGAAGGTGGTTGGTCGCGCGCCACGTATCGAGCAGGTAGGCCGACATTTCGGCGTCGCCGACATGAAAACTGGCGGGAGCGGGAAACAGGGTCTCCGAGATCAATTGACCGGGAAGTCCGAAGACTTGGTAGCCCGTGCGGCGAAAATCGGCGCTGTAATGCAGCCAGGAGGCGTCCGCGCCCGCTTCGATCCGATGCGAACCCGCAAACTGAAACTTCGGCAGGTAAGCTTTGATCAGGCCCTGATCGCGCACGGCCGCCTGCGTGGAGTTCACGAAATAATTGCCGCTATTGCCCTGCGGAGAAATAATATATAGGTTCTGGCCCTGCGGACTCTCCACGCTCGAAAAATCATTGTGAGCATAGCCGAATTCCACCAGCGCGCCGCGGCCAAAATACGCTTGGTCCCTGACACTGCCGAAATACTGGCGCGTATGCTCATTGGATGTGGTCGAAACCGGGTTGAGCGGGCCGAGTCCAACCCGGCCTTCGTTATCGACGTTCACCAGAAAATCGGCGAATAGAATGTTGGACGGAGCCGGGTTCGCCTGAATGTGCAGGAGGTTGCTGCCGGCCCACCCGCTGCGCGTGTTCTGACCGCCCGGAAGTCCGGTCACCAGCGCTTCGCTGTATTCCGAATCGAAAGTATCGGAGAACCAGGCCCGCCCGCGGACGATTGGCCCCGAGATTCCCAGTCGCGGATACCAGTTTCCGAGGTGCAGACCTTGCTGCAGGCTAAGCCCAGGGAGAAAGTCGGTCGCCGTGTAATGGAACGTGTCCGTGCCATTCTCGGTGTTGACCGCCAGCACGCCGGCCGACCCTTTTCCGAACTCCGGCGAATAACGGCCCGAGGAGAGGTCGGCCGAGCGGATGCCTTCCACCGCCAGAAGAGTCTGAAACTGGCCGGAAATCGGGTTGGTGATATCGAAACCATCGAGGAGATATAAAACCTGGTTCTCGGAGGATCCGTTCACGTGCAGGACGCCGGTAGCTTCTTGCACTACGCCCGGCATGAGTTGCATGGAGTTCCGCAGGCTGTGGCTGTTCGCGTAGGGCATATCGTTCACTTCCGTACCGGTCAGGCGTTCCTGGTTTTGCGCCTGGTCCGCCTCGACCGGCGAGGTTTCCGCGTTGACGTCTACGGATTGGAACACCTCGCGGACGCTGTTGATCGCCAACGTCAATTCCTGCCCGGCTTCGAGGCGCACCTCACGGTCCTTCAACGCGTAGTAGCCTTCGCGCTCGACGCCGGCGAGAAAATCGCCCGGTCCCGGGATGGTGAGCGTAAAGCCGCCGCTAAGATCGGTTTGCGCTTCCCAGGACTCCGCGGAAGCAGCGGCCGTGGCGGCGCGGCGCACACTCACGCGAGCGGCGCTGACCGGCGCGTCGTTTTCGTCCACCACCCGGCCGTGCAGAGTGACATCGGCGGCGTGAAGCGCGAAAACGATGGGCGTGGAAACCGCGATCAAACCCAGGAGCGCCGCCGAACGCACACGGCGGGCGCTCCCAACCTTCGTCGGCTTCGGCTGCCCGCCACCGGATGATCCCAAACCGCGCACAGGGTTCTGTCTCCATGATAGAACCTGGCGGATTGCAGGGTGAAACTCGCTTATCCCTTGGCAGCGATAGCGATGCTGCTTGACTTGAGTCCGGGCGAAGTCCCGGTGAGCCGGATCTGGCCGGGCTTGGCCGTCGATTGCACAATCGCCAGGCATAACCCGTTGAACGCCTTCCTGCGGCTGCCCTTGAAATCCTCATGACTCACCGGATTTCCGTTGTCCAGCCCTATGATCCTGCCTTCGCCTTGAATCTCGAAGGTCACCTCGTTGTCCGCAACCGGTACTACCCGGCCCTCCGCGTCGAGTATCTTAACCGTGACATGAGCGACGTCCCGGCGGTCCGCCGCTATGACGTCCCTGTCCACCGAGAGTCCAATAGCCGCCGCTTCTCCCGCGGTCGCGATTTCCTCGGTCACCACCACCTTACCGTCCTTCGTGCCTACGGCTTTCAGCGTGCCAGGTTCATAGGGCACAGTCCATGTCAGGTGCAGATCCAACGTAGTCTGTGGAGCTCTGTTCCGCGCGCCAGGGCCTCCGCGCCCCGCGTGGGAGGACCAATAGCCCCTCATTCCGAACGACCTGCCGTTCAGAAACAGCTCTACGGCGTCGCAGTTCGTGTAGCAGAGCACCGGTATGACTTGTCCTTCCTTGCCCTTCCAGTTCCAGTGAGGGAACACGTGAACCATCGGCTTATCCGTCCACTGGCTCTGATAGAAATAGTAGCCGTCCTTTTCGAAGGCGCAGGTATCCAACTCTCCACAGTCCGAGCTCTTCGCGGGCCACGCGGACCCGCCCAGGTAATCGATACCCGTCCACATGTGGTCGCCGCACACGTAGTCGTAGGTCTTAGTGAACTTCCACAACTGCTCGATGTCGGATCTTGTACAGTCGATGCCGCCCCGTTCAGGGTCTTCTCGCGCGGGAGCGCCAATCGCCATGTTCGGGTTCTCCGTGCCGATGAACCTTCTTTGTGGGTATGCCTGCCGCTCGGCGCTGTAGTATCTGCCCGTCGTGCGCTCCACATAGTTGTAGCCCACCACGTCCAGGAGTTCGAGGAACTCTTGCAGAGTGGAGACTCCACGTCCGCGAGCGATCCTCTCGCAAGCCGCCGTGACGAGCCGGGAAGGATCCTCCCGGTGAAAGATCTCCACCAGTTTCCCGAGAGTCTCCACGCCCGCGGGGGCAATCTGATCGGGGATCTCATTGCCCGCACTCCACAGCACGACCGAGGGGTGGTTCCGGTCGCGACGGACGAAGTCCGTTACGTCCCGCTCCGACCATTCCTCGAAGTAGATCGGGTATCCGTAAGTGACGCCGATGTAGCCTGCCATCTGGTGCTTGGCGATTCGCCACTCGTCGAAGATCTCATCCATCACCATGAGGCCCAGCCTGTCGCACAGGTCCATGAAGTCCGGCGAATAAGGATTGTGGGTGGTGCGAATGGAGTTGCAGCCCATGGCCTTCAGCTTCTCCAGCCGCCGTTCCCAAACCCGCTCGGGCACGGCCGCTCCAACCGCGCCGCAGTCGTGATGCAGGCACACGCCGTTCAGTTTCACCTGCTTGCCGTTGAGCAGGAATCCCTTGTCTACGTCGAACTCAATCCGTCGAATCCCCAGAACCGTGTCGTTCTCGTCCACCACCCGGTCGCCTTCCTTCACCGTGCTGCGTACCTTGTATAGATAAGGATTGTCCGTCGACCACAGGTTCGGCCTGACCACCGGAATCTGCTGGACGAACTCGTACTCTCCGCCCTTCGCCGCGACGGTCTGGCTGGCCATCGCGATCGACGTGCCTGTCCCGCCAGTCTGGACCAGCTTCCCGTCCCGGTCCAGTATGCTGGTGACCAGCGTGCACTCGGCGTCGCTTCCGCTTTCGTTCTGAACCTTGGTCCTGATTTGGACGATGGAAGACTCCGCGGCGGCTACTGGGGTTGTGACGAACGTGCCCCAGTAGGCGAGGTGCACCTGGTTCGTAACCAGCAGCCAGGTGTGCCGATAAATCCCGGAGCCCGAGTACCAGCGGCAGTTGGGCTGATGGGAGTTGTCTACCTTGACCGCGATCACGTTGTCGCCGCCAAACTTCAGATGGGGAGTGAGATCGTAGCAAAAACTGATGTATCCGTACGGCCGTTTGCCGAGGTACTGACCGTTGATCCACACCTCGCTGAGCTGATAGACGCCGTCGAACTCGATCGCTACCTTTCGGTCTCTGTAAGATTCGGGAAGGCTGAAGCGTTTCCGGTACCAGCCGATACCGGTGGGCAAAAGCGCAAACGCAAACGCCGAACCCGGCTGCTCACTGAAGGGCCCCTCGATGCTCCAGTCGTGAGGCAGGTCCACGCTTTTCCAGCTCGCGTCCGCGAAGCCCGGCTGCTGCGCGCCTGGCGCATCCCCCTTGAAGAACTTCCAGCCGAAGTCGAAGCTGTCCCTCACTCGGGCCGCGCCGCTGTCGCTCGCCGGCTGCGTTTGCGCGTCTGCCTGGCCCGTGGATCCCAATGCCGCCATGAGGCCGGCCGCCCCAACCGCCTGCCCCAGCAAACTGCGCCGGCTTAGGGAATCCGGCAATCCACTCTCATTTTTCATCATCGTCTCCTTAGCTTGAATCTCGTTTTAGGCCTGAATCTCCTTTTGGGCCTTTCGGCCTGCCAGGCCGCCAGCGCCCCGCCGTGGAACCATATGAACGGACGTTTCGTCCCTAAATCGGCAAGTGTACACCCTGCCGCCTTCCTTTGCAGGCTGGCAACGACGGGCGCGCCGGCCGCGCCCTTCACGCTCGGTCCAGAGGTCGGCTAAAATGAAGGTTCCCATAGTGTTCCCGGCATTGGCGCATCGCTTTCATCGATTCCATGCGTAAAACATCCTCCATCATCGAGGTCACTCATCTCGTGAAGCGGTTCAAGGATCTCGCCGCGGTTGACGACATATCGTTTACCGTCGAAGCGGGAGAGATCTTCGCGTTTCTGGGTCCGAACGGCGCAGGGAAGTCCACCACCATCAAGGTGCTCATCACGCTTCTGGCTCCCACCAGCGGTGCGGCCACCATCGACGGACACGATATTGCGCGCCACGCTCCCCAGGTGCGGCGAGCGATCGGCTACGTGCCGCAAATGATCTCCGTGGACGGAACGCTCACCGCCTACGAAAACCTGATGCTCATGGCGCGGCTCTACGACATTCCGAGGATGGAACGAAGGGAACGCGTCCGGGAAATGCTGTCATTTCTGAGCCTGCAGGGGCACACGGATGCGCTGGTACGAACGTTTTCCGGCGGCATGATCCGGAAGATGGAGGTTGGCCAAGCCATGCTCCACCGTCCCAAAGTCCTATTGCTCGACGAGCCGACCACCGGACTCGATCCCGTTGCGCGACAGAACGTGTGGGAACACCTCTTCGACCTGCGGGGCAAATTCGGCACGACCATTTTCTTCTCCACGCACAATATGGAGGAGGCGGATGAGGTGAGCGATCGCGTGGCCGTGATGAACAGGGGAAAGATCGCCGCGACGGGCACGTCGGAAGAATTGAAGGCGAAAACCGCCAAGCCCGATGCCACGCTCGAAGACGCCTTCATCTTCTTCACCGGCAACAAGCTTCAGGAAACCGGCAATTTTCGAGAAATTCGCAGGGCCAGACAAATCGAACGGCGGTTAGGATAGCAGCCGGGGCGCATATGCTTTACTACCTTTCACAGACGTTCAAGAAATCCTACGTGCTGGCGGAGATGGAAACGCGCAAGCTCCTCCACGATCCCACGGAACTCATCTCCCGCGCGGTGCAGCCGATCTTGTGGCTCGGCATTTTTGGCGAAGCGCTAAGCAAGGTGAGAGCCATAGCGACGCCGGGGTTGACCTATCTCCAGTTCATCGCGCCGGGCATTCTCACGCAGTCGGTCGTCTTCGTTGCCATCTTCTACGGCCTGTACGTCATCATGGACCGCGACACGGGCGTATTGCAGAAACTGCTGGTCACGCCGACGCCGCGTCTGGCCTTGGTGTGGGGCAAGATGATCGCCGCCGGCATCAGGGGCCTGAGCCAGGCGCTCATTGTTTTCCTTTTCGCCATCATCCTCGGCATCCGATTGAACGTTACCTTATGGTCTGTCCTGGGAGTGATCGTCATCGTCATGCTCGGCGCGAGCTTCTTCACCGGTCTCTCCATGATCGTAGCCGCAGTCGTGAAGACCAGAGAGCGGTTCATGGGCATCGGCCAGGTAATCACGCTGCCGTTATTCTTCGCCTCGAATGCCATTTACCCGATTGCCATCATGCCTGCATGGCTCCAGGCGGTGGCCAGGGTGAATCCTCTTAGTTACATGGTCGATGGATTGAGGGCGCTCATGCTCTCCGGCGGCGTCGCGAGTGTGGGCTCTGACATCGGCGTACTTGCCGTTGTGGCGCTGCTTATATCAATGCTCAGCGCGTGGTTTTACCCGAAGGTGGTAATGTGACAAGTATGTCCGATGTATTGATCGATAAATCGAAGACGGCATTGGTCGTCATCGACCTCCAGAAAGGCATCATGGGACGGCAAACCGTTCCGTATGCATCCGAGATGGTAGTAAGAAATGCGGCCGCGCTGGCCGCCGCCTTCCGGCAAAACGGCATGCCGGTGTTTCTGGTAGGGGTGAAGCCGTCTCCGGACTGGAAAGACGCGTTGCGTCCGGTCGCCGATACGGCATGGCCGGCGCACACTCCCCCGCCGGACTGGGCGGAAATTGTCCCCGAGATGGGGCCAATGCAAGGCGATCTGGTGATAACCAAGCGCCAGTGGGGCGCCTTCTACGGCACCGATCTCGACTTGCAACTGCGCCGCCGTGGGCTGACAGCCATCGTCCTATGCGGCATCGCCACCGAGTTTGGAGTCGAAAGTACCGCGCGCGACGCCTACGAGCGCGGCTACCAGCAGGTTTTCGCCAGAGATGCCATGGCGGGCCTTCACGCGGAGAGCCATGCCAACGCCGTCGAGCGCATCTTCCCCCGCTTGGGACGGGTGCGCGGCACGGAAGAGATCGTCGCGGCCCTGGGGCGCTGAGGGCCGGACAAATACATGGCCCTTACGGCTGCCGCGGCTCCGAAATATCGACGATGCGCGAGTCGGCCTGGAACTTCTTGTAGTCGCTGTAGGTGGTGACGCGTTCCAGCCGCACCACCTTCACCAGCGCCACTCTCGCCACTATCTTCACCTCGATGCTCTTTGGCAGCCATACCTCGTCGTTTACCCGTACCTGTTCGATAGTCGCGACGCTGCCAGGCTCGATCCGCACCAGGAACCCGGCGAACGAGATGGCGCCGAGCGACTCGACGGAAACCTTGATCCACTGGTAATCCGTCTTGTCGATCCAGAACCGCGCCTTGACGCGCGCAAGGAAAAACGCCGAAGACGCCTTCGGTTTGTATCCCGGTTTGGGCGTCGCATCGATCACGTAGGCATGACCTCCGTTGAGATCCTCCTCACCCGCCAGCCGGAGGTCGAAGGCATCGGAGATTTCGCGAAGGGACTCGCGCTGTTTCTCGCTCCGGGCCTCCCACTCGCCGATGCGGCGCTGGCGCTGCTCGGGGGTCTCCTGGCGGCGATCCTCAATGCTTTTCCGCAGTCTCTCGTCTTCCTCCTTCTGCTCCTTGGCGGAAAGAGGCTGGTCGTCGCGGGCCACCAGGCGCCGGTAGGGCGTCCCGTCGGGGTGGGTGACGTCCCAGGCGCTGATCTTCACACTGGTAGCCTTGCCCCGGCCATCCAGCTCGCGCTGTTCGTCGCGCTGGCGGTAGGCGTAATTGATCGTCAGTTGGATGTTCTTGCGGTCCAGCTCCACCGCGCGGCGCACAATCTCGCGCGCGTCCTGCGCGGCCAGCACGGCGGGAAGACAGACAACAGCCGGCAAAACCCTCATACCATATCTACGGGCGGCGGGAGGCCGGCGTTTCAGCCCACCAGGGTTTCCAGGCGCGAGCATGGGCCTGACAAGCCTGGAGGCTTATCCCACCACCAGGCTTTCCAGGCGCGAGCCCGGCCGGATGATGGTCTGGTTGCGCTCGGGACCGGTGGAAATGCAGCCGATCTCCACTCCCGCGCGGCTCTCCAGGAACGCCAGGTAGTCTTTCGCCCTGCCCGGCAAGTCGTCGTAGGAGGTGATGCCGAACGTGGGGCTGCCCCACCCGGGCGCGTTTTCGTAGACCGGCTCCACCTTTTCGATCTCCGCGACAATGGCTGGCATTTCGGTCAACTCGCGGCCGGCCAGGCGATAGGCCACGCAGACCGGGATGGCGTCGAACTCGTCCAGCACGTCCAGCTTGGTGACCACCACGCTGTCGAAGCCATTGATCGCGGCGGTGTAGCGCAGCAGCGGGGCGTCGAACCAACCGCACCGCCGGGGGCGTCCGGTAACTGCGCCGAACTCATTGCCGCGGCGGCGGATGAGGTCGCCCGCGCCGTCCAGCGCCTCGGTGGGAAACGGCCCGCCGCCCACGCGCGTGATGTAGGCCTTGGAAACGCCGATCACGCCGCCGATGCGCGTCGGCGCAACGCCCGTACCGGTGCAGGCGCCGCCGGCGCTGGCGCTCGAAGAGGTGACGAAGGGGTACGTGCCGTGGTCGATATCGAGCATGGTTCCCTGCGCCCCTTCGAACAGCACCGTCCGGCCATCGCGAATGGCGTTGTTCAACAAGGCCGCCGTATCGCACACCATGGGCCGGATGCGCTCCGCGAAAACCTCGTACTGGTCGCGGATGGCGGGCAGGTCGAGCTCGTCGAGAATCCCCAGCGCCCGGGCGATGGTGACTTTCTCCTCCATCACGGAATCGTATTGCGCGCGGAAGACATCGCGGTTCAGCAGGTCGGCGATGCGGATGCCGCGGCGCGCGATCTTGTCTTCATAGCAGGGACCGATGCCGCGTGACGTGGTGCCGATGGAGACCCGGTCCGTCCGCCCCTCCGACATCTTCTCCATCATGCGGTGCGCCGGGAAGAGCACGTGCGCCCGGTTGCTGATGAAAAGACGCCGGCGCACGGAAAGCCCGGCCGATTCGAGCGCGTCCAGCTCGGTCAGGAGCGCGGCCGGGTCGATCACCAGTCCGTTGCCGATCACGGCCGCTTTTCCGGGCCGCAGAATGCCGCTTGGAATCAACTTCAGTACGAACTTCCTCTCGCCTATGAATACCGTGTGGCCCGCGTTGTGCCCGCCCTGATAGCGCGCCACGATATCGAACCGCTCGGAGAAAAGGTCGACGATTTTTCCCTTACCCTCGTCCCCCCATTGGGAGCCCAGGATGATGACGTTTTTCATTGTTAAGGAGACCGATCCATTGTAACGTAGCGGCCCGCGCCACTGCTGAGACGGTGGGGCGGTCGTGAGCCGCAAGCTCCGGTTCCGTGGGAGAAGAAACACGCTAGTGCTCTGACCGCGTGATTAATTCCTTAACGCTGCGGGCCGGGCGTGCCCGGCCCGCAGCGAGGGAACAAATCAAACGGTCAAGGTACTAGGGAGCCTTCACCGCGGAGCCGCGGAGCCGCGGAGAAGGCGCGGAGAGTCATCGATTCGCGAACCCCATCCTTGAATTCGATCCTGAAATCTCGAAGTTCTCCGCGATCCCTCCGCGTCTCGGCGTCTCCGAAGTGAAGTGGGACTTCGTTCCGCTCATTCGAACCCCAGCGTCGCGGCGATGGCTTCGATGTCCGCCTCGCTCACGCGCACGTCTCCCTTCATGCGGGCTGGGTCGGAACGCTCGTCGAAGGCCTGGAAAAGGGCCATTTTGGCTAGCGCGTACGTTTCCGTCGAGGAGAGCTCCCGTTGATGGGCATTCCGCCAGGCGACCACGGCGGCGCCGGGGATGATGATGCCGGCGGGGCGCCAGACCCGGCGGTCGGCCGAAACGCTGAAAACGAACTCCGTTCCCGCCGCGCCGCCCGACCCGAAGGGACGGCGCCCCTGGTAGTAATACTGATAAACGAATCCACTTTGCGCGGAATACGTCTTGACGCGGCGCACGGCCGGCGCCCCGGTCAACGCGCCTCTTCGCGAAAACAATCTTCGTAACAGAACCGTGATGTTTCCCTCAAATTCCACGGCGAGATACTTCAGTAACATTGACAAGCATACCAACCGGGTCCACACTAGAGGTGGAATCAAGCCGGTTTTAACGATTCCGACGCTGTTCATAAGCCGGTCCACTTGGACTGGCGGGAGGTGACAGGATAGAACCGGGCGACGATGGGGGCGGCCTCATTCGCGGCGGGTGAACAGGCAGTACGGGAAGGTTCGGCTGATCGGACAGTGCGCCAGTTAACCTTGGCGCGGCGCTTACTGCGCCAGGTGATGATTGTAGCCGGTCCTTTTCCTAGTGCGCGCGCCGGCCGAGTGACCGCCCTTTCACTTTTTCCTCTCCTTTTCTCCAAAACCCACGGATCTCACCTCGACGGTGGTGTAAACTGAATGAGTCACCCCCCTTTATGACTCTGGCCGTGCCCTTGGAAATCGTCAGCGCCCACAGCCCGGATTCCGACGATGCCTTCATGTTCTACGGCTTGGCCACCAAGAAGGTTCGCTCGGCGAAAGTTTCCTTCCGTCACGTGCTCGAGGACATCGAAACGTTGAACCGCAGGGCCATGGAGGGCCTCTACGAGCTCAGCGCGATTTCCTACCACGCGTATCCTTACGTCGCCGATAAATACGTGCTCATGGCCAGCGGTTCGAGCATCGGCGATGGCTACGGGCCCATGATTGTAGCCACCCGCCCCATGGAACCCGAGGAATTGAAAGGGAAACGCATCGCCGTTCCGGGGACCATGACCACCGCGTACCTGGCCGCCAAGCTGTTTCAGCCCGATTTCGAAGCCGTGGTGACGCCGTTTGACAGAATTATCGCGGCCGTGCGCGAGCACGCCGTGGATGCGGGCCTCATCATTCACGAGGCGCAGCTCACTTTCGACCGGGAAGGTTTGCACCGCGTCCTCGATGTTGGCCGCTGGTTCAGGTCCTGTTGGGACCTGCCGTTGCCGCTGGGCGGCAACGTGCTGCTGCGGTCGCTCGATGCGGAGGTCAGGAGCGAGTGCTGCCGCCTGATGCGGGAGAGCATCCAGTACGCGCTCGACAATCGCGCCGAAGCGCTCGAATATGCGTTGCAGTTCGCGCGCGATATGGACCCACGCCTGGCGGAGAAGTTCATCGGCATGTACGTTAATCACTACACCCTGGATGCGGGCGACGTGGTTCCCCAGGCCGTTCAGAAGCTGCTGGACCTAGGTTTTGAAGCGGGCTTGGTGTCCAAGCGCGTGCAGGTGGAGTTCGTGCGGTAGCATTGGGGCAGGCGCTTTCGCCGGCCGACCGCCGCCCGAGCCAGGCTCGGGTTGGCCCTGATACAGGGCTCCCAACCTCCGAATCCAGGCTCAGGGCAGGTATTGGCCGGCCCACTCGAGCATTTGAATCAGGCTGCCGAGCCGGTTTCCGTCGGGGCCGGCTGAGGGTTGCCCCGGCGCTTCCCGCAGAGGGCTGGGCACGTCCGGCGGGTTCACTTGGGTGAACTGGGTCGGGAACGCCTGCGCTCCGCCCCGGCCGCCTTGCTGACGGGTTTGCCAGACGCGCTTGCCGAGCTCGGCGTTTTTCGTCACCCAGGCGGCGTACGCCAGCAGCCTCCCGTCGCCCTTGGCCGCATAGTTGTGAAATGCCTCCCAATACTTGGGATAATCGATGGACAACTCCAGCTCGGACATGATCTCGGTCGTGCCGAAAAGCAGGTCGAACCCGGTGGGGCCTCCGCCGCGGCCGCCCGGCATGAACTTGCCGGTGTTTGGATCGTACGGTCCCGCGCCCAGCAGCTCGCCCGGGTGCGCCGCCAGGTCGAGCTGCGTCTGCATGCCGGCCTTGATCTTGTCCAGCCATTTGACGTCTCCGGTGCGCTGGTACTCGGTGGCCCAGTTGATGCAGTAAGCCGCCCAATCGGTCCCGAAACTCGCGCTCGCGTACTCGCCGCGTTCCGGCATGCGCGGGTCCATCTTCTTGACCGCCGCGTAGGTGGCGTCGGCCGTGAGTTGCTCCCGCATCAGGTCGCCGATGCGGTCGTCCGCCGTCAGAAAGTAGTAGAACCGCTTCAGGCCAGCCTGGCTGACGCGCGGCTGCTTGGCGCCGTCGCCCAGATGATTGACGTTGTGCCGCGAGCCGAGCGGAGCGAACCGGCCGATGTGATGGACATCCACCTCGCTGGTGTGCCGGGTCATGGCTTCCGCCAGGCGGAAGGCGTCGGCCCGGCCGGTGCGCAGGAAGGTGTACCACAGCCAGTAATCGGGCAACAACTCGGTGTTGTTCCAGGCCCACCCGCCGATGTCGTATTTCCACTGATGGCGCACCTCGTCGTACTGCCGCATCATGTCGCCGTAGTCCCAGAATCCATACCAGCCGCGCTGGTCCACCTCTTTGTTATAGAAATCGAACGCGCTGTCCAACTGGTCTTCGATCGCCCGTTTGGACGGCGTCGAACGGTCCGGCAGGCTCCAGAAACCGAAGGCCCGGTTGGCGTGGTAGTACTCCGGCGTGGCCACCAGCAGCGCCGGCTCCGCGGAGGTCTTGGACATGCCGGCCAGCTCGGCGTTGGAAGGGACGCCGGCCAGCGCCCACAGCGTGAACTCCGAGGTGTTGGCGCCGCCCAGCGGGTTGTCCCACCCTTCCTTCCAGTCCTCGTAGGCCATCTCCAGCCCGTGCCCGATGGTGTCGTAGTGCCGCAGGTCCATGGCCGGGGCTTCGGGCGACCAGAACCACACCTTGATCTCGCCCGACGCCGTCCGGGCCCCTTCGATCTCGAGCGACGCCGGGTACTTCTGCCAGAACTTCTTCATGGCCACCGCGGCCCCGCCCGTAATATCACCCAGGAACGCCATCCCCAGCGAGCGCTTTCCATCGGCGGCATGCAGCCACGAGCTCCGCTCGTTGGTGCGCTTCTCGATGGTGAATCCGTTGGCCGTCAATTGCGTCAGCCGGTAACCGTCCCAATCCGCGGCATCCTTGATGTAGCCCTGCTCCCGGGCGGCGAATTCGGCCAGGTTGGGTATTCTCTTGCCGGCAAGCTGATCCGGGAACACATCCCCGCGTTGGCCGAAGGTCACCACCCGCCGGCCCACCAGCGGCTTCACCGGCTCCGCCCACATCCCCACATCCCCGCCCAGGCGGACGTGCCGGTTCTGCACTTCCTCTCGCAGCGGCACGGAGAACGACATGCCCAGGCCCTTGATGAAGTCCTTGTTGGCATCGCCATCGAAGACGAACGAATGAACCACGCGGATGGCCTCACTGCCCGCGTAAAAGTAGAAGCGCACGGTGAACGGCAGCCACGCCCTCGACGATGTGGTGGACTTGTGGAGGCCCTCGATCTTCACCACCGCCCGTATGGGACCGCTTTGCTCCAGCGTGACGGATTTGACCTGGCTGACGAAATCTTCCTCGCGCAGCGTCTTCCTCGCCGCGTACTCCGACCGGTCTTCGAGGATGGCGATGAGCCTGCCGTTGCGCGCCGTCTCCCGGCCGCCCACGGTCAGCGACTCAAACAGGTTCGACCCTTGCTTGAGGATGCGGCAGCGCAAGGCGCCGGTGTCGATCTCGACCGCGGTGGCATCCGAGGTGGTCTTTACCGCCGTGGTAGGCGCCGCCGCGGTTCCGGGCGCTAGTTGCAGAGGTCCGGCGATCTCCGGCGCGGCGGTGATGGCGTGGCCGGTCCACATGAGCGAGCCGTCCGGCCAGTAGGCCAGCGGCCAGGTCTCGACCGGAACCGGCTTGCCTCCCGCCGTCAGCGTAAATGTCGTGCCCTTGGCGACCTTTCCCTTAGGCCACGGAACGCCCCAGGTGACTCCCTGCTTGGAAGGCGGAGGCGCCTTGTCGAGCCAGTTCAAGGAAACCGGCTGCGCGGCCGCCAGGGCAGGCAGCATCGCGGCCAGCCCCAGTCGCAGAACGGATGACGGATTTCGGGTCATAACTTCCCTCGGTGGAAGCACGGAGTATATCAGGATTTCCGTTTTGGCCGCGCGGCCCGCCGTGCTTCCTACGCCAACTCGGGCGCTATGGGGATGCCGGCGGCGGCCAGGGCCTGTTCCACTTCCGCCGGGTTCAGGCGGGTGGCGTCGTACTCCACGGTAAGGCTGTCGAGCGCCGGCGAGGGGGTCACCCGTTCGATGCCGTAGAGCGCATTCACCTGTGCGAGGCGTGGCAGCAGAACGCTGTCGAGCGGTCTCCGCAGCCGGAAGCGGATCTGCACCTTGGTCATAGGATTCCAGAATACCCGATCGACCGGGCGGCCAGCTTCATGGAACTTTCGCGTGGTGGTTGACCGGCCCCGAGCCTTGTCCCAGTCCGGGGTTGGTTTGGATAGCCGCGTGGATGAAAAGCTTGGCGCGAGCCACCGCGTCGCCCAAGGCCAAGCCGTGCGCCAGGCCGGCCGTAATGGCCGCCGAATACGTGCATCCGGTGCCGTGGGTGTGGCGCGTGGGGATGCGCGGGGCGGGAAACTCGCGCCAGTTGGCGCCGTCCCAAAGCAGGTCGGTGGCGTCGGTCTCCAGGTGGCCGCCCTTGATGAGCACGGCGCGGGCCCCCATTTCGCGGATGCGGAGGGCCGCGGCGCGCATATCCTCGATGCCGCGGATGGCGATTCCGGTGAGGGCTTCGGCCTCCGGCAGGTTGGGAGTGACCAGCGTGGCGCGCGGCAGCAGCAGCTCGCGCACCGCGCGGGCGGCCGCTTCGGGCAGCAGGGGCAGCCCGTGCTTGCTCACCATCACCGGGTCCACCACCAGCGGAAAGCGGAAGGTTTCCGCTGCGCGCGCCACCGCTTCCACCACCTCCGCGGAACCCAGCGCGCCGGTCTTGGCGGCGGCGGGCGGGATGTCTTCGAGCACCGCCTCGAGCTGCTCCAGAACCAGCGCCGGCGCCATCACCACCACGCGCGATACGCGCACCGTGTTCTGCACGGTGATCAGGGTGACCACGGCCTCGCCGTACGCCCCGAACTGGTGGAAGGTCTTGAGATCGGCCTGGAGACCGGCGCCTCCGCTGGGGTCCGATCCGGCGATGGTCAGGGCGACAGGCGGCATTCCGCTCCAGGATAGCAGCGAGACGGCCGCGTTTTTGACGCCGGGACGCCGAGACGCCGAGACGCGGAGAAAACTGGAAGGGAAAGAGAGGGCGGAGAAGACAAGAGAGGACGGCCAGGTCGATACCCAATCGCGGAAGGGGCGCGGCGAGAATTGCCTTGGACTCGCCCCTCCGCTGCCCCCAACGCCGCCCTCACTGTACGTAGTTACTCACCTTTCTCTTTCTCTTTTTTCTCTTCTCTCCTCTCCTCTCCTCTCCTTTCGGTTTTCTCCGCGTCTCCGCGTCTCCGCGTCAAAAAAGGCGTGTCAAAAAAGGTCGACGCCGAGAATGTCCCGCGCACCCCGGCAAGGGATTCAACGAGAGGTACTAGAATGGCTCTTAGGCTCTCCATGGCCAATCTAGACACGCTGGCGCCCAGGCCGGGGCTGTTACGCCAACTGGGCTTCTATAGCGCGACCGCGCTGGTGATTTCGAACATGATCGGCACCGGCATCTTCGCCACCACCGGATACATGGCCGGCGACTTGGGCAGCGCGGGCTTGATTCTGGCCTGCTGGGGCGTGGGCGCGCTCTTCGCGCTGGCCGGCGCGCTCAGCTATTCCGAGCTGGGAATCAACTTCCCCAGCTCCGGAGGCGAGTACGTCTATCTGACTCACGCCTTCGGGCCGGAGTGGGGGTTCATGACCGGTTGGGTGTCGTTCTTCGCCGGGTTTTCGGCCCCCATCGCGGCCGCCGCCCTGGCTTTCTCCGACTATCTGGGCCATTTCTTTCCGAGCCTGCAACTGGCCAGCGCCACCACCACCGTGGGGTCGGGAATCTTCTCCCTGCGCCTGGGCCATGGGCAAGTGCTGGCTTCGTGTCTCATCGCGGGGTTCACCATCCTCAACTGTTTCGGGCTGGGCCGCACCGCCAAAGTGCAGAACGCCCTCACCTCCACCAAGCTCATCGTCCTGGCGGGCTTCCTGCTGCTGGGCTTCACCGTGGGGTCGGGGAACTGGGGCCACTTCGCGCAGACGGCCGTGCGCACCTCCACGGTAGGCCTGCCAACGCAGTTCTTCGTCAGCCTGCTGTGGGTGATGGTGGGATACAGCGGTTGGAACGCAGCCACCTACGTGGCGGAGGAGATCCGGCGGCCGGAGCGCACGCTGCCGCTGGCCTTGGGCGCCGGAACCGCCATCGTGGCGGCGCTCTACCTCGGCTTAAACGTGATCTATATTTACGCCACGCCGCTCGAGCAACTCAAGGGTAAGACGGCCGTGGGCGCGCTCTCCGCATCTAACCTGTTCGGCCCCGGGGTGGCGGGCGCGTTCGCGGCTCTGATGGCCCTGTGCATCGTCTCCACGGTGAGCGCGGAGGTGACCATAGGCCCGCGCGTCTACTATGCCATGGCCAAGAACAAGGCGTTTTTCAGCGCGGCCGCGAATGTGCATCCGCGCTGGCACACCCCGGTAGTGGCCATCCTCAGCCAGGGGCTGTGCGCCATGGTCATGACGCTCACCTCGTTCCGCGACCTGCTCACCTATATCGGCATGAGCCTGACCCTGTTCACCGCGCTCTCGGCGGCGGCGCTGATCAAGTTTCGCCGCACGCGGCCGGCGTGGCAGCGTCTGCGCGCGCTCGATTTCGCCTGGCCGCTGATTCCCGTTTCGTATATCGTGGTCGGCGCGGCCATGGTGGCATACGGCGTGATTCAAGAGCCGGTGGTCTCCCTGGCCGCCTTCGGCACGGTGGGGATCGGCGCCCTGGTCTATCGTTTCGGCGTGCGCGCGCCAAATGCGCCCACGGCGTAACCGGCCCTATCCTACCGGCTCCGCCTGGCGCACTCCGCGCAGCTCGATGGGCACGTAATCGCGTTGATCGAGCCCGGTGTAGATCTGCCGCGGCCGGGCGATTTTCTGCTCGGAATCCTGCAGCATTTCCTCCCACTGCGCCAGCCACCCTACCGTGCGCGGGATGCCGAACAGCACCGTGAACTGCTCCGGCTTGAAGCCCATGGCCTGGTAGATGATGCCGGAGTAAAAATCCACGTTGGGGTACAGCTTGCGCTTGATGAAATACTCGTCGGAGAGGGCGATGCGCTCCAGCTCCAGCGCGGTGTCCAGCCTGGGGTTGCGGCCGGTGACCTCGAAAACTTCCTCGGCCACCTGCTTGATGATGCGGGCGCGCGGGTCGTAGTTCTTGTAGACCCGGTGGCCGAAGCCCATCAGCTTGCGCTTGCCTTCCTTCACCTGGGCGATGAAGCCGGGGATGTTGTCCTTGGACCCGATTTCGTCCAACATGCGCAGCACCTCTTCGTTGGCCCCCCCGTGCAGCGGGCCGGAGAGGGCCGCGATGGCCGCCGCGGCGGTGGCGTACGGGTCGGCGCCGGAGCTGCCCACCGCGCGCATGGTGCTCGTGCTGCAATTCTGCTCGTGGTCGGCGTGCAAGATAAACAGCACCTCCAGCGCGCGCGCCAGCACTGGGTTGGCGGCGTACTTGGGCTCGGCCCGTTTCCACAGCATGTTCATGTAGTTCTTGGTGTACCCCAGCTCCGGATCGGGGTAGATGTAGGGCATGCCCAACCGGTGCCGGTACGCGTAGGCGGCCAACGTGGGCATCTTGCCCACCAGCCGCACGATCTGCTTCCGGCGGCACTTGGGGTCGGCGATGTTGCGCGCCTCGGGATAGAAGGTGGAAAGCGCCGCCACGGTGCTCATCAGAATGCCCATCGGGTGGGCATCGTAGTGGAATCCCTCCATGAACTTCTTCACGTTTTCGTGGATCAGGGAGTGGTGCATCACATGGCAGTCCCACAGCGCGAGCTGCTCCGCGGTAGGCAGGTCCCCGTAGAGAAGCAGGTAGGCCACCTCCAGGAAAGTGCAATTCTCGGCAAGCTGCTCGATGGGGTATCCGCGGTAGCGGAGTACGCCCTTGTCACCGTCCAGATAGGTGACCGCGCTCTGGCACGAGGCCGTGTTCATAAAGGCCGGATCGTAGGTCATCAACCCGAAATCGTCGGCGTCGGTCTTGATCTGGCGCAAATCCATGGCGCGAATAGTGCCACGGTACAGCGGAATCGTGTAGGTTCGCTGCGTCCGGTTGTCTGTGATAGTGAGGGTTTGGTTGTCCATGGTGCATTCTCCCGCTTCGCACTCGCACTGGTATTTTACCCTACTCCTGCAATGCGATCTCCACCTCTAGTTGTCGTATAATTCACCACTTTGTGCATGATGCGGAGCTTTTTGCGATAATTTAGGTACAGGACCGGGGCTTTTCACCCTAGTTGTTGGGTGCGAAAACCCACAAGAGCTGCGAAAGCAGCGGAGGAGGGGGGCATGTTGTCTACGAAACTGGTGCAATTGATCGAAAGGAATTGGGAGGAGATCGCCGCCCGTCTGATTCAGGCCGTCCGAAAGCACCCGGACATGCAACACCTGGCTCAGAGGCCCGATTCCGAGCTTCGGGACTGGTGCCGCGAACTGGTGGCGGACCTGGGTTACCGGCTATCGACCTCCAAGGACGAGGAGGTGAAGCGCCGGTTCCAGATTCTGGGGCGGATGCGCTTTGAGGAAGACGTGCCTTTGCACGAGGCGGTCCTGAGGCTGCACGTTCTCAAAGACACCATCATCGCCTTCCTCCACGAGCGGGGTTTCCCGATGACGGCGCTCGATCTCTACGGGAAGGAAGAACTGGAGCTGCGGATGGGCCGCTTCTTCGACGCCATGACCTACCACATCGTCCGCGGGTACGAAGACGCCCAGAGAGTGGCTGCACGGGTGGCCTGAGCGCCCCGGGAACGCCGCCGATTGTCCGGGGACTCGTCACGGCGGGCCCCACCGTGACAAAATCGCCATAGGCGCGTCCAATCCGATAGACAGGTGGATGCGATTCCGATAAAGCGCTGCCGTAGCGGAGCTTATGGCCCAGGATGCAGTCGGAGCGGTTGCCGCCCGGGTGAATCCGCAGATCGATTCAACCATTCGGGCGGCCCAGAACGGCGACCACGGCGCATTTGAGCAACTGGTGCGCGCGTACGACCAAAGTGTGCTTCGGCTTGCCATGAACCTGCTAGGTTCGCCCGAGGACGCGCGCGACGTCTATCAGGAAGCGTTCCTCAGGGTCCACCGGAGCCTGCACACGTTCCGGTTCGATTGCAGCTTTCACACCTGGCTGTACCGGATCGTCACCAACATCTGCCTGGACCAGTTGCGCAAACGCAAGGTGCGCAAGGAAGAGCCGGCGGTGCTGGAGACCGCCGAGGGACCGGTGGACCGCATGGATTCCTTCGCGGAAGAAACGGCCCGGGCGGATCCGGAGCGGAGTATGTGGAACCAGCAGTTGCGGGAGCGGATTGAAGGCGCGCTGGGCGGCCTGACGCCGCGCGAGCGCATGGTTTTCGAGTTGCGGCATTACCAGGGATTGCGGCTGCGAAACATCGGCGAAATGCTCGGCACAACCGAAGAGGCGGCCAAGAACTGTCTCTTCCGGGCCACCCGGAAGATGCGCTCCGAATTGGGAGATTTCGTATGAGCTGTGAATGGGTTGCGAAGCGGATTCCGCTGTACTTCTATGGCGAATTGCCGCCCGGAGAAGAAGAGCTGCTGGAGGAGCACATGCAGGAGTGCGCCGCCTGCGGCCGGGAGATGGAGCGGCAGCGGCGGCTGGCGGCGGCGTTGGACCGGCGGATCGTGGAGACGCCGCCGATGCTGCTCCAGGAGTGCCGCGCGGATTTGATGGCGGCCATCGAAAGCGGGGCGCCGGCAGGGGTGAGGCGCTCCGCGGCCGCCGGCCCATGGACCCTGTTCCTGGAAGCCATGAGAGCCACTTTCGCGGGCGTCAACCGGCTCCGGCTTCCAGTGGGCGCGGTGGCGCTGGTGGCGCTGGGCTTCTTCGCCGCGCGGTTCACGGCCGGCAATCCCGGCGGGCCGGCCCCTTCGGAACAGGCGTACTACACCGTGCGCTCGGTGCGGGCGGACGACCCCAACCGCGTCGAAATCGCGGTCGATGAAACCCGGCGGAGGGTGGTGACGGGCCGCATGGACGACCGCAATATCCAGCAGTGGCTGCTGGCCGCGGCGCGCGAGGACGACCCCGCGGTGCGCGTAACATCGGTGGGTCTGTTGAAAGGCCGCGCCGGCGTGGGCGAGGTCCGCGACGCGCTTCTCGACGTTTTTGCCCACGATTCCAATGCGGGCGTGCGGCGGGAGGCCCTGGAAGGGCTCAAGCCGTTCGCCGCCGATCCCAACGTGCGCAGAATCTTCCAACAGGCTCTCAAGGCGGACGACAATCCGGCCGTGCGGATCGGGGTGGTGGACCTGCTGTTGGCCCATCCCGACGATTCCATGGTGGGGGTCATGCAAGGGATGGTGCAGAGTGAGAACAACGATTACGTGCGCCTGAAGTTGGAGAAGGCGCTGAAGGACCTGAATGCGTCGATCGGAACTTTCTAGCCTGTTGGTCTTCGCGGCCCTGGTTCCGCTGGCGGCCTGGGCGCAGCAGACGCTCACTTGCGCGCGCGGGCAGTGCGTGCAGGTGATCGGCGGCTCGGCGCGCGTGGGGCCGCAACTGCGGGTGACGGCGCACGGGCCGGTGACTCTCGAGGGCGGGGTTGGCGACGAGCTGGTTTACACCGCGCGCGTGACGGTGCGGGCGGCCAACGAGAGCGAAGCGCGCCGCATGTTGGAGCGCTTCGCGGTGCGCGTGGGCGCCGAGAGCGGATGGTCGGCGCTGAGCGCGCCGGCCGGGTTCGCGGCGGTTTTGGCGCTGCGCGCCCCGAAATTGGGCGCCGTCTCCATCGGGACCTCCGACGGTTCCGTGGAAGCGAGCGGCATCGATGGCGGGCTGGAGGTGGATTCGGGCGCGGGTCCGCTGGCGGCCGATCGCATTCGCGGGAACTGCCGCTTGAACACGCGCGGCGGCGACATCCGCGCCGGCGACATCGGCGGAACGCTGAGCGCCACCACCGGCGAGGGGGCCATCACGGTGCACTCCTCGGGCGGCGAATCGGTTCTGCGCACCATGTGGGGCGACATCGTAGTGGGGAACGCGGGGGGGCCGGTCCGCGCGGAGACCGGCGCCGGCACGGTGCGTATCGAGAACGCCGGCGGCGCGGTAGCCGCCGCCACCGGAGGCGGCCAGATCTGGATCGGCAGCGCGCAGGGAATGGTTACCGCGCGCAACGTGGCGGGCATGGTCCACGTGGGGTCGGCCGCGGGCGTCACCTGCAACTCGGGAGCCGGCGGAGTGAGTCTGGGGAACATTTCCGGAGCCATCGCGGTGGCCACCCTGATGGGCAGCATCACTACCATGCTGGCCGCCGCCCCGTCCGATTCGTATCTCGCCACCGGCAGTGGTGACATCACGGTTTCCATTCCGTCTAACGTGGGTGTGACGATTCTGGCCGAGAGCGACATGGCGGACACGCCGCGGCGCATCGTCTCCGAGTTTCCCCAGGTTCCCGTGCTCCGGCAGGGAACGCGGCTGGTGGCTCGGGGAGCGGTGAATGGCGGAGGGCCGGTGCTGCGGATTTCGGCCGCGACGGGAACCATATTCATCAGACGGCAAAGATAGGGGATCAGCCATGAGAACGACGATGTTTTGGGGAATTCTGGCCTGTGCGGCGGCCGGCGCGATGGCGCCCGCCGCATCGGCCCAGGCTGCGCCGCCGCGCGCGCGCATTGCCATTGCGCCCTCCGACGCTCCCGCCAGCTACTTGGGAATCGGCGTGGCCGACATCGATGCGGAGCGCGCCAAGGCGCTCAAGCTGAAGGAAGAGCGGGGCGCGGAGATCACCCACGTATATGAGGACAGCCCGGCTGCCAAGGCGGGGATCAAGGAGAAGGACGTGGTGCTGGAATTCGGCGGCCAGGCGGTGCAGGGCATGGAACATTTGAAACGCCTGGTGGCGGAGACTCCCGTGGGGCGCCAGGTGAAAATCGTGGTGTGGCGCGACGGCGCCTCGCAAACGCTCACCGCCGTCATCGGAACTAAGAGCGCGCCGGCAATGGGACCAGGTGTCGGAATCTGGAGCATGTCCCCGGGAGCGCCGGCAATCGGCCCCGGACTAGGTTCGGGAAACTGGAGCTTTTCCTCCCTGCCCGGGTTGCAAGGAACGACCATTCCGCAGATGAACATTCCGGAATTCGCGATGACCTGGCAGAACCCGCGGCTCGGCATTCTCGGCGAGCCTCTGGGCAAGGAGGAGCAGTTCGCCGACTTCTTCGGAGTGAAAGACGGCGTGCTGGTGAAATCCGTGGTGAATGGCTCGCCCGCGGAGAAGGCCGGAATCAAAGCCGGCGACGTGATCGTGAAAGTGGACGATGCCAAAATCGCGAACGCGGAGGATATCACAAGGGCGCTGCGATCGGTCGGGAACGGCAAGACCACCTGCGTGGTGACGGTGGTCCGCGGCAAGAAGGAAACGCCCATCACGGTGACCCTGGAAGCGCGGACTGGCGGCCCGGTCCGCGCGGCGGTCGGATCCGAAGACTGCTGAGGCCAGCTCTTCCACCGCTTGATTTGCGCCAAGACGCGGCGGGCCGGGCGTGCCCAGCCCCTACGGAGGCCCGGTGTAGGGGCCGGGCACGCCCCATAAGCGCTAAGATAACTATTGCTTTTTATTCGCCATTGATCTAAACTCAAACCATGCTTGGCGCTCAAGATGAGAACTGGCAAGTACTCACCACTCTGCTGC
>Ga0326728_10002440_pt1 | contig 61876 bp, 57 predicted proteins | sample MB3enrmetagenome_FD_207602 | JGI IMG/M metagenome (GOLD analysis project Ga0326728, IMG submission 207602) | Lab enriched peat soil microbial communities from McLean, Ithaca, NY, United States - MB31MN | ecosystem: Environmental > Terrestrial > Soil > Wetlands > Peat | place: USA: New York... | reverse complement strand
TGCCGCGCAGTTCCAGGTCCGGGTCGGGAGGGGATTTCATATGACACTCATATTAGTGTCAGAATAAGGAAAAGTCAAGCCCCGCGAAGATTTGCAAAAATGCCGCCAAACCGAACTTGGAGTAGAACCCCGGTAAACAAACGAACTGGAGCCGCCGCCGTCCCCTACCTTACGGAATCACCGGCGGGGTTCCGCGGAACACCGGAAAGAATAACGAGCGTGGTCTCTAGCTTCGCTGCCGCTGGGAAACGCCCACGGTTTTCAACGCTTCGAATAGTTTGCGGGGTTGAATGGGCTTCGTCAAGAAGTGATCCATTCCGGCATCGAGGCACTGCTCGCGCATCTCGGTGCCGGCATGAGCGGTCAACGCCAGGATCGGCGTATGCCTGTGTTTCTTGTTGTCGCTGTCCCGAATGGCCGCCGCCACCTCGAGTCCATCCAGCTCCGGCATTTGGATGTCCAGCACGATCAGATCAAAGGTCTGTTGATCGAAGAGTTTCAGCGTTTCGCGCCCGTCCACGGCGATGGTTACCCTCTGTCCCCAGCTTTCGAGAATCCGAGTCACCACTTTCAGATTGCTGAAGTTATCCTCCGCTACGAGGATGCGGAGCGAAGCGAGCTCACGCCTGGCTTCTGCATCGAGGCCGGGCTCGTGCACGGACTCATCGCGCTCAGTGGGCAAGAGCTCTCGGTCCTTCACTATTTTTTCCAACCGCACAGTGAAGTGGAAAGTGCTTCCCTCACCCAGCTTGCTTTCCACTTCGATCGACCCGCCCATCATTTCCACCAGCCGGGAGGAAATGGTTAGCCCCAGGCCGGTACCGCCATGCTTCCGGCTGATGGTGCCATCGGCCTGGCAAAACGACTGGAAAATGAGGGACTGTTTGTCTTCGGGAATGCCCGGCCCGCTGTCTTGAACGGAGAATCGCAGGCAGACGTTGTCTGCCTTTTCCGACGCAACCCGAACTTTTGCGCGAACAAAACCCTTCTCAGTAAACTTGATGGCGTTACCGAGCAGGTTGACCAGCACCTGCCGGAGCCGCAGGGGATCGCCTAACAGCGGATCGGGAATCTTCGGGTCAACCTCATAACCGACTTCCAGGCCTTTCCGCTGGGCAGCGGCGCCCAGGAAACGTGTAGCCTCTTGCACGAGGTTGGCGACGGAGATGGCAATCGGAGCCAGCTCCATGCGGCCAGACTCGATCTTCGAGAGATCCAGAATATCGTTGAGCAGTGACAGCAGCGTTTCGGCCGAGCTCATCACGTCTTCCAGATATTCCTTCTGCTCGTCGCGGGACTCGGTATCCAGCGCGAGACCCGTCATACCAAGGATGGCGTTCATGGGGGTACGAATTTCATGGCTCATGTTGGCCAGAAACTCGCTCTTGAGACGGTTGGCTTGTTCGGCGCGAGCCTTCTCCTCGAGCACCTTGGTTTTCTCGACTTCCAACTCGTTGGTCTTCGCCTGTAACTCGCTGGTTCGCTGGTGCACGGCGGTCTCCAGCCGGGTTTGCTCACGTTTCAAGCGGGCGACGCGCCATCCCCATACCAGGCGCATGCCGAAAGCGAGCAGGGCGAGGAAAGACACGTACGCCCACCACGATTGCCACCAGGGCGCGAGAATGGAAAACCGCAGGCTCGCCGGCGCCGCGCTCCACACTCCATCCGGATTGCGAGCCATCACTTCGAAGGTGTACGTTCCCGGAGGTAAGCTGGGATAGCGCACCTCCCGCTGGCTGGTCTCGACCCAGATTTCCTCCAACTCCTTCAACCGGTACCGAAAGCGCACGCCGCCTTCGTTGAGATAGCTTAAGCCCGCGAAGCCGACCACCAGCGAGTGCTCCCGGTACGGAATCTCCAGGCGATCGGATGTTGTTGCAGCACGGTTGCCGAACTGAATGGAAGTGATGAGCGCGGGCGGGGGAACCGACGGCGTGAGCCGCATGGGTGGGTGGAAGCGGGACAATCCCCGGCTGGTGCCAATCCAGACGCTTCCCTCGGCGTCGGCGAACAGGGACCGGGTCACGCAATCTTCCCACAGCAGTCCCTGCTCCTGCCCATAGTGATGCCATCGCTGGCCATCGAATGTGTCCACCCCGTCGTTTGAACTCACCCACAGCCATCCACGGGTGTCCGTGGCGAGCGAAGCCACTCCGTCGGAGTTCAGTCCATTTCGTTCTGAGTAGTGTTCCAGGCGGGGTTTGTCTCCGTCAAGGGAGAGCCGGGAGATTCCCGGAGCATCGTTGTAGTCCATCCAGATACTGCCGTCCGGGGTCTCGGCGAGTGTGTCCAAATCATTGCCCAACAAGCCATCTTTCGTAGTGAATCGATGAAACTGACCGTGGTCCATGCGCAGTAGTCCGGAAGACCCGGCAAACCACAGCCGTCCCTTCGAATCCATCAAAATCTGGCTGAACACTTCTTCGTCGGAACTGAGCGGCAGAATCTGCCGCTCAAATTGCACCGAGGGAAATTGGCCCGCGCCGCGGAACAGCGCGCCCATTGTGGTGATCCAGAGGCGTTGCTCTTCGTCCAGGATGATGCCGGTCACCTGGTTGTCCGGGCCGTTGGAGCCCAGCCGGTACTGTCGAATGCGGCCGGTCCGCGGATCTATCCGGGAAACTCCTCCTGGGCTGCTTCCGGCCCAGATCCCACCATCGGGAGTCGAGGCGATGGCGCGGACTTTGGTGCCACCCAAGCCTTGTGCGGCGGTCCAGGGCGGGGTGAGCTTTCCATCGTGGCCAAAGCGCTGCAAGCCGCCTTCTGTCCCGATCCAGACTACGCCTGCGCTGTCCCGATGTATGGCTTGCAGATTGTTCCCGGCCAGCCCTTCCGCACGCGTCCACGATTGCCACCGGTCCCGGCCCACCCAACGTGCCAAGCCCGCTCCGCTCAGGCCGACCCAAATGGAGCCTTCGTGATCTTCGAGCACGCAGCAAGTGGGATTCGTCGGAAGACCTTGATCGATCCCGATGGTTTCCCAGCCTCGGGGTGTTAGCCGGCTGATCCCGGCTTCGGTCGGGACAAAGAGCTGCCCCTCGCGGTCCAGATAGAGGGCCGCAAAGTCCATGGCCCGAGGAAGGCCGCGGTCTCGCGCGACAAAACTGCTTGCGCCGCTGGGCCGCATCAACAGACGTTGCAGACTGCGAATCCAGAGGTTCCCTTCTTGATCCGCCAATATCGCATCCCACCGGTCCGGCGGAATTCCAACGTCGTTGCCATAGACGCGGATTTCATCCTTTGCCAGGCTGCACAAGCGGTCCCCACATCCAAACCACACAACTCCCGCCGGGTCCGCATAAACGCTGTGGGCTGCCCGGTCCGCTACTTGAGCGGGATTCGGATAATGCCGGAAGATGAAACCCGCACCGCCGGCATCGCCGGCGTAGAGCCCGTCGCTGGTTGCCAAATAGATTCCACCGCGTTGATCAGTTGCGATCCCTGAGCGGCCGTTGACGCGCACGCGTCCGGGAGGATCAACGAACTCCAAGTGGTCGCCGCGGAGTTGCGCCAGTCCGTTGGGCGTCCCTACCCACAGGGTCCCGTCCGGCGTTTGGCCCAACGCCTCAACACCGCTCGCCGATGTATCGTGGCCGCCGAACTGGGTGAAGTGTGCTCCATCGTAGCGGAATAGCCCGCCGGCTGTGCCAACCCACAAAAAGCCGGTGCGGTCCTGCAGCAGCGCGTGCACCTCCGGCTCCTTCAGACCGTCGCGATGGCTGTAGTACTTGAAGCGATACTGTTGAGCGGAGAGTGCCAGTGCGAACAGAAGTACAGCCACGCAAAGCAAAACCGACCGCGCCGGCAACCGGCCGCCATCGGGTGGCTTGCGCCTCAAGCGAGACAGGACCATCTAACTCATTGTTTCGAAACTGAAGCGGTATGCCAATGTCCACTTAAGTTAGCGAAGATGGCAAACCAGTACGGCCAAAATTCGGTCACCGAGCCTTCAGCCAATCCGGAAATAGAAGCTCGTGTACATCGGGTATTGTGAGGTTGGACTGAACGATCGCCGAGACTGGCAGGCTAGGCAGGGAGTGCGCTCCCGCCCAACAACTGCCGCCGCGTGACCCTCAGCCGACCGGCGCGGCCTGGTCTTGCGACACTACGCACTCCATCCCCGCGGAGATCACTTGTTGCGCGCGCAGGCCGTCTCGATGAGTCGTGGGGAAAGGCGCTCCTGAACGGCAGCATTCGATGAATGTGGCGAGTTCCGCTTTGTAGGCCGGCCCAAACCGGTCTATAAACTCGGGCAGCGCCCGGCCGTACTCCCGCATGGCGAATGTGAGGTGCGCGAGCGGCTCTTTACGGTCCCGGCGGCCGTACGCATCGACGACGATCTCGAAGGGTCTCTGGTCGAAGCGGCCGACATGAATCTGCCCTTGTTCGCCAAAAATCAGAGTTTCGACCCGGTAGCCGGAAACGTGATTGCGGCTAACTTGGACCTGCGCCACGGCACCATCGGCGAACCAGAGGTAGAGAAGCGCGTCGTCGAAATCTTCCTCGGAGGTGGTGAGACTGTGACTATAGATGCGAGAACCGATCGTAAGTGCGGCCGTGGGCATGCTCCCCGTGAGCCACAGGATCTCGTCCACGTTGTGCACCGACATATCGGGCAGAATTCCGCCGCTCTTATATCCGTCGGGCGCGGGAAACGAATCCTCCAGGGCTGAATAGATCTTGAAAACGCGGCCGATCGCGCCAGTATCGAGGAGCTGCTTCGCGTACATCAAGGGCGCGTCAAACCGGCGCTGAAACGCGAGCATCAGGGCCTGCGGATGATCTCGATCCAGCCTGGCGGCGAACTCGCGATCTGTTTCGAGAGCGCCGGTCAGCGGCTTTTCGAGCAGAACGCGATGGCCCGCTTCGATGAGCGTGGTGGCGTGTCTGCTGTGATCCGGAGTTGGCGTGACCACCACTACGGCATCGCAGACACCGGCTTCAGCCAACTCTTCAATCGACGCGAATACCGGTATGTTGCGGCCGATCTGAACCGCGAATTCATGGGCGCGTGTGACGTTAGCGTCGGCCAGCGCCGCTAGCACGCAGCTTCCGGTCTCCTGGGACAATTCGTGGACATGGAGCGCATGGATCCTTCCCATGCGGCCGATCCCGGCAACAGCAAGTCTTATGGGTGCGGACATGATAAGAAACGCCCAGTGTACCCCACGATGAGGGTCATTCAAACCGGCTTTCGGTGCTCCGAATATGGCCGCCGGTGCCTAAGACTTCTTGTGCGACGAGTACTTGCTCAGCAGTCCCAACAGCCTGGCGGCGGCCTTCGGCGGCGCTACGTTGCCCCTCACGATTTCCCGGTTCTCCAGCTTCTTGCCGTATAGGGCGGCGTTGTCATCCAGGTCTTGCCGCAGCGTCGCGCCCTGCAAGGAGATGCCGGCGAAGACACCGCGTGAACGCGACCACGATAGAATCTCAGCCGTCATTTTGGCATCGGTCTGTGCCGTCGCTGACCGTCCCACGGGTCCACCGGCCACTTCGCCCTCGCCGCCCAGTGTGAACTGGCTGGAGAGCAGCCGGTCGGCTCCGCGCTCGTTCGTCACCAGCAGCACCACGTCGGTCTCCGACGCGCCGATCTGGAAACCGAAGCTGCCTCCCTCGACGCGCACCGCGGCCGGCGCCGACCAACCTGTTGCACCCTTACGGCACAAAATGAAACCTTTGCCGTACTTCGCGCCCACGATGAAAGCACCCTTCTTCAAGCCCGGTACAATTACCACGCAGTGCGCCTTTTCGAGCAGGTCCTTCGGAATGCCTTTGTCCGGCGCGGCCATGATTTCTGAAAATACCGCCGCAGCTTCGTGCAAACGCTCCACCGGTTCGTTCTTGGCGGCGAAAAGTGGCGTCGCTATCAGCAACGCTATCGTGCGAATTCGCATCTGTCGTTTTCCTCCACGAACTATTCCTCCCGCAGGGCGACCATCGGGTCTACTCTCGTGGCCCGGTGCGCCGGAATCACAGTGGCGGCGAACGCCGCGGCGCCGAGGATCACCGCGACGACGCTGAACGTAACGCCATCGGTTGCGCTGACGCCGAACAGCAGCCTCGCCATCACGCGGGTCAGCGCCAGTGCGCCGATCAAGCCTCCCACGATGCCGATCCCCGCCAATTCCATTCCTTGCCAGACCACTAGGCCGAGGATGTTCCCCGGCTGCGCGCCTAGAGCGATTCGCACGCCAATATCGTGCGTGCTCTGCGAAACCAAGTAAGACATCACCCCGTACACTCCCACCGCCGCCAGCAGCAGCGCAAACGTCGCGAACGCACCCAGCATCGTCGTCGAGAACCGCTGGCGCGCCAGTGAATCTTGCAGCCGGTCATTCATGGTGAGAACGTCATAGACCACCACATTGGGATCCACGGCGTGAATCTCACGGATGATCGCGCTCGCAAATCCCGCCGGTTCCGAAGACGTGCGCGCCACCAGGAACGGAGCTTCGTCCGGGTGCTGCAGATGGGGAAAGTAGACCGCGATCTTGCCGTCGATATCGAGACCGTACTGCTTAACCACTCCCACTACGCCAACAATCGTGAACGGCTTCTTTGGATTTTGCCAGAGGTGTTTTCCGATCGGATTATCGTGCGGCCAAAAGCGCTCCGCGAACTTTTCATCGATGATCACCACCTGCGGGCTGTCGCTCGTGTCATGCTCGGAGAAAACCCGGCCCTTTCGTAAAGGAATGTCCATCGCTCGGAAGTAATCCGTGCTCGCCACGCGGGCGTCCACCTGCAGTTCTTGCCCAGGCGGCGGCGCGTAGCCCTCCACATTGATTCCGCCCCATCCCACCGTTCCGGTAAGAGGCAGCGCGGAAACCAAGCCTTCCGTCTTCACGCCGGGAAGATGGGTGATGCGATCTCCGACTTCCTGATAGAACTGAATCACCGCTTTGTCATCCCGATATTTCGGGCCATTGGCAACAACCTGCATCGTCAGAACATGTTCTGTGGTGAATCCCGGCGGTACGCGTTGCAGGCGCACGAAGCTTCGGATGAGTAGCCCGGCGCCGATCAGCAGCATCAGCGAGAGCGCCAGTTCGGAAATCACCAGTAGCCCGCGCAACCGATGCCGTGCCAGGTGCATGCCGCCATCGCTCTGTCCGCTGCGACCGCCCGATCGCAGCGACGTGTTCAGATCGACTTTCATCGCGCGCCACGCCGGCGCAATTCCAAACAACACACCGGTCATGATCGATACCCCGAACGTGAAGGCCAGAACGGTGCCGTTGATTTCGATGTCTTCAAGCCTGGGAATGTTTCCTGGATTGATAGTGCGCACCACGTGAAGAGTCCACTTCGCGATCACCAGCCCGGCTGCGCCGCCGATCGCCGCAAGCAGTATGCTTTCGGTCAGCAACTGCCGGACGATCCGCCACCTGCCCGCTCCCAACGCCGTCCGAATGGCGATTTCCTTCTCGCGTCCCGCCGCGCGCGTGAGCAGCAGGTTGGCCACGTTAACGCAAGCAATCAGCAGAACCAGCCCCACCGACCCCAGCAGCACCAGCACTGCGCGGCGCACGTCACCCACCACCTGCTCCTGCAATCCAACCACGGTCATGCCGAACGTGCGGTCGCGTTTGTCCTTCTCCCGGATGCGGCCGGCGATGACGTCGATATCCGCCTGCGCCCGTTGTACCGATACGCCCGGTTTCAGCCGCACCAACACGTTGTAGTTCTCGTCACCGCGCCGCTGTGCGGCATCGGCGCCCAATGGCAACGGCAGAAATGCATCCACCTTTTCCATGGGGTCCTCGGCGGGCATCGCTTCTGAGCTGAGCTGGAACTCCGGGCGCAGCACGCCTGCCACCGTGTATTGGTTCCCGTTGAGCGTCACACTCTTTCCCACAATCTGTGGATCGGAGCTGAATAACCGCATCCAGAGCCTGTGGCTGAAAATGACCACCTGCGGCTTGCCGGGCTTGTCCTCTTCGGGAAGCAGCAGGCGTCCGAGAAGCGGCTTAGCCCCGAGCATGTGAAGTAGCGTGGACGAACTGTACATTCCGTCGACCTTTTCCGGCTTATCGAGGCCCGTCAGCGTCAGGGGGCGGAGTTGCGCAATCGCCATCTCCTCAAACGAGTGGTTTTCGTTCTGAATGTCGATGTACTGCCCGGGAGAAGGCCAGTCGCGGAAAATGCCGATTCCTGGCGAATGCAGCCAGATGTTGGCCAACCGCTCCGGCTGAGGGTACGGTAGCGGCCGCAGCAGCAGCGCGTCCACGACGCTGAAGATGGCGCTGTTAGCGCCGATGCCGATGGCCAGCGAAAGCACGACGACAATTGTCAGACCAAGGTTTTTGCGCAGCATGCGCAAGGCGTAGTGGAGATCTGGCAGGAGCAGGTTCATGACACACCTCCTCTGTGGATTCGTCCATGGTAATGCATCTCGCGCCGCGCTCGCCCAGTTTCGATATGATCGCTGACGGGCGAATACAAATGAAAGTCATTGCGGATTTGTGTGTCATCCCCATGGGAATCGGAGTTTCTGTCTCCCGCGAGGTCGCGGTGTGCGAGCGCATTCTTGCCGAAGCTGGCCTGAAGACCAGACTCCACGCGTACGGTACGAACATCGAAGGCGAATGGGACGATGTCTTCGCCGCTATCAAGCGGTGCCATGAGACCATTCACGCCATGGGAGTGCCCCGGATCTCGACTAATATAAGACTGGGGACTCGGACCGACCGGGAGCAGACGATGGACGATAAAGTCCGCAGCGTCGAACAGAAGCTCCGGTCTGCTGAGTAAGGAGGTATGTGGCCGGCTCTCTTGCGTGATCGTTCAGAATCGGCCAAATTTCTCGTAGGCCTCGACCGGCTGGACACCTTCGAGAATCGCTTTGCGCACGGCGTTTTCGGTGTGCACCACGGCCTCGGCTTTGGTAATGACTTCCTCGGCGACAGATTGGGGAAGCACCACGACACCGTCGCGATCACCAACCACGAAGTCGCCGGCGTGAATGCGGACTTCCCCAATGGTGATGGGAACGTTGCAGTCCGTCAGGCGCCAGCGGCCGACAATATCTTGTGGCGTTTTGTACCGCGCGAAGACAGGAAAGCCGAGCCGGAGAATGTAATCAATGTCGCGGATGCCGCCGTCGATGATGGCGCCTCTCCCACCGCGGAATTTGGCGGTTTCGCAAGACAGTTCGCCGAAATGCGCCACCGTCGCATCATTAGGCTGACTGACGACGACGTCGCCCGGCCCGATGGATCCCAACATCTTCAGAAACGGCAGGAAGTAATCGTCACGCGGCAGCCCGTTGGCGCGCGCGCCCGTGACGGTGAGCGCGCGGCCGGCGATGGTTTGGCCGGGCTGAATTGACTGGAGTTCCGCCGGTAACACCTGGTGCGTGTACCCCATTTCGTCGAGAATGTCGCTGATGGCGCCGGTATAGGGGATCGCGGCGAGGCGATCAATGAGCTGCTGGCTGGTAGGCATCGATGAGTTTTCCATGGTTGACGAGCGGCTGATCGTTCACCTCCACCGTGGCGTCCGGGAAGAAGAACCAGCGTACGAAGTCTCCACGAACCTGGCCGCCGAGTTCAGCGTTGTCACCTAGGCTCATGCGGACTACACCCGCGCCGTAACCGTAGTACGCCAGCGTTGAGCCAGACGGGTTTTGGAGCTTGGGGTTAAACCCCAAAGCGAATTCCCGAAAGCTGCGGGCGGCATCGCCACCGGCCGAGATCGCCTCATCAGCCGCTTCCATATTTTCGCCGGCGGAAATGCCCGTGACCTCGCCGTCGTGGATGTCGAGCCTCAGGTTGCGCACGATGCCTTTGGGAAAGCGGGCAGAGGGGATCACCAGGCGGCCGCTCACACTTTCTTCGAGGGGAGCGACGCGCAGTACTCCTGCCGGCAGTTCGATCTCGCGATCGACGCGCACGCGAGCCGCCCGTGTGCGGCGGGCAGTAGCGTTGCCATCCTGCTTGTTAAAGGGACGGTTGCCGACTCGAAAACTAATATCCGTTCCCGCGGGGGTGCGTACACGCACCATGCCCGAGCGCAATAATTTGATGGCCCGGTCCTGCGCTGCCGAGAGAGCGGCGTAGTCGATGTCGAGAGCCGCCTGGTAAACACGATCGAGTGCATTCGAATGTGTGCCGGTGAGGCCATCGGGCTCCACGCTGCCCTCCGCCCAATGGAAATGAATCTCGCGGTGGGCGCCGCCGCGCTCGAGCCACGCTTGCAGGGCTTTCCTCTCCTCGGCCGTGATCTTGCGCTTGTTCAGAGGTAGCCAAAGATAAATATCCGCCGCGCTGAGATCGCGGGCCTCAGTCGCGCCCGCTTCCTTGAGCCGCTTGCGCAAGGCTTCGGTGAGTTCCTGGAAGTACGCGGGATCACCGCCAAACAGGATGCGCTCGCCGCGCGCGGGCTTTAACGCTTCGACTATGCGCTGGGCCAGGTGGTCGTAATCGAGTGCTCCTGGCGAGGTTTCAAACAGGAAGAAGTCGTGCACGGTGCGAGCGATTTCGGCGATGGCCCGCTCGCGTGCAACTACCGGATTGTCCGATGCTTTCACAAACACGGCAATCGCGACATGCCCGGTGTTGTCCGGCAGGGTAATGATGCCGGCGTCGTTGGTGGCACCACCAATCGACCCCGTCTTGTGGGCGACTTCGGTTCCTTCGGGCAGAATGCCTTTTAGCCGCGCCTGGCCGGTTTCGCAGCGCCGCATGATGTCGAGCAGCAGGTCGGCTGATTCAGGCTTCAAGACTTGGCTGTCCTTAAGCCAGACGCGCGCCAGAAGTGACGTCATCGCGCCGGGCGTAGACGTATCGCGTGGATCCTTGTCGGATGCCTCAGCCGCTTTCCTGGCTTCGTCGCGTGGAACCGCCTCGAACAGTTGCCGCCACATTGCTGGCGACCATTGATTTTCTGGGGGCAGGTTCTTCACGCCGTCCCAGTCGGCGATGAGACGCGCGGTGGAGCGGTTGACGGTGATACCGCTGATGCCCAGGTCGCGCATACGGGCGGTCACGGCTTCTGGCCCGCCTGCCAGGCGTAGCAGGATGTCGGCAGCGCTGTTGTCGCTGATCAACAGCATCAGCTCCATCAAATTGCGAACGGAGAGAGAAGCGCCGGGCGCGCGGAACAGATCGGTGAGCGTGCCGCTGCCCGGATGGAGATCGGACGCGTGTAACTCGACCATCTGGTCGAGTTTTACCTCGCCGAGATCAACGCGATGCAGCAGCGCGACAGCGATCGGGATTTTGAAGGTGCTGGCCATGGGGAACCGCTCGTCCCCGTGGAATGAGACCGTACGGCCAGACTCGAGATGGACGGCGCTGGCTCCGACCACGCCGCCTGCGATCTGGGAGAGGCGCTCGATTTCGCGCTCGAGCCGGACCAGTTGCAAATCTGCACCCGCGAGCGCGCGGGTGAGAACAAACGCCGCGAGAACAGCTCTGGGCGCGGAAAACGTCAGCGGTTTGGCCATCCGGAAAAAACAAAGATAACACTTCCGCGGGCGCCCTTCTTCGACGGCGCTGGTCTGGACTGCCGGTGAGGAGACTACGGCCTAACGTTAGGTGACGCCACTGAGCGCTCCGAAGGCTAGCCCGGCCCCTCTGTTATATTGAAATTTCCCCATGCAACTCGAGAAGGTGTATGAGCCGCAGCGGTTTGAGCCGCACTGGGCGCAATGGTGGATCGACGCAGGAGTCTTTCACGCCGACGTGAATAGCGCCGCGCCGGTGTTTGCGCTGGTGATTCCGCCACCGAATGTCACCGGCTCGCTGCACATCGGCCACATGCTGGAACATTCGGAAATCGATTGCACGGTGCGCTGGCATCGCATGCGGGGAGATAACACGCTGTGGCTGCCGGGCACGGACCACGCGGGTATCTCGACCGAGATGATGGTGGTGCGCCAGCTTGCGAGCGAAGGCACCAGCCGCAACGAAGTGGGGCGCGAGAAGTTCATCGACCGCGTCTGGCAATGGAAAGAACAGTACGGCGGTACGATCATCCGGCAGATGATCCGGATGGGCGTGAGCTGCGACTGGAGTCGCGAGCGCTTCACCATGGACCCGGGCCTTTCGCGTGCGGTGCGCGAAGTGTTCGTGAGGCTTTGGGAAAAGGGCCTGATTTACCGCGGCGAGTACATGGTGAACTGGTGCCCGCGCTGCCAAACGGTGCTCTCCGATCTAGAAGTCAAGCACGACGAAACGCAGGGACATCTGTGGTACATCCGGTATCCCGTAGTGGGCACAGACCGGCATCTGGTCGTGGCGACAACGCGGCCGGAGACGATGCTGGGCGACACAGCAGTGGCCATCAATCCGCGCGATGCGCGTTATTTTGAGCTGCACGGCAAGACGGTCATGCTGCCGCTCATGGATCGCGAGATTCCGATTATTCTCGACGAACTGGCTGATCCCACTTTCGGCACGGGTGTGGTGAAGGTCACGCCCGCGCACGATCCGAACGATTTCGAAGCGGGCAAACGGCACGACCTGCCGAAGATCAAGGTCATTGACGAAAACGCCCGCATGACGTCGGCGGCGGGACAGTACGCGGGGCTGGACCGCTTCGACGCACGCAAGCAGGTGGTGGCGGACCTTGAAAAGCTCGGACTCGTCGAGAAGATTGAAGACTACACGCTCAGCGTGGGCCGCTGCGAGCGCACGAAAGATATCGTCGAGCCGCTCATTTCCACGCAGTGGTTCGTGAAGACCAAGCCGCTCGCGCAGAAAGCGATTCAGGTTGTGGAATCCGGCCAGATCGCGTTCATCCCGGAAAATTGGACCAAGGTGTACTACGAGTGGCTGTACAACATCCGCGACTGGTGCATCTCGCGGCAGTTGTGGTGGGGGCACCGCATTCCGGCGTGGCATTGCCAGGATTGCGCGGAAATCAACGTGGCCCGCGAGGAGCCGAAGAGTTGCAGCCGGTGTGGCAGCTCACGGTTGGTGCAGGATACGGACGTGCTCGACACCTGGTTCAGCTCGCAGTTGTGGCCATTCTCGACGCTGGGTTGGCCGGAGCAGACCGAGGATCTGCGCAAGTTTTATCCGACGTCGCTGCTGATCACCGGCTTCGACATTCTGTTCTTCTGGGTTGCGCGCATGATCATGGCGGGCATGGAATTCATGGGCGACGTGCCCTTCCGCCAGGTTTACATTCACGGCCTGGTGCGCGATGCCGAGCGGCAGAAGATGTCGAAGACCAAGGGGAACACGATCGATCCGCTGGTGGTGACGGAGAAGTACGGCACCGACGCCGTGCGGCTGGCGCTATTGATGGGCGCCGCGCCGGGCACTGATATTGTGCTTTCCGAAGAGCGGATGGAATCGACGCGCGCGTTCGCGAACAAGATCTGGAATGCGGCGCGGCTAATCTTCCTGAACATGGAGCGCTCGGGCGTGGAGCCGTGGGCGCCGGAGGATTTGCAGGTTTACCGGCCGGAGGCGGATGGCGGCGCGGTTCCGCTCGAAGACCGGTGGATCTTCAGCCGGTTGAATCGGTGCGCAGGGAACGTGAATCGGGCGATTGAGCAGTACAGATATCACGAGGCGGCGCAGGAGCTGTGGGAATTCTTCTGGCACGAGTTTTGCGATTGGTATTTAGAGTTGAAGAAGCCGCAGTTCCAACCGGGCTCGGGTTTGACCGCCGGGTGGCGCAATCTTTTCGCGGCGTTTGAAGCGGCGCTGCGATTGCTGCACCCGGTGATGCCGTTCTTGACGGAGGAACTCTGGCAGAGGTTTACTGCCGGTGCGACGGGCCGGCCGAAATCGATTGCGCTGGCGCGATATCCGGAAGCGAGTGCGGCGTGGGCGGACGGTGCGGCGGAGATCGAGATTGAGTACATAAAGGATATCGTCACTCGCATCCGAACCCGACGGGCGGAAATGAAAGTCGATCCAAAGGCGCAGATGGACGGAACGCTGTATGCGGCGCTCCCAGTGATTGACAAGGTGCGGCCCCATACGGCAATCATTCAAAGACTAGCGGGTGCCGTTCTCAATCTTCGTGCTGAGCGGGCTCCAGATGCGGCGCCCGTTCGGATATCGACGCCGGAGTTCGATCTCGATCTAGATGTGCCGCAAGCGCAGATGGCCGAGCAGCGTAAGCGCCTCGAAAAAGAACGCGAGCAGCTCGAAAAGAACATCGCCAACTCCACCCGCCAATTGGGTGATGAGAAGTTTCTGAGCCGCGCGCCGGCGCATGTGGTGGAGTCGATCAAGACTAAGCTGGTGGATTACGAGGCGCAGCTCCAAAAAGTACGCAAGGCGCTTAACGGATTCTCCGCATGATTGATTTCTCGCATCCGGACATTCGGGATTGCGTGGAGCGCGCGCTCGAAGAAGACATCGGGCCAGGCGACATTACAACTCAGGCCTGTGTGTCGGCGGAACGCATGGCGCGCGGACGGTTTGTCGCGCGCGAGCAGCAGGTCGTAGCCGGCACCGAATTGTTGCCGATCATTTATCAAATTCGCGGCGGCGTGGAAGCGCTGGAAATCGAAAAACTCAGCGGCGCATGCGCTGCGCATGGGCAGACGATTGCCACTGTGCGCGGGCGGGCACGCACGCTACTCGAATGCGAACGCGTGGCGCTGAATTTCCTTCAGCATCTGGGCGGAATCGCGACGATGGCGCGGCGTTATGTGGATGCCGTAGCGGGCACTGGATGCCGGGTTCTCGACACGCGCAAGACCACGCCCGGTTTGCGCCGCCTGGAAAAGATGGCAGCCGCAGCCGGCGGAGTGATGAATCACCGCATGGGACTCTACGATGCGATTCTGATCAAGAATAATCACATCGCAGCAGCAGGCGGCGTGGGGCAGGCGATGGCAAACGCTCAAGCGGCTCGGCTTCCCATCGAGATCGAGGTGCGCACACGGGCGGAGCTGGAAGAAGCGATCGAAGCAGGCGCGACGCACTTGCTGCTCGATAACCTGACGCCCGAGGAAGCGGCGGAGCAGATCCGCTGGATCGCAGGCCGTGCCAAAGTCGAGTTGTCGGGCGGCATCACGCTCGAAAATGTCCGGGCGTACGCGGGAACGGGCGCTGATTACGTTTCGTCAGGCGCGATCACGCATTCGGCGCCGGCCGTGGACATCAGCTTCCGCCTGGAGCTGGACTGATGCCCTTTGACGTCGAATTCGTCAGGCAAAGTTGGCCGCGGCCGGTTTCGTACTTCGCGACGATCGATTCCACGATGGTGGAAGCCGCGCGGCTGGCGGAGGCGGGGTGTGAGCAGGGCACTGTAGTGATCGCCGATGAGCAGACCGAGGGACAAGGGCGGCACGGACGGCGCTGGCATTCGGAACCAAACGCGGGGTTATACATTTCGATAGTCCTCCGGCCTGAACTTCAACCGGACACCCTGCCGGTGCTCACGCTGGCGTTGGGGTTGGCAGCGGCGGATGCGATTGCGGAGACGGCTGGCCTGACGTGTGATTTGCGCTGGCCGAATGACTTGATGCTTGAAGAACGGAAGGTCGCGGGCATTCTGGTGCAGCTTGTCGATTCCGTGGCGATCGCGGGGATTGGAGTCAACGTCAATCACTCCGCATTTCCGCCGGAAATCGCGGCGGAGGCCACTTCGCTGAAGATTGTTGCGAACCGGCCCCAATCGCGCGAGCATCTACTGGTGGCTCTGTTGGCGGCGGTCGATCGTTATTGCGCTGTGCTGGCAGGCGAGGCAGGGAAGCAGAAGATCCTGGCGATGTTTTCGCGGCGATCGAGTTACGCCCGGAACAAAAGGGTGAAGCTTGAACAGGGAACCACGGTGGTGGAAGGGATGACGGCCGGGCTCAATCCATCCGGGTTCCTCATCCTTCGCAAGGACGATGGCAGCGAAGAACTGGTGCTCGCGGGCGGTGTGAGGCCTGTATCCTAATGTTCCTGGCACTCGATGTTGGCAACACGAACTTGACCATCGGCGCGTTCGATGGCGCGAGGCTCGCCGCACACTGGCGGCTGCGCACGGTCCATGACCAAACCGCCGACGAATGGGGCATCCTCCTACGTAACCTGTTCTCGCTTTCCGGGCATGACATCGCACTTATCGACGGTGTGATCATTTCGAGTGTGGTGCCGCCGCTCGACCTCTCGTTGGCCGCCATGGCGCCGCGATATTTCGGCTGCGAAGCGTTGTTTGTGAATCCGGCAGACGCCGGTTTGACGATGCGGGTCGATCAACCATCGGAAGTAGGTGCTGACCGCGTGGTCAACGGCGTGGCTGCGTTCCAGAAATACGGCGGTCCATGCGTGGTAGTCGATCTCGGCACGGCCGTGAACTTCGACGTAGTTTCCGCAAAGGGCGAATATCTCGGCGGTGTCATCACGGCAGGCATCGGCATTTCGATCGCTGCCTTATTCAGCAAAACGGCGCGCCTGCCCATGGTGGCGTTTCGCGCGCCGGAAAAGTTGGTGGGAACGAATACGGTGGCGTGCCTGCAATCGGGCTTCTATTACGGCTCGCTAGGGATGATCGATGGCATTCTCGAAAGGCTGATCGCCGAACTGGGACCGCATACCAAGATCATTGCCACCGGGGGCCAGGCGAGCCTGATCGGCCGCGGCTCGAAGTACGTGCAGCACGTCGACGAGCATCTCACTCTTGAAGGCTTGCGGCTCATCTGGGAGCGAAAGCACGGCGCGTGACCCACGAAAACGGCACTCTTAATTACTTCAATTACTTCACCGAGATCGAAGAGCATTTTCAGCGCGCGCGGGGCACCAGCTTGTTTCTGCTTTCGCCGCTCGATTGGGCGCTGATCGAGAGCTGGAAAAACGGCGGCGTGCCGCTGGAGGCGGTGCTGCGTGGCATCGATGTGGCGTTCGAGAAATGGCGCGGCCGCAAAGTGAAAACGCAGAAGGTCAACTCGCTGGCGTTTTGTGCGCAGGCAGTGCTCACCGAAGCGCAGCAGGCGGTCGGATCTGCGGCGAATCCGCCGGCATCGAGCCCCTACACAGCGGACGAGCTCCGGGCCTACTTGCGCGCAAACGCGGAACGGCTCCGCAAGAAAAGCACTGCGGCTTGCGGCGAGATTGCCTCGGCGCTCGACCGCCTCTCCGAAGAAATGGACGAGCACGCACGGGATCTCGAAGGGCTGGAGCAGCATCTCACCGTGCTTGAAGAGAAGATGCTGGCTGCGGCGCGGGCGGCGCAGACCGAGGATGAGATGCTGCAAGTCCGCCGCGAGTTGGATGCCGAGCTGCGCCCCTATCGCAGCAAAATGAGTGCCGCGCAACTGGCGATGCTGGAAAAGCAGTACCTGGAGCGGCGTTTGCTAGAATGCCAGGGCTTGCCCCGGCTGAGCCTGTTCTACCTGCGCTGAACTTCAGGCCAACCTTTTGCGTACTATATATCGAACGAGGATTGAATATGTTTTGCACAGCATGTGGTCTCCAGATGGGCGATGACGCCGCGTTCTGCTCCCGCTGCGGCAAAGCAACGGGCGCGCCAGCCACTCCGCGAGCCGTCTCACAGCGGCGGCTGACCCGCCCCATGTACGACAAAAAGATCGCCGGCGTGTGCGCCGGGTTCGCCCGCTATCTGGATATGGATGTCACGCTGGTGCGCGTGCTCTGGTTAATCGTCGCCTTCGCCACCGGCGTCGGATTTATCGCATACATTGTCGCGTGGATCTGCATGCCCAGGGAATACATGCCTGCTGCGAATGCTGTTGCGCAACCGACGTAGCGCACACTACGCAAACTTCCAGACGCGCTCCACCGTGCGGCTGAGCATCCAGCTCTTGTCCTCGTCGTTCAGAAATTTCATTTCATCCCGCACCATGGCGAGCGCCTTTGCATATTCGCAATGCGCCTCAACCATGGGCCAGTCAGTGCCCCACATCAATCTCTGCGGGCCGAACGCATCGTAGAGGCGTTTCACTTGCTCTTGTGCGTCCGGATACGGGTACGGCAGCTTGGAAACCGACCATGTATGTGACACCTTCACAAACACGTATGGGTACCGGGCCAGTGCCAATAGCTTCTTCAACTCGTCGGGCCGGTCGGCTGGGCAATCCGCCATGTGATCGATGACCACGGTGAGTCCGGGAAATTTCTCTACGAGCAAACCGATATCCGGCAGTCGGCTGGTGCCGGTCAGAATGTTCATCGACGCCTTCAGATCCTGGCAGCGCTTCCACAGAGGCGGCATGAGCGGCCCGCGAATCCAGTCCCCTGTCGCGTCTTCGGCAGGACTCAGCCGCACGCCCTGAAAACCCTGCTGCTCGGCCAGCCGCGACAAATCATCCGAGGCCGCTGGACTTTCCGGATTCACGCGCGCCACGCCTCGAAAATATTGCGGATACTGCCGCAGCACGTCCGCCGCATAGCTGTTGTCCCAGCGATAGTAGATCACCTGGATGATGACCGTCCGCGCGACACCGTTGGCTCGCATCAGTTCGATCAGCATCTCAGGCGTCGCGTCCTTCTCCGGCGGGCGCGTGGTTTCTTTCGCCCAGGGATAACGCGGATCGTGCTTCCACACGTGAACGTGCGGATCGATGATGCGGTACTTGTTGTTGAGCATGACGGGTGAAGCAAGCGCGGCAAGCGCCTGGCGGCGTGTCAGCATACCGTTAGACATTTTCACTCAAGGTTAGAATGAGTGTTGCTCCGAAACATCGCGAACTTCCTCGTGGCTGTCGGTCCGTGGGGCCTGCTCGTGCTGGCCTTTCTGGACTCCTGCGGTGTGCCGATCCCCAGTGCCATGGACGCCTACCTGATTTTCCTGGCCGTCAAGGAACCCAATCGCGCCTACTTATACGCGGCCATTTCAGTGGCCGGATCGGTCATAGGTAACGCCGCTCTCTTTCTGATCGCCCGCCATGGAGGACGGCACTACCTGCAGCGCGTGGAACAAGGCCGGTCGCAACGTTTCCGCCGTTGGTTCGACCGCTTCGGCTTAGTTACCGTCTTCGTGCCCGCTCTCATGCCGATCCCGATGCCGCTGAAATTCTTTGTGATTTGTGCGGGAGCGCTGGATACTCCGTTGTTGGCGTTTCTGCTTGTCGTTCTGCTAGCCCGAATTCCGCGCTATTTCGGGGAAGCGTGGCTTGGCGTGCGCCTGGGCCAGCAATCCACCACATATCTGCGCACGCATGTGATGCAATTCATCATCGCCGCCGCCGTGCTTTTCGTGTTGCTCTCCGTATTGATCGTCGTCAGTGAGCGCTGGCGTGCCCGCCGCAATAGATCCTAGATTTCCATCTTCCGCGCGCTCGCGTTCCACTTCATGCGCCGTCCGCTACGCAATGACTCGACAGCCATGGCCAGTACGACGCTCGTCTGCTGGCCCATCTCAACCGTAGCGTTCGGGTCGTGACGCGAGTGGACACAGTCCATGAAGTTGCGGATATGCGCGCGCGTCGCGCCCTCAAAGCTGCCCGGTTGTTTCTTCTCCACCGTGGGAAACATTTCGACGGCGTCGCTCTGCAAGTAGAGCGCGTAACCCTCACGGGCCATATCGAGCCGCGCCTTGGACCCGTGGAACTGTTTTAGCTGGTCATTCGCCGGCGCATAATGCATCGCCTTGTAGCCGACCGTGAACACGGCGAGGTAATTCTCCGGATACTCAATCGCCATGGAAGTGGTCTCGGGGATCTCAGCGCCTTCCAGGTTGACCCGTCCCCCGGCGCAGGTCACCGTCAGCGGGTAGGCCGAATTCATGAACCAATGAATGGCGTCAATCACGTGTGCCGCTTGCCCAACCATCAGGCCACCCGAATAATCGTAGAAGTAGTACCAGTTAAAAAAGCGTGTTGCATCCACATGACGGCGCGCCGTATTCCCGAGCCACTGATTCCAATCCAGCTTGCCCGTGAGTTGCGCTTGGCTTAGCGATTTCTGATTATTCACCCACCAGGCGTTCACCAGTCGCACCTCGCCCAGCCGGTCCATCAGCGCCCTGCCTTCCTGGAACAGTTCGAAGCTGCGGCGTTGCATGCCCACCTGCACCACGCGCTTCGTTCGCCGCACGGCCTCGATCACGCGAAACCCGTCGTCGATCACGTGCACCATGGGCTTCTCCACGTACACATCCTTGCCGGCTTCCACGGCGTCGATCACCATCTGTGCATGCCAATGATCCGGTGTCGCGATCACAACGATATCGATGGATTTGTCTTCGAGCAGACTCTTGTAGTTGTCATACGGTTTTGCACCCGTCGAAGCAGCGCTCAAGCCCTTTTGTAGGTTCGGCTCATAGACGTCGCAAACCGCAGCCATCTCCACGCCCAGCTCTTTGAAATTCGACGTGAGATATCGACCCCGGCCTCCGCTGCCGATGATGGCGCCGCGTAGATGATCGTCTGCGCCGGCAATCTGCGCCGCGGATACGGCAGTGGAAAGCACGAAAGTTCGCCGTTGCATGCCAAGAGTGTATCGCTTTACTCGGACCGTAGCGTTACGGCCGGGTTCGCGCGCGCGGCACGGCGTGCAGGGATGTACGTGGCGGCCAGCGCTGCCGCTGCCAGTATCAAGCCCGCGGCGGCGAGTGTGGCCACGTCGTTCGCCTTTACGCCGAAAAGTAAGGACTGTAGATAGCGAGTCGTAGCCAGGGCTCCGGCCGTTCCCACCACCAGACCCAGGCCCAGCGGTCCCAGCGCGCCGCGCAGCACCATTCGTAGCACATCACCCGGAGCCGCGCCCAGCGCCATCCGCACCCCGATCTCCCGCGTTCGCTGCGCCACGCTCCAGGACGCGACGCCGTACACACCTATCGCCGCCATCGCCAGCGCCAGGGCGGAGAAGATCGCCATCATGAGGGTCTGGAAGCGTGGCCGCGCCAGCAACTCCGCGAGCTGCGCAGGCATGGTCTGAACGGTGACCGGGAGTGTTTTGTCCAGATCCCGCAGTTCGGCGCGAACAGCGCCGGTGATCTCTCGCGGGTCGGCCGTCGTGCGTACAATCAGCGACGGCGTTTCCAGTTCAGGCTCCTGTGCAATGGGCGAGTACGCCTCCGGCTGCATCTCAAACTGCTGCCCTTGGTTCTTCTCATCGCCCACGACTCCGACGATTGTTTTCCACTTGAAGTCGGGACGTAAGCCTCCGATGCGTTTTCCCAGCGCGTCCTCATCTGGGAAATAGCGCCGCACCAGCGCCTGATTCACAATCATCACTTCCGGGCCCTCTGCCGTATCCCGCGCCGTGAACGCCCTTCCGCGAAGCAGCGGGATCCCCATTGCGTGAAAATAGTCTTCGCTTACGCCACGGCGAAGCATGTTGTCACCGCGGTGGCCGGGCTCGGGCAACGGGCGGTCTTCACGGCTGAAGGTCTGTAGCCCTCCGTTGTCTTCCGGTGGAAGCGAATCGGCAACAGCCGCCGCCGTTACACCCGGAAGCTGCCCCGCCCGTTCCAGCGCCCTGCGCAGAAACTCGCCCTGTTGCGACCGGTTCTCATAGGCGGTGCCCTGAAGCGGGATGGAAGCCACCACCACTCGTTCCGGCTGAAATCCCAATGATACATTCTCCAACCGCCACAGACTTTCCATCAACAGCGCCGCGCCTGCCAGCAACACCAGCGAGAACGCAATTTCCCCAGCCAGCAGAGCTCCGCGAAGCGAGTGCCGCGCACCGCGCCCGGCGCCACCACCCAGCTTCAAAGTCTCGATTAGATTTGTACGCCATGCTGCGGAAACCGGCGCCAGCCCGAACAGCAAGCTCGCGCCAAGCGCCACCAGGGCTGCAAATAACAACGCGCGAAGATCAACCGCAACCTGATCGATGTGCGGAATGTCCGCCGGCAGCATGTGAGCCGCGGCCCTCAACCCGGCGAACGCGAACAGCCATCCGAGCGCTCCACCCAGCATTCCAATCTGCGCGCTCTCGGTGAGTAACTGACGGGCCAGACGCATACGTCCCGCTCCGAGCGCCGTGCGTACCGCGATTTCTTTCGCCCGGGTTGCCGCCCTTGCCAGCAAGATATGCGCCACGTTCGCGCAGGCTATCAGCAGCACAAATCCGACGGCCCCTGCCAGGATCAGCAAACTCAGCCGCACATCGCGAACCTGATGCAGATGAAGCGGAACCACGCGAAGCTGGACGTCATTCCTGTAAAACCACTTATACTGAGCCCGGATGCCGGCAAAAATCGTCTCCAGGTCCGCCTGCGCCTGCGCTACGGAAATTCCAGGCCTCAACCGTGCGATCCCACGCCACGTCCTCATGTCCTGACCGTGTTGCAGTCGCGCATCGTCCAGCGGCAAGGGCGTCAATAGGTCGACCTTCTCTTCTTCCGGAAATCGAAATGAGGGCGGCAGTATGCCGACCACCGTATAGGTTTCCTCGTCTAGCCTCACTACCCGGCCAATCGTTCCCGGCTCTCCGTTGAACGCGCGCTGCCACAGACCAAATGTGATGATCGCCACCTTGGCCGCGGCCGGCCTCGATTCCCGGTCCAGAAACGCGCGCCCCACCATCGGTTGCATTCCCAGCGTTGAGAAAAAACTGGGTGTTACCCGTGACGCTACGGTCCGAGACGGCCCACTTGGCGCCTCCAACTTCATCGTGTAGAGGCCGTGTGGATACGCCGCCATGCTCGTAAATACATGGTTTTGCTGCTCAAATGCCGCGAAGTCCGCACTAACCAGCGTCTCCAGCTTGATGCTCGGGAAATAGGTCGCTACCGACACCAGCCGCTCCGGCTCCGCATACGCCAGCGGCCGGATCAGCACCGGGTCGAGCACGCTGAAGATCACGGTCGTGCCGCCGATGCCCAGCGCCAGCGTCACGATCGCAACGGTCGCGAAGCCGGGGTTCTGCCGCAACCCGCGCGCGGCGTATCGCAGGTCGAAAAGGAAATCGAGCATGAGCATTAGACCCCGGCGGCGCACCCTTGGTTCCCAAGCGCAAGCAGGCCTCTTTTTCAGAGCTTAGTGTATGATACGCTTACCCTTGCAGTGGCCACTGATCTGATCGAAATCGATCCGGAGCACCCCAAGTCCGAAGCGATTGAACGCGCGGCCTCGAACATTCGCCGGGGAAGAGTTGTCGCCATCCCGACCGATGCGCTGTACACGCTGGTTGCCGACCCGTTCAATCTGCGCGCGGTCAACCGCGTTTTCTTCGCCAAGGGCCGCGAGATTCACCGCTCACTCCCGCTCCTGGTGGCCGATATCACCATGGTGGAAGATCTCGCCAAGGATCTCTCGAACCGCTTCTTTCTCCTGGCGCGCCGGTTTTGGCCCGGCCCGCTGACCCTCATCGTGGGGTCTTCCGAGAAGGTGCCGCTAAAGGTCACCGGCAACACGGGCCGGCTGGCGGTCCGTCAATCCAAATCCACGGTAGTCGACGCACTCCTGGCGGAACTCGGCCAGCCGCTCATCGCCACCAGCGCCAACATCTCGGGTCATCCCACCTGCCGTAGCGGGATCGAGGTCTTCGGTATGATGGATGGCCGCGTCGATCTCGTCATCGATGGCGGTGTCTGCTCCGGGGCCGGTGCCACCACCGTTGATGTCACGGAACCCTTCTGGAAGCTCATCAAGCAGGGGGCGATCGATGAGAAAGAGATCGCCGAATGCCTGCAATCGCTCTCCTAGGCGCCGCGGCTAAACGAAGTAATCTTTGACTTTTTCGAAGATGCCTTTTTCAGCGGGCTGATTGTCGGTGGGCAGGGTGTCGCGGAGCTGCTCGAACAGCTTGCGCTGGTCGCGAGTGAGTTTGGTTGGGGTCTTGACGTCGAGGTGCACCACGATATCACCGCGAGAGTGGCTGTTCACGTGGGGTACGCCCTTGTTGCGCATGCGAAGCTCGGTGCCGGCTTGCGCGCCTTCGGGAATTTTCAAGGTCTCCGGCTGTTCCAGCGTCGGAATCTCGATGGAAGCTCCGAGCGCGGCCTGCGCCACGTTCACCGGGATGGTGCAGTGCAGATCGTATTCGTGTCTCTCAAAGAAAGCGTGCTCCCGGACCTTCAGAACAACATATAAATCTCCGGGCGGTCCACCGTTCGCTCCCGGCTCGCCTTCGTGCGCGAGGCGCAGGCGCGTGCCATTGTCGACGCCAGCGGGAAGATTAACCTTCAGTTTGCGCTGCACCTGCCGGTAACCCTGCCCCCGGCACTGCCTGCACGGCGTGCGAATCACTTGCCCCGCACCGCCGCAGGTGCCGCAGGTGCGCCGCACGGAAAGAAAACTCTGCTGATACACTACCTCGCCGCGGCCGTGGCAGGTGGGGCAGGTTGTCGCGCTGCTGCCTGGTTCCGCGCCTTTGCCGCTGCAACGGTCGCACAACTCTGATCGCGGCACTTGAATTTCAGCCGTCATACCGAATACGGCGTCTTCAAACCGAATCTCGAGATCGTAGCGAACGTCCTGGCCGCGCTGTGCCCGGCTGCGCCGCCGTTGTCCGCCGGCCCCGAACATGTCGCCCAATCCGAAAAACTCGCCCAGAATGTCGCTCAGATCGAAGTTACCGGGGTCGAACCCACCGCCCGTGGCCGATTGCAGGCCCTGGTGCCCGAAGCGGTCGTAAGCAGCGCGTTTCTGGGGGTCGCTCAGGACGCTATAGGCTTCCGCAGCTTCCTTGAATCTCTCCTCGGCTTCCTGATCATCCGGATTACGGTCGGGATGGTGTTGCAGCGCGAGCTTCCGGTACGCGCTCTTGATCTGCTGGTCGTCGGCGTCGCGACTTACACCCAGTACTTCGTAATAATCGCGTTTTGTCACGGGCATGGCTCGGATATCAGGACGGGCGGACGGCGACCTTGACCATAGCTGGCCGAAGCAGCTTGCCTTTGAACTTGTAGCCCTTCTGGAACTCTCCCAAAATAGTTTGATCTTCGCTCTCGTCGGTTTCCACGCGTTCGATGGCCTGGTGCAAATTTGGATCGAACGTCTGGCCTACCGTATCCATCGGCTCCAAGCCCATTTTCTTTAAGGCCTCGAACAAACGGGTGTAGATGAGCTCTATGCCCTTCGTATAGCCGGCATCCGCGCACTCGACCTGCAAGGCACGCTCGAAATCGTCCAGGATGGGCAGCAGCTCGCGAACGAACTCCATGCCCGCAAACTGCACAAAATCCGAGCGATCGCGCTCGGCCCGCCGTCGGAAGTTTTCGAAATCGGCCTGGCGGCGCACCAGACGGTCATTCAACTCCGCTTTCTCGGCGGCCAGACGGTCGCGCTCGGCGGTGAGAGCCGTGACTTGGGCGGCCAAATCGGTGGCGGCGCCCTCGGCAGAAGGCTCTTTGTCCTCGGCCGGGATAGTCCTCACGTCCGGATCCTGGTTCTCTTTCCCCACAGTTTCAGATTACCAGATGTGTCTAGGTGGGCAAGCTCTCAAAAGCACGGCCGATATGCAGAACGGCTGACATCGCCTTTTCATAGTGCATCCGCATGGGGCCCAGCACCGCCACCCGCGCCATCATGCCGCTGGGCAGCGGGAAAGTCATGCCAATGAGCGACAGGTCCTTCATGGCCGGGTGCGCATCTTGCAGGCCGACATACACGCCCAGTTCGCCGGCGGGCTGTTCGAGGAAGCGGTCCAGCAGCTCGAGCAGCCGCTTTTTCTCTTCGAGCGCGCGGAAAAGCTCGCGCATACGTTCGCGCGTCAGGTGCAGGTCGAAGCTGACGAGGTTGGATGCGCCCTCCATATGCACCTCCGGGACCTGGTCCACTTCGAGCAGACCCTTGGCGTAGAGCACGGTCAGGCGGCGTAGCGTGGCGTCGTAAGCCGCCCGTTCCTCTTCGAAGCGGTGCAACAGCTCGCGGCGCGCGTCGCCCAGCTTCCAACTGCTGAAGTTGTGGTTGACGTAATTGCGCAGCCCGTTCAGCTCATCCTGCGAAACCTGCTCTTCCATCATGACCACGCGGTTGTGAACGGCATGATCGCTCGTGACCAGAATCATGAGGACGCGCCGGTCAGCCAGTTCCAGAAGCTCGATCCGATCGAGCGTCTGGTCCGTGCCAGGCAGCGCGGCGGCGATCCCCACTTGCAAGGTCAGTTCGGTCAGCATGCGCGACGACCGCTCGATGCGCCCCTCGACTGTATCCTCTTCGCTCAACTCGACGCGCACTCGTTCGGCATCCGCCCGCGCCATGGGCCGGGTATTGAGAGAACTCACGTAGCAGCGGAACGCTTTTTCGGTCGGTATGCGGCCGGCCGAAGTGTGCGGCTGTTCGAGGTAGCCTTCGTCGGCGAGGGCCGCCATCACGTTGCGGATGGAAGCCGGGCTGAGGGGGTTGTGCCGCCGCCAGGCGATGGTGCGCGAGCTAACTGGTTCGCCCGTAAGAATATACGAGCGGACGATCGAGTGCAGGATCTCCTGCTCCCTGGCGGTGAGTGTCCCTTCGCCGTGCATAGGCTGGAATCAACCTTCCCCTACAGCATTCATTGTATTCTGTTGAAAAGCAAGGGGTCAAGAGAGTTCCCGAACTGATAGAATAGCGGGTCTGCGAATCTTAACTGACGGAGGCTGAGCTGGCGTGATCAAGGGCCTGCTACGCATTTTTAGCTATTTATTTGAGGGCGCGCTGGCCCTTTTGGTCTTGGCGATTTCGCTGGTTTCCCTGCGCAGCGTCACGGAGCTGAACCTGGGGTTCCTGCCATGGACGGGCCGGCCGCTCTCGTATTGGCTGCTGGGTTTGGCCCTGGTAGGGCTGATCACGGTGGTGATGGCGATGCGCGGGACGATGCGCGCGCTGTTCTTTCTCTGGAGCCTGGGAATATTCCTGCTACTGCTCAAGGGCTTCTTTTTATCGTTGTACCGGTTCACCGGTGGAGCGGTGAGTTTCAAAGCGGCAGTGCTGCTGACGGCGGGGATGCTCGTGGGAACGCTCGGCTCTTTTCCGTGGCCGGAGAAACCCGGGCCCGTGAGAAGGCCGCAGCGCTACTGAAGATATACTTCCAGAATGCTCGACCTTCGTTACGCCCTGCGGCAACTCAGGCGTTCGCCCGGATTCACTGCCGCTGCTATCCTCACTCTCGCGCTAAGCATTGGCGCCAACACCGCGATTTTTAGCGTCGCCGATGCGATGCTGCTGCGCCCGCTCCCCTATCCGCATGCCGATCGCCTGGTGATGGTGTGGGATCAATTAATCAAGATTGGCGTGCACCAGTTGCCGGTGAGCGCAACCAATTTTGATGCCTATCGCGCGGACAGCCGGATTTTCGATCAGGCCGCGATTTACCGGCAAGACGATCGCGATCTTACGGGCGCGGGCAATGCCGAGCGCGTCTCCGTGATTTCGTCGACCTCCGGTTTGTTCGAGATGCTCGGTGCGCGGCCGGCCATCGGGCGCGGGTTTGAGCCGGAGGATTGGCGGACGGATCGCAACGGCGTGGCCATCCTGAGTCACGCACTTTTCACACGCAGGTTCGGCGGGAATCCCAGCATTGTGGGACAGACGGTTCGGCTGGATGATCGCATTTACACCGTGGTGGGAGTGATGGCGCCGGCCTTCACGTTCGGCGACGGCACCGATGTTTGGACGCCGCTCCCGCCGGTGGCGGACCCTCGCATGTGGCAATTCCGCATGCTGGCGCGGATGCGGCCAGGCGTCACGTTACAAGCAGCGCAGGCGTCGGTGACGGCAGCGGCGAACCACGTTGAGGAGACGATCCATCCTTACCGCGGACCGAACGGCGAAGATCCGGGGTACCGGACGGCCGTGATTTCGCTGCACGATCAGCTCCTGGGTGATTACCGCACGGGCACGATCATCCTGCTGAGTGCGGTGGCGCTGGTGCTATTGATCGCGTGTGTGAATGTAGCGAATCTGATGCTGGTGCGAGCCGCGGGCCGGGAAAAAGAAATCGCAGTGCGAAGGGCGCTCGGCGCTTCGGGCGCAAGACTGGTGCGCCAGTGGATGACCGAAGCGGGCTTGCTAGCGCTGCTCGGCGGCGCCGCGGGCATCCTGGTGAGCCGTTGGGGAGTTTCGCTGCTGCGGGCGTTGAGTCCTACTGACCTTCCGGAGATTGCGCGCATCGGCATCGACGGACGGGCGCTCGCGTTCACGTTCGGCATCTCGTGTCTGGTGTGTCTGCTGTTCGGTCTCGCTCCGTCCGTGACGGCGACGCGCGTGACCTGGGGACTCCGTGGATCGCGTCCCAGGCGAAGGATGTCGAGCGTACTGGTGGCGGCCGAAGTTGCTCTGGCGCTGGTGTTGCTGGTCGGCGCCGGGCTGCTGCTGAAGAGTTTTTCGCGGCTGCGGGCAATCGATCCGGGCTTTCATCCGGATCATTTGCTGACGATGCAGGTGCAGCTTTCCGGCCCCCGCTATGCGGAAGCGCGGCAAAAGATCAATTTCTTTTCCGAATTGCGGGAGCGGCTGGCGACACTGCCGGGAGTGGTTTCGGTGAGCACGGCGCTCTGGCTGCCGGTGGCACAGGCCGGCGAGGATAGGAGCGGGGGAAACCCTTTCTCCATTGAAGGACGCCCGTGGAATCCGAACGGCCCAGTGCCGCAGATTGCGCACACCTTGTCGGTCGGCCTCGACTATTTCCACACGATGGGAATTCCGCTGCGCGCCGGGCGCGTCTTTACGGCGGCAGACAATATGAACGCGCCCGCTGTGGCGATAATCAATCAAACGCTCGCGCGCGGATTCTTCCCGCATGGGGATGCCATCGGCCAACACATTCTGCTCGGCGCACCGCGGCCGGGCGCGCCATGGATGACGATCGTTGGCATTATTGGCGATCTGAGAACGGGAGCGATCGACGCGGCGCCGATGCCGCAGTTCTATTCGCCGCTTGCGCAGGATGATCCAGGGTCGATGGCGGTCATCATCCGGACAGCAAACAACCCGCTCGATATGGCGCGCGAAGCCTCAGGCGTGGTGCGCCTGCTCGATCCCGACCAGCCGGTGTATGACGTGAGCACGATGGACGAGCGCGTCGAGAAGAGTATCGGCCAGCCGCGTTTCCAAACAGTGCTGTTCGCATTTTTCGCGGCGGCGGCGCTGTTTCTGGCGGCGGTGGGCATCTACGGAGTGGTGGCGCACATGACGTTGCAACGGACGAAGGAAATCGGCATCCGGATGGCGCTCGGAGCGGACGCACGTCGCGTAGTCACGGCCGTCCTGGCCGATGGGCTGCGGCCTGTGGCTGTAGGGGTTGTGCTCGGATTCGCCGGAGCCGCGGCGCTGGCACGATTCCTCTCGAGTGTTTTGTACCAGGTGACGCCACACGATCCGGTGACCTTCGCTTGTGCGGTGTTCGTGCTGGCGGCGATTGCAGCGGTGGCGTGCCTAGCGCCCGCGCGAAGGGCAGCGCTGGTAGATCCGTTAGAGGCTCTGAGGGAAGAGTGACGAGGCAAGGTAAGGCGCAGGCCTGCCTCTATGGCCGCCAATATCGGACTTCTCGTCGACCTTGAAAATCAGAGAAGTGTTTGTCGATCAGCCATTCGTTTCTTCTATCGCTACGCTGGAGGCGGATTGCTGAAGCCTGTCACCGAATCGATTCGTCCATCCGGTCGGAACACAAAGACACTGGTTCCACTCATCCGCTGTTTCCCATCGCTGCCTGCCGCAATCCAATCAGCGAGCACGGTGCCCTGGCATTGCCGGACATTCCCGTTCCGCCGCAGGACGATGCCGGGCATGAACCGCTGCGCTGCGCCCATATGAGCGGTGAGATCGGCTAACCCGTCGAGCAGGCTGAAGCGGTCGCGGAAGCGGATTTCCGGACTGACGATCTTGGCCAGCGTTTCCTCTCGCGATTTTTCGTCCGCGATCGTCCAAGTGCCGAACCAGTTGTCCACCGCGTTCGGCGCGTTCGCGTAGACCTCGTTCGCTACCACGTTGCTGAACAGCGAAAGCTGGAAGCGCCATCCTTGGACGTGTTCATCGCGCGGAGAAGCTTCCGCGAACTCATGCACAAGATGCAGGCGGGTTCCGGCAGCGTCCGGCTCCAGGCGAATGGTTACGCGCGAGCTTCCCGGCGGGATCGGCTTGCCGCCCACGAAACCGTAAGTGAACACGATCCGCTCCAGGTGATCCACCTCCAACACCTCGCCCAAAGATTCCACTCCGTTCGCATGGCGGATGTACACCTTGCCACCGGGCTTGGCATCAATGGTCGAGCCGGCGCCCCACCAACTGGCCCAACGCGCGCTATCGGTGAAGAATCGAAAAACAGTCTCCGGCTTTGCAGCGATCGTAACTGTTCTGTCCAAACGGTATGGCAATTCCGGCATATGTCCTCACAGCTCTCGTTTCTTGCGGCGGCGCCGGCGAGGTTTCGGTCCGCGGCGCGTCTCTTCCAACTCAGCGGTCAGCTTGAGCTGCCACAACTTGTCATCCCACATGTGCTCCAGAATCTCCGCGACCGGCCCTAGCGCCTCGCGCCGAGCGCGGTAGAAGCGGTTCCGCTGCTCTGCGCGCGCCTCCAGCAAGCCAGCCTCCACCAGCGACCGCAGGTGCAGCGAAACCGCTCCAAACGTAACGTCCGGCATGGCGCGGTGGATGGCTCCCGCTGTTTGTTCCTCATCCCAAACCAGGCGCAGAATTTCGCGCCGGCGGGGAGAAGAAATCGCACCCAGAACAGCCGCAGGCTCCATTTCAATATATTTTAGTTGTAACTAAAATGTTTGTCAACGGCTCTCGAACTGTTTCTTTTTGGGGGCGTTCACTCGTATCGCAAAGCTTCCACAGGATCCAGCCGCGAAGCCACCACAGCCGGCCAAACACCGAAAAACACGCCCACGGCAACGGAAACGGTGAGCGCGGTCACAACCGCCCAGGCAGGCACTTTCGAAGGAAGGCTGGGGAACAGCGCGCTGATCAGCAGCGTCACCAGAATCGAAAATATGATGCCGATGACGCCACCCGCGCCCGTGAGTGCCACCGCTTCGCTCAGGAACTGGATCACGATGTCACGCCGCCGCGCCCCAATAGCTTTGCGCACGCCGATCTCGCGCGTCCGTTCCGTCACGCTCACCAGCATGATGTTCATGACGCCGATGCCACCCACAAGCAAACCCACCGCCGAGATCGCGATCGAGATCAGCAGCACCATTCCGGTAATTCGGTCGAAGTTCTCGATGATGGAGTCGGCCGTCGAGATGGTGAAGTCATCGTCATCCTTGGGCGGGACGTGCCGCAGCTTGCGCAGGGCTTCGCGGATTTCTTCGATGGCGTCAGCTCGCATGCCCGGCCGTGCTTTGGCCGCGATCATGAAGTTGGTGGCCTGCGGGTAGCGCAGACGCACGGTCTGGAACGGGATGACGATCTCGCGGTCGAGGCCGTTCTCACCGAAGAAACCGCCCTTGGCGAGCGCAAACACGCCGATTACGTTGTACTCGGCGCCGTCCACCAGAACGGTCCGGCCAACCGCATCGCCAGCGGGAAACAAAGCGTCAGCCAGGCTCGCGCCAAGCACCGCGACATGCTCGGCACGCCGATCCTCCTCGGCACTGAAGATCCGGCCCTGCCGCATTTCGCGCGGCGACAATTCGTAGACGCTCGGCGTCGAACCGCTCAGCCACATATTGTCGGATTCGTAACCAGGCACCTTGGCGCTGAAGAAAGTCCCGCGCGGCGGGTTCACGGCGATGCTCACGGCCACGTCCTCAATAGATCGCACCACTGACTTCAAATACGCGGCGTACTCCGGGCGCAACGGCCGGCGCTTCAGCTCCTTAGGCCGTGCGCTGTTGCCGCTCGGATCGCCGCTCACGCGGGCGATGAAGACGTTGTCGGGGCCGAACTCCTGGAAGAAGTCGACGATACCCTGGCGAAGGCCGGTCAGCAGCGACGCAACCGTCACCACCGTCGTGATGCCCACCACAATGCCCAGAATGGTGAGTCCCGAGCGGAACCGGTGCGTCCACACCGCGTTCAGCGCCATCATCAGCGTTTCTTTCCCGCTGATGCGCATCGGTGCGGTCATTCGGCTCGCAGCGCGACTACGGGATCAAGGCGCGCCGCCCTCCTCGCCGGGTACCAGCCGGAAATGATGCCCACCGCGCTCGAGACAAAGATCGAGAGCAAAACGTACGGGAAGGTGATCTTGAGCGTGGCGCCGAACAGCGCCGAGAGCGCCGCGGCAACGAGAGCACCTGCGGCCAGCCCGACCAGACCGCCCGCGAGCGAGAGCATCACCGCTTCGGTGAGGAACTGGAGCATGATGTCGCCCTGGCGCGCTCCCAGACTTTTGCGAATGCCGATTTCCCGCGTGCGCTCCGTCACGCTGACCAGCATGATGTTCATGATCACGATGCCGCCAACCACCAGCGAAATGCAGGTGACGGGCACCACCACCGCGGCAATCACCCCCAGGATCTGATCGACAAACGTGCGCACCGAATCCGGCGTGAGCGTATCGAAGTTGTCCTCCTGCCCAGGCTGCGCATGGAAATGGCTGCGCAGCGCGCCGCGTGCCGTGTCGAGCGCCTGATCCATGGTGAATCCCGCGCCGGGCCGTGCTTTCCCGAATACGGCCGAACCGCGCTGGCTGCCGTACATCTGGTTGTAGACGCTCATTGGAATGTAGACCGGATCGTCCAGACTGCGGCCGAACGAGGAGCCCTGGCGCTCGATCAGGCCAATCACCGTGAACTCGATGCCGGCCACCCGAATCGTACGCCCCAGAGGGGACATGTCGTGAAACAAGGTGGTGCGAATGTCTTGGCCGATCACCGCCACGGGCTTGCGCATGCGCTCTTCGGTTTCCGTGAAGAAGCGGCCGGTCTCGACGGGAACATCGCGTATCTCCGGCAGCGTGTACGACGCGCCAAGGATATTCCCGCCCTCGTAAACCTGGTTTTCGCCCTTCACGTCCTCGGTGTGCTGCGCATACGGGCTATAAATAATGCGATCCCCCGTGACCGCCCGAAGGTAGGCGATATCATCGGGCCGGATGCGTTTGTTCTTTCGTTGCTTCTCCGCCAACTGCCTGCCGCTGAGGCGCCCGACCGAGGCCACCTGGGCCATGAGAAAGCTGTCACTGCCGAACGCTTTGGCCGTGATGTTCTCGGCGTAAACGCCAAGCCCGTCGATGGCCGCGCCCACCAGGATGACGCTCGCGACGCCGATGATCACACCCAGCAGAGTCAGGAAGCTGCGCAGCTTGTGTGCGCGGATGGAGTCCAGCGCCAGCGATATGGCGGTCACAAACTTATAGTACGAAGTCACTGGAACTCCCGATCCCTTTAATGTTAGACGCAGCCCGCGCGTACCCGGCACGCCACTTGCATTCCGCCGCCTCCAGCGACTAATCTAATCAGTGCCGGAGGTGGCACTTGTCAGCCGTAGCCGATTCCGCGTCCGTCGCGACGCAGCAATCTACTCGCATTCCCCAGCCCGTCGCCCGCAACATCGCCGTGGACACTTACCGCGGTTTCGTGATGCTCCTCATGATGGCGGAGGTGCTGCAACTAGCGCGGGTGGCCGCATCCTACCCGGGTAACTGGTTCTGGGGCTTCCTGGGCTGGAACCAGAGCCACGTGGAGTGGGCCGGCTGCTCTCTTCACGATACCATTCAGCCCGGGTTTTCTTTCCTGGTTGGCGTCGCACTGCCGTATTCGATCGCCAGCCGCATCGCCAAGGGCGGCACGTTCGGCAAGATGTTCGGGCACGCGCTGTGGCGGTCCCTGGTGCTGGTCGCGCTCGGCATCTTCCTGCGGTCGATGCACGGCCCCATCACTAATTTCACGTTCGAAGATACGCTGTCGCAGATCGGGATGGGCTATCCGTTCCTTTTCCTGCTGGGATTCCGCCCGCCGCGCTGGCAATGGGCGGCGCTGGGCACAATTCTTTTCGGCTACTGGCTGGCCTGGGCGCTGTATCCTGTGCCGGGTCCGAACTTCAACTGGCAGGCGGTGTTCGTTCCGCCGGATTGGCACCATTATTCGGGCTTCGCCGCGCATTGGGATAAGAACAGCAACCTCGGCGTTGTCTTCGATCAATGGTTCCTCAATTTGTTCCCGCGGGTCCATCCGTTCGTCGCTAATGATGGCGGCTATTTGACGCTCAGCTTCATTCCGACCCTCGGCACGATGATTCTCGGCCTCATCGCCGGCCGCTGGCTGCGCGAAGCGGCTCCAAAGGTCCCGATGCAACGATTGCTCCTGGCGGGCGCGATCGGCGTCGCCGCGGGCGCCCTGCTCCACTTCACTGGTATCTGCCCTGTCGTCAAGCGCATCTGGACGCCAAGCTGGACACTGTTCAGCGGCGGGCTCTGCTTCCTGTACTTGGCGATATTTAGCTGGATCGAAGATGTGAAGGGTTACCGAAAGTGGGCCTTCCCGCTGGTAGTAATCGGCATGAATTCCATCGCCGCCTACATGATCGCGCACTTGTTCGAACAGTTCATTCGCAGTTCGCTCCTGATCAATCTGCGTGAGAAGCCGTTCCAGATTTTTGGACTCGCCCTCGAACCGCTCCTACTGGGCGCGACCATCCTGTTTGCGATGTGGCTAATCCTGCACTGGATGTACAAAAGGAAACTCTTCCTAAGGGTGTGACCGCCGAATCCGCGCCTCACATCGCTGTCCTCGGCGCAGGTGCCGTGGGTTGCTATTTCGGCGGCATGCTCGCTCGCGCGGGCGTTCCCGTCACGCTGATCGGGCGAGTGCGCCACGTCGACGCCATCGAGCGCGACGGCCTGTTCTTTGACGGTCTGCATTTTCAGCAGCAAATTCCGGTCGCGGCCACCACGGAAATCCAGGTGGCGCGCGACGCGGCCATCGTGCTTTTCTGTGTGAAAACGCTCGATACCGAAGACGCCGCCAAGGCTCTGTTGCCGTACTTGGCCCCCGGTGCCGTGATAGTCAGTATGCAGAATGGGGTGGATAACGTCTCGCGCATCCGTTCGGCGGCGGGCATCGAGGCCATCCCGGCCGTTGTCTACGTGGCCGCTGCCATGACGGCGCCGGGACGCGTGAAGCACTCCGGCCGCGGCGATCTGGTCATCGGCGACGTCTGGGGAAACCATCGCCTGCGGCAGAGCCTCACTGGCATCGCCGCACTGTTTGAGAATGCCGGGGTTTCATGCCGCGTTTCGGAAAATGTCGTAGGCGAGCTCTGGACAAAGATGATCATTAATTGCGCCTACAACGCGATCTCCGCTTTAGGCCGTGCCAGGTATGGTGTGCTTGCGCGCCAGCCGGAGACTCGCGCACTGATGCGCACTGTGACCGAAGAGGCTCTTGCCGTAGCCCGCGCCGGAGGCGTTCGACTGCCGGACATCGACATGTTAGAAGCAGTCTGGAGGATCGCCGACGCCATGAGCGAAGCAACCTCCTCTACGGCGCAGGATATCTCCCGCGGAAACCCAACCGAGATTGACTCATTGAACGGTTATCTGGTGCGCCGCGGCGCCGAGCTAGGCGTGCCCACGCCCGTTAATCAAACACTGCACGCCCTAGTGAAGCTGCTCGAATCCGATCTAGCACCTAACACCTAGCACCTAACACCTAGCACCTGAGCTTAAAATACATCCCCCCGAACGCCGCCAGACAATGGGCGGGATCTCCCGGGATGAAGAGGGTCATGTCCGGGTTTCCCCAACTGTCTTCCAGATCGTAGCCGAGGCCGGAAATCTGGTCAACGAGTTGCGCTCGATTGACGATCTGGTAAGGAGAGAAGGCTGTTCCCGTACTTTGCAGAGTGACGTATGAGTCACCGTCGCAAACTGGCAGCCTGTTGAGCAACAGATGTTTCGGCTTTCCGCCTATTTTCTCCAGTAACTCCGGGAGAGCTTCCGGAACGTACTGTAGCGAGCCGGAGGCCAAAAAAATGTCGAAATCCCGGCAGTCGGAAAGTGTCGCGGTGAACGACAATGCCGCCGGAGAGCCTTCCGTCTGGTGGATGCGCAGGCCGGATTCTACCACTTCCGGTAAGTCATAGACCATCCAGCGTAAATCGGCCGGATACGGGAAATATTTCTGGAAAGAGTAAAAGGCCATTCCTACGTTGCCGCCGAAATCAACCAGCGAAGCGCACTGCTCGAAAACGCGCGACAGCCAGAAGATCACGGGATAATCGCTCGGCTGAACAACCCGGTGGTGTTCGCCATATTGATAGCCCGAATCGTCGTAGTGGACCGGTTTGGTTCTGGGAGCGTCCCGCGTCGCTTCCTCGAAGGTGCGGTAAACACCACGAAAAAGCCGCCGGCTCCCCGGCGCTCGCGCAAAATGCTGCTCGTAGGCCAGGTTCATCACGTAGCGTGTGAGCGGCAACCTGCGCAAAGTATTCAAAAAAAAGACCATCGGCCGGTCAATGAGGGTTTCCCGCGCCGCTTGTTTCAGCCCCATATTCTCCCCGTGTTCGAAGATGGACTGCTGGTCGCATTATACAGCGCGGGCCGGCAACCCCCCGCTTTCCAGTGGTTTGTGAAAAACTGGATACGAGGACTTCCATGTCTTTCCTTCGATCGCTGGCCCATGATCGGATATTGCGCACGGCGCACGATTTCATCATTGCAGTGGCCTCTCCTTTTCGAGGCGTGTACCCCAGTATGGAAGCCGCCCGGGTGGCGGCGCCGCGATCGCGAATCTTCGGCTACGACAATCAGCAAGCCGCCGAAATGTACCGCGAAAGTCTCCAACCCCGGTGGGGTGACTACGCTCTCATTTATTGGCTTGGACGGGTGATCGGCGCCGGCTCGAAGCTCCTCGACATCGGCGGGAATATCGGGCTCATATTCTATACGTTTGAGAAGTATCTTTCTTACCCGCCTGATTTCAAATGGGTAGTCTATGACCTGCCGGCTTCCATCGAGGCGGGCAAGAAGTTCCTGGCGGAGCGTCCGCGCGCGAATCTCGAGTTCGCCGCTCGCCTGGAGGATTGTCCAGACCCGGATATCATCCTGGCCTCAGGCGCCCTGCAATATATCGATTGGGAGCTGGCCGATTTTCTCGCCACGCTCTCACCGCGCCCCAAGCACGTGCTAATCAATAAGCTACCCGCTTACCAGGGCACCCCGTTTGTCACGCTTCAGGATATTGGTCCTTCCATCTGCGCCTACCGGATTTTCAACCGACCGGAATTCATTGAGAGCATGGTTGCCATCGGTTATGATCTGGTCGACCGCTGGGATATCGCCGAGCTGCATTGCAATATTCCCTTCCACCCGTCCAGAACGGTAAGTGGTTACAGCGGCATGTACTTCCAGTTCGGCGCGTAAAACCGCGAAAGAACCCTGAAGTTGGCCGATATGCCACGTATGGGGATGCCACCGGATAGAGCGATCGCGTTAGAAACGCTCGATTTGTTTGCCGATCTCCGCATGCAGACGCTGGATCTCGTTGAGGCGGTTCGGGATGCGGTTTCTGACCGTATCGGGCGGCTCGTCGATCTTCTACCCTCCCCACCCATCGTCTTGCTCGCCGCAATCGCCGAAGCCCTCGGACCCGCCAGGCCGCATTCCACCAAGGACTATAACCCCTATGCCACCCTCAGCGAGGAGGAATACACCCGCCGCTATGAACTTGGCCGGCGGCGATACCTCCAGGAACTGGAGGCGCAGAGGTCACGGCGCAGAGCTTGGTGGAAGGAAAATGGCCCGTGGTTTCTTCTAGCGCTGGTCGGGGCCCTGTTGATTGCCCTTCTTGGCGTAGCGCAGCCGCCGCAATTCATTGTTTTTGCGTCCTTAGGGCTGTACACCGGCCTCGCGTGGTTGGTCTGCTGGTTCGTTCGCGTCACCGGTTAGTCACCGAATGGCATCCCACATGCCTTTCACGGGGACGTGACGCCGAATTCCGTTGTTTTGTACCGTTCTGATCCACTTCCGTTCCAGTCTGGAACGAGTTTTCCAAATCGGCTCAATGGACGGGACAAGAAGCAACTCGAGCGGGCGCGCGAAGCCGGCTATCTGGACGCCAGATGCTGGAATAGCAGCCAAGTAATTGAATCATTTGGGTTATGGTGCTGGCGGCTCAAGATTCCGATGGTGTGGTTCGAACGCCACACCCCACACTCCAAATACGGCCGTGCGCACCTGGAAATGTTCACAACGGCAAATCGGCTCACCGCGAGCGCCCAGGCCGCATTGCAAGCACTTTGTTCCCGGGCCCAGGTGTCATCGCACAATGCCCGGTTGGAGCGCGTTCCGCTAAAGCAAATAAACGAGTTAGCTTGCCTGGTCTTCCGAGCCGCAACGCGAGCCGGGAGCACGGAGCCGAATCGATCTGAGCTCCAGCCTGGCGTTTCGCAAGCAGCATCCGCGTAGCTAATAGACGAACGGGATGAGGCGTTTCACTTCGCTGCAGTAGCGGATATAGGCACCGTTAAAGTGGTCGACCAGGAAACGCTCTTCAATGGCGGATTTGACCCCCCAAGCAATGAAGGCAACCGCGAAAGCGAGTAGCCCGCGCACCTCTCCTAAAGCCAGAGCGGTTCCGAGCAAAGCCAACAACAGACCCGAGTAGATGGGATGGCGTACCAGGGCGTAGGGCCCGCAGCGCACCAACTCATGGCCGTGCTTCAGGGTGACGGTGCCGCTCCAGTTGCTCCCCAGCATGGTGCGAGACCAGACGGCGATGGCCGCACACGCGATCACGAGGCCGAGGCCGGCCCAGGTGATCCAGACTTGGTTTCCGAGGAACCGGGAAGCCAGCACGCCACTCCGTATGGAGCCGAACAACAAACCAAAGGCCAGGCCCATGACCGCGACGTGAAGAATGCGGGACAAGTTATTTTCGCGGCGCGCGGTCGCTTTCGACCGCAGGCCGGTCACGGCCCAATAGATTCCGACTAGTATCCAAATCGCATTAATATAACGGTGAACATCAGGTGGCATAGTGAATTTTACGGAAACGCGGCCCGCCGTGTTCCGGCTACGGGCGTAGTATCCTTGATCCGTATGCCCGAAACCAACTTCCACGGCCGGCGCGCGTCGTTTATCGAGAACGACCGCGTGCACGTCACCGTAACACATGAAGGCGGACACATCGCCGAGATCCTAGACAAAGCAACGGGGGTCAATCCGCTCTGGATTCCACCGTGGCCATCGATTGAGCCCTCCACCTACAGCCTCGCCAAGCACCCGGAGTATGGCAACGATTCGGAAAGCAAACTACTGGCGGGGATCATGGGCCAGAACCTTTGTCTCGACATCTTCGGCGAACCGTCGGCCGAAGAGGCGGCGGCGGGAATGACGGTGCATGGCGAGGGCTCGGTCGCGCGATACGACGTCTCGACCGATTCCGCGGGGCTGGTTGAGCGCGCGCAGTTTCCGATTGCGCAGATGCGGTTCGAGCGAAAGATCCGGTTCGGCAGCGAGCGCACGATCGAAATCAACGAAACACTGGAGAATCTTTCCGCCGCGGACCGCCCCATCGCCTGGACCCAGCACGCTACGCTCGGCCCGCCGTTCATCGAGCGTGGCCGCACCGAGTTCCGGGCTCCGGCAACGAAGTCGAGAGTGTTCGAAGAGGACATGAACCAGAAGGGAGAGTATCAGAAACGCGGCGCGGATTTCGACTGGCCGAATGTGCCGACGACGGATGGCGGCCACGCCGACCTTCGCGTGTACAACAGCGCGCCGGTGTCCGCGGGGTTCACCGCGCACCTGATGGACCCGCGGCGCGAGCACGGGTATTTTGTCGCCTATTCGCCGACGCACAAACTGGCTTTCGGGTACGTGTGGCGGCGCTCGGACTTTCCCTGGCTGGGTATGTGGGAAGAGAACTACGCGCGCACGCTGCCACCGTGGAACGGCCACACACTGACACGCGGGATGGAATTCGGCGCCTCGCCCATCTCCGAAACGCGGCGCAAAATGATCGGGCGCAACCGCATGTTCGGCGAGCAATGCTATCGCTGGATTCCGGCCAAGGCTACCGTGCATGTCCGCTACTGGGCGGCGCTGGCGACGGCGGAACGCGTGCCGGAAGCGCTCACCTGGACGGGCGAAAACAACGTGCGCTTCGAGTAATGTTTTCGATCCGGCCGGCGGTGGAGAGCGATCTCGACGAGATCTGGCGGATACAATCGGCGTCGGGGGATGCGGCGCAGTGGAAACCGGCGGATTACATGCAGCACATGTGCCTGGTCGCCTGCGTGGATGAACGCATCGCCGGTTTTGCAGTCGCGCGACGCGTCGCGCCGGACGAAATCGAGATCCTGAACATAGCCGTGGACCCGCTGTTTCGCCGGTGCGGCGCGGCCCGTGCAGTCATCCAAGGAGTTATCGGCAGAAATCGGGGAACCCTTTATCTGGAGGTGCGGCAATCCAACCTGGCAGCGCGCAAACTCTACCATTCACTCGGGTTTGAGGCCTTCGCCGTCCGGCAGGACTACTATAGTGGACCGGTGGAATCCGCTATTGTCATGAAGTTTCATTCATGTTAAGGTCTCAGATAGACGGGCCGGAAGTGACCCGCCGTTTCTTTCAAAACCGAATAAGTGCAGATTACCCACCGGGCCATTTTCGGTGATCGACTCGGCGCGGCGACCTCACTTGAGGAGGAGTGCCTGGAATGGATCGAAACGCACAAGAAGAGCTGAAAGCGCACCTGATGCAGACGGACGGGGATTTTCGACACCTAGTGGAGCAGCATGCCGACTATGCACACAAGTTGGATGATTTGGCGTCGAGACCGTATTTGACCGATCAGGAACAGATCGAAGAAGTCCGGCTGAAGAAGTTGAAACTTCACGCGAAGGATTTGATTGAGGCACGGCTGTGCTCGTACCGCGCGCAGCATGTAGCCTGACATTGGGTGCGCAAGAAGGGAACCGGGAGGCCCGGTCTGGGAGACCAGATCGGGCCTTTTCGTTTTGGAGTTTGAGTGAGCGACGAGCCGATTCGCATTCCGATCACCGACGTTTTCGATCTGCATAGCGTTCCACCACGGGATGTGAAGGGCGTGGTGGAAGCGTATCTGGAAGAGGCGCACAAGATGGGATTCAGAGCGCTACGCATTATTCACGGGCGGGGGATTGGTGTGCAGCGTGAGATAGTGCGGGGCGTGCTAGAGAAGACGGAGTTTGTCGAAGCGTTCGGGGATGCGCCGGCGGAAGCGGGCGGGTGGGGAGCGACGGTGGTGAGGTTGAGGGGGCGGTAGCGCGCGTCGCGCCTGTTTCTCGTGTGATGGCAGAGCCGGACCAGGGGGTCCGGCGCGGACGAGGGCGTCCGCCCCACGGCGAGTTTATGTGGCGTTAGCGCGCTGGGGCGGAGCCGGTGGCGGGGTTGTATTTGGGGTTATCGGGGTTTTCGGGGCGGTCGAGGGGTTGGACGGGCGGGACGGGCTTGGCGCTCTCGATCCACGCGGTGTAGGCCAGGTCGCGGAGGAAGGCGGCGCCGGCGGCGATGCGCTGGTAGGTGAAGGTGCGGGCTTCCTGGTCATCCTTGTTCCGGAAAGCATCGCGCTGATCCAAGCGGTAAACGTCTTCGACAAAGTTCCGCGAATCGAGCGAGTGCTGCAAGGTGGCTTGCCAGGGATCGTCGAGATGCCGCGCTTGTTTGGGCACATATTGCAGCACGTCGGACTCGGAGGTTTCGATCAGGTCGACATATTGCGACTCAAACCGGCCGTGAATGTGCGGATCGCGCGTGTAGCCCTTGGGATTGTCGCCTGACCAGCCGTCGTGATGGATGGAATCGTGTAGCGGCATAGCGGCGTCCGCCACATAGTGGCCCACCCAACCCATGTAGAACGCGATGTCGGTCAAGAGCATCGCTGGACTTGCGCGGGATCGCGGAACAGGGGGGAAATCGCGGCGTACAGTTTCGCGATGTTGAGAGTTTGCGGAGCGGAGTCGGATATGTGGCGATAGAGACGCATGCCGGCTTTGATGCGTTCGTACCCCTCGATGATGGAGTAGGCCTGGAGACCGGTGTAACGAATGTTAAGTAACTTGGTGCGGTTGGGATCGGACTTACTTACCCGGAGATACTCGTCATGCACGCGGAGAATGAATTCGGTGCGGGACGGAGGAGGATCGGGAATGAAAGCGAAACCCTCGGTGTACCAGCTATGATTCGCATCTTCGGAGATTCTGAGAAAGGGTTCGGAGACGCTGCGCCAAGTGTCGGGGATGGTGCCGAGGTGGCCGATGTAGGCTTTCTGCGCTTTCAAGAAAATGGGGCCGTCTGACGGGATACTTTCGACGGCGGCGAGGTTGGCGACGGTGTGGCCGCGCACGCCCCACGCGCTGAGGGTTGGGAGCGAGAGTAGTGCCGTGCAGATTAGAGCGACAGCTTTGTGTCTCATAAGAGACATATGGTGGCATGTTGGTGTGACGATTATATGAAGACGGCGAGCTGAAGTTCGCCGCGGCACGCTGAAGCGTGCGCCACGATAGCTAGCGCGCGTAGAAGAGGTAGTCGGCTTGGTAGGGACTGCGGGTTTCCGTGCCCTCGTGCGCGGCATCGCAGCCGTCTTTCGGGGCTTTGCCGGCCTTGGTATGGAGGCGCTGGATGGTGGTGACGGGGCTCATCACACCGGAACCGTGATGTTCGGCGGCGATCAAGCGCAGCCAGGGATCGCATCGGGATCGGGGGAAGGCTCGCTTGCCACGAGATTGCCCTTCACCTGGCTGCCGTCGGTGGATTCCCAGGTGGGGCCGGCGAAGTGCTTGCCGACTTCGTTTCCGCTGGTGTCGAAAAGCTTGGCTTCCGGGGCCCGGAACGTCCAATTGCCGCTGCGGCAAGTGTAGATTTGATCGCCGGAAGCATGGACCCGAAACGCCAAGTGCTCGCCGGCAGGGACCAACGTCGCGGGAATGGGTCCGTTCTGCGCGGCGGCACTCACAAGAAGACCGAACGCTGCGGAGAGCGTTGCGCGGCGGGGCATTTTGGGATTATACGGGATTCACCACGTGTAATGCGCTAGGTAGCTGACCGTTTTTTCCTCGTTCGGTGCGAGCGGCACGTGGAATTCGATGGTCTGCGCGTCGGTTTTGGTGAACGGCATGGAGCTGGTGGTGATGTCCCACGTGCTCCAGCGATAGAGGTGCTCGACCACGCGCACTTCCGCGGGCTCTTTCTTGTGGTTGCGTACCTTGATTTCGAAACCTTCGTCCATCATCTGGCGGTTCATCTCATTGTGGAACATGGTGCGTCTGCGCTCGCCGGCAAGATCGAAGGCGGAGCCCGTGAGGACGCGAATCTTTTCGTCTTTCGGCGTATGATCGATCGCGTCTTCGCCCGTGAATTCCAGGCGGCCGTCGGTATCGCGGCGGTAGAAACGAATTCTGCCTTTGGGCAGCGGCATGCCGAGGTGGTTGGCTTCGGAGTTCATGAACTCGCGCATCACCCAGACCTTCGTGTTTGAGAGGGTGCCATAGTTGGCGTCATTGCGGATGGCTTCGGGCTGCCATCCCTGGTACCGGCTGCGGTCGATTTTTGCGCCGTCGTAGACGTAGATGGTATCGGCCTTCACGCCGGCGGCGCGGACGAACTCGACTTGCTTCGACTCGGTGCCGTGGAGAGTGACGGGGCGTTGGAGAGTGTAGAGGTGATATTCGTCGAAGGTTTTTTCGACGACTTGGGGGCCGGACATCTCTGCCATGGCAAGGCCAGCGGAGGCGAAGTTTCCGCCCGCCCTCAACCGAGCGTTTTGCGGTTGCAGCTTATTCACATCGCCGGCCATGAGTTTCACGCGGGCGTTTTCGAACTCCTTGCCGCTGCTGTTTTCCAAAGTGACCCAGCCGATGATATCGAGCGAACTGGATTCACTCTGGACGAAGTTGTAGTCCGCGTTCCAGTTGAATCCACCAGTCACATAAGCTAACTCGGCGTTGACGGGGCCGGCGCGATCGGTCTCGATGGTCCAGTCGAGGGTGGGTTGGAGAATCATGCCGGCGCCCAGGCTGGGGAACAGCGGCACGCCGGGCAGGTCGAATCGCAGTTTGCCGGCGACTTCGATGATGGGCTGCGTCAGGTTGGGCTGCTGCTGGTACACTCGTGCCGCCGCGTTGAAATACGGCGATGGCGCTATACCCTCGCCGGCGCGCACGATCTTACCGGTGATGGTCTCGACGCGGTCGCCATTGCGAATCTGGAATTCGATGGTTTGTCCTTCGTGGCGTTTCAGTAGCGCTTCGAGCGAGACGGGATCGGCGCGGTAGTTCTGCTCGAGGATACGCAACGTGCGCTGGCCGCTGGGATCGCGCAACATGACGGACTGCGGCTCCAGTTGCGCGGTGGTTCCGGTGAATTGGAGCTGGTTCAGACCTTGTTTTAGGTCGAGTGGAATAGTTTCGCGGACGACGGCGAACTGCTGGTTGTAAACGGTGAGAGCGGGGTCGGCGGCGAAGCAGGCTGTGACAAGAATGGGGAGCGTGACGAGGAATCGCATGGAGGACCTCTTTCGGTTAGACGCCGGTTGTAGGAGGAAAGTTGAGTGCACGTTGGGTTCCAGGGGGAACAGCAACGGCGAGACGGTGAATTGCGAGATAAACCTGTGACGGGACGGCGTCTACGGGCGGAGGGCGCACAGTTGCTGACCGGCGAACTGAGTTCGCCGCGGCTCGCTGAAGCGAGCGCCACGAGGCGTCAAGAGCGTGATCCGACGGTTGCCCGGTTCGCCACTGCGATTTTGATGCGCTCGACGGCGGCCATCAGGTTCTCGTAGGAATTGGCGTAGCTGAAGCGGATGTAGCCTTCGCCGTACTCGCCGAAGGCGGCGCCGCTCAAGCATGAGATGCCGGCATCGTAGAGCAGATAATCCGCGAGTTCTTTGGACTTCATGCCAGTTCCGGTGATGTTGGCGAAGGCATAGAACGCGCCGCCGGGGAGCACGCAGCGGAAGCCAGGCACCTGGTTGAGACCGGCACAGAAGGCGTCGCGGCGGCGGCGGAATTCGGCGACCATGGCCTCGGTTGCGTGCTGCGGGCCATCGATCGCGGCGAGGCCGGCGCGCTGCGTGAAGCTGGCGGTGCAGGAGTTCGAGTTGACCATGAGTTTGGTGACGGCCTCTACCAGCCACGTTGGCATTACACCGTAGCCCATGCGCCAACCGGTCATGGCGTAGGTTTTGGAAAAGCCGTCGAGGATGATGGTCTTTTCGAGCATGCCGGGCAGCGTCGAGATCGATACGGGCGGTTGGTCGCCGTAGTAGATGCGCGAATAGATTTCGTCGGAGAGCACCATGAGGTCGCGGTCGCGAACCAGGTCGGCGATGGTTTGGATGTCTTCGGTCGGGATGAGCCCGCCGGTCGGATTCTGCGGGGAGTTGAGGATCAACAGCTTGGTTTTCGGCGAAAGACGCTTTCGCAGCGTGTCGATGTCGAACGAGAAGCCGCGCTCCTCGACCAGCGGAATCGGTACGGGCACGCCGCCGGAGAACCGGATCATGGATTCATAGATCGGGAAGCCCGGGTTCGGATAGATCACCTCGTCGCCGGGCTCGATGAGGGCAAGGATCGGGAAGAAGATGATGGGCTTGCCGCCAGGAACGACGGATACGTGCTCGGGGCCGACGCGGATGCCGCGCGTGCGGGAAATATAGCGCGCGATGCTCTCGCGCAACTCGGGCAGGCCCTGCGTGGGGCCGTAATGCGTGTAGCCTTCATCGAGCGCCTGCTTAGCGGCCTCAATGATGTGGGCGGGGGTGGGGAAATCGGGCTCGCCGATTTCGAGATGGATGACGTGTTTGCCTTGGCGCTCGAGTTCGCGTGCGCGCACCAACACTTCGAAGGCGGATTCCACGCCAATGCGATTCATTCGCTCTGCTAGTTTCATAAGGTTTTTCGGAAAAAAGGAACGCCGTCGCGCGTTTCAGCCAGTTCGACGCGGTCGTCGATAGCCAGGCGATCGCCCAGGACACGGCCGGTGATGCGGGAACCGTTTTCCAAGGTGACGATCACGACCTGATAAGGGACATCGCTGGCGAAAGCCTCGGGCGCGAGGTGCACGACGGTTTCGGTGTAGACGGCGCCGGTCATGCGTTCCCCAAAATGCTCACGACGCACGAAGCGCCCGAGCCGCCGAGGTTCTGCGCGAGGCCGAGCGAGTGGCGTTTGAGCTGCATATCGCCGGCCTCGCCGCGAATCTGGGTCACGATGTCGCAAAGCTGCGCAACGCCGGTGGCGCCGACGGGATGGCCCTTGGATTTCAGGCCGCCACTCGCGTTGATGGGTTTTTCGCCGGTGCGCGCGGTGGCGCCGGAGGATTCATGGGGGCCGCCGCAACCTTTGTCGACGAAGCCCAAGTCCTCGATGGCCACGATCTCAGCGATGGTGAAGCAATCGTGCACTTCGGCAAATTGAATGTCGCGGGGCGTGACACCGGCCATCTCGTAAGCCTTCTGCGCAGCCCGGCGGACTGCGGGAAACGTCGTGATGTCAGTCTTTTGATCGAGTGCCAAGAAATCCGATGCCTGAGCCACGGCGAGGATGCGCACGGGCTTATCGGTGAAGTCGCGCGCGCGATCGAACGGCATGAGTAGCACGGCTGCGGCACCATCGCTGATGAGTGAGCAATCGTAGAGGTACAACGGCTCGGCGACGGGACGCGCGCTGAGAGCCTGCTCCATTGTGATGACCTTGCGCATGTGCGCATCGGGATTGAGCGCACCGTTGGCGTGATTTTTGACGGCTACGGCAGCCAAGTGCTCGCGCGTGGTGCCGTACTGGTGCATGTGGCGGCGCGCGATCATGGCGAATAGTGATGGGAAGGTCGAACCGGCTTTGATTTCGCCAGAGCAATCGCCAGCACCGGCGAGAATTTCGGTGACACGTGCGGTGGGCTGGGAGGTCATCTTCTCGACGCCGGCGACGAGGACGCAATCGTACAATCCACTCGCCACGGCCGAAAAAGCGTGGAAAAAGGCCGAACCGCTAGAGGCGCAGGCGGCTTCGAACCGGGTGGCCGGAACGTCCCGGATGCCGAGGGCGGTAGAGATGTAGGGCGCCAGGTGATTTTGGCCGGTGAACGAAGGCCCGGCGAAATTACCAAGGTAAAAGGCTTCGACCTGAGTGGGGCTAACGTGCCCGTTTTTCAGGCACTTGACGCCGGCTTCGACGGCCAGAGAGCGCAGGTCACGGTCCGCAAAGGCGCCGAACGGCGTTTTGCCGGCAGCCACTACAGCCACTGGTCTCATATAATTAGCTTAGCGCGCAAAGTAGTCTCCACGTTTTCCCGGCTCCGGCGTCATCCAATTGTGGGCACGGGAATCGTGTATAGCGAGGTCATGAGCGAATTGGCGCCCCCGCCACTCGAGGCCGTGGAGAGACAAAACCGCTTTGTCTCCGAAAATCTGCGGCGCATCTTCGTCCAAATTTACCGCATGGTCGGCAACACCGCTGACGCTCAGGATCTGACCCAGGAAGCTTTTATTAAGGCGCTGCAACGCCAGGAGCAGCTCAAGGACGAGGAGAAGGCGACACACTGGCTTTCCCGCATCGCCACCAACACGGCCATCGATTTTCTGCGGCGGCATGGGCGAGTAACGCATTGCGAAATGGACGCGCAGACGGAGAGCCACGAGGAATCGCCCGAGGATTTGCTGTTGCGATCGGAGCATCGCGAATACCTGGAAGATGGGCTGCGCCTGCTGACGGCGCGGGAGCGCGCGGCGCTGATGCTGCGCGATGTAGAAGGATGCTCCGCCGAAGAAGTGGCCAAGCGGTTGGACTGTTCCAAAGCCACTGTGCGGTCGCATATTGCCAACGCGCGCATCAAACTGCGGCGCTATATGGCCGGAAGGAGGCGCTGACATGACTAAGCATCCGAGTGAGGCGAATCTGGCGTTGTATGCGGGCGGCGAGCTGAGCCGATGGCGGCGCTGGAGCGTGGAGCGGCACGTGGCGGAGTGTGCCGCATGCCGGGACGCGATTGCCCAGTTTTCAGCGCTGCGGGAACAAACGCGTGCGATGGCGGAACTGCCGGACGTCGATTGGGATTCTTTGGCGGCTGAGATGCGCGCCAACATCCGGCTGGGCCTGGAGGCGGGCGAGTGTGTCGCAGAGCGCTCTTCCCCGCAACACTTGGGATTCAGCCTGCGTGGGGTCGCGGCCTGCGCGAGCTTGGCGATGCTGCTGGTGGTGAGCTTTCTGATCGAGCGGCCGGCCCCGCGCGTGGCCGAGCTGAAGACCGATGAAGCGGCGGTAATTGAAACGAGTGGGTCCGGGATTCAGGTGAAGGAAGGCGGGCGGGCCATGATGCTGCTGAATGCGCGCGCACGCACGGTGGAGTATCAGGCGAGTGGCAGCGCCATGGGAGCCCGTTACGTGGATTCCGATACGGGCCAGGTGACGATTAACAATGTCTATGTGCAGTAAGTGGATCACGGCGGCGTTTGCGGGTGCGATGGCGCTCTCGGCGCAGGATGTCCCGTTCGATCCGCACAGTTCCATCGAAATCAAACTGCCGCCGGACTCGCCAGTCGCGCTGCTGAGCACCAATGTGCGCGATTCAGGCGCCACACCGCGCGGCGGGGCCATGGTGATCGATCTGCACATGGCGCTTTCGCTGAGGAACTCCGATTCGCGCACCATCCGCGGTATCACGCTGTTGGTAACAGCACAGGAGGTCACGGCCGGCGGAAAGGCCTCGGTGGCGGTGCCGAGCTTGAACGTCGCGCCGGGCCAGGCGTTTCCGGTGCGCATCGATCTGCGTCTGTTGCGGCCGTTGCAGGCCGGTGCGGGTCCTTTGGTGCAGGTGAGCCTGGATGGCGTGCTGTTCGAGGGGCTCGATTTTTACGGCCCGAACCGGCTCAACTCCCGGCGCTCGATGACGGTTTGGGAGATGGAAGCGGAGCGCGACCGCAAGTACTTCAAGAGTGTCCTGGCTTCCTCCGGGCCCGAAGGCTTGCAGCGCGAGATGCTGAATTCGCTGGCGCGGCAGGATGAGCGCCCGCACATCGATGTCCGGATGTCGCGCGGCGGCCGGTCGGTGACTTCGGTGGGAGAGCCGGAGCGCATGGCACGGTTCGCGTTTCTGAAGATGCCCGGCTCGCCGGTGGAGGCCATCGATGGGTGGGCCGAGGTTGCAGGCAATGAGGCGCGGACACCGACAATCCAGGTTCTGAACCGGTCGTCGCGGCCGGTGCGTTATGTCGAGATCGGATGGATTGTGAAGGACCGCCAGGGGCGCGAGTTTCTGGCCGGTTCAGTGCCGGCGGCGGAGGGCGACCTCTTGCTGCCACCCGGACAAACCGGGCGGGTGTTGCAAGACACCGCACTGCGCTTTTCACGCAATGCCGGCGAGCCGGTTCCGATCGGGGGCATGACCGGTTTCGTCAGCCACGTGGAGTTTGCGGATGGGCGCGTCTGGGTGCCGCGCCGCGAGGCGTTGTCAGCGGTGATGGCGCCGTCGCCCGAAGAGCAGCGGCTGGCGGATCTTTATCGCACGAAGGGTGTGGGCGCAGTGGTAGAGGAATTGCGAAAGTATTAACCGGTTCGCATTCGCATCGCTCGCTGCCTGATTCCTTCTCCGTGTTGTAGGAACCCCAGCGCCAACTCCGGCGCGACCACGGTGTATCCTAGATATTCCTCATGGAACTAAAATCTGTTGCCCTCGAAATTCCCGATGGCGGAAACGTCATTCTGGGGCAGTCACACTTCATCAAGACGGTGGAGGACCTCTACGAAGCGCTGGTGAACTCGGTTCCGCAGATGCGGTTCGGCGTGGCGTTCAACGAGGCTTCGGGGCCGTGCCTCACGCGCGTGGACGGCAATGATGACGCGCTCACCGCGATGGCGGCACGCAACGCGACGGCGGTGGGCGCGGGACACATTTTCGTGATCGCGATGCGCGACGGTTACCCGATCAACGTGCTGGGGCGGATCAAGGACGTTCCGGAGGTGTGCTCGATTTTCTGCGCGTCGGCGAATCCGGTGACGGTGATCGTGGCCGAGAACGAACAGGGGCGCGGCGTGCTGGGAGTGATCGACGGTGAGCGTCCCAAGGGCGTAGAGACCGCCGAAGATGCCGCCCGCCGGCGCGAGTTCCTGCGCAAGATTGGCTACAAACGCTGATGATCGCAAGCGAGCAGCAACTGGAGGAAGTGCTTTCGGAACCATCGCAGGCCGACGCCCGCGCCATGGCCGAGATGTTGGGCGACCTGATCATTCTTGGTGTGGGCGGGAAAATGGGACCGAGCCTGGCCAAACGGGCCAAGCGCGCGTGCGAGCGGGCGAAGTTTCCCAAGCGCATTATCGGCGTGGCGCGCTTTTCCGATCCCGCCGTGCGGCAGGATCTCGAATCCGCGGGCATCGAGAGCATCAGCGCAGATCTGCTGGCGCCGGGCGCCTTGGCCGCGCTGCCGGACGCTCCCAACGTGCTCCACATGGCGGCCCGCAAGTTCGGCTCGACCGGCGCCGAGCATCTGACTTGGGCTATGAACACGCTGCTGCCGGCGTTGGTGGCGGACCGCTATGCAGCCTCGCGCATCGTGGCGTTCTCGACCGGCAACGTCTACCCGCTGGTTCCTGTGGGGCAGGGCGGAGCGAGCGAAGAGATGGCCACCGGCCCGGTTGGCGAATACGCGCAATCCGCACTGGGCCGCGAGCGCATCTTTCAGTTTTTCTCCGAGCGCAATCGTACGCCGGTAACGCTGTTGCGCTTAAACTACGCCATCGATTTGCGCTACGGTGTGCTGCTGGACATCGGCCAGAAGGTCTTCGAGCGCCGTCCGATCGACGTGACGATGGGCCACGTCAACGTGATCTGGCAAGGGGACGCGAACTCAATCGCGCTGCGCTCGTTCGGCCTGGCCCAATCGCCGCCAGTGGTGCTCAATGTGACCGGGCCCGAGACAGTTTCTGTTCGTTGGATTGCGCGCCGGTTCGGCGAGCGCTTTGGCGAGGAGCCGATTTTGGAGGGCACCGAAGCTCCGACGGCTCTGCTGAGCAATGCGGGCCACTGCCACAAGCTGTTCGGCTATCCGTCAGTGACGCTGGAGCAGATGATCGAGTGGGTGGCGGATTGGATCGGCATGGGCGGTGCGACTCTGGCCAAGCCCACGCACTTCGAGACGCGGGACGGCAGGTTCTGATGGCACAGGAAACCTGGCGGGAAAAGCTGCGGCGGGGAGTGGTGATACCCGCGCACCCTTTGGCGCTTGACGCGAACCGCAAGCTGGACGAACGGCGGCAGCGGGCCCTCACGCGCTACTACCTGGCTTCCGGCGCGGGTGGCGTTGCCGTGGGCGTGCACACGACGCAGTTCGAGATTCGCGATCCGCGCGTGGGGCTCTATCAGCCGGTGCTGGCGCTCGCAATGGAAGAACTGCGCGCAACGGATGCGATTCGCATCGCCGGCATCGTGGGCGCGACGGCGCAGGCCATGAAAGAAGCGGAGTTGGCGGCGCGCTCCGGGTATCACGCGGGATTGCTGAGTCTCGCGGCATTGCGGCATGCAAGCGTCGCCGAGCTTGTCGAAGACGCGCGCGCGGTGGCGTCGGTGATTCCGGTGTTCGGATTTTACTTGCAGCCGGCGGTAGGCGGGCGCGTTCTGCCGTATGAATTTTGGCGCCGATTCGCCGAAATCGAAAACGTCGTGGCGATCAAGATCGCGCCGTTCAACCGGTATCAGACGCTGGACGTGCTCCGCGCCGTCGCGGAATCCGGCCGCGCGGACGAGATCGCGCTCTACACGGGCAACGACGACAGCATCGTGGTGGATCTGCTGACGCCATTCCGTTTCGGCGGTCGCACCGTGCGCATCGCCGGCGGGCTGCTTGGCCATTGGGCCGTGTGGACGCGCCGGGCCGTGGAGTTGCTGGATTGCATCCACGAGGAACCGGAGTACAAGGGATGGCTCACTCGGGCCGCGGAGGTGACCGATTCGAACGCGGCGTTCTTCGATACGGCCAATCAGTTTGCCGGCTGCATTGCCGGCCTTCACGAAGTGCTGCGGCGCCAGGGGTTGCTGGCGGGCCGCTGGTGCCTGAATCCGGCCGAAGACCTCTCGCCCGGCCAGATGGAAGAGATCGACCGTGTTTACGCCGCCTATCCGCATCTTCACGACGACGATTTCGTAGGCCAGAATTTGGACGCCTGGCTGAAGTAACGCACCGGGCCGGCCGTGCGTCTATACTCGAACCTGGGAGGGCGCATGAACCTCGCCCGCTTCGTTCTCCTTGTGGCGCCGGTGCTGCTCGTTGCGCAGCAACCGGCTACGGTTTCGTCGCAAACCGGACAGCCGCAGCCGCCGAATTCCCAACCGCCCCAACCCACCCGGCCCGAAGACTTGTGCTCGATCGAGGGGGAGGTCGTGGATGCTGTCACCGGCGAGCCCGTCAAGAAAGCCGAAGTCAGCATGAGCAGTCTTGGCGGGCGGGGCAATGCCAAGGGCTTCGGCGCGGTCACCGATGCGAGCGGCCGGTTCGTGATTGAAAATCTGGACCCCGGCCGGTACGGTCTGTCGGCCGAGCGCAACGGCTTCATTCGTCAGCAATACGGAGCGCGCGGTCCGGACCGGCCTGGTTCGCCGTTGGCGCTCAATCCCGGCCAACACACCCGTGACCTGGTATTTCGTCTGTTGCCGCAGGGTGTGATCACAGGCCGCGTCGTCGATGAAGATGGTGAGCCGGTCGAATATGCACAAATCCGGGTGATGCGCTACAGGTTCATGGGCGGCGAGAGGCAGATGGTTTCCCCTGGGTATGGTTCGACCGACGATCTCGGCGAATACCGCGTTTTTGGGCTCACGCCGGGAAAGTACTATCTCAGCGCCACCTACCGGCGGCGGAACGTCATGATGGAGGTGCAGGACCGCACGCCCCGCGATGCGGCCGACGAAGGATACGCGCCAACATACTTTCCTGGCACGAACGATCCGGCGGGTGCCGGCGTCATCGATGTGGCTCCGGGAGCCGTGCTCAGTGGTGTGGATGTCACGTTGCACAAGACGCGAACCCTTCGGATTCGTGGACGCGTGGTCAACCCCATGGGTGAAGGGCTGCCGCCGTTCATGATGATCCGGCTCGTACCCCGTAATTCGGCATTGGCCGGTATGAACTCCGCGACGCGGGTGTTGCAGAACCGTGGAGGCACATTCGAGTTGCGCGACCTCACGCCGGGCTCCTACTTTCTGCTGGCGCAATGGCGAGAAGAGGGGGGCAAGGGTCGCGTCGTCAAACAGCCGGTGGATCTGGGCAATAGCAACGTGGATGACCTGATCGTGCAGCTGAGCGCCGGCATCGAAGTGAAAGGCCAGGTGCGCGTTGATGGGACTGGCGACGTGAATCTCGGCAACATCAATGTAAGTCTAGACTCACAAGGTCCCATGCTGATGGGAAGAGCGTTCGGCAGAGTGAAAGACGACGGCAGTTTCGTCCTGGACGGCGTCAACGCGGACAACTACACGGTTACCGTGCGCGGTTTGCCACAGAATTTCTATGTGAAATCCGTCCGCATGGGCGACGTGGATGGCCTTGAGACCGGCCTCGATCTGACACGCGGCTCCACTGGCATTCTCGATATTGTCATTAGTCCCAATGGCGGACAGGTGGAGGGTACGGTGACCGATCCCAAAGGCCAAATGTCGCCCAGCGCGACCGTGGTCTTAGTACCCGACGCCCCACGCCGCGAACAATCCGCGCTGTTCAAAACGGCGAGCTCGGATACGTCGGGCCATTTCAGTCTCCAGGGCATCACACCGGGAGACTACAAGCTATTTGCGTGGGAGGATGTCGAAAGCGGTGCCTACCAAGACCCGGAGTTTCTCAAGCCATTTGAGAGCGCGGGTGAGAGCGTCACCATCCGCGAAGGCGGCCGCGAGAGCCGCCAGCTCAAGCTGATTCCGGCCGAGTCCACGCCCAAGAGTTCCGGGAACTGAGCCATGGCTGGAGGGTTTCGTTTCATCTGGACGATCTCGCTCTTTGCCGCCGTGCTGGATGCGCAGCAGCCAATCCAGCCGCCTCCAAAACTGAAGAGCTGCTCCGTCGAGGGGCAACTTGTGAACGCAGCCACCGGTGAGCCCGTGAGGAAGGCTGAAATCTCGCTCTGGGGAATGGGAACGTCACGAGATCAGCGTTACGTCACAACCAGCACCGCCGCCGGCCGATTCGCCGTGCCGGATATGGAACCCGGAAAATACAGCATGAGCGCCAGCAAGCGTGGCTACTCCGGAGCCGAATATGGCGCTCGCAGTGCGGGGCGGTCGGGGATCACGTTGTCACTCGATCCCGGCCAGCATCTGTCCGGCCTCATATGGCGCATTTCTCCGCAAGCGGTCATCACGGGGCGTGTTTTGGACGTGGATGGCGAGCCCCTGCCCAACATTGAAGTGTCCCTGCTTCAGTACCGCTTCGAACGCGGTAAACGGCGGCTCGCATTTTCGGGCCAGGCCAGCACGAATGACTTGGGCGAGTACCGGCTGTTCGGGCTCTCACCGGGAAGATACTACCTGAGCGCCGCGGCCAACCGCATGGTGCGTGGAGAATACGACAGCGGACAGGGCTATGCTCCAACCTATTATCCGGGGACCAGTGATCCGGCTGGCGCCAAGGCGATCGAGTTGCAAGCTGGAACACTGTTGCGCGGAGCCGATATCACGTTGACGAGGGCGCGCACCGCACGGGTCCGAGGACGGGTGGTCGTTCCCGATTCCAAGCAGCACGTTCAGGGTGGGTGGGTTTCGGTGCAACGGCGCGGCGACGAGTCGCAATTCATCTTCGGAGGCAATTTCGGTTCTAGCTTTGACGAGCAGGGGAATTTCGAGATTCGGGGCGTTGTGCCCGGCACGTACTATGTCGAGGCTTTCAGAGACGGCAAAACGCTACGCGCCCAACAGTCCATCGAAGTGCACGAAAGCGATGTCGAGAATATTGTCCTGGAATTGCAGCCGGGGGCGGAGCTGAAAGGCCAGTTGCGTGTTGAGGGTCCCGCTGCCGGAAGTCTTGCCAATACTCAGATCATGCTGCAGCCGGATGATTCCAGCTACAGTGGAGGCGTCGGTGCCAACGTGAAGGCCGATGGGAGTTTCACCTTGGCTGACGTCCAATCTGCTCGATACTCCTTGAGCTTTTGTTGTGGGTCCGTTGATTCCGGTAATTATTACCTAAAATCTGCACGTCTAGGGGATGAAGAGGTGTTGGAGTCCGGGCTCGATTTGACCCATGGCGTGAGCGGCACACTCGAAGTGGTGCTGAGTTCCAACGGCGGTCAAGTTGAGGGCGTGGTTTTGAACGCGAACGAGCAGCCGGAAGCCGCGGCCACGGTGGTGCTGGTGCCGGATGAGCCCCGCCGCTCTCAAACACGGCTATACAAAGACGCCACTACGGATCAGTATGGGCGGTTCACAATCACGGCCATTGCACCCGGAGGATACAAATTATTCGCATGGGAAGACGTGGAGGATGGCGCGTATGAGGATCCGGACTACCTGAAAGCCTTCGAGGCGCTAGGCGAGCCCAGAACCATCCGCGAACGCAGCCGGGAAAGCGCGCAGTTGAAACTGATTCCGGCGGAAGGCAAAAAGAAGCCGCCCCGCTGACGCATCCGCCGGTGGTTAATGCCGGGCGGTTTTCCGCGGATATCCCCTGCCGTGCCGTTCCGGTTCCAGCAGGGAGAACTGAAGTTTCCGCTCCACGGTATCCACGCGTTCTAGCAGCACGTGAACCCGGTCGCCGATCGAGAACTCGCGGCGCGAACGCTGGCCAATGATCTTGCGCACGTTTTCGTGGTATGTGTAGCGGTCGCCGGGCAGGGAATCCATCGGCACGAGACCTTCGATGAACAGATCGGCCAGTTCCACAAACAGGCCGTACTTGGTGGTGCTGATGATCAACGCGTCGAATTCATCGCCCACCCGATCCGCCATGAATTTGGTTTTCTTCCACTCGACCAATTCCCGTTCTGCTTCGGCCGCCCGGCGCTCGGATTGCGACGACTCATCCGCAATGGCGCTCAGCTCCGCAGCGGAGGAATAAGCCCATCCATCCATCAGCGCCGACAGCAGCCGGTGCACTATCAGATCGGGATAGCGGCGGATGGGGGAAGTGAAATGCGTGTAGGTTTCGGCCGCAAGCGCAAAATGGCCCACGTTTTCCGCCGAGTACCTCGCCTGTTTGAGCGAGCGCAGCATGAGATAGCTCAGGATGCGCTCCTCCGGCTTGCCTTCGATCTTTCCGACCAGCTTTTGATAATGGCGCGGTGAAATCTTGACCTCGCCCGGCAGCACGATCTCGCGCCGCACTTTGTGTCCGTCGCGGCGCTTATCCGCATAGCCGAACTTCTGCACGGGAATCGCGCCCACGCCGAGCGAATAGCCGAAATGCGCCGCCACCTCTTCGAATTCCAGTACGCGCTTGGGATCGGGCGGCTCATGAATGCGGTAGATGGAAGGCAAACCACTCGCTTGCAAGTGCGCGGCCACGGCCTCGTTCGCAGCCAGCATGAACTCTTCTATGATGCGGTGGGCGATGTTGCGCGGTGCCCGCGCCACGCCGGTCATCGCGCCCCACTCGTCAAACTCGATCAGCGGTTCAGGCAGATCGAAATCGATCGATCCGCGCCGCACCCGTCTGCGGTTCAGAACTTCCGCCAGCTCGCGCATCAGCTCGAAGCGCGTGGCAAGCGCGCTATACCGCCCCCGCAATTTGGCGTCCCCCTCGAGAAGGAGATGCACGTCGGTGTAGGTCATGCGCTCGGCGCTGCGAATCACGCCGCGCACGAATCTCTGCGCCACCATATCGCCGTGGTGATCGAACTCCATCAGCGCCGAAAGCACCAGCCGGTCCAGGTGCGGATTCAGCGAACAGAGGTTCGTGGAAAGCTCGAATGGCAGCATGGGAACGGCGCGATCGGGAAAATAGACGCTGGTTCCGCGCAGCCGCGCCTCCGCATCAATGGGCGTGCCCGGCCGGACGTAGTGGCTCACGTCCGCGATATGCACTTGCAACGCATAGTTGCCGTTGGGCAGCCGGTCTACCCAGACCGCGTCGTCGAAATCGCGCGCCGTCTCGCCGTCGATCGTGACCACGTCCAGCGAGCGGAAGTCCTCGCGCCCCGCCAGTTCCCACGCAGCAATCACGCCGGAGATAGCTTCGGCCTGCTCCACCACCTCGGGCGGAAACCGGTGGGGCAGATGAAACTTGCGAATGATGATCTCGACATCGATGCCGAAATCGTCTGGCGAGCCCAGGATCTCGATCACACGCCCAACTGCTCTCTCGCCGTGTTCGGCGTATTCCAGCAACTCGACGTTGACGATCATGCCGTCCAGCTTCTCCGGCTCGGTGATTTCGATCGGCTTCGGGCCGACGCGGTCGATTTGCGCGGCCGGGGCGGGAATCGCTAGCTCGTCCGGAATGTCGATCCAGTCATGCAGCCGCTCATCGTGCGGCACAACGTAGAACCCGTGGCGCCCCGTGCGGAACTCACCCACCACCGTGGGATGCGCCCGCTTGAGAATCTTGACGACCTCGCCGTCCGCTCGCCCGCCGGCTTCAATCCGCGCAATTCGCACCACAACGCGGTCGCCGTGCATGGCGCTCTGGGCCGACTCGGCCGGGATATAGATGTCGCCCGCAATGCCTTCGAGCGGCCGGTCGGAGATCAGGAAGCCGTAGCCGTCGCGATGCATGGAGAGCCGTCCCACCGCGAATTCGCGGCTGGCGCGTGTGGCGGCGAAATGCCCCGATCGCGTCTCAATCAGCTCGCCGCGGGCTACCAGGCGCGCGAGCAGCGTTTCCAGGTCCGCACGGCTCGGAATGCGTGTGCCCAACTCGCGCACAAGCTGTTTGAAATTGGCCTTGGCGTGCGGCAAACGGCAGATATGGTCCAGCAGGGCCGCCTCGGTCATATTCTCCATGGTACTCGCCCCGCAAGATTTCGCTGCAACGCTTGGTGTACGCTGTTCGTCAGATAAACGGCGAGGTAACGTCATGAAGGCGGCGGAGTGTACGTTATTTCTGGCAGCGCTTCCCGTGGTGCTCCTGGCCGCCCCCGTTCGGGTGGCGCGCGTCGGCGAACTGGAAGGCAGCGTGGAAGTGCAGCTGCACGCGGCGGACGCCTGGCGGCCCGCGGTACGCAACATGCCGCTGGTCGAAGCGGCCAGGGTTCGGAGTGCGCCCGCCGCGCGCGTTGAGATCGAATTGGATGACGGCAGCGCTCTCCGCCTCTCCGGCGATGCGCTCTGCGAGCTCTCCGATTACACACGCCTTTCCACAGGCCAGCGCGTGACCCTGCTGTCGCTGGATCACGGCGTGGCATATTTTACGGGCGAGCCCGATCGTCACGATGCCCTCATCCTCGCCGTTCCCGGAGCGCAGGCCACTGTGCGTGTTGGCACGCGCGCGCGTCTTGAAGCCAACAGCGATGCCGGCCAGATCGCCATACTGGAGGGCAAGGTGCGTTTCTCCTCGCCCGTGGCAGAGCTGGATCTGAACGAAGGCCAGACGGCCCGTGTCGAAAACGCCAGCCAGCCGCGATTCTTCCTCGATCGCGAAATCAGACCCTTCGACAGTGATCGCTGGAATGAGCAGCGCGATCAAGCGCTCGCCTCCAGCGGCTCGGCGGGCCGCTTGCCCGGCTTGTTGTACGGCCTGGTCGATCTCGACGTGAGCGGCGCCTGGATGCAAACCGACGAGCTGGGTGCGGTATGGAAGCCGAAAGTCGCATCCGGCTGGACGCCTTATCGCGACGGACAGTGGATGTGGTACGACGAGCTCGGCTACACCTGGATCGCCAACGAGCCCTGGGGATGGCTTCCGTTCCACTATGGCCGCTGGATCGAGCAGAGCGGTCTCGGCTGGGCCTGGGTGCCGGACAAAGGCACCATTTTCAAGCCGGGCGAAGTGTATTGGCTGCGCCAGGCGAACATCGTGGGCTGGGGCCCGCTTGCACCCGGCGAAACCTGGGCCGCTTCTAGCACTCCGCGCTTATATCTGCGGGCAAACACAACCCTCGGCCGCTGGACGCAGGATGCGCGGCTGCTAACGCCGGCTGACCCGGCCGAGAAACTCGCCACCAACGCCGCCGTGTTCATCATCGCGCCGCCTTCGCCCGCGTGGGATAGCAGCAAGCTGGATGCGGTCCGGCCTTTGCTGAACGCCGGCAATACACGCGTCGTGCCGCTTGTGCCCGGTGCCACTTACGCCGGTGACGATCCTCCGCCCGAACCACCTCCTGCGCCGGACGCTGCGGAGCCACCGGTGCCTTCAACCTCTGAGGATGCCGCCATCCCTCCCGAACCGGAGTACGGCCCCGGGCCCGTGCCTGAGCCGCCGGAGGTCTACTACCCCGCACCCGTCTACACCGGCATCATCGTGGTGAATCCGCCGGAGCAACCCTCGGGCCCTTCGGCATCACCGCCTCCTCATGAGCACCCAGCGCCGCCGGAGCATCACGAGCCGCCCAAGCCGTCCCATCCCAAGGATTCCGATGGATCAAAATCTACCGACGCCAAGCACTAAGCGCTAGTGATCGCGTTCCGTCACCAGATCGGTGATGCCGTACAGCGCACGCTGATACGGCGATTCCGGAAACTCGCTGATCAATTGGCGCGCCTTGTCGGTGAACGCCTGCGCGCGCTCGCGCACCCGCTCGATGCCGTGGTACTTCTCCACCATGGCGAGCACCTGACGGAAGGGCACGTTCTCGTAGTGCCGGTCGGCCAACACGCGCTCCACGGCGCGCCGCTCCTCGGCCGGCGCTTGTTCCAGCGCATAAACTAGCGGCAGCGTGACCTTGCCTTCGCGCAGATCGCCACCCACCGGCTTGCCCAGCGTCTTCTCGCGCGCCGTAAAATCGAGCACATCATCCACCAGTTGGAACGCCATGCCCAGGTTCCACGCGTATTCGCCGAGCCGCTCCTCGGTGGCCGAATCCGCGCCCGCCACCAGCGCCCCCAGTTTGGCGCACACCGAGAACAGGCACGCCGTCTTGCGATCTACCAGCTCCATGCAGTCGGCCTCGGTGACGTCGATGCACCCGATGCGCTCGAGCTGTATCAGCTCACCTTCGACCATCAACTGCGTCAGCCCGATGAGCAGGTCAAGAATATGAAAATTCCGCTCGCGCAGCGCCATCTGGAACGCCTGCATGTATAGCCAGTCGCCCGCCAGCACACAGGTATGATTGCCCCACTGCACGTTCGCCGAGGGCCGTCCGCGCCGCGTCTCGGCGGTGTCGATCACGTCGTCGTGCACCAGCGTGGCCGCGTGGATCATCTCCACCACCGCGCCCATCCGGATCGCGCTCTCTCCGCCGTCGCCAATCAGTTTGGAGGAAAGCAGCAGTAGGGAAGGCCGCAACCGCTTGCCGCCCGCTTCTTGCAGGTACTGGCCAATCGCGGTGATAGCGTCCACAGACGCCACCGATTCGCGGCTGATCTCCCGCTCGACGCGCTCCAGATCCTCTCTGACGAGATCGAACACCTCGCGCGCTGTAAGAGCCTGGCCCAATTTGCCAAATCCCATCAGAATTTAACTAGTTTACTTGCTAGATGCTTGAGGCCGCAAACCAGAGTCGGGTTAGGAGCTAGAGGCCCCCAAGAGTGCACCCCCCCTCGCCCGAGCGTCCCACAATTCCGCATTCCCGCGCAACAGCCGCGTCAGGGCGCGCGCTCGCGGTCGCGGCAACGGTTCCGCGTGCCGGAAAGTGGCTTAGGGCCGGGGTGTTTTGCGGCGGGCGCGGGCGCTCCGAGCTTGAGCGTTGAATCGTTGAGCGGGATCTGGGCTGACGCGGGGGCCTGGACAGCTAATGGCAGTAGCGCCAAACGGTCCCTTGGCGGTATTGATTATGGCTGGACAGAGTATTATAATTTGATCGTTCCGCCGAGTTTATCCTTCCTGAACCAGATCACGCCAATTTTCAACGAGGTCAACAGTGACGCCACATCGGGCGGAGGTTCTGACGGTAAGAGGACTGCTAGGTCTACCTTTTCGTTCTGAAAATGTGAGTGCCGGTAATCGAATAATTGCCCGATCGCCTGTCGGATTTGCTCACGACCGGTTGGTCCTGTGGAGGCGGTCTTCGCTTCTATCAAGAGATGCCGTCCCCCCTTCCAGTTAGGAATGAAGATGTCAAAATCACACTCCTTCGCTATGATATGCCGCCAAAGTAGGTGATCTCGAAGGCGGTTCGTTAGCCGATTGTGGCGCTTGAGGATTCTCACTCGATTTGCAGCAATCAATGCAATTGAAGCCATTTCTGACTTGTCACCCACATCCCTGTAGCGCTTGGAAACGGCTTTACCCATGCGGGGAGTTCGAACGCGCGAAAAATCAACGGTATTTGCGTACACGTCCAATTCGAGCGAATTGCGTATCTTGTTCTTCCCTATCAGGCGGCAGAGTGCAACAGCACCGTCCGCGTCGTGACGATTTCCGATTTTCCGCAATAACGTGTCAGTTCTTTGATTCATGATTGGAAATCTCTGACTCGGATCTAGGCACGCAAAGGCCGGGGTAAGGCTGTTGAGAGGTGAAACCTTCTTGCCCAGGACATGGATTGGGCCGAGAGCCAGTATCATGTCTACAACCAACGCTGCCTTCTGTACTGACGAGATTGTTTCGGACGCGACCTGCGATAAAGCATCGGCAATTGCAGCCGCATGGGACTTTACAAATCTGATAGTTGCCGGTCGAAACGGCGGATAGTATGCGGTGATACCTGTGAAGCTCTCTAGAAGCGCGGTGGGGTGTCGCAGCTTTGGAAATGTGGCGCTCAGCGCCTGGGATAACTTCTCATCCGATTTGTCCTTAATGCCGAGGTATCGGGCTATCGCTTTGTTTCGCCAGAGCCTGGTAGATTCCACGCCAGCGCCATTCCAACGTACATTCGTCCAACCGCATTGAACAAAGAGGGCAACAAATTCTGGGTCCCGTCGCTTTCTTCCGGCGGCATTCCAAAAACTCCGAATAAGTCGTGCAGTCCGAATTTCATTCCTTACCCATTCGCGCTCCGACGCGTTGGGCGCAAAAATTGGTAAACTTACCATTTCATTTCACTCCTCTCAGTTTATTTCCCGGTAGTAGTCTTGTCTTGTTGAATGATGCATATTAACGAAATCAATTGGGTGCGGCTACTTTGGAACGACGGTCCAGTCGGCCGGATATAGCCGCTGTTGATCCTGCTCGATGTGGAATTCCCAGTAGCGATCAAAGTCTCCGG
>Ga0326728_10002437_pt1 | contig 61891 bp, 56 predicted proteins | sample MB3enrmetagenome_FD_207602 | JGI IMG/M metagenome (GOLD analysis project Ga0326728, IMG submission 207602) | Lab enriched peat soil microbial communities from McLean, Ithaca, NY, United States - MB31MN | ecosystem: Environmental > Terrestrial > Soil > Wetlands > Peat | place: USA: New York... | reverse complement strand
GGCGCGCTCCCGGCGCAGTATCCGGTTCCTGCCGCATTCCTTTGCGGTAGAGCTTCTGGTGGAGGATCGACGGGTCTGCGGAGTGACCTTCCTCGAGGAGAAAAGTTCCACGCTCAAGACCGTGCGCGCCAAAGCGGTGCTGCTGGCGACGGGAGGATTGGGGCAGGTCTACAAGGAAACTACGAATCCCGAAGTGGCCACCGGCGACGGCGTGGCGATGGCTTATCGCGCCGGCGCACTGTGCAGCGACATGGAGTTTGTGCAGTTTCATCCCACCGCCCTGTACGCGAAGCAGGCTCCGCGCTTTCTGCTCTCCGAGGCCTTGCGTGGCGAGGGTGCTTGTTTGCGCAGCGTGCTTCTGGAACGGTTCATGCCCCGATATCACGAGGCCGCGGAATTGGCTCCGCGGGATATCGTCTCACGCGCCATCATCATGGAGATGCAAAAGACGGAAAGCGAGTGCGTCTACCTGGACATGACGGAGCTTGACGCGGGGCACGTGAAGCAGCGCTTCCCGCGGATTTATTCGACGTGCCTGAGCTACAACATCGACATCACCGCCGACCTGGTGCCCATTCGCCCCGCTGCACACTATGCCATGGGCGGAGTTGCCACCGACTTGCACGGCGCCACGACATTGCGCGGCTTGTATGCCGCCGGTGAGGTCGCCTCGACGGGTGTCCACGGCGCCAACCGGCTGGCCAGTAATTCCCTGCTGGAAGGCTTGGTGTTTGGGGCCCGGGCTGCCGCCGCAATGATCGAGCAAAGACGGGAATACAGGCCGCCCTCGCCCAGCAAAGTTCCCAGCGTTCATGCCGGTCATTCTGCTCCGCGACATGAGTCGAAGGCCTCCGTGAGCGAACCGGTTCGCGTGTCTGCGCAAAAATGCGTGGACGAGGTCCGTTCTATTATGTGGACTAACGTGGGCATCATTCGCAATGGTGAGGAATCGTGCGACGCCCTGCGGCGGCTCAATTCACTTTATCTGGATTGCCCGCCAACTCCCTCCAGCCAGCTCCATGAGGCGCGCAATATTCTGGAAGTCGGCAGGATCATCACGCAATGCGCGCTAGCCCGGCAGGAGAGCCGCGGAGCCCACTATCGCTCAGATTTCCCTTTGAAAGTCGAAGGCGCACCCGCCAAACATTCGTTTGCTTCCAAAGACGCTCTGCTTTTCTTCGCGTAGAAAGTCTTCAGTTAGCAGTTTTCAGTGGTCAGCCCCAAGCCGGCACCGTTGTCGTCCTGAGCGGTGATGGGCCTGTAGCCCACCGTCAGCAATTAAAGCCGACAGTGATTTCTCGCTGCATTTAGATGAGCATGCGCAAGTTCGCACGCTTTGCCAAGAAGCTGTGCGTGCGTCAATTGTGAACAGTGAATTATAGGTTTTGAATCTGTTGGTTGTTACATCGAATGACCGAACTCGCAGTTTCTCTGCCGCATTCTATGGAGAATAGCCGGGCCGATATGACGGGCACGCATTGTTAAACCTGCGATGAAAGTAGCGACAATCTTCAGGCCGGCAAAAGCCCTGACCCTTCGGGGCGAAATAGAGCAAGTCCGGACATCGACCAACCGCAGGCCACGGACTCCGATTCGAACTCCCTAATGCGACAGCGCCTTGAGGTCCTTCAACAGTTTTACAAACGGACTTTCAAGGGCGCTCACCCGGTTTTCACGCTCTGCACCGGCCGAGCGATAGAGCGCTGTTCCCGAAGAACGGTTGGCAATCAACATGTTGGCTTGCGAGATTGTCTGCACTTTCAGTTGCGAGGACATGGTAGATGTTTCCATAGGGAGATTCGAATTTCCCACATGCTCGCCCGCCGGCATATTCTGTTCGTGCTCTAGCATTGTCAATGTCACGACCGCGTCCGCGCTGTCGCAGGTATTCACGAGCGTCCAGTTCAGCTTTGCAAATACGCCTTTCGGTTTGGTCGCCGCGGCGATAAACCTTTTGAGGCCGCCCGTCTGTTGCGGCGTGAGCTCACTCACATCGAGGCAAAATGTGCGAACCTTCAGGAGACCGGCCGCGTCAGCCACTTCCCCCTGCGCCTCTTTTTTAGCCCCAGCGAATGACACGCACGCCAGCAACAAGAGAGCCGGCAAACAAGCCCAAAGAAACTTCCTATAGGATTCCATTTGAGGCCTCCTCTTCCGTCATTTTTTGCGCTCTGAGGTTGATAGCATACTGACACCGTTCGCCTCCACTTCTGCGCGCGGTGGGGTGGAGTTTGATGTTGTTGCGGCGAGTTTGCGCCGTCAAATGGCGGCGCAGGGCCGCCCTCGCATCGAAGTGTACTACTCTTGCAAAGGAGATTCTATGCTCAATTTTTTTGCACTTGAGATCGAACCGGCGCGAATAGGGGGCTCCGAAGCGTCTTCGTTGTGTTCAAAGCCGCATGAATATTTGTGCCGTCGAACATCTGAGGATTCGTAGGCGGAGTTCAAAATGGAAATGCGGGATTAAACCCGGCGCCTTCGGCCCCGCCGTCGTGGTGCGGGCGAGAGGCTCTCGCTCTACGCTGCGGGGATACGTCGCTTCGCTCAGAATGACAGCGCGGGCTCAGTACGGGAGTAAGCTGGAATGAGCGAGCTAATGTTTCTGGGGGGATTTATCCAATTCTTCGAGTGAAGCGGCGACGACTCGGCCCACGATCGTCAAGCTCAAGGGGCTGCAATGGTCCGGTGTGTCCTGGGCTGTGTGCCAGTAGCTGTTGTTGGGTCCGTAGTCGAAATCGATCAAGTCGAGGGCTGAGACGCCGGCGTTAATGAAGGGGATGTGATCATCCGCAAGCGCGTCCTGGCTGTTCACAAAGTACTTGGAGTAGCCGAGGTGCTGGGCGGTCTTGAAAACAAGATCTGTCAGCCAGGGCGTGGAGTTGGTTTCCCGGGGAATGCGCAACTGCGCGTTGCCGATCATGTCCACCAGGACCAGGGCCTTGATGCGGCTGAGTTCTCCGCTCTCTGAGAGTTTCCCGACCAGGTGCCGGCTCCCGTAAACGCTGTCCGTGTCGGACCAAGTTCGCACCGCTTCTTCCCCATCAAAAAAAACCAGCCAGTAATTCAACGCGTGCTTTTGACCGTTCAGGACGCGAGCCAACTCCACTAGCAGCGCCGCGCTGGAGGCGCCATCGTTCGCTCCCACGAAGCGGAAATCGTCGAATCGTTTGGTATCGTAGTGGCCGGCCACGACCACCGTCTCGCGACCCGAACCAGGAAACTTCGCGATGAGGTTGCTCATAGGGATTGGCCCGATGGGGGTTGACGCCGTGAAGGAATCTTCTTCCACCTCGGCCCCTGCGTCTCGAAGCTCATGAATCAGCCATTCGCGGGCCTTGACCAGAGCCGGGGAGCCGGAAGGCCTGGGCCCGAACTCAACAAGGTGCTTAAGATCCTCGAAGGCGCGTCCTCCGTTGAAGCCCGCCGGCTCGGCCGGTGTCAACGGCGAGGCAAAACCGAGGCACACGCATGCTGCGATCAGGACCAGGAAAGACCGCCGCGCCCTAGGTTTAAGCCTCAGCACTTTGTTTCTTCCGTTTCCTGCGCCAATAGACGAGCCAGGAAAGCCCGATGCTGACGATATAGAGCCCCACCATGGGAATCCAAAGCATGAATAGTGTGGCGAAGTCCGGAGTGGGTGCGATGGCAGCGGCAGCGACGGCCGTCAGGAGCACCGCGTATCTGAGTTGCTTCAGGAGGAACTTGGGAGTGACAATCCCAAAGAACGAGAGGATGAGAATAATGACTGGAAGCTCAAAGACCACACCGACACCGACGATGATGGTCATCGCCAGGCTCCAGTACTCGTTGATGGTCACCATCGGTTGGAAGTCTCGGCCGAACGTCAGCAGGAATCGCAAGCACGGAGGGAAGGCCAGCTTGTAGGCAAAGAGTCCGCCGGAGATGAATAATCCGCTCGTCAGCCCGACGAAGGGCCACACATAGCGTTTTTCATGCCGGTACAGACCCGGAGAAATGAATAGCCATAGCTGGTAAAGAACGTAAGGCGAAGCCAGAAAAAGACCCGCCATGGCGGAGATTTTGAGGTAGAGATTAAACGGGTCAATAGGATTCGTATAGACCAGCTTGTCCGCCATATGCAGGGCACGCAGGGTGTCGCGGAGGGGCTTTTCCAGATAGCCGTAAATCTTTTCGTGAAAGTAAAAGCAGACACAGAATCCGATGGCGATCGAGAGAACGGAGCGAACCAGCCGCACGCGGAGTTCCTCGAGGTGCTCGAGGAACGACATCTGCTTGCCGCTCAGTGATTCGTCCTCAGGGTCACTGTCCGGGTTCTTTGGGGGTGGGTTCTGGATCGTTGTGGCCATACTTTGGGCTTGGGTCGGCTGGGCTCTCCTGGTAGCGGTCCAGGTTCTTGATTTCCTCTTCCAGCGAAAACTTCAATTCGTTGGACGCGCGTCGTAACTCGCCCAAACCCTTTCCCAGCATTCGCGCAATCTCCGGGAGTTTCTTGGGCCCAAACAGTAGGAAAGCAATGAACAAAATGAACGCGATTTCGGGAAATGCACCACCAAACAAGGTCAACCTCTCATGCCCATGATAGGTGAGGGCCGAGGGGATGTCAAGCAGGATTCGGGCGCGTAACCTGCGCGACTTCTTTGGGTTTGCGCGGGCGACGCACTGGGGGCGGCGGCGCAGCCGGCAATTCTTTGATGCCTGCCCTTTCGCGCAGGGCTTTAGTAAGTTGCTGGGGGGTTTTGATTTTGCCGTCCAACTGGTCCATGAAAACGCTCTCAATGATCTGGTCGAACTTGGGCCCGGGCTTGAATCCCAAGGACTGCAATTCCGATTGCGGCAGCTTGGTCCGCATTGGCAGGTATTTGGTAAGGTAATTCTTCACCCGGGACTGCACCTTGGCTTGGGGGCAGTAAACCAGCAGGTAGAGCAGGAGGTTGCGCGACTCCTTCGACAGCAGGTTATAAACCTGGTGCGGCAGAGCAGCTTTCGAGCCCGCGAGCACGCGGCTCAGCTTCTTGGCGTCGTGCTCCAGGCTGAGGGCTTCCTTGATCACCTTTCCGACTCGCAACACTTTCTTCGCCATTCTCTGTTTTTCACTGCTGCCCAGCTTCTCGACCAGGGAAAGGAAATTGACCAGATAGGGATCGACTCCCTGAGCGAGCCCTGCCGCCGAACGGCTTTTCGAGAAGTGATCGTAGGCGATGCGTAACGACGCCAGCTTCTTGTCCAGCCCTCCCAGGAGTTTCCGCTCGGCGAGCATCTTCAGAATACGCGAGGGGTCGGCCTCTTGCAGAATGGCGCGCAACTCGCGACCTTGTTGCTCCGGCGTCAGGCGCTCCCAGGCATGATTCGCGAGGGCTGTCGCGAGATGGTTCTTGGTTCGCTCCTCGATCGTAAAATCCAGCCGCAGGCCGAGCCGCAGAATACGGTAGATGCGCACTGGGTCCTCAGAGAAGCTGCGCGGATGTAAGACCCTGAGCTCATGACGTTCGATATCCCCGGCGCCGTTGGTGGGGTCAAGAAGCAATCCCCGGGAGTTGGGATGCAGCGAAATGGCCATAGCATTGATCGAGAAGTCACGTCGCCGCAGGTCTTCAAAAATGGTGGCCGGCCGGGACGCCGCGCGCTGGCCCGGCCTCGAGACAAGGTCCTCCCGACACTGGCCCAACTCCACCCGTACTCCATTCGAAAACCAAAGTTCGAGCGCCCCGGCATGCGAATCGAACTCCTGATACTCAAGCGCCAAAGGCTTGGTTCTCCCTGCACCGACGCGGGTTGTGAGGCCCGTCACGGGTGAGGAGTCTTTCGACTCCAGGCGGCGAACAACCTTGAGGGGATCGCCTTCCACGGCGAAATCCAAATCACGTACTACCTGCTGGCCGTAAGTCAGATCTCGGACCGCGCCTCCCACCAGATACAAGTTGAATCCTTGCTCGAAGGCCGCGCGGCTGATCAGACTTAGCACGCCGTCTTGCTCTGGCGAGAGCTTGCTTTCCATTAGAAAGTTATAGTCGCTCATGGGTATGCGGCGTCCGTTTCGTTGAAAACCCAGGGGCCTGAAGCTCAGGCTCGAGGATGGTGGCTCTGATAAACCTGCTTCAACCTTTGCTTCAAAACGTGCGTATAGACTTGCGTGGTCGAAATATCACTGTGCCCGAGCATAAGTTGGATCGAGCGCAAATCAGCTCCCCGTTCGAGAAGATGCGTGGCAAAAGAGTGCCGGACCAGATGCGGCGACAAGGGAATCGAAAAGCCTGCCTGACGCCCGTAGCCGGCCAGGATCTTCCAAAACCCCACGCGCGTCAGGGGCTTTCCCTGGCGGTTGAGAAACAGGAAGGGCTCGTTCCCGTTCTTGCACAAGCTCGAGCGGCCGCCTTGCCGATAGGCTTCCACGGCTCGCAGAGCTGACTTGCCCACCGGAATCAGCCTCTCCTTGTTTCCTTTTCCCAGGCATCGAATCACGCCCAAGCTCGATTCAAGATCCCCGCAGCGCACCTGCACCAACTCGGAAACCCTCATGCCGGTGGCGTACAAAACCTCTAACATCGCTTTGTCTCGGAGGCCTAGCGGTGTGGAAACATCGGGTCTTGCCAGAAGCGATTCAACCTCGCCGGCGCTGAGATACCTCGGCAACCTTTGTTCCAGTCTGGGCGCCTCGACATCCGATGTCGGATCAACTTTGATTCTGCCTTCTTCCGCCAGGAATCCGAATAAATTTCGAAGGGAAATCAAATGACGAGCCGCACTTTGCGCGCTCATGCCCCGCTCATAAAGGGCGGCCAGAAAGGCACGGACATCATCACGGACGGCGTCCGCAACAGTCTTCCCGCGGCCAGCCAGGAAGCTGCAAAACTGGAGCAGGTCCCGCCGGTAATTCGTAATACTGTTGGCGGCAAGGCCCTTCTCGACACGGGCATAATCAAGATAGTCAGTAACCTCAGGCAAGCCGGGCGCAGTGCCACCTAAGCGGTTATTTTTCAATAGATTATGAGCTTTCTTCAAGCGTCTGTACTCCGACTACGCGCCGGGTGGTGCCCAAATCTGACTTGTAGCGCCCCGACCTGTCGGGGCATTTGCCGACCTGATGGTCGGCGCTACTTTAGAATTCTTACACTACCGTGCGCCGAAAGACCTTGACAGGCTTAGCTCCGACCCTATACTAGCACAAGCGGTTAACCGTGGCCAAGCTGCATTTCAGCGCAGCAGATTCCTCACGGACCGCCCCTTACGTGACCGACAAACACAAATCGACCTACAAGAAAGTGGTAGTCCGTAGACTCGATCATGAACTAATCAAAGGCTTTGTTGACAGCACGAGCTATCTGAGGCCCAATGCCATCGAGATGCTGGACCGCGAAGGCCGGGCTCTGACCGTTTCTCTGGCGGAGATTAAGGGCGTCTTTTTCGTGCGAGAATTCGACGGCAATTCCCAGCGGTCCGAGCGTAAGCTCTTCCAGAGCCGTCCCCGCATGGCAGGCCTTTGGGTTCAAATGACCTTCAAGGATCAAGAAATACTTGAAGGACTTCTTCCGGGCAACTTGATCGAATTTAGCCCGGAAGGATTTCTTCTTACGCCCGCAGATCTTTACTCCAATAACCTCAAAATCTTCGTTCCTCGCAGTGCATTGAGCGATATCACTGTCCTCGGAGTGATACCTGATCGGCGCGTGAGGGAGCTGTCGCAAAGAAGGGGTGTGCGGGCGCGCGAGACGGCAGCTTCTGATCGCCAGATCGGTCTTTTCCCTGCCCAAGAAGAGAAAAAGCTGTAGCTGCCCATTACCGCGTTCTTGCTGCCCCAAACCGTAGTCCACACCGCTCTTCCTCTTTGTGAATAGAGAGCCCCTCCCGTGGAGAGAGGGCCGTTCGTCGTCCGATAAAGTCCAGGCCGCAGAGAAAACTACAGGTAACTCGGGGCACGATCTGTGCTTGCGGACTTAAGCGAGGTTACTCGGTGGGCTTTGAGCTGGCCGCGGACTCGGCAGGCCCCACCGGGGGAAGAAGCAGCTTCTGATGGATGGCGTAAAGCACCAGTTCCAGCCGGTCCGAAACTCCGACTTTGTCGTAGATGGATCTCAGGTGGTTTTTGACCGTCTGTTCGGTGATGTTCAGATGCTCGGCAATTTCGCGGTTTCGCCATCCTTGCATCAGATAGCTGATGATAGTCTTCTCACGTTGCGTCAAGGTGTCGACAGGCCGCAAGGGCTGGGCGGCGGTAGTCTCGACGAACTTCGCCATGGTGGCCACCTGCTTGTGCGGCAGCCAAACCTCGTCGTCCCATACCACCTTGCGCGCACACCGGACGAACAACGACGGTTCAACCGATTTCAGAATGATTCCCGCAGCGCCCAACTGGACGTACCGAATGCCCTGCTCTTCGCTGGGCACCGAGGAGAAGGTGACCACAATCTTGCACTTGGGAGCCTGATTGCGAAGCTCTGAAAACAGATTGCCGCCTGCTTCCGTTACGATTTCCGATTGAACGAAGAGCAAATGCGGACGTAAGGATTTGGTTAGTTCGAGGACTTGCGACGGGCTGTGGGCTTGCGCGACGACGCGCAGGTCGTCCTCGACCGCGAAGAGCTCTTTCAACCCAAACCTGAAGATACCTTCACGGTCTGCTATGAGGACTCGGATCTTCTTCTTCGCGCTCTTGCGCAAGCTCATCCGGAATCACGTCCCAGCGCCACTGGTTCGTTCGTCCCACCAGCCTCTCTCCATGGGCCGGCGCCGAGGTCATCGATTGATTTTTGGAAATTTTTCTCCATTGAACCGCGCCGTACCTGAAGGCCGACCAGGCTGGAACCCGGCACCCTCGGTTTAGACGGCGTCCAACGGCTTACGTGCGAGCGGGCCGGAATTCGTACTCGTCAATCGTCGCCCCCATTCCCCTTGCTTCGCCGGAGCCATTCCATCGGATGACCCGGCCGTTGCAGAGCAATTCGACGGGGACGGGGGTGATGTTCTCAGGCAGGAGTACTCTCACCGTCACCGTGGTTTTGCAAGGAGGGCGAACGGGAATACACGTGAACAACCCATTCCCACTGATGTTCTCGGTCTTTCCCGCCACGCGGCGAGAGCGGCCCCCACGACTCTTCCAGTGCACTTCGACCGGCAACACAACCGGAATTCGTATCCCGGAGCGCTGATTTTCATTCATAGAATCTCCTGGAACGGAACCAGATTCCCACAAAAGGTTATCTCGTTTCTGCCACCGTGGCAAGAGGAAAGTCCCGGAAATTCTGCAAAACCGGGGGAATACTTAGAACCACAAGACGAAGTGACATATTGCCTAATCTGCCGACCGCTGCTAACCTTGCCTGGGTCGGTTGAGTGTATCACTCGGCACCGGCGATGGAAAGGAAAAAACGATGAAACTCGGTGAAGTTGCAGCCCGGCTTCAATGCCGGCTGGAGGGTCCTGAAGAGCTCGAAATCGCGGGCGTGGCGGGCATGGACGAAGCCGGACCCGGTGAGCTGACTTTCCTTGCTAATCCCAAGTATCTTCGCAAGCTCGCGACCACCCGCGCGGCCGCCGTCATTGCCAATCCGGGAGAGGACCTGGGGGGCCGGCCGGCGCTGCGCTCGGCGAATCCCTACCTTGCTTTTGCCAAGGCCTTGGAGCTTTTCCATGCTCCCTACCGGCCTCCCGTGGGTATTCACCCCACCGCCGTCGTCTCCCCAGACGTCAAACTTGGGCGGAATCCCTCCGTCGGGCCCTACGTGGTGATCGAAGAAGGCGTGGAGATCGGCGATGATTGCGTGCTGAAGAGCCACGTGGTGGTTTATCGCGGGGCTAAAATCGGGCATCGCTTCTTCGCTCATTCCCACGCCGTGGTGCGCGAATTCGTTCGCATCGGCGACGACGTCATCTTGCAGAATGGCGCTGCCATCGGAACGGATGGCTACGGCTTCGCCCGCCAGGACGATGGCTCCTATTACAAGATCATGCAGACGGGAACCACCGTGATCGAGGATGGCGTCGAGATTCAAGCTTACGCGTGTATCGACCGGGCCGCGGTGGGAGAAACACGCGTGCACCGCGGTGTCAAGATCGACAATCTTGCGCAAGTCGGTCACGGCTGCGAGATTGGCGACAATTCCCTTCTCTGCGGCCAAGTCGGCCTTGCCGGCACAACCAAAGTGGGCCGGAACGTTATCCTCACCGGCCAGGTTGGCGTCGCAGGCCATGTGACGATCGGCGATGGTGTTATTGTCTCCGCCCAGTCCGGAATTCACAGCGACGTCGAACCGGGCCGCATCATGTCCGGTTCTCCCGCCCTTGACAACGCCCAGTGGATGAAATGCGTCGCGGCCTACGCGCGCCTCCCACAGATGTACGCGACTTATCGCAAAGTTCGAGAGTTGCTCGAGAAGTCCAGTCACGCTGAATAGCGTTTCGGGGGCGTTGCGCCCGGCTAACCACTGTTTGCCCCAGCGGGGCTGAGCACTTTACGGCCCGCGAAGCATCAACGCTGCGAGGCGGTGTTGGCGGGTGGAATGACACCCGCGCCCGTCAGCGAAATCGTCTGAGGGCTATTGGCCGCACTATCCGCAATTGAGACACTGGCGTTGCGGGCTCCGGCCGCCTTGGGGGTGAAGGTCACGATGATTTGGCAGGTCGTATTCGCCGCCAGTGAGTTGCCGCAATTCTGGTTCAAGCTGAAGTCGTCGCTGTTGTCGCCGGTGACCGAAATGCTCGAGATGTCCAAGGGTTGAGAAGCGATCAGCCCCAGGGTGACCGGCGCCGAGGATGTTCCCACCGCCTGGTTCGAAAACGCCAGGCTCGAGGTGATCAGCCACACGGGGACCGCGCCCACCGACCCGTCCAGTCTGAGGTTCTGAGGACTGTCCGGCGCGTCGTCGTTCAACGTGAGCGTTCCCTTTCGATTTCCTTGTTCCTTGGGCGTGAAGGTGACATTGATCGTGCAACTCGCGGATGCGTCGAGCGAGCCGCCGCAATCGTTGGTTTGCGCAAAGTCACCGCTGGTGGCAATGATGAGATTTTTCAGAGCACCGTTGCCGGAATTGGTTAAAGTGACGGATTTGGCGGCGGTGGTTGTTGAAGCCGAGTCCGCGGAGAAGTTCAGGTTGTCGGGCGAGAGTCTGACGACCGGGCCGACCCCCGTGCCGCTCAAGGTCACGGATTGCGGGCTGTTCGTAGTGTACTCGCTGAAAGTCAGCGCGCCATTAAGCGGCCCCGAGGAACCGGGCCGGAAGCTGACCTGCACTGTGCAACTCCCCTTGGGAGGAACGGAAGGAAGACAGTTGTTGCTCTGCGCCCAGCCTTTCGAGATATTCAGGCCGGTGATGCTCAGAGCGAGCGCGCCGGTGTTCGTAAAGGTCACGGTCTGTGGCGCGCTGGCGTTACCTATTGATTGGTCGGCAAAATTCAGGTTCGAGGGAGAAACTTCGGGCGGCGTGAGAAGGCCTCTCCCGTTCAGCTTGAACACAAAAGGCGGGCTGGCGGCGTTGCTGGTGACTGTGACCGTGCCCGTGAGCGGCCCCGTGGTGGTCGGGTCGAACGTTACCTGGACTGTGCAATGGCCGCCGACCGGCACCGAGGGCCGACAGTCGTCCGTCTCGCCGAAGTTCGCCGTGGCTTGAATGTTGGTGATGACAAGAACGGTAACGCCGGTGTTCTGAAGATGTATGGCTTGAGGCGCGCTGCGGGTTCCCACTTGCTGATCGCCAAAAGTGAAAGTGTTTGCGTCGTCCGGGGCAGGCGGCGCGGGCGGAGCTTGCGGCCGAGCCTTGCCGGCGCCGAGACCCAGGATGGCGAAAAAGAGAATAACCACGCTGGCGCGCCGTCCTGAAAAGACACGGCACACGCTGCTACCCTTGCCGTTACAACCCATAATCACCTCGTGCCCTGATGTGAGGAATGTCTTACTAAGTATTACTCAGGTTGTGGGCAATGTCAAGGTGAAGGCCATTCGTCCTTTGTCAGGCCTGTGAGGATGGCCTGACGAACGCGGTCGATAATGATATCCCGATCCTCAGGGGTAAGACCCTCGGTGGCGATACTATCGTGGAAAGTGATGCGGACGCTTCCGGGCCGCATCACGAATTTGCCTTTGGGCATGATCCTGTTGCTTCCGGAAACTGAGATAGGAATGATGGGCGCGCCGGCTTTAAGAGCCATGAAGAAGACACCCTTCTTAAATCTCTGGAGCCTGCCGTCGGGACTCCGCGTGCCCTCGGGATAAACCAGGAACGACTTCCCCGCCTTCAGCGCCAGTACGCCCCTTTCAACCGCGTCGAGCGCCTTCTCCCGATTCTTCCTGTCCACACGGATGAAGCCCACCGACGTCATGCCGCTGCCGATAATCGGGACGCGGAAAAACTCCTTCTTTACCAGCACCAGCACGTTCGGCAAGACGGCCAGCAGGGCGGGAGGGTCGCAGTTGCTTTGGTGATTGGCCATGAAGACGACCGGCCGCCCGCGCGGAATCCGGTCGCGTCCCTGTACTTCCAGTTGCACGCCCGCCAGCCAGAGAGCCAGTCGCGCGCCCAGCACGCCGGTTCTGTAAATGGGATCGCTGTTGCCGCTGAGCAGGCCATAAATCAGCACCGGCGGCCCGAAGACCAAAACGTAAGCGAAGGTAATAAAAGTAACGAGGAAGGCACGAATCATAGCGATAATAAATGGTAAATTATAAATTGTAAATTACTATTATAGCCATCTTGCTTCTGGTATATCCCTAGTAGAGTAATGCTATTAAAGTATAATATACAGCCTTCATAATTTACAATTTATAATTTATAATTCACCCTTCACTATTCACCGTTGGTCTTGCCGCGCAGCCAGCCATCCCGGATTCGGACCTGTTCAGCCGAAGGGTTCGAGATCTCCTGCACGCGGAAAGTGGTCCCGGCAGTGGCTTCCAGGCGGTATTCAACCTCCCGGGGGGGCCCATCGCGCCGCACCTCGAACTTGATCCCTTCTCCCGGCTTGAGTTGGGAAAGCAAGTCGGCGGGCAAGTCGTGCAAAGGCTGGCCATTCATTTTCTGAAGGATGTCGCCTTGCGCCAGTCCCGCCTGCGTCGCGGCGCTGCGCCTTTCGACGTAATCCACTCGAACTTCCCCCGTCGAATTCACGCTGGCCGCGAATCCCAGGCGGGCCGAGCCGGGACCTTGACTCTCCAGTTGCAGGCCGGCGTAGCCCAGGTAAACCGGGTAGTCCAGTTCGCGCGTTCCCCTGACGTAGTCTGCAAAAAACGCCTCCAACCCCGAATACCCTGGGGCGACCTGTGCCATCACGCGCGGCAAGTCAGAATCGGTGTAGAAGCGGCCGCGGCGGGCGAATTCTTCGTTCAGCCGGCGCATCACATCATCCAGCCCGGCGGCGTTGCCGGTGGCGTGACGGATCGCCAGGTCGAGCAGGAAACCCAGCAATTCCCCCTTGTTGTAGTAGGAGATGCTGCGGTCGGGACGGAAGTAGTCGTTATATCTCTCGAACCAGGCCTCCAGGCCGGACTCCTCGACACTTTGGAAGAAACGGGCGGGCCGGGATTGGAGCTCGGTAATCTGATAGGCCAGGTGGGCGTAAAAAGTCTTGCGTGAGATCAACCCCGCCCGCAATAAGGCCAGTTCGCCATAGGTGCTGGTCAGTCCTTCGCAGAACCACAGGTCGCGGGTGTCGTTGCCGTGCACGTAGTCGATCGGCTCGAGCAGTTGCGGGCGGAGGCGCTTCACGTTCCACAAGTGGAAAAACTCGTGCGCCGAGACGCTTTCCAGGTTCTCCCAGCGCTCGCGGACTTCCCTCGCCCGCACCGTAATCGCCGTGCCGTTGCGGTGCTCCATGCCGCCACCGCCGGGCGCATCTTGCGGAAAGTGGAAGATAAAAGTGTAGCGGGAAAAGGGCACGTCGCGCATCAGCGCGGTTTCAGTGGCCGTGATCTTGCCCAGTGAGGCCAGCAGGCGCTCGGAAGAATAATCCTTGGGGTCCGCGTGCACGATGACGCGGTAAGTGGCTCCGCCTTGGGTGTAGCTGTATTCCTGGAACTGGCCGGCTTCCGCCGGGCTGTCGACCAGCAGGTCGTAATTCGGCGCGGAAAATCCGTTGGCGTCCTCTTCCAGGAGGCTCGCCGCCTTCCACCCCTCGGGCAGAAGCAGCTTGACGTGCACAGCCCGTTCGCGCTCCTCGGGCAGATAAAAAAGCAGGGTGGCGAAATTGAGAAAAGCGTGCGTGCCATCGACATCGCTGGAAAACGGCGTCGGCCCCGACACATACGCGTTGTAGTGCACCGTGAGCTTGGCGCAGGATTTGGACTCCGAGCGCCAGGTGTCGAGGTCGACTCGCGCCAGCGTTTCCGTGCGCCCGTCGCATTCCGCAGTCACGTCACTGACGGTACGCGCGAAGTCGCGGATCTGGTAGAGATTGTTCCAGGCAGGAATCTGGAACTCCGTGGCCGGCGAGGCCCCGGAGACTGTCATCTCGATTTCCACCTGGTGCGAGGCGGGGTTACGCAAATCGAGCTGGTACTGGACCGGCTCCGACACGCCCAACGCGGAGGCCGCGAGCCAGGGAAGCACCACAAGGCCGGCGAGGATCGGCGGATTGGCGATGGTCGATGGCTCCTCCCAGAAAAGTCTTGCCGTGCGCTTCCGGGCTTTCTAATATAGCATCTTGTGGGTCAGGGACAAGCAAACAAGCTATTGAAGGCGGATATGCACTGTCACAGCCTTCACTCGGGGCGGGTCAAGCACCTCCGCTTCCTGCGCGCCAGGGATTGCTATTCCCGGCCTCTGGATGTCTATGCGACGGCCAAGCGGCGCGGCATGGACTTCGTCACCATCACCGACCACGATTCTATCGACGGCTGCCTGGAATTGCTCGACCGCCTGGGCGAGCGCGAGGATTTCATCACCGGCGAAGAAGTCAGCGCCACCTTTCCGGAATTCAACCACACCGTTCATATCGGAGTTTACGGGTTGAACGAGGCGCAGCATCGTGAAATCCAGCGTCTGCGCTCCAACGCCGAAGAACTCGTTCTTTATCTCCGCCAACAAGACCTGCTGTTTGACCTGAACCACTTTTTCCACGACTTTGCGGACCTGGCGCGCGTGCAGGGTTTCACCGAGCGCATGTCGGAACTCTTTGACGTGTTCGAGGTCCGAAACGGCACCCAGGAGCGCGACCACAACACTTTAGTCTCCCGCCTGGTGGAGAGCCTCCGGCAGGGCGGACGTACCGTCGGGATTATCGGCGGCAGCGACTCGCATACGCTGCGCCGCCTGGGACGGACTTACACGGCTTGCCCCGCTGCGCATCGCGAGGAATTCTTGCAGGCCATCCGCAGCGGCCGCAGCCAGGTCTGCGGCGCGCATTCCAACCACCTTTCGCTGGCGGCCGACATTTACGGCGTGGTGCTGCGCTACTATCCCGCCGTCTTTGGCATCGGGAACGGAGAACTTCCCGTGGGCATCCGGGTGAGGAATATCATCCTCAGCATTCTGGCTGCGCCTTTTCTGTTTATTCCTTACGTTTCCGCCGCGCGCCATAGCTCCATCGAGCACGCCCGCGTCAACCGCTACGCGCGCGTGCTGAACAACCAGGACTTGCCGAGCCGCGAAGGGCTGAGCAAACCCGCCGACTGCCGAGATTCTTCGCTTCGCTCAGAATGACAGAGGATGCACTTCAGTCGACTCGTCGTTGCGAAAACGGCCGCGACGCTGTACGTTTGAAATGGAGGTGGTCATTGTCCATAGAGACTACTTACACAGGCCTTCGGCAGAGACTCGCCCCGCTTCTTAAGCGCGTGTGGGACGACCAGGAAATTGTGATTGTGCGTCGACGACGGGCCAAGGATGTTGCGCTCGTCCCGGCCGGCGAACTAGCAAGCCTTATTGAAACGGCTTATTTGCTTCGATCCCCTAAGAACGCTCAACGCTTGCTTACGGCTTTGCGGGGGACCCACGGCGGTGCGCCAAAAGCTTTGCGCGCCAACGATTAGGTATTAAAGGCGGCAGCTTTGCTGCCGCACTCCAAGACGCTTCAAACCGCCACGGCCCACCCGATTCCGATCCCCGAGACAGTCCTGAGCCGATCGATTAATTGTCCGGCGTGATGCTGGATGTGCCGGATGTTGTAGAGTTGCAGTTCCAGCTTGGTGAATGGAAGCCAGTAGAAACCGGAGGGCGCGTTGAAATCCAGGCCCGGCACTTTGGCGTCAATCTCTTGCCAGCAAACCTCCAAGTACTCGAGGACTTCCTCTTTGCCGTAAGGCTCGCCAATCTTGGGCTCGTCGTGGGGCGGCCAGGGAAGGCGGCCCAGCCACTGGTAGTTCTCGCGGTGCTTTTTCCATGGGGTGAATGTTTCGAGGGAATCCTGCAGATACACGTGGGTGCAATAAAGCACGTGGTAAGCGATGTGCCAGAATTTGTTCGGATATTCGGAAGCAATCCAGAGTGATTCCGGACACTTGGTGATTGCATCCTTCAGCATCGCCATCGAAGCGCGATATTGTTTCGAGAGTATTTCGTGCACGTTGGTTTCAGCCATGATGATTCTCCAGGAAGAAATCGCCACCGAGGCACACGGTAGGGGCGGCTCGCGAGCCGCCCCTACTCGTCAATGGTGAATCTCACTCCGTACGACGCGGCCGGAAGAACCACTGATAGGCGAGCATTCCGGCCGCCAGCGTCAGCAATCCGAAGCCGGACTCCTTGGGCCGCAGCGCCATTGTGTAGCAGAGCATCCAGGCGCTGGCGCCGACAAAGACCGCGGGAACCAGCGGATATCCCCAGCTTGCAGCTCGAAGCCGTTTCCAACCCGGCCGCTTGCGCAGGCGCACCATGCCCACCACCGCCAACGCCGCAAACAGAACCAGTGCGAAGCCGATGTAGTAGAGCAGGCTCTCAAAGCTTCCCGTGAGGATCATCAGGGCCGTGGCCAGAGACTGCCAGAGAATGGCCTGGATCGGGGTTCCCCAGCGCGGATGGACGCTCGCGGCCCCAGAAAAAAAACAGCCGTCCTGCGCCATGGCGTAATAAACCCGCGGCCCCACGATCATCATGGCGCTTACCGTGGAGAGCAAACCGACTGACATCACTGCGCTGAAGAAGTCTCCCCCCTTCCCTCCGAACAGCGCCGCCGCTGCCGCGGCGCCGATGCGCTCGACGCCCTTCATGGCTTCCAGAGGCAGGGCATAGATGAACGCGACATTCAGGGCAAAATAGAACGCCGCCACAATCAAAGTTCCGGCAACCAGGGAAGCGGGCAGCGTGCGCTCCGGCGACTTCATCTCCTCCGCCACGTAAGCTGCGGCGTTCCAGCCGCTGTAGGCGAACATCACGAAGATAAGTGAAACCGCGAATTGCGCGCCCAGGCTGTGGTGGGAGGTCCGGACTGCCTGCGCCGAAAAATGGGATGCGCTTCCCTTCCCTAGAAGGAAGGCCAGCGCCAGGAAAGCGCCCAGGATTCCGATCTTCAAGCCGGTAAGAAGGTTCTGGACTTTGCCCGCGAAACGCACCCCAACGATATTGACAACCGCGAATACCGCAACCACACCTATCGCCAGCAGGTTCCCGCTGCCTGCGTGAATCCACTTCGAGTAAAGCGTCAATCCCGTTGTCGAGCTTGGCGAGAGCGCGGGGTAGAAGTGCGCCAGATACTCAGAAAAGAGCAGGGCTGCGGCGGCGATGGGCGCCGCAAAGCCCGCGAAGAACGAAATCCAGCCGCTCAGGAATCCCCACGCCGGTCCCCAAGCCTCGCGCAGATAAACATACTCGCCTCCCGATCGGGGAAGATTGACGGCCAACTCGGAATAGCAGAGACACCCCGCCAAGGCAACCACTGCGCCCGCCAGCCAGATGCCAAGCACCCAGTATGGCTCGCCCAGATCGCCGGCCAGAAAGCCGGTGATGCCGAAGATTCCTGACCCGATCATGTTCGCGACCACAATGGCCGTGCCGTTGGTGACGGTCAGTTCGCGACGCAGAGACCGGCCGGCAGTCGAGAGTCGAGAGTCAATAGTTCGCTGGGCGTTGGTGGGATGCTTCATACCCCCTCGACAAGGCTCCTCGCTCCCCATAGAATTGTCCTATGAAACGAGTTTCTTACCCCATCGACCTGATCCGTGGCTGCGGCTGGTTCGCGGTCTTTGTTCCTGCCCTGCTGTTTTTCTGCCAGCCGGCTGCCTGCCAGTCCGTACCTCTCGAGCCTTCTCCGACCGACCCCGGCAAGTATCTGGAGCACATTGTTCCCTACGTCCCTACTCCGATGCTGGTGGCCCAGAAGATGCTGGAAGTCGCCAAGGTCGTGCCCGACGACGTGGTCTACGACCTGGGATCGGGTGACGGCCGGATCGTCATCATGGCGGCGCAGAAATTCGGCGCGCACGCCGTAGGGGTGGAACTTGATTCCGACCTCTACCAGAAGTCCTCCGAGCGCATCCGAAAACTCGGCTTACAGGACCGCGCCCAGATCATCCACGAAAACATGTTCGAGGTCAACGTCCGCCACGCCACCGTGGTGACGCTTTACCTCCTGACCGCCGTGAACGAACGCCTGCGCCCGAAATTGGAGCGCGAGCTTCGATCAGGGGCGCGTATCGTCTCGCACGACTTTCAGGTTCCCGGCTGGCAACCGGCCGAGACCGTTGAGGTGAATTCAGAGAACCAGGTGGTGAGCAAGGTTTACCTCTACATTCGGCCGTAGGCAGTCGAGAGTCAAAAGTCCAGTCGAGAGTCAAAAGTCAAAAGTCGAAAGTGTCAACTGCGCGGTTCTTCTGCCCTTTAGACTTTCAACTCTCGACTCTAGACTACGCCCTGATCGCCTCGAACATGGCCAGGACGTTCTGTGGCGGGACGTAGGCGAGGATATTGTGGACCTGCTGGAAGACAAACCCGCCGCCAGGGCTTAGGATTCGCACTTGTTCCTTGACGTGACGGCGCACTTCCTCGGGCGTCGCGTCAGGCAGGATAGTCTGGGTATCGCAACCGCCGCCCCAGAACACCATCTCTTTTCCGAATTCCGCCTTGAGTTCCGCGGCGTCCATCCCGGAACAGGAAATCTGCACCGGATTGATGGCGTCGAGCCCGGCGTCGATCAGATCGGGCAGCAGTTCCCTCACCCCGCCGCAACAATGCAGCATGACGACGACGTTGGCCAATTGTTTGGCGCGAGTCCACATCAGTTTGTGGCGGGGCTTGAAAAACTCGCGATACATCTTGGGCGAAACCTGCGGGCCGCTCTGCATTCCCAAATCGTCGCCAAACTTGACGATGTCGATCGAGTCTCCCACCGCGCCCAGGTATTTCTCCAGGTTGGCGAGGTGAATCTCGACAAGATCGTCAAGGAACTTGTGGGCCTTCGCGGGTTCGCCCGCCAGGAGCATAAAGAAATTGTCGTTGCGATACAGGAACTGCCCGGTCTCGAGCAGATTGCCGCCGAACCCGCCCAGGATGGCCTTGTCCGTCTTTTGTCGCAGCCGCTTCGCGCCCTCGCGCAACTGTTCCTGATTCACCCAGGGGCCGGGAGGGCCTCCGATGACGTTCCACATCGACTCCTGCATTGCCTCACGGATGGTGGTTGGCCCTTTTTCGTCTGTGAAGGGGAAATACGTTTGTTCGAAATAGAGCGCGCCCTCCGGCATGTGAGCGATCACCCGGCCGCTTTTTGAGCGGAACACCCACCGTCCGTCGGCCTTTTCAGGCAGCGCCCACGCCGGCATTTTGCAAGGCGTGCCGTCGGGCAGAATCCAGTCCGCCCAGGATGTTTCGTCCAGCGCGAAACCTCGCCCGAGATCCAGGACGTCGATTCCGAATTTCTCCAGAAGGTCTTCGTCCACAATGGCCAGTTGCTGGATAGGATCATAAACGCGGATGGTTTTCTTGGGAAGTCCGAGGTAGTCGCGCAGTCTGGCGTAGGCGATCGCAGCGATGCCTGAGGACGGATGGCCTGAAAAATCAATCGGCACTTGATCAGGCTGGCGATGTTGGCAAGCAGTGAGAACTCTTTCACGTGATGTCATGGCTTGTCTCCATAATCGTAGGTGCCTCGGCCGACTCTCGCAACCGGTCCGGTCAGGGTGACTTCTCCATCCTCCGGCCAAGCCACTTCAAGCGCCCCGGCTTCGGTGCGCACGCGAACGCGCCTCTCGGTCAGGCCATTCAAGATGCTCGCCACGGTCGCGGCGCAGGAGCCGGTGCCTGAGGACATGGTATGGCCCACGCCGCGTTCCCAGAAACGCACGGCGATTTCTCTTCGCGAGATCACCTTCACAAACTCCACGTTGGTCCGCTTCGGAAAGAGCGAATTTGTCTCAATTTCGCGCCCCAGCGCCTCCCAGTCGTCAGGCGGGTCATCCACGAAAATCGAACAGTGCGGATTGCCCATCGACGTCACCGTCACCGGCAGCAGGCCTCGTTGAGTGCGCAGTTCATAGCTTGTGACGGGCGCTGTGGCGGCTTCGCCTTTGAACGGTATTTCCTCGGGCTCCAGGACCGGCGCTCCCATTCCGGCGCGAAACAGCCACCTGCCCTCCCCCCCTTTGACCTTCTCGAGAGACTTTAAACCTGCCGCCGTTTCGATGAGAAAAGTGCGTTGGTCCGGCAGGAGTTCCGCCAGAAACGCGCCAGCGCAGCGAATGCCGTTTCCGGACATCTCGGCCTCGCTGCCATCGGCGTTGAAGAAACGCAGGCGCGCCGTATGTCTCGATTCACGGGGCGGCATCATCACCAGCAACCCATCCGCGCCGAGGCCCGCGTGCCGGTCCAGAATGGCCTTCGAGAACTTCCCTAATGAGCGTGGAAGCCCTTCCGCCCCGGCGATTAGCCAGTCGTTCCCGAGTCCGTGAAACTTGGCAAATGGGATGCTACTTGTCAATTGTGATTTGCGATTTGTGATTTGCGATTTGTGAATCGTAGACGCCATGCTTCATTCCGCTTTCCTCTGTCTTTTGATTGCTGCCTTGCCGCTCGTCACTTGTCACTCGTCACTTGTCACTTCTTTTGCGGTAGATTTCTACGCTCCCCTCCTTCGAAAACGAGTCTTTTTCGAGAAGCTCGAATTTTGCAAACGCCTGCGGGTAGGCTCGCATCAAGTCATCCACTGGGTCGCCGTCGCCGCGAATGATCCATTCCACCCAATGGCTGGCATCGGTGCGAAGTTGGCGCCAGTATTCGCGGTTAGCGTCCGAGATCGTGTTGCGGAAGTGAATCCCGACTTCCGGCATGACGCAAGGCCACTTCCCTCCCGCCACCAGGACACGTCCGCCGTCGTAGTGCTGGCGGAGGAAGCGAATGATAGCCTGTTGCCGCTCGGATCGGCAAGGCGTATTCAGTATGCCCTCCCTGGCGACCACCAGCCGCTCGGGCCCCCCCCAAAGAAGCACACCGCACTGCAAGACCAATCCGGCCACAAAAAACGCCAGGAGGCGGTAACGCCAGGCGCGAGGGAGAGTTCGCGGGAGAACAAAGCCCGCGAAGATCGCCAGCGCAGGGATCATCTCAGCGCCGTACCGCAGATTGTAATAAGTGAACGGGAACAGCGTCGGCACATACAGAGGAATCGCCGCGTAAGCCAGTGCGTTCACGTAAAACGGCAAAGGGACCAGGAACAGAAATGCCGCGCTACCTCTGGCCCAGACCGGCCGATGGAGTATATAGGCCATCAGCCCAAGGACCGCCAACTCCAGCGGCCACGCTCCGAAGACGAGCTTGAGGTCCTCCACATAGTACTGTGCGGAGAGCAGAAGCTTCCCGTCCGTGGGATAGGGAAATGCCGTGGTGGCGAGTTGATGCGCGTAGATTGCCTGGGCCGAGAATGCTCCGTTGTAGAACTCCAAGGGATTCGAGAAGCGGTACGCGTTGTGAAGCAACCAGAGCGTGGGGCCGGCCCCCGCGATCAGCGAGAAAATCAAGGCGTGCCGGATGCGCATTTGCCAGCATTGGCGCCGCGCCAGCAACACAAACAAAGCCGCAAAGGGCAGAACGTACCACTCTTCGTAGCGGGTTAGCGTCCCAAGAAACGCTGCACCCGCGGCCGCCCATAAATTCCCAACCCCGCCGGTCTGCTGGTAGCGGAAGAGTTCGTACACCACCAGAACTGACCAGAAAATAGCCAGCGGCTCCGTCAGCGGCGTGCTGGCGAGATAAAGCAGGTTGGGGCTTAGCAGAAACACGGCTAGCGACAGCAAGCCTGCGGCTCGGCCCTCATTGACTGCCGTCCCGAAGCGGTAGAGGATCCAGGCGGTGCCCGCAAAAGCTGTGCAGGACACGACACTTCCCGCTAATCCCGTCCGCCACAGGAAGTCATTAGTTGCCAAGGGTGCGGCGAGCAGGTGAAACAGGGGAAGCCAGACGGTGCCAATCTCGCTGTAGCCGGGAGTCAGGGAGTCGAAGATCCGCCGAGCCCCCTCCATGTGCGCGATGGCGTCGCCGTAAATGTTCGTCAGGCCGCGCCAATAGAAAAAACATAAGGCCGCCAGGGTGACCGCGGCGATGCACAGGGCTGCCGCGCCATCGATCCTGAAGGACAAGGGAGAAGGCTGCTCGTCTCTGGAGGGATCACACATCAAAATGGGTCAGCTTCTTGAACTCGCGGTAGCGCGTCTCAATATCTTTGGGGGTCAGCCGGAGCAAGCGCGATAGTCCGAACTCTTCGACTGCATAGCTGGCCATCACCGAGCCGTAAATCACAGCGCGGCGAAGCTCGCGATCGGAGAATTCGCCGGCCTTCGCCAGGTACCCCATGAAGCCGCCTGCAAAGCTGTCTCCGGCGCCGGTGGGATCCTGGACCTCATCGAGGGGAAAAGCCGGCGCAGAGAAGATTCCTCCCTGAGAGAGGAGCAAGACCCCGTGTTCTCCGCGCTTGATCACCAGGGTGCCGGGCCCCATCTTGCGGATGGCTTCCGCTGCCCTCTTCAGGTTGGTGATGCCGGAGAGCATTCGCGCTTCGGCCTCGTTGATCACCAGGATGTCAATCTCAGCCAGCGCCTTCTTCAATTCCTCGGGCGTTCCCTTGATCCAATAATTCATGGAATCCAGGCCTACCAGGCGGGCCTGAGGCAACTGCCGGCGGACGTGGATTTGCAATGTTGGATCGATGTTGCCCAGGAATAAGAACTCCGTATCGAGGTAAGAAGCGGGCAGCGTGGGCGAGAATTGCTCGAAGACGTTGAGTTGCGTTTCCAGCGTCCGTGCCTCATTCATGTCGCCGCTGTATTCACCCGACCAGCGAAACGTCTTTCCGCGGGCGCGCACCAGGCCCGTGATGTCGATGCCGCGATTGCGAAAAACGCGCAGTTGCTCCTCCCCGAGATCGTCGCCGATTACCGCGACAACCCGCACAGGCGCAAACCAACTGGCGGTGACTGCCAGATAAGTCGCGGCCCCGCCGAGAATGTTTTCGGCCACCCCGTAGGGGGTTCGGACGGAATCGAACGCCACGGCGCCGACCACCAGCAGAGGTGCTGGGGACTGGGGGCTAGGGGCTGGGGGGATTTTGGATTTGGGCTTTTGCATTACGCTCTCTCTCGTGCTCTCGATATGTCGCCTGCGCGGCTGTCATCCTGAGCGAAGCGAAGGATCTCCGCAGTTGCCTGGACCGGGACCGATTACGAACAACTGCAGAGATGCTTTGCTCAGCATGACAAAGCGACGGACCCTTCGGGGCCTGCCACCGACTTTCGTCGGCAATCTTCTGCTTTTCCCTAGCCCCCAGCCCCCAGTACCGAGTCCCTAACTCAAATACTTTCCCACCAGCAGCGCGAGTTTCTTCTTGGCTTTCGGTGAAATGCTCTTGCGGTCTGTCAGGATGGCGTGGGCCAGTGCCGAGGCGCAAGGGCAACTTCGTTCTCGGGGCAGAGCGTGAATGGCTTTCAGCAGGATGTTCTGGGAGTTCGCAACGTTCTTCGTAAGATACCCCAGCACCACGTTGATGGTTACGCTGTCATGCTCGGGATGCCAGCAATCATAGTCCGTCACCATCGCCAGGGTGGCGTAACAGATCTCCGCTTCGCGCGCCAGCTTGGCCTCCGGCAGGCTGGTCATGCCGATCAAGTCCATGCCCCACGACCGGTAAACGCTGGACTCGGCTTGGGTGGAAAACGCCGGTCCCTCCATGCACACGTAAGTGCCGCCCTGGTGGCAGGGTACGCCAACCTCTTGGCACGCCGCAGCCAGCGTCTCAACCACCGTAGAACACACCGGCTTGTCAAAGCTGATGTGCGCCACCAGGCCCTCGCCAAAAAACGTGGAAGGGCGCTGCCGGGTGCGATCGAAGAATTGCGCGGGCAACGCCATGTCCGTGGGCCGGTATTCCTCTTTCAGAGAGCCTACGGCGCTCACCGAAATGATTCGCTGCACGCCCAGTTTCTTGAATCCGAAAATATTGGCGCGCGAATTCACTTCCGTGGGCAAAAGGATGTGGCCGCGCCCATGCCGCGACAGAAATGCAACCTTGCGTCCCTCCAGTTCTCCCACCACATAGGCGCCCGAGGGCCTGCCAAAGGGTGTCGCGAGGCGGACTTCCCGTACGCGCTCGATCCCCGGCAGATTATACAGGCCGCTTCCTCCGATGATTCCAATCTCCGCTTGTGGCAAAGGTCCCTCCGTTCTCCCTATGTTACGTGACCGGTTCCCCCGTAATCTTGCCCTCTCTCTCCACCAAACGCAACCATGGCGCGGTCATCTCGTGAGGGAAAATCACGATGGCGTGCTGACGAGCCAATTCCGGCAGCAGTCGCTTCTTACTGGCGAGGGTCTGCATCGGATAGAGGTCAAAGCTCATGATCCACGGATAAGCGAGATGCGCCGCCATGGGAACGGTGTCGGAGATGAAGTAGGCGCACTCGCCCTCCGATTCGATGCGCACGCACTGCAAGTGGCGAGTGTGGCCGGGCACAACCTCCACCCGAAGGCCTGGGGCTACCTCCGTATCTCCATCCAGAAAATCCGTCTGCGCTTCGGCGGGTTGGAAGAACTCCTCGATATAGCTCGCCCGTTCCCGTTCGCTGGGATCGAACGCGCTCTCCCACTCGCCGCGTTGGATCAAATAACGAGCGCGGGGAAAAGTGGGAACTGTCTTTCCCCCGAGGCGCCGGGTGTTCCAACCACAGTGGTCGAAGTGCAGGTGGGTGTTGATTACAATGTGAACATCCTCCGGCTTGACCCCCACGTTTTCCAGTGACGCCAGCAGAGTTGGGGGATGCCGGACGTCATAGATGTCCCTGAACTTTGCGCCGAACTTGTCGCCAATACCAGTTTCCACCAGAATATTCAGCGGCCCGGCGCGAATCAGCAGGCACGTCAAGGAAAGCTGAATCCGGTTGCGTTCATCCGCAGGCGCCTTTCGCTCCCATAAGGGTTTCGGCACCACGCCGAACATCTGTCCGCCATCCAGAGCAAAGGTCCCGTCGCTGACGGCGAGCAGTTCAAATTCTCCTAGCTGCATGAGTCCTCGGTCATCCAGGTTGTAGGGGCAACCCTTGTGGTTGCCCTCGGCCTACTTGGTTTAGTGAGCCCAATTTGACGTGACCCCGGAAGGGCGGGGCTTTAGCCCCGCCGACTAGAGGCGAATGGGTGGATGGGCCTTTAGGCCCTGAAACCACATCGCTTCAGGGGCTAAAGCCCCTGTGTATGATCCGAGATCAGCGGCGGGGCTGAAGCCCCGCCCTTCCACTTCTAACAAAAAAGCTCGCCTACTAATTACGCCAAGCTCTAGGCAGGCCGCAAGTGGCGGGAGTCCCGCCCGCGCCACATTACTTTTCTTCGACCAATTCGATAAGCACACCCGATGTTCCGGCGGGATGCAGAAAAGCCACGAGCGCGTTCCCCGCCCCGCGACGAGGCTCCCGATCGATCAGCCTGACTCCCGCGTTTTCCAATTCCCGCAGCGTGCCCGCCAACTCCTCGACCGCCAGCGCGATATGGTGCAGGCCCTGCCCGCGCTTGGCGATGGAACGAGCCAGTGGCGAATCCTCGCTCGTGGCCTCGAGCAACTCCAGGCGGCTCTCGCCGACCTGGAACATTGCCACGCGGACCTTCTGCTCTTCGACCACTTCTTCCGAGTCCGGCGGCTTCCCAAGCACCTTCTCGAAGACAGGCCGCGCCGCCTCGAGCGAGCCAACCGCGATGCCGATGTGATGAAGTTTCATAAGTACAGCTTTCAGCCGTCAGCTATCAGCTCTCAGCGATTCAGGCATGTCATTCTGAGCGAAGCGAAGAATCTCTGCATAATAGCAACGCCCGGAACTGCGGCGATTCTTCGCTGCGCTCAGAATGACACACGTTCGAGACGTGAAGCCGTTCCGAGTTTCTGGCGGTTAACCCGCAGCCGCCAGCGCATCGGCGACAATCCGCTCCACCAGTGAGTACGGGTCCGCGCGGTGCTCGATCAGGTCTTCAACGAGGTGGTCGAGGGAATCGTCGCCCAGGCGTTCGCGGACAACTTTCTCAAAGAGACTGCGCCGCAGCATTTCAAGCAGGCGTCCGCGCCAGTAATTCCTCCGGCGATTCGCGCGGCCAGCGCTCCTCTCCTGGAAGTGTTGAAACTGTTCCAGCGCCTGCCGCACTTCGCTGATGCCTGTACCCGTGGTGGCGACCGCCCAGACGATGGGCGGGCGCCATCCATCCGCGCGCGAAGCCAGGGAAAGCATCGCCTCGATTTCCTGCTCCAGGCGATCTGCGCCGGGGAAGTCGGCCTTGTTGAGCACGTAGAGGTCGGCGATTTCCATGACACCGGCCTTGAACGTTTGCACGTCATCGCCCATGCCCGGCACCAGGAGCAGGGCGGTGGCATCGGCCAGGCGAGCGACTTCCACTTCGTCCTGTCCGACGCCGACGGTTTCGATCAACACGACGTCGCAGCCCGCCGCATCCAGCACGGTGACCACGTCGTGGGTAGTCGGCGCCAGGCCTCCTAACTGGCCGCGCGTGGCCATACTGCGGATGTAGATGTCTTTATCGCCCGCCAGGTTCTGCATGCGAATGCGATCGCCCAGCAAGGCGCCGCCGGAGAACGGGCTCGTCGGGTCAACGGCGATGATCCCCACCCGTGCGCCGGCGCTCCGATACTCGCCCGCCAACTTCTCCACCAGGGTGCTCTTCCCCGCTCCGGGGGAACCCGTTACCCCGATGACCTGCGCCTTTCCAGAGGCCGGGAAAAGACGCTTCAGCAGAGCCGTGCCCTGCGCATCGCCCGACTCGACCGCAGAGATGGCGCGAGCGATGGCGCGCCGGTCTCGCGCGAGCACTTTTGCTACCCAGGTCTCGATTGAATCCGCCATCTGGAGGCAGGGCCCGTCCTGATTCCTGCAAGGCATCTCGCGGGCGATCAAGGTGCGTGGGAGATCGTTCCTCGCTTTGCTGCATCTCCCAAAGTCAAGGCTATACCACAAGCCCCACAGCGTCAAGGAACCTGCACGAACTGTGGCGCGGGCGTCTCGCCCGTTGTGGCACGGGCATCCTGCCCGTGCGCGGGAGTGGGACGCTCCCGCGACCGCGGGCGAGACGCCCGCGCCACGAAGGCTTGCCGATCAGCGAAGTTATGGTTTAAGTTACAAGAAGTGCGAATTGAGTTCCGGCAATGACGCCACGCTTTGGTTTCACTTTCGGGCTCTTGCTGCTCGCGGGCGGTTTGCGCCCGGCTCGGGCTGCTGACAAGCCACGCCCGCCCGCGTTGCCTCAGGTAACAGTGCGCGCGCCTGGCCTGGGCTGCCAAGTTGACATTGACGGCCGCGCCGCCGGCAAAACGGATGGCCATGGCATGCTCGTGGTTCCGGAGGTCGAACCCGGGGACCACTACCTTCATCTCCGCTGCCCCAATGCACAGGAAAAGACCTTCTTCATTGCGCCCCTGGCCGGCGAGAACCTGGACCTCGACGAGAACAAGCCCTTAGAGTCTTCGAGTCGGCAAGCCGATACCGGCGTGAGGTCCGCTGAGACGGAGATTCAGCTTCGCCAGTTGGTTCAACAAGCCCAACAAATGAGGGCGCAAGGCAGGCTGGACGAGGCGGTCGAACGGCTGCGGGCTGCGGTCAAGCTCGATCCCGCGAACTCCGACCTTCACCGCGAGCTGGGAATCTCCTTCCTGCTGGGCAAAGAGTGGAAACGCGCACGCGTGGAGATGCTGGAGGCCATCCGCAATGATCCCACGGATGCCGATGCCTATAACGGCCTAGGCTATGCACTCGAAAAAATGGGCGAATTGAGCGAGGCGCTGAAGCAATATCGCATGGCCACCCACCTCGATCCCGCAGACCCCACCTACCGCACCCACTATTTCGATATGCTCTCCAAATTGTCGCAGGAAAATGCCAAGAAGAAGTAGGGGCTGGGGAATGTCAGAAAGCAGAAGGCAGAAAGCAGAAGACCCTCGCGCATAACCATCTGCCGGCGGGCAGCCAGCAACCAGGAGAATGAGTCCCCTCCTTGGCTAAGGAGGGGGTAGGGGGTGGTTGGTCTCATCGTGACGCTGGCACCCACCACCACCACCCCTCCTCCCGCTGAGGAGGGGAGTCGTTTTCAAATCACAAGACTGAAGACGGCCCTGCCCACTGCCTACTGCCTACTGCCTACTGCCCACTGCCTACCGCCTACTGCCTACTGCCTACTGCCTACTGCCTACTGCCTTCCCCTTCTCGCTGGCCACGATTTCGCGTAAGGCGCACAGGGCGCGCTCGCACCCCGCCCTGTCCACATCGAGGTGAGTCACCATGCGAATCAGTTTTGCGTCGTAGGGATTCGCTAGGACGTTCTTGGCCTTCAGCCGCTGCGACACCTCAGGTGCGGTCAGACCGCTGCCCGAAACGTCGAAGAACAGGATGTTGGTGACCACCTTCTCCGTATCGACCTTGATCCCCGGAATCTCCGCCAGGCCTCGCGCCAGAAACTTGGCGTTCTCGTGGTCAAGATGAAGCCGCTTGGGGCCTTCCTCGAGGGCGAGCAGGCCCGCCGCGGCAAGGATACCCGCCTGTCGCATCCCGCCGCCCAGCATTTTGCGTGCGATGCGCGCTTCTTCGATGAATTCCTTGCTGCCCACGAGCATCGAGCCCACGGGCGCACCCAGTCCCTTCGACAAGCAAAACATGACGGAATCAGCCTTCTTGGTCAACTCCGTTACAGGCCGCCCCAGCGCCACGCTGGCATTGAAAATCCGCGCGCCATCCAGATGCACCGGCAAACCCGCGGCGTGGGCGTGGTCGGCAATCTCGTCGAACACCTCGGGAGGGTAGACCGAGCCCCCGGCAATATTCGAGGTATTCTCCATTTCGATGAGCGCCGTGCGGGCCCGATGATCGCCGCGGCCGCGTACGAATGGAGCGATCAGTTCCCAGGTCAGGATTCCGTCCTCTGCCCAGAGGGTCCGCGGCACGAGCCCCGCAAAGGCCGCCACAGTCCCCATCTCGAAGTTGTAGATGTGCGCCCGCGCTTCGCAAATCACTTCCTGGCCGGGCTTGCTGTGGACCTTCAGCGCCGCCTGGTTACCCATGGTTCCGGAAGCAACGAAGAGCCCTGCCTCGCGAGCAAAGACCTCGGCCGCGCGTTCCTGTAGGCGATTCAGCGTGGGGTCTTCGCGGTAAACATCGTCTCCCACTTCCGCTTCGTACATGGCGCGCCGCATGGCGGCGGAGGGCTTGGTGACGGTATCGCTGCGTAAATCCACGATTGCTGTGTTCATGAGTCCAGTTTCTCCGTTCGGTTTTGTCCATGGTCAGTTGTCCGTAGTCCGTGGTCCGTTGTCACTCGCCACAGGACTTCCGTCTCTTTGCCACGGACAACGGACAACTGACAACGGACGTCTCTAAACAAATTCCTGAAAAACCTCGTTGGAAACCAAGTAAGCTGCTTCCGCCAGCCGGAAGTTATCTCCGCGGGTTGTCAGCAAGCCATTGCGGGCCAGCGTTTCAATTGTTCCTCGCCACCGGCGCAGCGCGTCCTCCCCCCACTGTTTCCGGGCGGCTTCCAGGCTGACGCCTTCCGCCTGCCGCAGCCCGAGGAAGAAGAACTCTTCCACCTGCTCCTCCGGCGAAAGTCTGCGGACGTCCGCGATCGGCGTGCGCTCGCTTGCCAACTCATCCATGTAAGACTCGGCGGAGTCCAGGTTGGCCCAGCGGCTGATGCCGTCGAACGAATGGGCGCCCGCGCCGAGTCCGAGATAAGGAGCTAGTCGCCAGTACTTCAAGTTGTGCCGGGATTCATAGCCGGGCCGGGCGAAGTTGGATATTTCGTACTGAGCATATCCTTCGCGCCGCAGCGCCTCGCGCCCGCTCTCATAAGCGTCGGCCATGAACTTCTCGCCTGGAACGGTTGACGCATGATAGCGGGAACCGCCGTGGATCACTTCCCTGCCCAAGCGGCTCTTCTCGTCGATTTCGAAGAGGTAAAGCGAGATGTGCTGGGGCGCAAGCCGCAGCACGGCTTCCAAATTGCCCCGCCACGACTCCGAGGTCTGGTGAGGCAAGCCGGCCACCAAGTCGATGCCCAGGTTGGTGAACCCCGCGCCGCGCGCGGTTTCGACAAGCTCCTGCGTGTCCGAGGCGGAGTGCAGCCGGCCCACGGCGCGCAATTCCTGGTCCTGGAAAGTCTGTGCCCCAATGCTCAAGCGATTTATGCCCATGCCCAGAGCGCGCGCCAAGAACTGCCGATCCGTCGAGCCCGGCGTGACCTCAACCGTGAATTCGACCGCGCCTGGCATTTCAAAGCGCCCGTGCAGAGCGCCAACGATCTTCTCCAGTTTCTCCGCCCCCAACAAGGGCGGGGTTCCGCCACCGAAGTAGACCGTATCCACGGGAAGCGCGAAAACCCCTTCGCCCAGCCCCAGAGCCTCATAATGAACAGGCAACCGGTCAATCTCATGCTCGAGCGCGTCGCTGTACCGGCCGAAGAGGCTCGAGCGCTCCACGCGCGAGCTGAAATTACAGAAGCTGCACTTCGAGGCGCAGAAGGGGACCTGAACGTAGATGCCGAGAGAATACATCGAGAGCCATCATAACCCAACTTTGCCCCAAAGTGGCCAACGCAGAAAAACGTGTAGGGGCAGGGCTTGCCCTGCCCTGGGGACGGCAAGCCGTCCCCCTACAAGCTTCATGAATTTTGGCGTACTATTATGAGTGCGGCAGGTTGCCAGCTCCGTCAGGAATAATCCCCATGCCTAACCCTTTATCGCGCGCCAAGCACAACGCTTCCATTAATCCCCAATTCAACCCTTCGATCAATCCCAAGATCAAGGCTGCGATTAACCCCAACTTTAATCCCTGGATCAATCCTACCCGGAACTCGCGCATCAACCCCGGCTTCAACCAATCCTTGAACCCCCTGCTTACGGCCTCGCTGAATCCCACGCGCAACTCGCGGCTTGACCTTAAACTGACCCACAAGTATTCCGGCCTTCGCCGGCTGAATCCCGAGGCTGAGTTAGTAGGCTACGTCGTGCGAACCAGCCACAAGGCGGTGCTGCTGTTTTTCGACAAAGACCTGAACTGGACGTCTTACCTCGTGGATAACAGCCAGCAAGGCTACAACGTCTTCGACCTGGAAGGAACCTGGCAAGGCTACGTGCTCAAAAACCAGGCCCGCGGGTGGAACGAGTTTAACCTGCAAGGCGACTGGCTAGGTTTCATTGCGCCCTAGTTCTGGCAAGCCTTCCCCAAAAAACGAAACCTTTCAGGGCAGGACTGCATCCATCAATTGGAGGAATTTTGGTGGCAGCTCTCACATCTAACACCAAAGGAGGAATGACCTATGCGCAAGTTGCTTGGACTCGCAACCATCGTGCTCTTGACCACGGCTCTCGCGCTAGCCGATTCGAAAAAGCAGCACAACGACGCCTTCACCGCGGGCCCTCCGGACGAATCTGAGTTGGCCCGGAAGGTGCGCCACGAATTGGTGACCCTGCCGTACTACTCGATTTTCACCGACCTCGCCTTTCAGGTGAACGGCAGTGTGGTCACACTGGAGGGTGCGTGCCCTCCAGAGCCCCCTTATGACATCAAGAAAGACGCGGAGAATGTGGTGAAGCGCATCCCGGGCGTAACCCAGGTCATCAACAATATCAAGGAATTGCCACTCTCGAACTTCGATTGGCAGACCCGTCGAGCCTTGGCCAAAGCCATTTACGGTGATCCGCAGATCGGAACGCGTTACGGGTACCAGGCCTTACCATCGATTCACATCATCGTGGACAATGGCCACGTGACGCTGGAGGGAGTGGTCGACAACCAGATGGATGACACTATGATTCGCATGCGCGCCAACCAGGTGCCGAACGTCTTTTCCGTGACGGATAATCTGGTGATCTTGAACCCGTCTAAGAAGAAGGACAAATGAAGAACCGGTCCCTGCCTCCGCGCTGACCTTCAGCCCTAGGCACGGACGTGGTCATGGAGGCTCCTGCCTGTAGGGGCGAGGCGCCGCCTCGCCCCTAGCTCCTCGTGGTTAATCCGCAAGTTGGCGACGGATGTGGCGGCGTGTACTCGCCGTTGTCCGCCTTACCTTCTGGGCATATAATCTGCTCTGGCGGCTCGGCCGTCGCGCCGTCCTATCCAAATGTATCTGATTTACAGCTTGCTGTTTACGCTCGGGGCACTCGTTACAGCCCCGTATTACCTTTGGAAACGGCGCGACGACCTGTCCGGAGCACGCTGGCTGGAACGATTCGGGAAGTTGCCGGAATCATTCCAGCAACCGGAGCGGGGCGCAATCTGGATCCACGCCGTTTCGGTCGGCGAGACCTTGGCGGTGGCGAGGTTGACGCGCGAGATGCAAGCGGTGTTTCCCGGCCGGAAGATTTTTATGAGCAGCGTTACCCCGGCAGGGCGCGCGGCCGGAGAAGGCCGGATCCCCGCGTTGGCCGGCAGGTTCTACCTGCCCCTGGATTGGCGGCGAGCGGTGCGGTCGACGCTGGATAGAATTCAGCCGTGCTTGCTGGTGATTGTGGAGACTGAGTTGTGGCCAAACCTTCTGCGCGCCGCGCACGATTCCGGAACGCGGATTATTCTTATCAACGCGCGCCTCTCGACGGGCTCCTTCGGGCGCTACCGCCCGCTGCGCCCGTTCATGCGGCGCGTGCTCAAAGATGTGGATATGATCTGCGCGCAATCGGAGGCCGATGCCGACCGCTTCCGGCAGTTGGGCGCGCTGCCGGAGCGCGTGGTTTTGTCGGGAAACTTGAAATTCGATTCGGAGCCACCGCGCTCAGCGGCCTTTTCCCGTCTGCTCGAAAAGGCCACCTCCGGAAAGGGACGCGCGCCTGTCCTGATTGCGGCGAGCACGATGCCGGGCGAGGAACCGATGGTTCTGGAAGCCTGGAGCAAGGTGCGCGCGCATTACCCTGAAGCCCTCCTGATCCTTGCTCCGCGGCACCCGGCACGTTTCGACGAGGTTGCCCGGATCCTCACCGCCCGCGGCCACAGCTTCGTCCGCCGCACTCGTCTGACGTCGCCAGACGCGGCGGACGTCAGCCGGATGGCGGTCTCGGAAGTCCTCTTACTCGACAGCATCGGAGAATTGGCAGGCGTGCTGGAATTGGCAGACGTGGTGTTTATGGGAGGGAGCCTGGTTCCGACCGGCGGCCACAATATTCTCGAAGCCGCATTCTGGGCCAAGCCCGTGCTGTTCGGCCCGCACATGGAGAATTTCCGAGACATCGCCCGGCTTTTCCTCGACGCGCAGGCTTGCCTCCAGGTTCGGGACGGGAACGAACTGGCCACCTCGCTGCTGGGGTTGTTTGCGGACCGCATGGCCGCCCGGGAACTCGGCGCGCGAGGCAAGCAGGTCCTGGCACAACACGCAGGGGCCACGGCTCGAGTGCTCGAGCAGATTCAACGATTGTCGGACGCGCCGGTCACCCAGGGCCGCGAGCGGTAGAGGGCGTTGTGGTGCGGGACGCCCACACCACGTGACTAGGACTGTCCGTCGCTAAGCCCCAAAGGGGCGATCTAACGAAGCCCCGGCCAACGGCCTGGGTCATCAGCGATGTCGGCCCGTTTAGATCGCGTCAAGCCCTGAAAGGGCGGGCTAGGGTAGGAGGTTTATTTCGCCCCTACAGGGCTAGGAAGGGCTACGAGTTTGAAGGCGCGGCGTTGACCCAGGCCGTTGGCCTGGGCTTCGTTAGATCGCCCCTTTGGGGCTTAAGGCGGACCCAAATACCGTGAATGTTTTACTTAAATTCCTATCGAGTATCTTCTTGACCGGTATAAGGTTGCGCCAGGCTGTCTACCGCAGCGGTTGGCTCAAAACACGGCGTCTGAACCGCCCCGTGATCAGCGTCGGCAACCTGAGCGTGGGAGGAACGGGCAAGACTCCCATGGTGATTCTGATGGCCGGGATTCTGCGGGCGGCCGGCCGGCGCCCGTGCATCCTAACGCGCGGCTACGGACGGCGACGGGGAAGAGGTCCCACACTTTTGGACCCGGAGGAGCGGCTTGTCTATGATCCGCGAAAAGTAGGTGACGAACCCGCAGCGCTGGCCAAGGCGCTGCCGGATGTCCCCATGGTCGTCGCCGCCGACCGTTTCCGCGGCGGCACGATTGCCGAGCGGACTTTTCGGCCCGGCGTGTTCCTTCTGGACGATGGATTTCAGCACTTGGCGCTTTATCGCGACCTCGATGTGGTCTTGCTCGACGTCACTACTCCGGCGCCGGACCTCGCGCTGCTTCCCGCCGGCCGGCTGCGCGAGACCTTCCAGGCTCTCCAGCGAGCCCATTGGGTGATTCTCACGCGAACCGAACTGGGCGATGCCAGCGCAATGCAAGCACGAGTTCAAGCCGTGAATCCGCAAGCCCGCATTTTTCGCTGCGCGACGAAACTGGCCGGATTGGTCGAGGCGCGCAGCGGCCTGCCGGAACCGCCCCAGAGCCTGTTCGGCAAAAAGCTCGCAGCCTTCTGCGGGATTGGAAACTCCGGCGCATTTTTCGCGGACTTGCGGAGCTGGGGCTTTGACGTGGCGGCGGAGCGTGCGTTTCCCGACCATCACCTATACCGGCATCGCGACTTGGAGAACGTTTTCGCGCTGGCGCGTGCCGCGGGGGCAGAAGCCGTTCTTACCACAGAGAAGGACCTCATGAATCTGCCGCCGCGTTGGGACGCTGCGCTGCCGCTGTTTGCCTCTTGCATTCGGCTGGAGATCGAGAACAAGATGGAATTCGAGCGAGCGTTGCTGGCTGAGGTGGAATCAGCGGCAGCGCGGAGGGCCCCTTGAAAAACCACGAGCTTCCCTCCTGGAATCCTAAGAAAATCATGGTCCGGGCTACCAACTGGATCGGCGATGCGGTGATGTCTCTCCCGGCCATCGAGGCGCTGCACGCGCGCTTCCCGGAGGCCGAGATCGTTGTGGTCGCCAAACCTTGGGTGAGCGAACTCTACGAGCATCATCCCGCCGTCAGCCGGCAAATCGTTTACGATGCGCACGGCGAGCACCGGGGAATGGGAGGCTTCTTGAAGTTGGTCCAGGCACTGCGCGAGGAAGGCTTCGACGCCGCGATTCTCTTTCAAAACGCCTTTCAGGCCGCCTGGATGGCCTGGTGCGCCCGCATCGCCGTGCGCATTGGTTATGCGCGGGACGGGCGGAGTTCGTTGCTGAACGAAGCTGTGGAGGTCATCTCTCCCGCCGCGTGCGGGCATCAAGCTTACTATTACCTGCAATTGCTATTTCGTTCGGGGTTAATCGACAAGCCTGAACCGGTCGGGGAAGTTCACCTCCACCTGGCGGACTCGGAACGAAGATGGGCGGCCCGGCAGCTTCAAAGCTTGGGGTTGGGGGGCAGGCGCTACCTGGTGGGTATTTGCCCGGGTGCGTCCTTCGGCCCGGCCAAGCGCTGGTTGCCGGAGCGGTTTGCCAGCCTGGCGGATCGCTTGATTGATGCCTTGGGCGCCGATGTGCTAATCTTTGGCTCCCCCGCCGAGAGCGCCCTCGCCGAAGAAGTGGCGCAGGTCATGGAGCACACACCGGTGCTGGTGGCGGGAAAAACCACCTTGCGGGAATTCATGGCCTTGTTGGCGAGGTGCCAACTGGTCATCACGAACGACTCCGGCCCCATGCACCTGGCAGCCGCCTTACATTTGCCGCTTCTGGCCATCTTTGGCTCCACGAACGAGCGCGAGACAGGACCCATAGGCCATCGCTTGCGCATTATCAAGCATCCTGTCGAGTGCAGTCCCTGCGGCCTTCGCGAGTGCCCGATTGATTTCCGATGCATGACGGGAATCTCCGTTGACACGGTTTACACGACGGCTCTCGAGGCGGTTAAGGAATGGGGGATCGGGCCGTGAGGTCGGCAGATGGGCAGGTCGGGTGAACACTCATCGCAAGCTGTCATTCTGAGCGAAGCGAAGTCCGATTTCGGGACCCCGATGGGGTCCATCGGACCCCAGAAATCGGGGAATCCCGGCAGTTCCCTAGCCACGGAACTGCGGGGATCCTTCGTCGTCCCGATCAGATCGGGACTCCTCAGGATGACAGGGCGATGGGTTGTTTACCGTTATGGCAAGGTTTTGCATCGTGGTCATCGCATGAAGATCAATGCTCAAGATCGAACCGCTCTGCTCGGAATCATCGAGAGGTTTCCCCGTCAGCGCATCATCATGTTGGGCGACCTGGTGGCGGACGAATATGTTTATGGGGAAATCGCCCGGGTCTCTCGCGAAGCCCCGGTACTGATTCTGAAGCAGCGAGAGAAGCAGGTAACACCCGGCGGGGGAGCGAACGCCGCGAACAACCTCGCCGAGCTCGGCGCCCGGGTCAGCCTGGCGGGCGTGGTGGGCGATGACGAGGCCGGGGATGCGCTGCTCCGCTACTTTCAGCAGAGGGGTGTATCCACTCGCCACGTGGTGCGCCTTACTGGCTGCCCTACCCCCACGAAGTCGCGCATCCTGGGCGCGCTCAGCCACTGGCAACCCCAGCAGATTGTTCGCGTCGACCGTGAACCTGCCCAGCGCTGGTCGAGGGAGATCCGAAGGCGGCTAACTCGCCGTGTTCTATCCCAGGCTCGGCACGCTTCGGCGCTTCTGGTCTCCGACTACGGCTACGGCGCCACGGACGCCCGCGAGGTGGAATATATCATTCGCCACAGGGGAAGCGGCCCATGGCCGGTGGCGGTTGACTCGCGCTACGACTTGTGGACATTCAAGAACGTGACCACGGCAACGCCCAATGAGCCGGAAGTGGAGGCCGCTTTCGGCCGCACCATCGGCCACGACTTGGGCCGCCTTCATGACCTGGGAAGAAAGCTGCTGCGCCGGCAGGGATTTCAGGCTCTCCTCGTCACGCGAGGGCGCGACGGCATGGTGCTTTTTGAGCCGCGCCGTCCGCCCCGCCATCTGCCGATCTTCGGCTCCGACCAGGCGCTTGATGTGACTGGCGCCGGCGACACGGTGATTGCCGCGTATACGCTGGCGTTAGGCGCGGGAGGAAGTTTCCTGCACGCCGCCATGATCGCGAACTGCGCCGGCGGCCTGGTGGTGATGAAACGAGGCACCGCGACGGTCACGGCGGCGGAGATTAAGGAAGCCATTCGAAACGCATGAGCGGGAGACCAGGCATTCAAAGCCCATCTGGGGCAACGGATCCCTCTTCGATACGCATGAGTGCGCCGATCCTACCGCGCGAAGGAGTAACGGAACTGGGCGCCCAGCTGCGTCGTGCGGGGCACCGTGTGGCGTTTGCCAACGGGTGTTTCGACGTGCTGCACGCGGGCCACGTAAGGTATCTTCAGGCGGCGAAGCAGCAGGGCGACGTCCTGGTGGTGGGAGTTAACAGCGACCGATCGGTTTTGACGCTGAAGGGGCCGGGAAGGCCGCTGCTCCCCTCTGAAGCGCGAGCAGAATTGGTCGCCGCGCTCGAGCCGGTCGATTACGTTGTCATTTTTGAGGAATTGAACGTGCAGGCCATTTTAAGCGAGCTACGCCCCGACGTGCATTGCAAGGGGCCGGACTACACCGCTGAAACCGTTCCCGAAGCCGCGCTCGCCAGAGAACTCGGGATCGCCGTGGCCATCGTGGGAGATCCGAAAGACCACTCGACGCGGGGCATGCTGGCGGAGATCGCGCGGCGCTACGGCAAGTAGCACAGGCACTCCTGCCTGTGCCTGAGGTTGATGGATTAGGCTGATTTGGACGGGCAAGAGTGCCTGTCCTACATCTTATGGAACGCCTGCTGGTCATTCGCTTGAGTTCAATCGGCGATATCGTGCATGCGCTGCCGGCCGTGGCGGCGCTCGGGGAGTCTTTCCCGCAGCTTGAAATCCACTGGCTCATTGAAACGCGCTATGCCTCGCTTCTGGCGGGAAACCCGTACGTACGGCGTATTCTGCCGCTCGATACGCTCAGTTGGCGGGGCGGCCTTCCACCGCTTGCGGTGCTCGAGGACATGGCGGGCACTTTGAGGGGACTGCGGCGAAGCGCTTACCAGACCGCGGTGGATTTCCAAGGCTTGTGGAAGTCGGCGCTGCTTGCCTTCCTGGCAGGCGCCCGCGAGAGAGTGGGCTTGGCGGAGCCCTGGATGCGCGAGCCGAGCGCTGCGGTCCTCTACACGCAACGGGTTGCCGCGACGGGGCGGAAGCATGTTGTCGAAGAGAGCCTCGCCCTGGTCCAACATCTTGGAGCGCGCGTTGGCCGCTGGCAATTCCCCTTGCCACGCACCGCCGACGACGACCAGTACATTGACCATCAACTCGCTCGCCTGGACGCGCCTGACTTTATCATCATCAACCCCGGCGGGGGCTGGAAAGCGAAGCGCTGGGCGCCGGAGAATTACGCTCGACTGCTCCATCATCTGGAGGGCCGCCTGGATTACAAGTTTCTGCTCACCGGGTCGCCTGACGAGGCTGCGTCGATCGCAGAAATCATCAGGCGCGCGGAAGCAAAACGCGCCTTTTATTTCCCCTCGAGCGTAGTGCAGTTCATCGCACTGGCGAGGCGCGCTCGATTGTTCCTGGGCGGCGACACAGGGCCCATGCACTTGGCGGCGGCCGTGGGAACGCCACTGGTGGCCATCCACGGTCCCACCGACCCGGCCCGGAACGGGCCGTTCCATGATGCCGACATCGCCCTTTACAATCATGCACCCGTAAACCACACACGCCGGAATCCGAACGCTACCTACATCGAGGGGATCTCCGTCGAGCGCGTGGCGGCGGCGATCGAGGAACGCCTGGCGAGGGCAAATGCCTAAAGACTACGCCACGTGGGCTAGCCGTTGGCGCGTGCCGCTGGGTTTCGGACTGGCCGTTTTGTATTTGCTGCTTGCGCGGCCCGCGCCGAAACTGCTACTCTGCGGTGCCGCCTTGGCGTTGGCCGGTCTGTTGTTGCGGGCCTGGGCGGCGGGCCACCTCGCCAAGAACCAGCGCCTCGCCACCGGCGGCCCCTATGCCTACACTCGGAACCCGCTTTACCTGGGCAGTGCAGTCATGGGACTGGGCGGCGCGTTGGCCGGGCGCTCTTGGCTGATCGGCGGAGCCTTCGTGGCCCTCTTCGTTCTGGTCTACTGGCCGGTCATGCAGCGCGAATCCCGCTTTCTGCAAAAGGAATTTCCGGAGACTTTTGAATCGTATGCCCGCCAGGTGCCGTTGTTTTTCCCTAGGCTGTCTCCCTGGCAGGGCGAGGGCGAGAGATTCCAGTGGCGGCTGTATCTTCGCAACCGCGAATATGAAGCTGCGGCGGGTTGTGCGGGCGTGATGGTTTTTCTGGCTTTGAGGACGTGGTTGAGTTAAATTCGAAGAGGCTACCTTTACCCAACCATGAACGTCCAACTGAATAGAGTGCGCGGCTCTCTACTTAAACTCGGCGGCTTGGCGGTGTCGGTTGCGGTGCTGGCAGATCCCGTTCTTTTCGGGCAAACCAAACCCGCGCCTTTCCAGCCGGGCGAACGCTTGACCTACGAGGTGAGCTGGTCGGTCTTCGAGGCGGGGACCGTCGCCTCTACCTTGCAGCGCACCCTGGACGGGACCAAGGAAAAATACACCCTCGTCACCACCGCCCACTCGCAAGGCTTCGTCTCTCTGCTCTTCAATGTCGATAATGAATTCCGGTCCGTACTCAATCCCCAAACCTTGTGCTCCGAGAAGATTTCCAAGAAGATCATCGAAGGGCGGCGCCGCAAAGAGACGCAGATTGTCTTTGATGCTCAGCGGAAGTTGGCGGTTCTCGACGAACGCGACTTGACCAGGCCCCATGACCCGCCCAAGCACGCCGAGAGCGAAATCCCCGGTTGCGTCGAGGATGTGGTGGCTGCCTTCTACTATCTGCGCAACCAGGATATGCAAGTCGGCAAACCCCTTCACGTGGCAGTGAACGACGGCTCGAGGACTTACGATGTGACGCTCGATGTTCAGGCTCAGGAGATGATTCAAACTCCCCTGGGTCAGCGCGCCGCCATCCGCGTCGAACCCAAGGTTTTCAGCGGCCTCTTCAAAAGAAAAGGACGGATGCTGATCTGGTTCAGCAATGATGAGCAGCATCTGCCCTTGCGCATCAAGTTCATCATTGCCGTCGGACCTATCACCGCCACGCTGAAATCCGTCACCCACTTGGCAAAGTGAGGGAATAGGGAACAGGGAAGAGGGAATAGGGAATAGGGGACAGCAAACAGAGAGCATGGCGAATCCTCCTCCTTGCTGCCTCTTCGCTGCTCCCTGTTCTCTATTCCCTACACGATTCGGTATTTTTCCGCCATTAAGCGCTTGAACTTGGGCTGGTAGATCAGGTCGTAGGCCAGTTCCTTGTCGGGGAAAAGGTCCAGAGCGAACTTCCGCGTGTGGGCAACCAGCGCGGAGGCTTCCTCGATGGGAAGGTCGGATTGAGCCACGACGTTGAGGACAAGGTTCACCACGAATTGCAGACGCCTCACCTTGCGGTTTTCCTCGAGGATTTCCTCTTGGCTGGCCATGTCGGCGCCCTCCCCCTTTGGCGGCAGGTTCATCCGTCACTTGACGGAGCAAATGGCGAGATCCGCGTCGAATCGGAACGGGTGCCGCATGAAATTGACCCCACAACTCGCCCACCTTCAGCAATTGTAGTATAAGCTAGTAGTCCTGGCCAGTCGTAGCGTCGGCGTTCCCGGGCTGTGGCAAGAATCGCCTTGCGGATTGGCGCTCCGTGAATCCGGTCGTGAGAAGCCATGTCAAGCGAAATCACACCGCAAAGAAAACTACTCCTCGCCTGGCGCTGGGGACAAATTCGGGCGGTGCTTCGCGAGGCAGTTGCCAACTTTTTTCGCGAGAACTCCTTCGCCGTCTCCGCTTCCATCGCCTATTACAGCCTCCTCGCACTTTTTCCCATGATGCTGCTCCTCTTAGGGGTGAGCGGCGCATTCATCCGCCGCTACGAACTCTCCGGCCGCTTGGCTTTGGTCCTGGGACATTACCTGCCCGTCCGGCGAGACTTCATCATGACTAACCTGGTGAGCATCTCGCGGGCCTACGGAAGGGTCAGCATACTGTCGTTCCTGCTTCTGCTATGGGCTTCGTCGGGCGTTTTCCTTCCCCTTGAACGCGCCCTCAACCAGGCCTGGGAAGTCGAGAAGCGCCGGCCTTGGTGGCGGCGGCGGCTTCTGGCCCTCGAGATGGCCGGAATCTTCGGCATCCTGGCCTTGCTCTCGACGCTGCTTGTTGGAACCCGCCGGTACGCTGACGCCTGGCTGAAGACCTGGGTTGCAGGCCCGCTCCTCCCCTTGGCCCAGCTCGTGTATCGCGGCGTCTTTATGGCCGCGACGTTTGCCATCACGCTCCTGATGTTCCTGGTCATCTTCGAGCGCCTGCCCAACCGCCGCCTAAGCCTTGGACAGGTTTTCCCCGGGGCCTTGCTGACCGCCCTCTTCTGGCAGGCTGTGCGCTGGCTGTTTTTCCGGCTGCTTCCGATGTTCAATTACCGCCAGATTTACGGCGACATCGGAGTGGTCGTGGCCCTGATGACCTGGGTCTATATTTCTTCCGCGATCATGCTCTTCGGCGCCCAGGTATCCCGCTCACTCTATAGGACTTGGCGAGCGATGGAGCCTGGTGTCGGCGCGGCGACGCCGGCTGCCGGGCCGGCGATCCAACCGCCTTTGCGCGAGCCCGAACCCCAGGTTCGCCGATCCGTGCCGGATTCGGGACCGGACGAGCTCGTAGAATAGGCTTTGCGGGGCTTAGGAGGCGAAACTAGGCCCCCTCGACGGGTGGGTGGGCAGAAGAGCACGCCCTATCTTACGAAAAGGCCGTTTTTAGCGCCTTTCGTGAAGGACCTTGCGAAATTTGCCCTTTGCTGGCGCGCAAAGGCCCCTAGCCGAGTTTTCTGACAATTCGTCCCCCTGATCGACATGGCGAATCTGGTGTTCATTATGTCATGGGGCCGACAGACGGAATGTCCTCACCCGCAAGCTACCGCCCATCTCGACCGTGGTTGCGCCGTCAACCTCGGGGCGGAACACACGAATCCTCTGGTCTCTCAGGCGCGCCAGAGTTTCGGCGCCGGGGAGGTTGCCGAAAACGTTCGATCCACCGCTGATCAAGGCTACGCGCGGATTAACGCGGGCCAGGAATTCCTTGCTACTGGAAGAATTCGAACCATGGTGGGCCACTTTCAGCACCAGGCTATCCAGGCCTTGCCGGGAGGCCAGCAGTTCGCGTTCAGCCTTGGCGGTGATGTCCCCTGTTAAAAGCACGCTGCCGCCCGCGTAAGAGACGCGCAGAACCAGGGAATCGTCATTGGAAGGCGAAGCAGGGGGCTGGCTCGAGCGCTCGGGCCATAAGACCTGCACGGTCGCCGCGCCGCGCTCCACTTCGTCACCCGCCGCCGGCGTACGTTCCGCCACACGCTTCGCTCGCAACGTTTCCAGCAATTCCCAATAATCCTGGGTAGAACCGTTTCTGGCGTGCCAGAACTCGCCGATCCGGAAGTTCCTCGCAACCGCAGACAGTCCGCCCAGGTGGTCCTCGTGGGGAACAGAAAGCACCACGATGTCGAGCTTCTTGATTCCTCGTGACCACAAGTAGGGCGAAACGATGTCTTCGCCGGGGTCCCAAAGCCGGCCCTGCAGTGCGCCCTCGCTGGCGCTGCGTTGCCTGCTGCCGGAGCCATCCACCAGCATTGTAGTTCTGTCCGGTAGCACCACCAAGAGTGACTCGCCTTGGCCGCAGTCAAGTGCCGTAACCTCCAGCATTCCTGTGGGAAGGCGGGGAGGAAACGGGTGAGTGGCGACCAGCACGGTCATCACTCCCAGACCTGCCATCGAGAGCCCAAACACCCAGACGCGTCTGCCAAGCGCCAGTGCCGCGGCGAGAATGAAAAGCACAAAACCGCAGCTCACCCAAAGCGGCGGGTTGGGCACTCGGAACGAGAGCCATGGCGGAAGATGCGGAAGCTCCGTCAGGGCAAACAGTCCCGCCATGATCACTGCCAGCGCCTTGGCAGGCCAAACCGCGAGCGCCGGAATCACAGCCCCCAGCAGGACGGTCGGAACGGCGAGGGCCAAGAGTAAGGTCATTACAGGGATCGCCAAGGCGTTGAGGCCGATGCCCGCCACGGCCACCCGGTGGAACATCGTCGCCATGGGCAACGCAAGGCCGACTTGCAGGAGCACCGAGAACACCAGGATGCTGGCCGTCCAGAGGAGGAGCCGAGCCGGGATTGTCACCAGGGCGCTGGCCAGAACGCCATGCAGCTCGAGGAATCGCGAACGCGATCTTAGCCAGGCAATCATGGCGCGCAAGTCCAGGCGGAATTGCGCCACGCGGGGCGTGAGATAAGCATCCCATGACATCCCTTCTAGCCCCCTCAAAGCGCTCTGGTAAGGCTCCGTTGTCCCTCCTAAGATGGGTAAGACGAGCCCAGCAATGAGGAGTGCGGCAGAGAAGGAAAGCTGAAACCCCGACTCGAGGAGCCAAGCCGGACGCCAGAGCAGCAGGACCAGGGCTGCCAGCCCGATCGCGTTCAGCGTGGGACGCTCGCGGTGAAGCAGCCGCGCCAGCAAGTAAAGCGAAATCATCAAGGTGGCGCGCAAGGTGGGAACGCGCTGCTCAACCAGGAGGGCATAGAAGAGCAGGAGCGCTAGGACGATCCAGCGCCTTGTCGATTCGCCGAGCGGAAGCAAGCGCAGCAGCCAGGTCGCCAGCAAGGCAAGCAATCCGACGTGAAGGCCCGCGATAACCAGCAGATGATACAGGCCCGTCTTGCGAAAACTCTCGATGGTCTGGGAGTCCAGCGAGGACCGATCGCCGAGCAGGACTGCCTTGAGCACCGACCCACACCGCCCCTGGGCCGACCAGCGCGGGTAAAGCTCGTCAATGGAGTGGAGCAGCCTGCTCCGAATCTGTTCGGGCAGCGTCGAAATCCCGCGATGGTCCAATCCTGGAAGCCTTTCAACCAAACGGGGATCCCTGAGCGTCCCAACCCAGTAAATATCCTCGGTGGATTCCATCCAGCGGCGGAAGTCGAAACTGCCGGGATTCTGGTAAATCCGCGGCTTGCGCAGGCGCACCGTCACTCGAACCGCCTTCCCATAGTTAAGTCTTAGTTCGTCCAGGAACGCCCACGTTTCTGCGTGCTCTGATCCCTCGACGCGCAATCTTACCTTCCCGGTCACGTCGTGAGAGACTGCACGGCTTTGGGCGCGCTCCGTTTCAAGGTCGAATTGAAGCCCATAGTCAGTGCGGAGGGGCGTGGAGACGATATGGCCCTCGAGGCGAATCGGTTCTTGCAGGTCAAAGCCCCGCGCAGCGAGTCCGCTGACATGACTGGGCGGGAAGCGGTATGCGAACAAGCAACCCGCGGACGCGCCGGCGCCCAGGAACCCAAGCAGCGCGAGGAGCAGGGAGACTCGCTCCCGGCCGGCGCGTAGACCGAGCAGTCCGGCCAGCAGGCAAGCTCCCGCGCAAATTGGGAGCCCGGCGGCCGCCAGGCTGCCGGCGTGAACCGAACCTACCAGAAGTATCCCCAGCGCGAAACTAGCCGTCATGAGGAGCAGGGGACTCCTCATGCGGGCCGTATTACCCTCTGCGGTTCCAGTCGCTAGCACTTCTGTTAATTCGGAGCGTGGCAGGAGCTACCCTTGCGGCTGCCCAGGGGAGCCGCGGGGCCGCGCCTGCAACGCGCGCGGTTGCACTTTCAAAACGTCAAAACGGTGATTGCTACTCCACATACGCCGACTTAACGAAGTCCCTGCTCTTCCCTTCCTTGTGGCAGTTCCAGCAGTCGCTCATGCTCTTCAGGCTGGGTTTCTCATCGCTGCCCGGGAAGACTTCAAAGCCCCATCCGCCGGTATCGGCATAAAGCTTGGCGCTCTTCTTCATCACGTAGACGGCCTTATGATTGGGACGAGGCTCGATGGCCCCCATCGAATTGCTGGTGTCAAACAGTTCGAGCACGAGCATGGAACCGTCGGGAAACAGCTTGTTCTTGGAGAGCGCGGGCCAGCCGGTGTCATTGACATAAACGTTGTGGAGGCCGCCGAATTTATCGAACAGCTTGTTCTGATTGCTGAAAACGACCATCGACTTGACGTGCCGCCAATGGCGGAAATCGCTGGGATAAGCAATGGCGGGTTTCTTCGGAGCCTGGGCGATCAAAGTCCCCAGGCTCACCACCGCCGCGACCGCTAAAAGCAAAATCCTGGTGCGGGTTGTCATGGGGAGATACCTCCTGATGCTGCGCTCCTAAGTAATCGACCTTGACAAAGACTACCGATTGCTGGCCCACATTCTACTCGAAGAGTTTCGAGTGTCCAGCGGAAAATTCGCCCGCGGCAAAAGCAAAGCTTGTGCTTTCTCCGGCCAGCGGCAGAGCCGCACGCAGTCATTTCCGATTTGTTTGCTCCCGGCGGGTGAGTTTGGCTAAAGCCTCAATGTGGTAGGTCTGCGGGAAGAGGTCGAACAATTCCAGGGACTCCATAGGGTAGCCGTACGCGGCCAGGGCCTTGAGGTCGCGAGCCAAGGTTGGTGGGCTACAGGAGAGGTAATGCATCCGGCGCGGGCGGAGGGCGGCCAGGAGCTTCAGCGAGCCGGCATCGACCCCGGCGCGCGGCGGGTCCATCACCACCAGATCGGGCTCCGCCTGGGCGAAGCGGCGCAGAAAATCGTAGGTGGTCTCACTCGCGGCAAACAGGTTCGAGAGGCCATGCGCTTCCGCATTGGCCTTCAGGTCCGCGGCCGCGATGGGATTCGCCTCCGCCGCCACCACGCGCTGGAAGCTCCGCGCCAGCGGCAGCGAAAACAGCCCCACTCCCGCATAAAGGTCCAGAGCGAGATCACCCCTCTGATCGCCCGTCACCGACTCGACGAGTGCGGGCGTGAGGTAGCGGGAGACCTGGAAGAATGAGCCCGGGCTGACGCGATAACGAATGTCGCCCACAGTGTAATGCAGCGTGGGCTTGCCCAGCACGCGGGTTCGGCCCGCTGTGGCGCGGGCAGCCTGCCCCGACCTGTCGGGGTCTCGCCCGCTGTCGAGGGAGCGCCCCGTTCCCGCCCTGCCAGAATCGAGCGCCACGCAGACGGCTCCGGGGATTCTCTCCAACAAGTTTTGCGCAAACGGTTCGGCCACGGTTGCACCACCCTCAATTTGCAGGGTGATCATCACTTCCTCATCGCGATCGTCAGCCACTACGTCAATTTCCCGAAGGCCCGCAAGCCCTGCAGCCCACTCCGGCTGGCGCAGTTCTTGCAACACCGCATTCAAGCGCGGCGACACGATCAGGCAAGCGTCGACCGGATAGACTCGATGCGACTGCGCCGCGAAGAAACCCAATTCGACCCGGCCGCCGGGATACCGCGCCACCTTAAACTGCGCCTGGTTGCGATAGTTCCAGAGCGGGCCGGAGCGCAGCGGAATGTCTCCCTTCCAGTCGATGCCTCCTAACCGCCGCAGCGTTTCGCGCAGGATTTCCTGCTTGCTGGCGGATTGGAGTTGCGGCTCGAGGTGTTGGTAGTGGCAGCCGCCGCAGCCGCCGAAATAAGGGCAGGGCGGACCGACGCGCTGAGGCGAGGCTTGCAAAATCCGTAGAGGGCGGGCATGGGTGACTCCCTTGGCGGTGCGGACCTCCTCCACTTCGGCGCGTTCACCCGGCAGGACGCGCGGAACCAGAACCGTACGGCCCGCGTGGTGGCCCAGGGCATCGCCACCGTAGACCAGCTTGGTGGGGGTAAGTTCGAAGGACATGGTCCGTTGTCCGTTGTCAGTAGTCCGTGGTCAGTTGCTCGCACTCGAGCCGCAGGCACTGAACAACGGACAACTGACAACGGACAACTGACATCCTACATGTAAAACAAACTTAACCTTGGAATCTGGTAATAGTCCATCAGGCATCGCTTGCGGAACTGCCGCTCCAGCGATTCGATCTGTGGCCCGGTCATTTTCCGGCGATAAGGGCCCAGGCCCCGTTCAACCTGTTCCTGGATTCCGGCCATGCGTTCGATGGAGGCCGCGCGGGCGAGAGAAGCGGTCAGCTTTGCCTCCACAGCGGTCAGTCGTATTTCGAGTTTTTCCAGATTGGCAAGCAGCTTGGTGGGGTCCTCGGCGGACATGGCGTGAAGTTCCGGCGCTATAGCAGCCAGGTCGTCCGCGAGCACCTGTTGCCCCTCGGCGCGAGCCTTTCTCGAGGCCGACTCCAGACTCTGCGCGTTGCCGCTCAGGAAACGGACGATTTCTTCCGCGGTAAAAGGAGGAGGCGAATCTTTGCGCCCGACGCTCTGGACTTCGCCCGCCTGCGCTTCCTCCGCGGCGCGCAGAACCTCCTGGGTGCAGTACGCCAGGGCGTTGACCGTTCTGTATTTTCGCTGGCGTGCCTGGTACTTTTCGAAAGCACGCGCGATACCCGTCAGCACGGCCTGGAGCGGAAGGCCGGCGTCTTTCCAGGATTCAATTAAGGCCCAATCGAGAGGCGAAAGGAGTGTCCGCGTGCCACGGCATTTCTGGTAGCACTCTTCGATTTCGGTGAAGTAGTTGAAATAGCTTTCCAAGTTGGTCCGTTGTCCGTTGTCAGTGGTCCGTTGTCCGTAGGGTTGGTTGGGAATGGATGGCCCGCCGTCACAACTGGCCGCCGAGTCATTCCGACGACGATGCAACGGGCGACTGACAACGGACAACGGACGACTGACTACTTCTTTTTGTTTCTCTCGTAAATAATCCGCAAGCCTTCGAGCGTCAGCCAGGGCTCGACGGGAGGCTTGTATTTTGAGGCGCCGGCCACCAGCGACGCCTGGCCGCCGGTGGCGATGACCGTGGTCTTCTTGCCGAGCTCCTGGCAGAGGCGGTCGAGGATTCCATCGACTAAGCCCACCGCGCCATAAAAGAGTCCGGACTGCATGCTCGCCACGGTATTGGTTCCGATCACACGTTGCGGCTCGCGGATCTCCACGCGGGGCAGTTTGGCGGCGTGCTCGAAGAGCGCATCCGCTGAAATACCCAGGCCGGGCGCGATGGCGCCGCCTAGATACTCCCCTTTCTCGGAGACCACGTCGAAGGTGATGGCGGTGCCGAAGTCCAGCACTATGCAAGGGCCGCCGTATTTTTCGAAGGCGGCGACGGCGTCGGCGATGCGGTCCGCGCCCACCTCTTGCGGGTTGTCGTAGTGGATGGCCATTCCGGTGCGCGTGCCGGGAGTCAGGAAGAGGGGCTTGAGGTGAAAGTACTTCCGAGCCATTTCCTCCAGGACGCCGTTTAACGTCGGAACGACGCTGGCCGCCATGATGGCCTTGATCTGTTCCGCCTGGATGCCGTCCAGCATGAAGAGATTTCGGGTCAGGATGCCGTATTCATCCGCGGTCTGCGACTTGTCGGTCTTCAGCCGCCACTGGGCGCGCAGGTCTTTTCCCTCGAAGACGCCCAGAACCGTGTTGGTGTTTCCTACGTCGATAACAAGTAAGTTTTCAGTCATCAGTTTTCAGTTAACAGTTGACAGTGGTCCGTTGTCCGTTGTCAGTGGTCCGTTGTCCGTAGGTCGGTTGGCGATGGATGGCCCGCCGTCACAACGGGCCGCCGAGTCATTCCGACGACGAGGTTACGGACTACTGACAACGGACGACTGACGACTGATTACTTTACCTCCGCCACCTCTCCCGCCACCAACGCCTCTTCTCGTCCGTCGTCATAGCGCACCCGAAGGGCGCCGCTGGGGTCGACGCCGAGGGTGGTGGCCAAGGACTCGGCCTCGCCGTTCACAATCCGGATGCGCTTCCCGCAGGCATAGGAGGAGGCGGAGGCCCAACGCTCGGCGATGGCCGCGCTTCCCTTCTCGAGTAGCAAGTGGTAATGCCTCTCGAGTTCTTTCAGCAGAGCAACACAGATCTGAACGCGCGACCAGGGCCGCTGGCTTTCGATGCGCAGCGAAGTAGCGATGCGCTTCAATGCGGCGGGCATCTCGCTGTGATTGACGTTGATCCCAATCCCCAGCACGACGGCGTGCAGCCGCCCCAGTTCGGCATTCATTTCCGTCAGGATCCCGGCCACTTTTTTCCCATTCACCAGCAAATCGTTGGGCCAGCGGATGTCTACGCTCAGTCCCGTCAGAGCGCTCGCGGCCTGTTGAGTCGCCACGCCGGCCATCAGGGTAAGAATGGGGGCCGCCGCCGGTGAGAAGGGCGGACGAAGTATCACGGAGAGATATATCCCGCTGGATTTTTCCGAATACCACTCGCGGCCAAAGCGGCCGCGGCCGGCCGTCTGTTCTTCGGCCATCACCACCGTCCCGTGCGCCGCGCCTTCCTGCGCCAGGACCATGGCTGCGGTGTTCGTAGAGTCAATCCGGAAGTGGTGGTTAATGGCGTGGCCGATCTCACTGCCCCCCAATTCGCCTTGGATCAAGCTGGGCACGAGGATGTCCGGCATCTTCACAAGCTGATAGCCGGCGCCCATGTGGCCCTTGATCTCCACGCCCAGCTCGCGCAGTCGCTTCACCCACTTGCTGACCACAAAACGCGTCACGCCGACTTGCGAGGCAATCTTCGGGCCCGGAACGACGACCATGGCGTTCTTCACCAGCAGGTCAATCATCTTGTCGATTTTGTGCTCGGTACTCGGCACAAGCATGAGTGGGGCTCTCCACTACCCCCGCCCCTCCTCAACGAGGAGGGGAGTTCTACGCAGGGTCGATGCGAAAGTTGATGTCCACGGCGGGAGCGGAGTGCGTCAGCGCTCCCACCGAAATATAGTCGACGCCCGTCTCGGCGTAGGCGCGGATGTTCGTGGCGTCGATTCCGCCCGAGACTTCCAAGCGAATGCGCCCCGTCGCGCGTTCCACGCACTGGCGGACTTCGTCGGGGGTCATGTTATCGAGCAGCACGCCGTCGGCGCCGCACTCGAGCGCTTCTTCCAGTTGAGCAAGGTTGGTCACTTCCACTTCGATATGGTAGCCTGCGGGGCGTTGCCGCTGGGCGTTCGTGACCGCAGCGCGGATGCCGCCGGTCAGTTTGAGGTGATTGTTCTTAATCAGGATCCCGTCGTCCAGGCGCAGGCGATGGTTTTGGCCGCCTCCCAAGCGCACGGCGTATTTCTGCAGGGTGCGAAGTCCCGGAGTGGTTTTGCGCGTATCCAGGAACTCGGCCCGGGTTCCCGCCAGTTCTTCTTTGAGCCGCCGCGCGTAGGTGGCCACGCCGCTCAAATGCTGGAGGAAATTGAGCGCCACACGCTCCCCGGCCAGCAACGTGGCGGCCGGACCGCAGGCGCGCGACAACTCAGTCCCCGGGCGAACTTCCGTGCCGTCCTCGAGAGTGGGAATCCACTCCGCGGGTGGCCGGAGGACTTGAAACACCATCGCCGCTACGGGAAGCCCCGCGACAACCAGACCCTGCTTGCTGCGGAATGTCCCGCAAGCTAGCCTCTCGGGCGGCACTGTAACCGACGTCGTCAGGTCGCCTTGGCCAAGGTCCTCCGCCAGCGCCCGCTCAACCAAGTCGCGCAGTTCTGCGGAAGACAGGTCCAGGGGCCCGGGAAGACTGCTCGTGCTCAGAGGATTGAGATATCCCACACTTCAGCCAAGCCTTTCTAAAGCTTCCACCACTTTCGCGTAGTGGTCCTCCAATTCGGCCCGACGGCGTTCCACACCCCGCACCACTTCCCGCGGCGCGCGCTCGACAAACGCCTGATTTTCGAGTTGCGCCTTGGCTTGTGCCAGCGCCTGCGCAAGTTTCTCCTTTTCCTTTTGCAGGCGAGAGCGCTCCGCCTGGTGATCCACGGGTGCTTCCTGCAAAACACGCAGGTCGAATATTGCTGCCCGGCGCACCTCCGGAATGGCCGATTCTAAACGCTCGCGAACGAAGGTCAGAGCCTGGAAAGTGGAGAGGCGCAGAATCGTCTCGAGGTGCGAGCGGAATAGTTCCAGCCAGCGCAAGTCTCCACACCCCACCTGGGCGCTGGGCTTCACCTTTTGCAGGCCCATTTCCGCCTTCGCGTTGCGCAAGGAGACCACCAAATCCTGAATCAATTCGAATTGCTTCTCGGAGACCGGGTCCGCCGCGCGTTGGTTGACAAAGCTGAAAGGCGTTAAAGAAATTGAATTTCCTCGCCACCTCCCCTTGCTCCCCTCCTCATTGAGGAGGGGAATCCGCGGGCTCTCCTCCTCGCTGAGGAGGGGCTCGAGGGGTGGTGCAGATCCCGCATGCGGCAGCCGTTGCCAGAGTTCCTCGGTGATGAAAGGCATAAAGGGATGGAGCAGGTGAAGCGCGGATTCAAAGACGCGCGCCAGGTTGATCCAGGCCGGAGAAACTTTCGCTCCCTGCGCGGGACGTGTAATTTCCGGTTTGACCCACTCGAGATACCAGTCGCAAATCTCGTGCCAGAAAAAGTGATAGACCTCGTACGCTGCCTCGTGGAAACGGAAATCGGCCAGGGCTTCCTCGATCTTCCGGGTCACGGCCTGCAGGCGCGAAAAGATCCAGCGGTCGGCCAGCGCCAAAGACTCGAGCGAATTTACCGCGCTGAAACCCAACTCCGGGACCGGCCGCAACGCCTCCTCGAGCTGGTCGCGCCAGGCCTCCGGCAGCTTCTCGAGGTTCATCAGGATGAAGCGCCCGGCGTTCCAAATCTTGTTAGCGAAGGCGCGGTAGGACTGAATCTTCTCCACACTGAACGCAATGTCGGTGCCGGGGGCGGCGCTGATGGCCAAGGCAAAGCGCACGGCATCGGTGCCGTACTCTTCCGTGATCTCGAGCGGGTCAATCACGTTGCCTTTCGTCTTGGACATCTTCTGCTTTTCCGCGTCGCGCACCAGGGCATGAATGTAAAGCTCGCGGAAAGGCACGTCGTTCATGAATTTCATGCCCATCATGATCATGCGCGCACCCCAGAAAAACAGGATGTCGAAGCCCATGATCATCAGGTCGTTCGGATAGAAGCGGGCGAGGTCCGGCGTCTGGCCGGGCCAGCCGAGCGTGGCGAAGGGCCAGAGGGCGGAGCTGAACCAGGTGTCCAGGACATCCATCTCGGGCCGGAGGCTCGCGAGCTCACAATTGGGGCACGCCAAGGGCGCCTCGTGCCCCACGATCACTTCGCCGCAGGCGTCGCAATACCAGACGGGAATGCGATGCCCCCACCAAAGCTGCCGTGAAATGCACCAATCGTGGAGATTACCCATCCAGTCAAGGTAAATCTTCTTGTAATTATCTGGTGTAATACGGATGCGGCCTTCTTCCACGACGCGGATGGCGGGGCCGGCCAGTTCCTGCATCTTCATGAACCACTGCGTGGAGAGCAGCGGCTCGAGCACCGTCTTGCACCGCTGGCAGGTGCCCACGCTGAGCGGGTAATCTTCAATCTTCTCGAGCAGACCCTGCTCGCGCAGATCGTGCACGACCCTTTCCCGCGCCGCGAAGCGGTCCAGGCCTTTGTACCGGCCGGCTTCGTCCGTCATGAGGGCCGAGGTGTCGATCACCTCGAGGCGCGGCAAGTTGTGACGCAGCGACATGTCGTAGTCGTTGGGATCGTGAGCGGGAGTCACTTTTACGGCGCCCGTGCCGAACTGCGGGTCCACGAAGTCATCCGCGATGACGGGAATCACGCGGTTCAAAAGCGGCAGCACCAACTTGCGGCCGATCGCGGACCGGTAGCGCGGGTCGGCGGGATTCACAGCCACCGCCGTATCCCCCAGCATGGTCTCAGGCCGCGTGGTCGCCACGCTGATCGAGCCCGAACCATCTTCGAACGGATAGCGGACATACCACAGGTGCCCCGGGCGGTCTTCATGAACGACTTCCAGGTCAGAGACGGCGGTGCCGCAACGCGGGCACCAGTTCACGATGTACTTGCCGCGATAAATCAGCCCTTCCCGGTAAAGCCTGACGAAAACCTCGAGGACGGCGCGCGTGTAGTCCGCATCCATCGTGAAGCGGTCACGAGTCCAATCGCAGGACGCGCCCAGCCGCTCCATCTGGCGGCGGATGGTCCCACCGTTCTGCTCCTTCCATTTCCAGCAGAGTTCAAGGAATTTCTCCCGGCCCATCTCGAGGCGCCGGCGCTGCCCTTCCCGGCGCCAGGCGGCACGCCCGGCGGAATCGGGTTCGAGATTGGGCAATGCCTGGCGGCCAATTTCCTGCTCGACGATCAGTTGGGTCGCAATGGAGGCGTGGTCCGTGCCCGGCAGCCAGAGCACGTCCTTGCCGCTCATGCGATGCCAGCGCATCAGGGTATCGATCTCGGTATGCTCGAGCATGTGGCCCATGTGGAGCATGCCGGTGATGTTGGGCGGCGGAATCGTCAGGCTAAAGCGCGGGCGGGCAGGGTCGTCGGATGGACGGTAGAGTTTTTGGGCAATCCAGGTCCGCGCCCAGTGCGGTTCGATAGTTTCGGGGGCATAAACCTTGGGGATCTCGTGGTCCAATTCTGACCTCTTTCACTCCGTCGCGAAGGGCGTCGCTTCACGGATTGCGGAAACACCCTTGGACGCTGTCATTCTGAGCGCAGCGAAGAATCCCGGCAGTTGTAGTTTCGACGAACTACGGAGATCCTTCGTCGCCTGCGGCTCCTCAGGATGACAGTCTTTCTTCAGGCTCTGATGCCCGCCCTTCCGCTCCTGCCGACCTAAAGGCCGGCGCTACGAGTGCTGCACATGTCTTGTAGTCAGACTACTATAATCGGCTTGGCGGAAGTGAGTCAAACCGGCGCTAATGACTCAGTTCCCCGTGGCACGGGCATCCTGCCCGTGGACGGTCACGGCCAAGATGGCCGTGCCACATCAAATTGAGTCGCCGCTGAACCGGCAGGAGTCAGGATTCAAATCTCAAGCGACCTCGCCCTTCAACATAAACCCGCACACTCTTAAGCCGGCCTTGGTCAACGTCGCGCGTGAGGCTACGTTGCCGATGCCAGTTCGGGCGGCGGGGACCCTGCCGGAGAGATAACACACTCGCTTAACCTCCTGCAGCAGGAAACTTCCAATTCCGCGCCGGCGGCAGTCCTCTCGAACTTCCATGTGCAAATCTGCAAACGGCGGGTTGTAGTGGAGTAGGAAACCGCCGCTGGCGACGACCTCTCCTTTCAACTCCACCACGTAATCCCCTACCGGCTCGGAGGTGTGTCCAAAGATCTGATCGCCGGGCCGCGAGCGGCGGACGATTGCGCCCGGCACACTCAACTTAGTAACCGAGTGATCCTCGAATAACACTACGTCGGCGCTCACAGAGGTTGAGAACTCGTAGAGCATGGAAGAGAGCAGCAGGTCGTTGCTTTGGCACTCGATCAACCCCGCACTTGAGGCCAGAAGTAGCTGCCGGAACAGCTCGCTGGCCCTCCTCCTGAACGGCGGGACGACAAAGAACTCGAATACCGTGTCCCGGTCGTCGCGTTCCTGGCCTTTGATGGAGCCATAGCCGACTGTCAGATCATCCATGGCCAAAAGATACGAATCGGTCCAGCCGCGCTCGTGGCAGGCGTTGTATCGAATCTGGAAATTCGTTTCCTGGAGATACAGGGCACGAAGCGGCTGGATGTTTTCAAGTTCGGTCTTGCAAGCGATTGCTCTCATTTGGATTCTACCGTGCTGCGCGCGGGACGCCCGCGCCGCAGCGCCGCGCTACCCGCCGCTGACCGAGGGCACGATCATGATCTCAGCGCCGGGCGGTAGGGGAGTGGCGAGCCCGCCGGTGTACCGCACGTCTTCTTTTCCCACGAAGATATTGATGTGTTGGCGAACGAGACCTTGCTCCGTGACGACGCGGTCTTGAATTCCAGGACAGGCGGCCCAGAGCGCCCGCAAGGCCTCGGAAAGTGTGGCTGGGGCCCCTATGATTTCCACCTGGCTGCGGCCATCGGCAAAGGAGCGCAGCGGGCCCGGGATGTGAAAGGTAACTGACATGTTCTTATCGGGACTTCCGATGGCCAGCGGCTTTGCCGCCCCGACTTGTGGAAAGGCTTCGCCTTTCCGGTGAGGGCCTCAAATCTTGCTCTGAGGTTGAGGCTGGGCCTCAACCGGCGAGGCGCAGCCTCGCCAAAAACCTAATGATTCAATCGGCGCAGTCCCGGAAAGGCAGAGCCTTTCCGCAAGTCGGGGCGGCAGAGCCTCGCGGTTCAAGCAAGTGCCTCGAGCGCATCTCCCGACCTGAAGGTCGGCGCTACGAACTTTTCTTTTTGACCGGCTTCGGCCTCCGCCTGCTCCGCGGCTCGCCGATCACGGCGGCTTTCACGCAGAGCACGGCCGGCAGACCTTCCATAATCCGGCTCCAATTCTTTCCTTCGTCGGCGGAGCCATACAGGTGTCCGCTGCGGGTGCCGAAGTACAGGCCGTGCGGGTCGAGAGTATCGGCAGCCATCGCGTCGCGCAGCACGGTTTCATACGCTCGCTTCTGAGGCAGGCCGCGCATCAGCGGCTCCCACGAGGCGCCGGCGTTGCGGGTTCGGTAGATGCGCAGCCGCCCATCGATTGCGCACCGGAACTCGTCGGACTCGACGGGCTGGATGTACACGCAGTCGGGATTGTGGGGGTGCATCACCATCGCGAAGCCAAAGTCCGAAGGCACGCCATTGGCGACGTCCTTCCAGCTTTGGGCGCCGTCATCGGAGCGGTACAAGCCCCAATGGTTCTGGAGGAAGAAGCGATCGGGGCGAGCCGGGTGCAGCGCCACCTTGTGCACGCACTGGCCAAACTCCGGAAACTTGTCGGGTTGATTCACCATGCGAATACCGCGGTTCGCGGCGAACCAGGTGCGCCCGCCATCCTCCGTCGTATAGACCCCGCCGGATGAAATGGCAACCAGCATCCGGTTGACGTCCGCGGGGTGCAGCAAAATGGTGTGAAGGCTGAGCCCGCCGTTTCCCGGGACCCAGCGCGGGCGATGCGGGTGATTAAACAAGCCACAGTTCAACGACCAGGTTTCACCTCCGTCGGTTGACTTGAAGAGCGCCGCGGGCTCCACGCCGCAGTACAGGACGTTTGGCTGGTCGGGCCGCCCAAGGCAGATTTGCCAGACATTCTTTAGCGTGGCGCCTGACTCCGTGGGGAATTTGATCTGAGCCTCGAGCGGGTTGGTCCAAACCCTGCCGAAATCGTCGCTGGAACGAAGATAGGTGCCCCAATAGCTGCACGTCGAGGCCCACAGGCGGCGCCGGCCTTCGCGGCTGTCGTAGGCCAGCGAGTAGATTGCTTGTCCATGAAAATACGGCCCGGCCACCTCCCAGCGAGCGCGGTTCGAATTCGACCGCAGCAGAAATGCTCCTTTGATGGTGCCCACCAGCAGCAGAACGTCGCCGTCCTTGACGCGCAAGTGGCGGATGCCGCGGTGCAGCGTGGTCAGCGGACCTCTTTGCTCGCTCGGGCGGGCAGGCGCAACGACGGAGGCGGACTGCAACGCCTCGAGCGCCGCATGAACCTCCGCCGCCTGCTGATATCTCTGCGCCGGCTCTTTGGCCAGGCAGCGCTGAATGACAGCCGCGAGGCCAGGGGGAATGTGTTCGGGGAGCAGCGCCGGCTGCTGGTGCAGAACCGCAGAGACGACCTCGAGGCTGGTGCCTCCGGGGAAAGGCAACTTTCCACACGAAGCTTCGTAGAGCACCACTCCCAACGCCCACAAATCGCTGCGGGAGTCCCCTGCCTCGCCGCGCAGAACTTCGGGCGCCATATAGGACAAGGTGCCGGAGATGGTTCCGGTCCCTTCAATCGGCGCAGTCTGGGTTAACTGATCGACCTCCAGTGTAGGTAAGCGGCGCGCCAAGCCGAAGTCAAAGACTTTGACCAAACCCTCGGGAGTCACAACGATGTTGGCGCTCTTCAGGTCGCGATGGACGATGTTGCGGCCATGGGCGTGCCCGAGAGCACGGGCGATCTGGACGCCGTAACGCAAGATGGATTCGACCGCCAAACCCGAGCCGGCAATCAGCGCACTCAAGGTTTGACCTTCGATCAACTCCATCACCATGTAGAGTTCGCCACCGAACTCCCCCACTTCGTGGATGGTGCAGATGTTGGGATGGCTGAGTGCGGAGGCGGCTCGGGCCTCGTGCAGAAGATGCTGGCGGGAGGATTCGTCAACGAGGGTGCCTTCGCGCAGGACTTTCACCGCAACATCGCGCTCCAGGACCTCGTCATGGGCGCGATAGACCACACCCATGCCTCCCTGGCCAACCTTCGAGACGATGCGGTAGTGGCCAAGCAGTTCGCCGATCACCATTCCTCCTGGGGCTTCACGCGGGTGAGCCCCCGGACGCGAAGGCGCTGAACACTGCACCCTGCGGATCGGCCAGGATGGACATGCGGCCCACGTTCTCGACGTTCATTGGCGCCAGAAGTGTCTTCCCTCCAAGTTGGTCGCATTTGGCGGTGGTTTCATCACAATTCGCGACATAAATGTAGGCCATCCAGTGCGGCGGAGTGTTAGGAGGGGCAAAGCTCGAGGGGGGAATCCCGCCGATGAATTCCTTGCCGTTTTTGATGTGCAGGTAGCCGGAGGGATCATTCTCGCTCTTGGTAATCTTCCAGCCTAGGAGGCCCTCGTAGAACGACTTGGCCCGCTCGGTATCGGGCGTCATCAGATCCGCCCAGCACAGGGTTCCAGGCACCCCGGCGATTCCCAGCCCGCTGTGGGTCTTGTTCTGCCAAAGCGAGAAAAAGGCGCCGGTCGGGTCTTGCACGACGGACATGCGCCCTGCATCCATAACGTCCATGGGGCCGGCGATAACCTTGCCGCCCAATTCGGTGACACGTTTGGAGGCTTCGTCAACGTTGGCGACCGCGATGTAAAGCATCCAGTGCGGCGGCACACCCTGGGAGCGCTGGTCAGGCCGCAATGTGTATGCGGCGCCCGAGTCCCGCCCCTCAAGTTGAAACATGGTGTAAAAATCAGTAGGACCCATGGGAAAATCGTTGGCGGTCCAACCAAATAGAGAGTTGTAAAAGCTCTTGGCGGAATTCTGATCGGTGGTGGCAAGCTCGATCCAGCAAAAAGCTCCGGGCGGATGACTGTCGATGATGCGTCGCATGCGTGGTAGTCCCTCCTAGTTGATTTATGTTCTTTAAGTGCCCAATATGTGTATCTTAACCCTTTTGGGGGCTCCCCGTCTCGCCAAATCGCGCGACTCCAAAGCGATGCGCTCAAACAGACTGTAAACACCCTCTCCCCACGGGAGAGGGCTATTCAACTTAGGCGAGCGTAGATATTCAGGAACGCCAGCGCCAGCGCCCAGGCCTGCCGGGCGGCGTTGGGGTTGTAACTCGAGCGCGCGTCGCAGAAGAATCCGTGATCGGCGTCCGAGAATTCGACATTTACGAAGGGCTTACCCGCCGCGCGAATTGCTTCCGTCACCGCGCGCCTCACTTCGGGGCCCAAGTGCTTATCCAAACCACCCCACAAAAGCATCTGCGGAGCGTGCAAGTCGCCGGCACGATCGAGCAGGCCGGGGCTGAAGGGGTTGGGGGCGATCCCGCCGCCGTAAAAGGAGATGGCCGCACTCACGGGAAGAACCACATTGGTGAGAACCGCCACGCGCCCGCCCATGCAAAAGCCCACGCAGGCGATCTGCCGGCCCTGACTCGAAGGCTGCGCGCGCAGCCATTCGTAAGCAGAGCGGACGTCAGCTTCGAGGTTTTGATGAGTTAACGCGATCACATGAGCCCTGGCTAAATCGAACTTCTCGTAGGTTCCTTCGAAGCCGGGGGCGGTACGATGAAATAGGTCGGGGGCAAGCGCGACGTAACCTTCGCGCGCAAAGCGTTCCGTAACATCCCGGATGTGCGCGTTGACCCCGAAGGCTTCGTGATACACCAACAAGCCGGGGTGGGCGTCCGCATCTTCAGGACGGGCCACGTAGACGCGCATCGCTGTCCCGTCTCCTACCTTCAGGGTGATCCAATCAGTTTTGATTGCCGCCATTCAATTCTCCTTCCTGGTTGGGGTTCACTGAAACCGCCTGTCCGGTCATTTCTTCGGGCGGATCGCCTCCCGCCATCGACTGGGCCAGGATAAGCCGGCGAGCTTCGCCGCGCATGGCCGGCCACGCCAACGCGAACGCCACGCCTCCCGCCAGGCTGACGATTCCGCCCAGCCTGATGGTCAGCGGCGCGCCCACGTGCTGCGCGATCGCTCCTGAAAGCAACGCGCCAAAGGGCGCCATGCCCATGAACATCATCGAGTAGACGGCCATGACGCGGCCGCGCAATTCATCCGGGACCATGGTTTGGATCAAAGTATTCGAGGAGGCCATTTGCAGAATCATGCAAAACCCGGCGGGCATGACCAGCAGCGCGGAAAGCCAGAACCAGTGCGAAAAGGAAAAGAGGAAAAGTGAGGCGCCGAATCCCATGGCCGCGAACATGATCCATCTTCCCAGGCCGCGCACGCCGTGGCGGGTGGCCAGAGCCATTGTTCCCGCCAGCGCCCCCATTCCCGCCGCGCCCATCAGTAGCCCCAGTCCGCGCGCTCCGCTGTGCAGGATTCGGTCCGCGAAGATCGGCATCAGCACCATGTAAGGCATGCCGGTCAGGCTGACCAATCCCAGCAGAAGCAGCAGGGTGCGGATGGGCGCGTTGCGGGCCACCCAGTGGAATCCCTCCACAACACTGCGCAGTCCGGAGCGCTGCTTGTCCCGCGGGCGTGGCGTTACGACCATCAGCAACAGCCCGACGATCACCGCAATGTAGCTGACCCCGTTGGCAAAGAAGCACCAGCCTTCCCCGATCGCCGCCACCGTGATTCCCGCCACGGCAGGCCCCAGGATGCGCGCCCCGTTCACCATGGCGGAATTCAGAGCGATGGCGTTGACCAAATCCTTCGGGTTCACCATCTCGACCACGAAGGCCTGGCGGGTGGGAATGTCGAGCGCGTTCACCAGGCCAAGGCACGAGGCCAGCACCATGATTTCCCACACCTTGATGTGGCCCAATAGAGTCAGCGCGGCGAGGATAAACGCCAGCAACATGGCGCTGGTCTGAGTGCCGATGACAATCCGATGGCGGCTTCTGCGATCTGCCACCATGCCACCAATCGAAGCCAGGAGAAAAACCGGGATTTGCCCCGCAAAACCTACCAGGCCCAGCAGCAACGAGGAACCTGTAAGACGGTAAACCAGCCACGATTGCGCCACGGACTGCATCCAGGTGCCGATCAGGGAGATGATTTGGCCGCTGAAGAACAGCCGGAAATTGCGGTAGCGCAGGGCGCGGAACATCGCCGGGACGCGGCTCTGCGCCTCGCCCGGCGCCGCGTCCTTCGCTTGCAGCGCGGCGATGGCGGGACGCCCCTGCCCGTCTTCACTTGCGGTGGCCATGGTTTCATGATACTGGAGGCGGCCAAGGTTGGGCAAAAACATTGGGGAACGACTTAGTTAGGCCAGCAAGTTGAAACATTGGAACAACCATCTGAATAGGTAACAGAACCGGAATCGTGTCATCCTTATGGGTGGCCTGACTTTCGGCCATAGACGCTCGGGATGACAATCGTGGGATTGTTCTTATCTTCCCTCGCGCGGAGAGATGGAGGTTCGTGGCCTAAATGTTGGATGATTTTGTTCGCCGGGAAGGCAGGCTTTGGCATACAATGCTGGTTTTTCCAGCCCTTGGACGCATTCAACGGGAGGACAACCGTGTACCGCACAACACTCAAAGCCAGATTAACCGCAGCGCTTTGCTTCAGCGCGCTCTTCCTTGGTGCGCTCAGTCTGCGAGCCGACGTGAAGCTGCCCAGTCTGCTCTCGGACGGCATGGTGCTTCAGCAAGGAATGAAAGTCAACATTTGGGGAACCGCCGACCCGGGTGAGCAGGTCACGGTCACTTTAAGAGATCAGCGCCTGAGCGGCACGGCTGACAACGAGGGCCAGTGGCAGGTGAAACTGGGGCCGCTTAATCCCGGCGGGCCTTTCACCATGACCATTGCCGGCAAGAATACCATTACCCTGCACGACGTGCTGGTCGGCGAAGTCTGGGTTTGCTCCGGCCAGTCCAACATGGAAATGCCTGTGCAGGGATGGGGAAGCGGCGTGGTCAACTACCAGGATGAAGTCGCTCATGGCGATCACCCCATGCTCCACTTGTTTACGGTCCAGAAGGCCGTGGCCGGGAAGCCGCAGCGGGACGTCCAAGGCTATTGGGTAACGGCGCGTCCGCAGACAGTGGCCGACTTCTCAGCCGTCGGGTATTTCTTTGGACGCGAGCTGCTCAGGGTGTTGAACGTGCCGGTAGGCCTGATTCACAGTTCCTGGGGCGGAACTCCGGCGGAAGCGTGGACGAGCCGCAGCACGCTCGAATCCGACCCCGCCTACCAATCCATCCTGGAGGCGGGAACAAAGTTGCTTTCGCCTTACCCCAAAGGCTTCCAGGACTACGCTGCACAGCTTGAGCAGTGGAGGAAGGACTCCGACCAGGCCGAATCCACTGGGGCGCCAGTCGCTGCCCCGCCGGCAGTTCCTGATGATCCGCGGCGTAATCCCTGGCGTCCCTCCGGCCTCTTTAACGCCATGCTCGTGCCGCTGACCTCGTATGCCATCCGCGGCGCCATCTGGTATCAGGGAGAATCGAATGCCGACCGGCCCGCGCAATATCGCAAGCTCTTTCCGGCGATGATTGGCGACTGGCGGCGCGCCTGGGGAGA
>Ga0326728_10002436_pt1 | contig 61902 bp, 49 predicted proteins | sample MB3enrmetagenome_FD_207602 | JGI IMG/M metagenome (GOLD analysis project Ga0326728, IMG submission 207602) | Lab enriched peat soil microbial communities from McLean, Ithaca, NY, United States - MB31MN | ecosystem: Environmental > Terrestrial > Soil > Wetlands > Peat | place: USA: New York... | reverse complement strand
TCTCCCCCGCCACGCTCATACCACCCTGGCCCAACTAGAAATCGACGCTCGACGCAATCTGGACTTGGCAGAGGCCTATAGCATGGTCCCTGGGCGCAGTCCCCAAAACGGTTAAGCACCCGCTTTCAGCGGGTGCGCCGTCAGCGAAACTTCTCCTCCCGGCCAAACAATCCGGAATGTTCCGGATGGAGCTGGGGTGCCGGCAGAGATAGGATATTCGGAGGTGTTTTTATGAAACAACTTGCGAGCGGTTGGAGCCTTGCGGCCCTCTTGTTCCTCTGGCCGGCAACGCTCCAGGCCCAGCAAACCGCGCCGGTTTTCAAAGTCGAGACCAACGAGGTGCTGGTGCCGGTCGTAGTACGGGATGCCAGGGGTGAGGCGATCGGGACCCTCGCCAAGGAGGATTTCGAACTCTTCGTAGACGGAAAATCGCGTCCCATCTCCAGCTTCGGGTTGGAGGAAACCTCCAGCCCCGTGGCGCCGGACCGCAGCGTGGGTGGCGGAGCGAAAGCGCAGTCGATGGCGATGCCAGCGCATTTCGTGACGATGATGTTCGATGACGTGCACATTGGCGGCTTCGACGACCTGGTTTACTCGCGTAAAGCAGTCCTCAAATACCTGGACACGCTCGAACCGGCGACTCGGGTGGCGTTCTTCACCGTGTCGGGTCTTACCAACGTCGATTTCACATCGGATCGGGCCAAGATTACGAGTGCCCTGATGAAACTCGGGACAGGCCCGTCAGGTTTCTATGGTATGGACGAAGAACACAAAGCGTGGCTTATCATCGTCGAGTGCGACAAGGTTGTCAGCCGGATGGCGCTTCTGCCCGGTAAGCGCAACTTTGTTTTCATCTCAGCCGGCTTTCAAATTCACACGGCGAAGTGGAGCCTCGTGCCGGAAACAATGCGGATGGTGGACCATGCCATTCGATCGCGCGTGGTAATTAATTCAATGGACAGCCTTGGCTTGCCCCCAGAGGTATACCTATCACCTTCCCACAGGTTTTGGGAGTTTCAACTGGACGTGACCGATGGCACCGGCGGCAGGTTCATACGCGACACGAACGATCTGGATGGGGCTATTCGGCAACTGGCCGCCACTCCTAAATACACTTATGTTTTGGGCTTCACGCCGGATATTGCACCTACCAGGGACGGCTTCCACAAACTCGAAGTGAAGCTGCGCAACGGCCGCGGCCTCGACGTGCAGGCGCGCTCCAGATATTACGATGGCGCCGCGCCCGACGGGAAATCCGCGGAGCGCGTTACGGCAGCCAAGTCCGCGCCTCCGCAATTCAGCGCGAGCGAGAGCGAAGCGCTGGCGAAAGCGCTCGATATCCGGCCGCCCGCAGCCGTGACGGAGGTTCCCAAGGCCACGGCGGCCACGCCCGCGGCCGAAGCGCCGAACACCCCGCCCAAGGACGATGAAATCACCACCACCGAGCACCCCGTCACTTTCAAGGCTCAGGCCAATCTCGTGGAAGTCCCGGTAATCGTGCGCGACAGCTCCGGCCGGGCCGTCGGAGATCTCAAGCAAGAGGACTTTCGCATCTTCGACAAGGGCAAGCGCCAGGAGATCGCTAAATTCGCCGTCGTGAATACGCCCGGCGCAACTGCAACGGCCGTCCAGGTGAAGACCGCGCCCCCCGCCACTCCGGCGGCTCCCTCGGCCCAACCCGCCGCGGTTGCCGTCCCGCCCACTCGCTTCGTGGCCTTCGTGTTTGACGATCTCCACATGCTCATCGCCGATCTGCCACAGGTGCGCAACGCCGTGCTGAAGTACCTGGGCACTTCAGTGCGGCCGGGAGATCGCGTCGCATTCTTCACCACATCGGGCCGGCAGAGTGTCGATTTTACGAACGACGCCGGGGCGCTAACCGGCCCGATCAACCAGATCATGCCGAGCCCAATCGGCGAAAAGAGCCTCAGCGGCTGCGGCGCCACCGTGAGCTACTTTCAGGCCGTGCAGATCGATCGCGAAGTCAGCTTGCATCCCATGGCGGGCGACGTCGGGAAATGTCTCGCACTGCGCGTGGCCGTTCAGGAATACGGGAATTTTGACAGCGCCGTGATGGCCATTCGCGACGCCTTCACCAGCGGTCTCGAGGAATCGCGCGCCACCCTGGCGACGCTCGGAGCCGTGGTGCGGCGCATGACATCGTTGGCGGGCCAGCGAAGCCTGGTGCTCGTCTCGCCGGGGTTCTTCGTGTCCGCCGATCTCCGGCATGAGAGCGACGAACTGATGTCGCAGGCCATTCATTCCAAAGTGCTGATCAGCGCCATCGACGCGCGCGGCGTGTGGACCAACCCGGGATTCGATGCCTGCCGCAATAGCGCATCGCCGGACCTCGTCCGCTTCCGCGATCTCGAAGGGATGGCCAACGGCGATCAGCTCATTGCGCTCGCCGAAGACACCGGCGGCACGCTGAACGTCACCAACGATTTCTTCACCGGCATCGAGAAGGCGGCCGCCGCGCCCGATTACTTTTACATCCTGGGTTTCGTTCCGCAGAATCTGAAGCTGGATGGCAGTTTCCATTCGCTGAAAGTCACCGTTGGCGGTGAAAAGCTGAGCCTTCAGGCGCGGCGCGGCTACTGGGCGCCGAAACACGCGGAGGATGAAGCGTCGGTCTCCAAGCGGGAAATCGAAGACGCCGTATTCTCCCGCGACGTGATTCGCAACCTGCCGGCCGATATGCACACGGAGGTGGTCAAGACCGGCGAGCAATCGAGGTTAAACGTGCTCACCAGCGTAGACCTCAAATCCCTGCAACTACGCAAGGCCGATGACCGAAATCGGAACGATGTGACGATTGTGGCGACCGTATTCGATACTAACGGCAACTTCCTGGTTGGTACGGAGAAGATCCTGCAGTTGCGACTTCGCGATGAGACGGTCGCGCAGTTGGACCAGAAGGCCCCCGTCGTAATCACGACGGGCTTCGATTTGAAACCGGGCGGATACCTGGTACGGTTGGTGGTGCGCGACGTGGAAGCGCGGCAGATTAGCGCCGAGAACGCCGCGGTCGACGTGCGATAAAAAACGAGGGACCATGCGTACGATTCTCCTGTGCGGGCTCTTTTCGTGCTATGTTGCGGCGGCCCAGGAGCCGCGCACCGAGACTTTCAAGTCCGGCGTGACGATGATCCAGGTGCCCGTGGTGGTTCGCGATCGTGACGGCCGAGCGGTCGGCGATCTGAAGAAGGAGGATTTCCAGCTTCTCGACGACGGCAAACCGGTGGAGATCGCCGGCTTTTCGGTGGAGAAGCCGGGTGAGCGGACGATCGTCGACCGGTCGATGGCCGATCCCAAATCCGGCGCGGCGTCGGATGTCCCCGAGCGGTTCGTGGCTTACATGTTCGATGACCCTGGGTGGTCTCAACCCGACGACGTTTCGCGCATCCTCGATGCTGCCCGAAAACAGCTCAGCACGTTGCAGCCTGGCGATCGGGCAGCGATCGTCACCGCTTCTTGTTCCGTGATGGAGGATTTCACAAACGACAAAGCCCGGTTGATGAGTGCCTTGTCGCGCCTCCATATCCGTCCGCCGCAGAAATGTTTTGGTTCTATCTCTGCTCGCGTCCAGGTACTCCAACTTGAGGTGCTGAAGATGGTGGTGAAGCGGATGGCGCACCTGCCGGGCCGGCGAGAGATTGTAGTGGTTTCCGGCGGTTTCACGGTGGGCATGCACCGATCGAGCGTCAGGGCACTGATCGATTTGGCAGTCCGTTCCAAAGTGGTCATTCACGCGTTGGATACATACAACGGTACCTTGTGGCCCCTCATATTAATCCAACTGGCGCACGAAACGGGCGGAATGTACGTAGCGGGCAACGATTTCGAGGTCCCTTTCCGCAAGCTATCCACTCCCGAGAGCTACTACCTGCTCAGTTTCGTGCCCACCGGCAAGACAGACGGAAAGCTGCATCGATTGCAAGTAAAATTGTCGAGGAAAGGCAAGTTCACGGTGGAGGGCCGGAGCGCCTACTATGCACCCGAGCGGGCGGAGTGATACCGGCCCGATTCGCCTATTGACATACCCTTCTCTCGTGGTATCACCAGCACCCGTGTCGGGACGACGCCGGTCGAGAGCTCCATGTCGAGTCGCGATCGGTCGTTCGTCCTCCAGTACCCGATCGGCGTGTGTCGGTGTGCGCCGGAAAGTAGCCTAGTGGGCTCCGACCATTTCCCGCATTTCCGTCACAAGCGACTGCAAAGTCCCGGCATGTCCATCGAGTTCCGTGCCGGCGGATGCGCTTTCTTCGGCTGCCGCGGCATTCTTCTGCGTGACCTGCTCCATTTCCAGCACGGCACGCGCAATCTGTTCCATGCCGCGAGCCTGCTCCTGGCTTCCGAGGTTTACTTCATCCACCAGGGCCTTGATCCGTACGGAGTTCTCCGTCATGGCGCGGACGGCTCCGGCCATTTGATCCAACCGGGAATTGCCATCGCGGGAACTCTTGATAGCATCCTCGATCAGGGCGGCGGTGTCGCGGGCTGCCTGTGCGCAGCGCTGCGCCAAGTTGCGTACTTCATCGGCTACCACAGCGAACCCCAGTCCGGCTTCGCCTGCGCGCGCTGCTTCCACGGCGGCGTTCAATGCAAGAATGTTCGTCTGGAAGGCGATTTCGTCGATGACTTTGATGATCCGCGCGATCTTGTTGCTGGACGCATCGATCTCCTTCATTTTTTCCACCATGCGATCCAGCGTCTGATCGACTTCCGCCGCGCCCTTCTCGGACTGCTGCATGAGTCCCGCCACCTGCTGCGCGTGATCCGCATTGCGGCGGGTAATGGAAGTGATCTCTTCGGTGGAGGCCGACGTCTCTTCGAGAGAGGCGGCTTGCTGCGAGGCGCCTTGCGCCAGCGACCGGCTTGCTCCGGACACCTGGGTTGCCGCGCTGGCCACCTGATCCGCGCTCTCCGCCATTCGTACCGAGAAACGCTGCAATGTCTGGCTGGCTAGCCGCACAATCCAAAATACAAACCCACCCACGCCCAGAGCGATCAGGCCCAGCAGAATCGTCACAATGCGGCTCTGTGTGCTTTCCGATGCCGAGGCTTCCGAGGTGGCGGCCAGATCCCGGTTGAGACGTTCCACCAGCGATGCCGCTTCGCTCCCAATCTGCGTGAGTTTCGGCTCTACTTTTTGCGAGAAGATCGATAGGGCTTGATCCATCTGCTGATTCCCCATCGCCTTTCGCAGTTCTTCATGGGCCTGCACCGTGGCGTCCGCCTCCTCGGTGAGGGTTTGGATCAGGTTTTTGATCTCCTGGGTGGCCGCGGTCTTCTGTAATTCCGCGAGCGCCCCACGAAGAGCATCGGCGCGGGCCTGGAACGACTGTAGATATTGATCCGAATGGGCCTTGTCGCCAACTACCGCCGACAAGACACTGCCGCGTTCCAGATTACCCATATCCGCCGCCGCACCGGAAACCTGGCCAGCGAGGTACTGTCCCCTCGCCGTCACGTTAGCCGCGCGGTCTAGCGCACCGTTGAGCCTTTGAATTACCACCAGGGCTGCGCCACTGGTTATCATCGCCAAGCCCAGCATCACGCCGAAGCCGATCAGAAGTTTCTTAGTAAGGCTCATACGTTATCTCCCGGGGAACTACATTTTGAAGGTCATAGAGATAGGTGCGATCGCTTTCACCGGTTTACCCCCATCGGTGAACGGAGTGAACTTCCACTTCTTCAACGCCATGGCGGCTGCTTTGGTGAGTATCGGGTTGCCGCTGACAATGTTCACGTCATCCACACTGCCATCCTCGGCGACTGTCGCCTCCAATTCGACAGCCCCTTCAATTCTCAGTTGCTTCGCAACCGCCGGATAGTCCGGCGCAACTCTGGATGCGATGGCGCTCAAAGCCTCGGCTTTGCTCACTTTCTTCGGCGCTTGCCCGTATGCGACTGTCGCCAACGCGACGAAACAAAAAAGTGACATCCTTAACAAGGGTTTCCGCATCACGATTCCTCAAGTGTATATATCGGCGGAATCGCCAGAAACTCTAGGAAATCTCAGGAATGTCCCGGAGGTCTATAAAGATCCAATTAAACATTTATGAAATTCTTGATGAAATCCTCGATAAGACCTTCTGTTTGTAGTAGTTGTAGTAGTCCCGCCCGCACCCGTGTGCCTTCGCCTCTCAGACGCCGCCATCCGCTCCGGGCCACACCCTTTTCCGCGCTTCCACCCAGGCCGAAAAGACCGTGGGATTCTCCAGCCAGGTCAGCATCCACAGCGTCATCTCTTCTTTTTCAGCCCTTTTGGCTTCCGGCAGGCGGGCACTCCGTGCCAGGAACCTGGCCCGGTCCTTGGAACCGATCACCTGGCGGCGGGCATAGCGCGCCCGTGCCCGGTCGCCCGCCGCGGTGGCTGCCCGATACACCTCCAGCATCTCCCCCAGCGATGCTTCCAACTCCTCGAACGTGTGCATCCGGATGCCGGCATAGGGCTGTTCGAAAGGCAACCCGGTGGCGCGCAGCAGTTCCCGCAGGTAGCTTTCCGAAACCGGAGCCAGCCGCTCCAGTAAGTCGCTCCACACCGCCTCGGTAATGGCCGCCGGTTGCTCGCGCCCCAGGTACTCGCCCAGGCGCCGCTTGATGGATGGTCTATTTCCCTCGCCCATGACGGTACCGCGCCGTGGCCGCCTCGTGCTCCGCGATCGTGTTGGAGAAATGGTGCGCGCCCGATTCGTCCGGCTGCAACACGAAATACAACGCCGCCGATTTGGCGGGGTTGAGCACCGCCCGTATAGACTCCAGCCCCGGATTGGCGATGGGGCCCGGCGGCAGCCCCGCGTGCCGGTACGTATTATAAGGATTGCCGCTTTCCAGATCCGACCGGTAGATCGTACCGCGGTAATGCCGCTCGAGCAGCGCGGCGTAAATCGTGGTCGGATCGCAATCGAGCTTCATCCCGATCCGCAGCCGGTTTTCGAAAACCGCGGCGATCCGCGGCCGCTCTTCCGCCAGCTTGCCTTCCTTCTCCACCAGGGAGGCCAGCGTGACCGTCTCGTGAACCGGGGCGCTGGTATCGAGACCGCCCCACACTTCGCGAAAGCGTGCCGTCATCATCCGGCATAGGCTCTCAGCGGTGGTGCGGCGGCTGACCCGGTATGTGTTGGGGAAGAGATAGCCCTCCAAGGTGGGCGCCTCGGGGTCGAGATCGCGAATCGACGCCGGATCGCGCGCCGCCGCGAGAAACCGCGATTCCGGAAACAGCCCCAATGCCTCCACCATGGCCGCGATATCGAACAGGTTCTTGCCTTCCGGAACCATCAGCGTGTAATAAAAGATATCGCCGCGGGCGATGCGCCGCACCACGGCGAGCGGAGATGCCGGCCGCGTGAACTGATACTCTCCGGCCTCGAGCACCCGGTTCCGCGCCACAATTCGCGCCAGCCAGAAATCCCAGCGGCTGCGCACCACGCCGGCCTTGGCCAGCATCGCCGCCATGGCGCCGGTCGAGGTTCCGCGCGGGAACTCCACGAAGGCGGGCGCGGCGAACCCCTGGTAAGGCGCCAGCAGCCGGAACGCCAGAAACCCGCAGCCTGCCACCACCGCCAGCACCGCAAGCCAGAGCACGCGCCCGCTGCGCCGGAATCTCATAGCGAATCGAGGTAGCTTTGCAGCAGGATTACGGCCGAAAGCCGGTCCACCGCGGCGGCTCTCTTTTCGATGCTGATGCCGCTCTCTCGCAGCACACGCCCGGCTTCCACACTGGTCAGCCGTTCGTCCCAAAGCTTCACGGGCAGCCCCGTCCGGCGCTCCAACGCCTCCGCGAATTCGCGCACCCATCCCGATTGGCGCCCTTCGGTGCCGCGCATATTGATCGGATTGCCCATCAGGATCAGGCCTACTTCCCGCTCCCGCGCCAGATCGCCCAGCTCGGCCAAGTCCGTCCGCTTGTTGGTGCGGACCAGGTTGGGAAGGCCCTGCGCGGTGATTCCCAGAGGGTCGCTGATGGCGAGCCCTATGCGTTTCTTGCCTAGGTCCAGAGCAAGGATACGGGATCGGGCGGGCGTCAAGGCAATTTCATTATAGCCCCGGAACAAAACGCGTCCTCGGCCGTATATCTCGTATCGACCCTGGAGGTGCTTCCAATGCGTTTCGCCGCCCAACTGCGTCACGCCGCCCGCTCCCTCGCCAAGTCGCCCGTCTTCGCTTCGGTGGCCGTGCTCTCGCTCGCCCTGGGAATCGGCGCCAATACCGCCGTTTTCACGCTTCTCGATCACGTGCTGCTGAGCCCGCTTCCGGTGCACAACCCGGATGAACTGGTGCAGCTCAAAGAGGTGGGAATGCACTACGGGAGCAATTCCGGCATGAATGCGCTCTCCTATCCCATTTATGAGGATTTCCGCGATCAGAACCAGGTTTTCAGCGGCATCTTCTGCCGCGACCAATCCCCGGTCAGCGTCAGTTACGGCGGCCATAATGAACGCACCATGGCGGAGCTCGTTTCCGGGAGTTACTTCACAGTGCTGGGCGTCCGCCCGGCGCTGGGACGCCTCTTCACCGCCCAGGACGATCGCACCCGCGCCGGCTCGCCTTATGCGGTCCTCGGCTACGATCATTGGAAAACCCGCTTTGCGAGCGATCCATCGATCGTTGGCAAGACGATTCTGGTCAACGACCGCCAGTTGACCGTGGTGGGCGTCGCGCAACCCGGCTTTCTGGGTACCGAGCGCCTTTTCCCCAGCCAAATCTATATCCCGATGATGATGGCGCACGAGATCACGGGCCGCTCGCTCGACGACCGGCGTTGGCGCTGGTTGCAGGTCTTCGCGCGCCGCAAACCCGGCGTCACCACCGCCCAGGCCAAGGCTTCGCTCCAGCCCATTCTTCACCGCATACTCGCCATGGAAGTCCAGCAGAAGGAGTTCGCCCATGCTTCCGCTTACGACCGCGAGCAGTTTCTGAAAATGACCCTGGACGTGATGCCCGGAAGCAAAGGCCAGAATGTGGCGGAAGAGTTTCTGGCCGCTCCCTTGTGGGCCATGATGGGGATGGTCGGGCTGGTTCTGCTGATCGCCTGCGCCAACGTGGCGAACCTGCTGATCGCGCGCGGGGCGGCGCGGCAGAAGGAAGTTGCGGTCCGTCTCGCGCTGGGCGCCGGCCGCGGCCGCATCGTGCGCCAGTTGCTGCTCGAAAGCGCGCTGCTGTCGCTGGTGGGCGGCGCGCTCGGTTTCGCGATTGCCCCTTGGACCATGCGGCTGCTCAACGATATCATGCCGCAAATGGACCCGCCCCTGAGTTTCGTCACCGCGCCCAACCTGCGGGTGCTGGTTTTCAGCCTCCTGGCCTGCGCCCTCGCCGCGCTCCTGTTCGGCCTGACGCCGGCCCTCCGCGCCACCCGCCCGGATATCGCTTCCACGCTCAAAGACCAGGCCGGCGCCGTGGTGGGCGGGGGCCACGCGCTCTGGCGCAAAACCCTGGCGGCCGCCCAGGTCGGTCTCTCGCTCCTGCTGCTCATCTGCGCCGGGTTGTTCGTGCGCAGCCTCTCGAACCTGAAAGATCTCAACCCCGGGTTCGATGTCAATCACCTGCTCTCGTTTTCCATGGACCCCTCGCTCAACGGTTATAAAGTCGACCGCACCCGGCTCTTTTACAAGCAGTTGACGCACGAACTGGCCGCCCTTCCCGGCGTCCAATCCGCGGCCCTGTGCGTGGTTCCGCCGCTCAGCTTCGGCGAGTGGGACAGCTCGGTAACCGTGGAAGGCTACACGGCGAAACCGGGCGAGGATGTGGAGCCCTGGGTGAACCACGTTTCCCCCGGCTTCTTCGCCACGCTGAAGATCCCCCTCCTCGCCGGCCGTGATTTTACCGAGCAGGATAGCGGCGCGCCCCAAGTCGTCATCGTGAACGAGAAATTCGCCCGCCACTATTTCGGCACCCGCGGGGCCGTGGGACGGCACATCGGCATGGGCGCCGACCCCGGAACCAAAACCGATATCGAGATCGTCGGTGTGGTGGGCGATACCAAGTATGAAACCATGCGCGCGCCCATTCCCCGACAGATTTTCTTCCCTTATCTTCAGAACAAGTGGGCGGACCAGATGACGGCCTACGTGCGCACCGATCTCGGCCCCACCCAGATGTTTCCCATGCTGCGTGCCGCGGTACGCAAGCTGGACGCCAACCTGCCCGTTTACCAGATGAAAACCGAGCTCCGCCAGCGCGACGATTCGCTCTCCGTGGAAAAGCTGGCCGCCACGCTGGCCACCGCCTTCGGTGTGCTGGCCACGGTGCTCGCCGCCATCGGCCTCTACGGCGTGATGGCGTTTCTGGTGGCGCGCCGCACGCGCGAGATCGGTATCCGCATGGCCCTGGGCGCGCTCACCGGCAACGTGGTCTGGCTGGTGTTGCGGGAAGTGCTGCTGTTGGTGGGAATCGGCGTCCTCATCGGCCTGCCGGCGGCGCTGGCGTTGACACGCCTTCTGGCGAGCCAACTCTATGACATCGCCCCGGGCGACCCGGCCACCATCGTGGTCGCGACGTTGGGTATCGCCGCGATCGCTGCTGTCTCGGCCTACATCCCGGCGCGCCGCGCCACGCGCATCGACCCGGTTCGGGCTCTAAGATACGAGTGAAGGGCGCCAGTGGGAGGCAGCGGAGCATTGTCTTCAGTCTGACTGGTGGTACAATACGCCGCCGGGAGGCGTGTGACATTGCTATATGCGAAGACCAGTCGATCTCACCGTAATCGCTCTGCTCCTGCTTGCGGCCGCCGGCGCCGCTGAGCAGGGGAAACCACCGGGACAGGGCGCTGACGCCTGCACGCTCGTGTCGAAAGTGGAAATCGAGCAGACACTCGGCGTCAAGCTGGCGGATGGAGTGAAGAACCCCTCTCAGCAGACGCCGGGAGTTGTGTCCACTTGCAACTACAAGACTTCCGATGGCCAAGTCATGATCGCCATTCGCCACCGGCCGATCAAATACCAGGGAACGGCGACCCTTGATGCCAAGAACCAGGGGGTGCGGCAGGGGCACATCGAGGGCCTCGGGAGAGACGCATTGCTCACCGAGACGTCCGCCGGGGAATCCCGCGTGGAAAGTCTGAGCATCTTCCGCGGAGACTACGACTTGATTACCGTGCTCTTTGTGGGCTCCAGCCCCGTGAAACCGATCTCCGCCGCCATGGAGAAACTGGGGCGCATGCTGCTCGACGCTTGGAAGTAACGAATCCCCGTTCCAGTGAAACTACTCGGGAGCGCGGTGCGGTGGTCAGTTGTATGGCTGCCTCGACGGCACGGCCAAGTGCGTCCGCTTATCCCATCTCCGCGCCGTTCGCGCTAGCATTAGGATGATCTATGCGAAAATCCGCACGGGTCGTGCTGAGTCTGGTCGGGGCCGTCGCGTTGGCCGGCTGTGGACGGCGGCACGCCGACCCCTGTGACACTCCAACTTTCGATGAACAGGCCTGCCAGGATGCCGTTCGCAGCGGCGGCTATTATTGGGGCGGGACCTGGTATCCCATGCAGTATCACAATCCATATCCCTATTACTACGACCAATATCATTCGTACGTCGTGAGGGGCGGTGCGGTGTCGGCGCCGCCGGCGGGTGCTTATAGCGCGCCGTCCGTGGTGCGTGGCGGCTTTGGCGCTATCGGCGCCGCGCACGGTGCCGGAGGAGGCGAATAATGCGCAGGATCGCGACATCCGCGCGCGCGGGCTGGCAGAAGAAAGTGGAAGACGTCGGGCTCACCTGGCACTCCGGGGACCGGGTGTATTGGAACGAATCGGCGTTTTACGAATTCAGCGCCAAGGAAGTGGACCAACTCGAGGCGGCCACCAACGAACTCGAACGAATGACGCTCGCCGCCGCGCAGCACGTCATCGACAACCATCTGTACTCCAGCATGGGCATCCCCGCTATTGCCGTGCCGCTCATCGAGCGCTCATGGGAAGCGGAGCCGCCGTCTCTCTATGGCCGTTTCGACCTGGCCTACGATGGCGTCAACCCGCCCAAGCTGCTGGAGTACAACGCCGATACTCCGACCTCTCTGTTGGAAGCCGCCGTGGTGCAGTGGTACTGGCTGCAGGATACGTTCCCCAACCGCGACCAGTTCAACTCCATTCACGAGCGGCTGATCGCCTTATGGAAAGTGCTGACTCCCTATCTCCCCGGCGCCCATGTAGACTTCTGTTCCATGGACGATGTCGAGGACGGTATGACCGTCACCTATCTCCAGGATACGGCGCAACAGGCGGGGCTCACCGCGTCCAGCTTCCCCATGGGCGAGGTCGGTTGGAACGGCAGCGACTTTGTGGGACCCGATAACCAGCCCCTCGGCGCGGTCTTCAAGCTCTATCCCTGGGAATGGATGGTGCGCGAAGATTTCGCCCGGTATTTGGGCGGCGCTTCCACAATTTGGATCGAGCCGCCCTGGAAAATGCTGCTCTCGAACAAAGGCATCCTGCCGGTGCTGTGGACCCTCTACCCCCGCCATCCCTATCTGTTGGAAGCGCATTTCGACAGCCCTGGGTTACTGATGTCCTGGGTCAAGAAGCCGCTGCTCGGCCGCGAAGGCGCCAATATCACGCTCCATGAACCGGGCCGGGACCTGGAAACCGGCGGCGATTATGGCGCCGAGGGTTTCATCTACCAGGATCTCGCTCCGCTCAAAACATTCGATGGACTATATCCCGTGATCGGCAGTTGGCTGGTCGGTCATGAGGATGGCGATGCGGCGGCGGGCATGGGGATCCGCGAATCGGACAACCCGATTACCACCAATACCAGCCAGTTCGTGCCCCACTTGTTCGACTGATGTTGCGAGCCGGCTCCGCGCGCGCCTCTCACCCCAAGTAGTTGAAAAGGGTTGATGTCGGCATTTTTCCCTGGATCGTAAACGCCGCTTCGAGCTGGGTTTCGTCCTGCGTCAGTTGCATATCGGCGGTCGGAATGTCCGTATCCTGCATGTTGCCGATCTCGGTCTGGAGCTGGGTGCCGTAGTTGGTCGCGAAATTGGTCGCGTCTTGAACGCGGTTCTCGACGGCGCCGTAAAACGCATCCGCCGCATTGAGCTGGTTGGACGCGTCTCGAATCAGGCTGAGGGAATTGGCGATACCCGTCTGGTCATTCTTCAGGAGTGCCACCCGCAGTGTATTCAGGGCATTGAAGACGTTGTCCGATGCGGGAACGACGGTGGTGTTGCCGTCGGCGTCAGTGACTGTGTCGGTGTCGTCGAAGATCTGCTGCGCCGTCATCGAGGCCGGAAACGAGCCTCCCGCCGGATCTTCGATTTGCTGGGTAGATGCCGCGATCGAGAGTTGGTCCACCCCCTTGGGCGCGCTCAAGTCGAGCTGGTATTGAGGCCCCTGCGGCTGATCCCCGCTGAAGATGTAGTTCCCCTGCACTTGGGTCTGGCTGTAGGCGACCATTTCTTCCTGCAGCGACTGGACCTGCTGCGCGAGATCGGTCCGCGTCGCGGCGGTCTGGGTCTCGTTGGCGCCTTGCGTGGCCAGTTGGGTGGCGGTGTTCATCAACTGGATAGCGCTCTGCAGGGCATTGTCGGCGGCGGTGGCATTGGTTTGGGCCAACGACAGATTCGATTGGACCTGCGAATTATGCTGCTGGTCCGCGCGCAGTTGCAGTAACTCCCCGATCTGATCCGGCGCATCCGACGCAACATTGATTTTCTTGCCGGAGCTGATTTGCTCATTGGCGGTGTCCAGCCTCTGCTCCAGGCTGTTGAGATTGGCAGCGAACAGCGCGGAACTAGGATCCAGGTTAGTGATCATTTAATTAGCCCGTGGTTGGAATCAGGTTGATCATGTCCTCGGTGATGTCGTCGAGAACCGTGATCAAGCGGGAATTGGCATCGTAAGCGCGCTGGAATTCCACCATAGTCATGGCTTCCTGGTTCAGGTCAACTCCCGAGACCTGTTGGCGGATATTCTGCGCTTGTGCCACGGCGCCCTGCTGCACCGTTTGATTGTTGGTCGCCGCGCTGAGCCGGTCGCCCACGCGCGAGGCCATTTGGCCATAAAACTCGGCATAGCTCTGGCCCCCGATCTCATCGCTGCTTTCCTGCGGGTCCGCCAGGGCGGAAAGAGCCAACGGGATGCCGTTGGAGACTTCGGGGGTCGAACCGTCGGCCGCGGCAGGTTGAATGGCCGCCAACTGGTCTGGCGTGACGGACGGATCCACGGCCAACGACTGCGCGGCATTCGTAGGATTGTTTGTGTCGTAGGTAAACAAAGGCACGCCGGGGACCGCCGCGGCGCCGGTCGTCGGGTCGGCGTCCGAGACGTTCCCGGATTCGAGGATCTGGTTCACGTTGGAGGCAATCCCTTGCGCCAGCGTGTTCAGATCGCCGGCTTCATAGGCATCGCCGACATAAGACGGCAGCGTGGTATTGCGAAACTGCAGCAGCGACCCGAGTTGGCCCGAGGTGGCCTGGCTGGTAATATCGGTTCCATCGTAGGCCTGGAGCTGTATCAATGGCGGCGCATTGGTGTTCGTTGCCGCCGCGTCGGTGGGCTGGTAGGGGACCACGTTGATCTGGTACTGCTGGCTGCCCACCAGCAACGGCGTCTGATCGCCCAGTAGCACGGTGTAGGTACCGTTGGCCGGCTGCATGACCGTGATGTTGACGTACTGCGAAAGCTGCTCGAGGTTGGAGTGGACCTCCGCGTCCAGGCCGGCATCGTTTCCCCCCCCGTTCATAATCTCGAGGTTTTCCTGCTGGACTTGTCCCACCAGTTGATTGATTTGATCCGTGGTCTGGCTTAATTGCTGGTCCGTGTCGGTGGTGACAGTGCTTAGCCCCGTGGCTGTCTGCTGAAACGCGCTCGCCAAATCCGAGGCGTTGGTGATCACTAACTGGCGCGCGTTGGTGTCGGTCGGGGTTTGCGCCCAAGCCGAAAAACTCTGCAATAAGTTGTTGAGAGCGTATGGGATACCGCTATTTCCCGAAATGTCGAACAGAGTTTGCAGACTGGTTAGACTGGAAACGTCCTGATTGGCCTGTCCCTCCAGTGTGGTTTGTGCCCGCACGGCCTGCTCCGCGTACTCGTCGCGGGTGCTTTGAATCTGCCCGGCTCCGACACCGCCCGCCAGGCCCGTGGAGGGTTCGAAGGGAAGCGATTCCAGGGTTTGGTTCTGAGCCGCCCAGCCTGGAGTAGATGCATTGGCAACGTTATTTTGCGTCACCTCGAGTACCTGGCTATAGGCGCTGAGCGCGTCGGCCGTCAACCCAAGCGACGAAATGAGGTTCGCCATGCGCGTTCTTACCCGGCTAACGAAATCCGGCCCCGTTGGCAGAGCGGCGCGGGACTGCCATCGGGCGAATACCCTCCCGTCATCGCGGCAAGTACCCTTTGCCACGTGCCGTAGTATTCCTGGCCTTTTTCGATAAGCCGTCGTACCAACAGAACCTGCGTCCGCAGCTTCCGCACTTGGGCAGCGTCGGCGGAACAAGGAGCCGTCTCGCCCCACAATCGTCGTGCGGCCGACAGCTCTTTCGCGGCGGCGGCCAGAGCGGCTTCACAGTGCTCCAGGTCCTGTGGGGATGCCAGAATCAGCAGCCGCCAGGCAGTCTCCATTTGCGTGCGCGCCGATCCCAGATCTCCCGCCGTATCCTCCGGCATCGGTTATTTGTCTCCCGCACCCAAAGCTTCGCTCACCATGCCCCTGCTGGTGGCCAGCGAATCCGGCCGGTAGTTGCCGCTCCGGTATTGGGCCGCCAATGCCTGCACCTTGGCTGCCCGATCCGTACCGTAAGAGGACATCGCCGAGGAAAGGGATGTCAGGGTGTTCGAGAACTCGATCCGGTCCCCGCTGGAACCGCTGTTCGTCAGGCCGGCGGCTGCACTACTCCCGCGGGCTGTCTGTTTCGCCTCCTGCGTGGCTCCAGATGGAGCAGCCGAAGTGCCGGTAAGATTTAAATCGTTGACTCTCATATATTGGCTCGTTACCTTTGGCCAGCTAAATGACATATCGGCACCCGCGCCCTCCAACTTTAGTGGTTTCTACCCCCCATCCCCGCAAATCAGTCCTAAAGGTTCTATCAGGACTAGTCGATTGTTGCTCTGAAACGCCATGAACGCCAGACCAGTACTATGGATCGATCGAGAAGATGCCAGGCCGGAACCGGAGGAGTGGGAACGCCTCCTGGTGGGAGACAGTCGGGAAATGCGACAGATCAGCCACATTATTCGTATGGTCGGGGCACGCCGCGCCACGGTCCTGATCACCGGCGAAACGGGCACCGGCAAGGAACTGGTGGCCCGCGCCTTGCATCTTGCCGGTCCGCGGCGCAAAGGTCCCATGGTCGCGGTGAATTGCAGCGCGCTGCCCGACCACTTGCTGGAGGCGGAACTGTTCGGCCACGTGCGCGGCGCGTTTACCGGGGCGGTGCAGAACCGCGCGGGGCGGTTTGAGCAGGCGCAAGGAGGAACGCTTTTCCTCGATGAAATCGGGGATATGCCGCTCGATCTGCAGGCCAAGCTGCTCCGCGTACTACAAGAACGGGAGTTTCAGCGGCTGGGCAGTTCGGAGTCGATTCGGGCGGATGTCCGGGTGGTGGCCGCCACCAATTGCGATCTTCCCGGTCGCATCGCGCAGGGCAGATTCCGCGAGGACCTCTATTACCGGTTGAACGTGGTGCCCATCCGTATGCCTCCCCTGCGCCAGAGACCGGAGGACGTCCCCGCGCTCGCCGAGCACCTGGTGCGAAAAATCTGCCGCCAGGAAGATCTCCCGCCGAAAACAATGAGCCCGCAAGCGCTCGGACACTTGATCGATTACTCCTGGCCGGGCAATGTGCGGCAACTGGAAAACCTGGTGGAGATGGCCATCGCCCTGAGCGGCGAACGCACCGCCTTGACCGCCGCCGATTTCCCGCTACCCGTGCCCATTCACCCGCCAACCGCTCTGGAGCGTTCCGAAAGACCGCTCGTGGCGGTGCCCGACGATGGCTTAGATTACGAACACACCCTCGCCCTGATCGAACGCAGCATCCTCGAACAGGCGCTCGAAAAGACCAACGGCAACAAAAAGGCCGCCGCCGAAATGCTCCGCTTGAAGCGCACCACTCTGTCGGCGAAGGTGCGGAACCTGGCAAGCTAACAGGGGCAAGCCTATCGCTGGTTGGCTTTCAGCACTTTCTTCCGCAACCGGATCGAACACGGCGTCACTTCCACGTACTCGTCGTCACGCACGAACTCGATGGCTTGTTCCAGGTTCAGAATGCGGGGCGGCACCAGCCGAATGGCTTCGTCGGCGGTCGAAGCGCGCATATTGGTCAGCTTCTTCTCTTTGACGATGTTCACATCCATGTCTTTTTCGCGCGCGTTTTCGCCCACGATCATCCCCTCATATACTTCGGTCCCCGGTGTGACGAAGATTTCACCCCGTTCCTGGAGGTTGAAAATCGCATATCCGGTGGTCCTCCCCGGCCGGTCGGCCACCAGCGAACCGGTGGGGCGGGTGGGGATGTCGCCCTGCCACTCGATATATCCATGGAACAGCGAGTTCATGAGGGCCGTGCCGCGCGTGTCCGTCAGAATCTCGCTGCGCAGACCGATCAGGCCTCGGGAAGGCACGTGAAACTCCAGGCGCACCCGGCCCGAGCCGTGGTTGATCATTTTGGTCATTTTCCCCTTCCGCGCGCCCAGTTTTTCAATTACCACCCCCAGAAACGCCTCCGGGCAATCGATCACCAGCAGTTCCACGGGCTCCTCGATCTTTCCCTTCACGGCGCGGGTAAGGATTTCGGGCTTGCCCACCGCCAGCTCGTAGCCTTCCCGCCGCATCATCTCGATCAGAATGGCCAATTGCAGCTCGCCCCTGCCCATCACTTTGAACGTATCGTGCCCCAGCTCCTCCACCCGGATGGAAACATTGGTCAGCAGCTCTTTATCCAGCCGCTCGCGCAGGTTCCGCGAAGTCACCCATTGTCCCTCGCGGCCGGCAAACGGAGATGTATTGATGGTAAAGGCCATGGCAATCGTGGGTTCGTCGATGTGGATGGGCGGAAGCGGCCGTGGAGTCTCCGCGCTGGTGACCGTCTCTCCGATGGTGATCCCTTCCACGCCGGCGATGGCCAGAATGTCTCCCGGCCGGCCCACCGTCTCATCCACCCGCTTCAATCCTTCGAACGAGTACAGTTTGGTGATGCGGGTGGTTTCGAGCGTGCCGTCCCGCTTGACAATGGCCACTTCGTCGCCGTAGTGCAGCGTGCCGTTCAACACCCGCCCGATCGCCAGGCGGCCCAGATAATCGCTGTAGTCCAGGTTGGCCACCAGCATTTGCAGGACGTCCTCGGGCGCCCCGGCCGGTGCCGGAATGTGGGCCAGGATGGCATCGAACAGCGGGCGCAGATCGGTCGACGGGTCCGCCAGCGTCTTCTTGGCTACGCCGGTCTTGGCCACCGTATAGAGCACCGGAAAATCGAGCTGGTCTTCGTGCGCATCGAGGTCGATGAACAGGTCGTACACCTCGTTGAGAACCTCCTGGCAGCGCGCGTCCGCCCGATCGATCTTGTTGATCACCACGATCGGCGGCAGATCGGCCTCGAGTGCCTTCGATAACACGTAGCGGGTCTGCGGCAGCGGACCTTCGCTGGCATCCACCAGCAGCATCACGCCGTCCACGATTTTGAGCGCGCGCTCCACCTCGCCCCCGAAATCGCTGTGGCCGGGGGTGTCCACGATATTGATCTTGACGCCCTGATAGCGCACGCCGGTGATCTTGGACAGAATCGTGATGCCGCGCTCCCGCTCCAGGTCGTTCGAGTCCATGACCCGCTCCATGTGCGGTTCGTTGGCGCGGAAGATGCCGCTTTGGTTGAGCATCGCGTCCACCAGCGTGGTCTTGCCGTGATCGACGTGCGCGATGATGGCGATATTGCGTGTTCCGGTATTGCTGGTTTTCATTTTTGTTTTGAAGTCCTAGCGCCGCCCGCTGCCGATGTCCCGGTGATTGACCTTCACCGTAAAGCCGGCGTCCTTCAGGCGCTGGCGAATCTCGTCCGCCATCATCACCGAGCGGTGCTGCCCGCCGGTGCACCCGAACGCGATGGTCAGATAGCTTTTCCCTTCCTGGATGTAATGCGGCAGCAGGTAGATCAATAACTCCGAAATCCGGCCGATGAATTCCACCGTCTGCGGGAAAGAGCGGATGTAGCGGGCCACCCCCGGGTTCTTCCCCGTAAGGTTTTTGAAGCGCGGAATGTAATTGGGATTGGGGAGGAACCGCACGTCGAAAACCAGGTCGCTGTCCGGAGGCAGTCCGTGGCGGAAACCGAAACTGGTGACGTAGATCATGATTTTCGATCCGCCGCTCTGCCCGCGAAATCGCTCGCCGATATATTCGCGCAGTTCGTGCACGGTGAACTTCGAGGTATTGACGATCAGGTCCGCCATGCGGCGAATGGGCGCCAGCAGGGCGCGTTCGCTCTGAATGCTTTTCGGAATGGAGCGGTCCGTGCCCAGCGGATGCGGCCGCCGCGTCTCGCTGAAACGGCGCATGATGGCGGTATCGTCCGCCTCGGCGAACAACAGCCGCGTATTCACGGTGCGGCGGATCCGCTTCAGGATTTGCGGAAAGCGCTTCAGCGCCGCGCCTTCCCGGATGTCCACCACCAGCGCCGCGCCTTGGATCTTGGCGCTGTCATGGGCCAGTTCGGCGAATTTCGGAATCAGGTCCATGGGCATGTTGTCCACCGAGTAATAGCCCATGTCTTCCAGCGCCTTGAGCATGGAGCCCTTGCCCGAGCCGCTGAGCCCGGTAATGATCACCAGTTCCGGCTTCGAGCCGGCGCCCCGCCGGCCGCCCCGCGGGGCGTTACTTCTCTTCGGAGCAGGCGTCTTTCGGTGGGGGAGTGGCGCGGATCGCGCGGCGCGCGGCATGGCGGTCGGGTCAGCCTTCAACCAGGTCGAAGTGCCCGTCCCGGCGCCGGACCAGCACGGAGACCTTATCGGTCTGGGAATCGCGATACACCAGGTAATCGCGTCCTTCCATATCGAGCAGCGCTTCGTCGAGCGTCATCGGTTTGCGCTTCTTGTGGTGGTTCACATGGAAGATGAGGTGTTCCGTCTCCGGTTCCGCGGCGGCCGATTCGGCGGCGGTTTCGGTTTCGGGTTCCGGCGCGCCTTTGCGCGGAGCGCGCTTGGTATCGCGCCACTTGGTGCGGGCCTTCACCGCCTGCTTCTGGAGCTTTTCCGCCGCCGAGTGAATGGCGGTAAACAAGTCGGTCGATGAACCCAGCCCCGCCAGTTGGTGGCCGTAATAATTGACCGTGACTTCCGCCTGATGGAGATGCCGCTCGAGGGAAAGAATGATGTGTGCCTCGCACTCGCGTTTCCCATCCAGGAGTTTTCCGATCTTGGCGAATCGTGCCTCGATCTTCGTCAATTGAGCCGGCGCCAGCTCTACCTGCCTGCCCGTGTACGTGATTTTCATGGGTTCTCCTCGCCCGGCGGCCGCCGGACCGTTACTTGGCCTTCCGGGCCGAAACACCCCTCATTTAGTTATAGCGCATTGAGGCTCCGGAGCTTGCGCGGCTATCCGCAATTCGATTCGCCTCGCGGACGCGTGTCGATGCAGATTACCCGCCTTAAGCCGGAATAATCGCCACCGCATCCCGCAGGGCTGAAGCTGGCGGCAACAACACCAAAACCCTCCGATCGAACGTGGCCAGTTGCCCCTCATGCCGGATCGCCAGATCGAGCAGGACGGCATCGGTCAGTTGGTGATGTCCGGCTACGCGAGCGCGAATTTCTTCGCGAATATCCGCAACTTCGCCCTCCAGCGGCCAAAAGCGGTGCGCGGCGTGGGCCGTCATTTGGGCCAGCGCCTCCATCGCGTCTCCGAAGAGAATCGGGACCTTCACTACTGCCGGCTGCATCGCCAACCGCGCAAACCCCAATTGCGTCAGCGGACAGGTTGCCCACCCCATCCCGGAATTCGCCGCAAACCACCCGTGGGCCGTCACATGATGGACATGGTTGGGCCACGCCAGAGCAAGCAGGACATTGACATCCAGCAGGGAGACGGACATGGTTACGCTCGCAGTTTCAGAAACTCCCGCGCCGCCTCAAGATCCTCCTTGCCGATCGCCGCTGAAACCTCATCCGGACCGAAGCCTGGCGTTCCCGACGGTACTTGAAATACCGGAAAGCCGTTGCGTGTGCTCAACGGCGTCCGGGCCGCGACACCCCGCCGTGCCAGTTCCGACAAAGCCGCTCCTACCGACGACCCGCGGGCAACGGCCAAAGCCCGAGCCGCATCCAGAACATCGTTTTCCACATCCAGCGTAGTACGCATCTTGATTCAATGATGATGAATGGCCGATTTGATGTCAAGTATCCGATACGGCGGCTCGGTCGTGGCCGAATTGCCAGCCAGGCTCAAACCCGCAAACAAGTGATTCTTGGAGATCTGAGCTGCTGTAAGCCCAGTGTTGTCATGCTGGAAAGACCTGGCTCCCCGGTCGGAACTCGAACTCCGTCGCCCCCTAGTTTCGCACCCGGCGCTGGTGGGTCGAAGGGATCTTCATGTCTTCCCGGTACTTGGCGACGGTCCGGCGGGTCACGTTGATGCCTTCGTGTTGCAGCAACGCGGTAATCTGCTCGTCGGTCAGAGGCCTGGTGCGGTCCTCGTCCTCAATCATCTTCTTCACCTTGCGCTTGAGCAGCAGCAAGGGCGTGCCGCCTCCCAACGGACCCTGCACCGCTTCGGAGAAGAAATAGCGCAGCTCGAACACCCCCTGCGGCGTGTGGACGTACTTGCTGGCCACGGCGCGGCTCACGGTGGACGGATGCACGCCCACTTCTTCCGCCACTTCCTTGATCATCATGGGCTTGAGGGAATCCAGTCCATGGCTCAGGAATTCCGTCTGGCGCCGCACGATGGCCTGGCAGACCTTGAGAATGGTCTGCTTCCGCTGCTCGATGTTCTTCATGAGCTGGATGGCCGATGTATAGCGTTCGCGCACATAGTCGCGCACTTCTTTAGTGGCGCCATTATCGCGGTCCAGCATGCGTCGGTACTGCGCGTTCAGGCGAAGCTGCGGCACGTCTTCGTCGTTCATCTGGATGATGTAGTCTTCGCCGTCTTTGATGAAGTAGACGTCCGGCTCCACCAGGCGCGCCCCGGCGCCCGAATAGCGCAGGCCGGGCCGCGGGTTCAGATGCTGGATCATGCGCACGGCCACTTCCACGTGTTCCAGCGGCCGCGCCAGCACGCGGGCAATCTCCTTGTATTGCCGCGTCTCCACCAGGCGCAGATGGGTGTTGACGATCTGCCAGGCCACGCCGCCCTTCCCGTTCAGGCTCTCGATCTGCAGCAGCAGGCATTCTCGCAGATTGCGCGCGCCCACGCCGGCCGGATCGAGCGATTGCACCACGCGCAGCGCTTCTTCCACGGCTTCCGGCTGGTGCTCGCCGCCGGTCGAGATCTCCTCGAGCGAAGCCGAAAGGTAGCCATCCTCATCCAGGTTGCCGATGATCGATTCGGCCGCGTCGCGCACCTCTTCGGACATCACGCTGACGCTGAGTTGCGACCGCAGGTGGTCCCCCAACGTCACCGGTGCCGAAAGGAACGTCTCGAAGGAGGGTTTTTCCACCGATTCCGCCGCCGGGCTCTTATAACCGGGGTCCAGATAATCGTCGAAGAACGAACCGAAATCGATCTCGTCGAAAGGATCGGTGGCGGCCGGGACTTCGAGTGCCGGGTCGGTGGCGGTAGCCGATTCCGGTCCGGCTGTCCCCACCGCCTCCTCCGCGTCGGGGAACAGGTTGCCGTTGATGGCCACATCGCCCGATGCACCATCCACGGTGTTGGCATCGGCCAGGACCGCCGCTTCCAGCAGTTCCTTATCGGCCGGGTTGGTAACCGGTTCGGCTTCGAGCAGCGGCAGCAGTTCCTCGGGAGTGATCTCTTCGCCCGGCTCCTCGGTGGATTCCTCCAACACCGGGTTCTTGACGATCTCCTGGGTGATCATCTCTTTCAACTCCAGCCGGTTGAGCTGGAGGACGGTCACCATCTGAACCAAACCAGGGGTCAGAATCTGCTTCTGCGCGACCTTTAGTTGTAATCTTGGCGACAGCAAGCTCATCTGCCTCCTATAATACCGCAGCCACGCATTCTCGGTACCAAACGTCCACGGGCAATTCCGGCTGGGGAATACGGACCGCGCTTACACATACACTCTTCGGACGCGCGCGCTGATGCTGGAGAGGATGTTGTACGAAATCGTGCCGGCCACCCGCGCAATCTGCTGTGCGTCGAGCCGCGCCTCGCCCTCCTCGCCCAAGAGCGTGACCTCGTCGCCCGGGCCGAGCGCCTCGGTATGGCTGAGGTCGATGGTCGTGAGATCCATCGAAATGGTGCCGAGAATCGAGGTGAGCCGGCCGGCCGCGATCACTTTGCCGCGATTGGAGAGCCGGTGGAAAATGCCATCCGCGTACCCCGCTCCCAGAATCCCGATGCGCATGGGGCGCGGCGTGCGGAACGTGCCGCCGTAACCCACCAGGGCGCCCTCCGGCAGTTCCTTCACCGCCAGCAGCTTGGCTTTCCAGACCAGCGCCGGCTTGACGTTGAGACGCTGCGGCGGCGCATCGCCGCGCGCCGGAGAAACATACCCGTAGAGCGCATGTCCGGCCCGCACCATGTTGTGCCATCCCTCGCTGCGCCCGTAGCCGATGGCGTTGGTGCTCGAGGTATGCAGGCAGGCCGCGCGGATGCCGCCGCGCTCGAGTTCGGCCGTCACGGCGTGGTAGTAGGCGAGCTGTTCGCCGGTCTGCTCGCTGGCATAATCCGCGGCGGAAGCGAAGTGCGTCATCAGCCCCTCGAGTTGCGCGTGGCGCGCGCCCTCCACCGCCTGGAGAATCTCGGAGGCGGGCGCCCGCGTCCCCAGGCGCCCCATCCCCGAGTCGATCTTCAGGTGATAGCGCAACCGGCTCTGGGATTCGACCGCCAGCCGGTCCAGATCGCGAATCTGTTCGAGGGAGTGCACCGCCGGTGTCAGGTCGTGCTCTACCAGGGCCGGGCCTTCGTACGGCAGAAACCCGCCCATAACCAGAATGCGTGGCTGGCGAACGCCCGCGCACCGCAGGTTGGCGCCTTCCTCGACCGAGCTGACCGCCAGCCAGGCGGCGCCTTCCTTCACCAGGACCCGTGAAACTTCGATGGCGCCGTGGCCATACGCATCGGCCTTGACCACCGCCGCCACCGCGACCCCGGGACCCACTACCGCGCATACATCGCGGTAATTGCGCACGATTTGCTCGCGCGAAACCAGCACGTAAGAACGAAACGGTTCGGACACTGTTCCTATTCTAACGGCCGGTTAGGTCTCTGGCAGGATGCGAAAAGAATTGGCCGCCGATGAACGCGGATGAACGCCGATAGGGCTCCTGCGCCATCGGCGTTACCCTTGAAAACAAAGTTATCGGTGTTGATGTGCGGTTATCGGCGTTGATCCGCGTTCATCCGCGGCCGGAAACGGGTTTTCCGCATCCTGCTAGTTTCCGATACTCACCACGTCGAAATGAAACCGCTCCGGAGGGAACAGTGCCGGCACCCGCGGAATCATGCGCGCCCAGGTTTGGTACGCGGCGTTGGCCATGGTGGAATTCAGGTAGAACAGAAACTGGTTCGAGCAGCAATCGATGGGCGGCGGGACACGAAAAGTCAAACGCAAGCCCATCGCCCGCTCCAACATCACGCCCGGAGTTTCGATGCGCTTGTCCGCCAGCAGGGTCACGAAACTCGCCCGGCTGGCATGCGGCCATACATCTGGATGCAGCAGTTTGCGCAGCGTGTCTTCGGCTTCGAAGGTGATTTCGCACTGGCGGATCCATTCCAAAATGGAATCCCCCCACAGCCAATGCGCCATGAGGGCCTTGTATTGTTCGGTGAGTTGCAGCGCCAGCTCGAATTTGCGCCGCTCCACCATCTCCTCATCGGCGTCGCTTGCCGCCAGCATGTCCTCGGCTTCCGGCATCACGGAATCCAGGTCGGCCGCACCCTCGGCCGGCACATATTCATTCATCGCGTGTACCAGCAGCGGAGGCAGCTCATGGGTCTTACTGCCCGGTATCTCGATGTATCGCCCATCCCGCATGTGTCCCACCCACTACTCTTATCGACGCAAACAGCGCGCCGGTGTTTCAACTTGTAGCACAGGAGCTGCCATTGTGGTCCCAAAAAGTCTTGATGCCCCTCATGCTTTTCATTGATATAGCGGTTAGCGCTCGCGAAGCCTTGCTGCCAGGCAGCGGCGCGCCCGCCGGTTTTGGGCCATGTTGCCAATTTTTTGACACCGGGCCGTCCCGTCTCCCTCGTTTCACCCAGTTCAAGGATCGCTCGTAAACGCCGAAGAGTCCTTGGGAAGCGGTAGGAAAAAGAGATAGGAATGGCCAAGACTGTTCCCATAATCGGCATCGACCCCGGCGAGCTTGAATGGATCCGCATGCTGGTGCAGCTCCTCCGACACCCGGACCCGATCATGCCCGAGCTGGCCCGCCAAGCTTTGCTCTATCTCACTGATAATGCGGGCTTGGCAAAGCTGGATTCTACCCGCTTCGATCATGCGGGGTAATCCCACAGTTTGGTGAAAATGTGAACAAGTTTTTTCCAAGTTCTGGTATCATATAGTACATGTTAGGGATTTCTTCCCTGGGTCTCTCCAGTCCCTTCTTGTCCGCGGTAGTTTTCCTCGGTTTTTCTTTTGCTTCCCCGGCTCAGGTACCGGCTCGGGTCCTCCCGGTCAATCTCACGCCAATCGAACGTGCCAATATGGTCCAGAGTTATGCCACGGAAAAGCTCTGGGTGTGGCAACACCGCCTGAATCTGGACGATTGGAGCGTTTCGGTGGTGGTCGCGCGCACCACCGATTTGAAACCTCGCACGCTCGGCAACATCCACTGGGATTCGGATAACAAAACCGCCGTCATCCGTGTTCTCGATCCGGCCGACTACAACGTGGCCGGGCAAGCCATGCTCCGCGATATCGAGTTCACGGTGGTTCACGAGCTCATCCATCTGGAGCTCGTGCCCGTTTTGGCGCCGTTGCAACGCACCGAAGCGAACCGCCGCGATGAGGAGCACGCCGTCAATCACATGGCCGACGCGCTGCTCAAGCTCGATCGCACCCGGTAGTCCGATAAAACCTCTCGGCGGGGCCGCAAAAGCCAATTCACATCGGTTTATCCTGTTTATTGGAAGGAGCTGACCGTGCCGTCGCTTTCCAAGATCCTGCTTCCCGTGGATTTTTCCGAACGCTCCGTGGCTGCCGCGCGCTACGCGCGGGTCCTGGCCCGGCATTTCTCCTCTGAAGTCGTCCTGTTGCACGCCATCGCGCCGCTGGATTACCAGCTCGGCGGCGCCGAAGTGTCCGGCGTCCTGCTTACCGAGGTCTATCGCAACCAAACCGCGCATGCCACGCGCGAATTGGAGGAATTCGAGCAGCGGGAACTCGCGGACCGGCGCGCCCGGCACGTGGTGCTCGAAGGCGAGCCGGCCTCCCGCATCATCGAATTCGCCCACGCCGAACATGCCGATCTCATCGTCATGCCCACCCACGGTTATGGCCCATTCCGCCGCTTTATCCTGGGCTCCTCGACCGCCAAGGTGCTGCACCACGCCGAATGCCCGGTCTGGACGGGCGTCCATATGGCGGAAGCCCCGGCCGAGACCGCCCTTCCGCTGCGCCGTATTTTATGTGCCCTGGATCTGGGCCCACAGAGCGAGCGCAGCCTGCTCTGGGCGGATTGGCTGAGCCGCGCATTCGACTCCCGCCTCACCCTGATGCACGTCACGGCCGCCATCCCCGATACCGGCGATCGGAGCGAAGAGGCTTGGCGGGCCAACCTGCGCTGGTCCGCCGAAAAGGAGTTGGAGCGCTTGCGGGACGCCGCCGGGTGCTCCGCGGAGTTGCTGCTGGAGGCCGGCGATCCGGCCCATGCCATTTGCGCTTGCGCCCAGCGGCTGGGCGCCGATCTGCTGGTGATCGGCCGCGGCTCGGCCGCCGGCGGATTCGGCCGCCTCCGGACCAACGCCTATGCCATCATCCGCCAGTCCCCTTGCCCCGTGGTGAGCGTGTAACAACCCGGGGGGCGGCGCCAGCCGAAAACTTTTCGATTTTCAGCCGCCTGCGCTGTTCTGGTTTCTTCGCACCCATGGTAAATTGCTCTGAGTGGCCCCTCGCACCATATACCAGGTCCTGGAAGAGACCGCGAGCCAATACGGTGATGCCCCGGCGCTGCACCAGCCGTTGCCTTCCGGCGAATATCTGACCTATTCCTGGAACCAGTACCGCCAGGCGGCCCAGGAAATCGCCGCCGGTCTGCGCTCCCTGGGTATCGGCAAAGGGGATGTCGTGGCTCTGGATTCCGATACCCGCCTGGAATTCTATGTGGCCGATTTAGGTATCCTGGCCAACGGCTCCATCGCCGCCGCTCTCTATCCCAGTTACCCGCCGCCGGACCTGGTGCGCACCATCGAGGCCACCGAGGCGGTTGCCGTCTTCGCCGAAAATCCCGAAAAGTACCGCACTATCTGCCGGGCCAACGTGCGCCATTGGATTCTGCTCACCGGCGAAGCCGAAGCCGCGCTCACCCTGGATGGCCTCCGCGCCAAGGGGCGCGAGGCGTTGGCGGCCGATCCGGAACTGGCTTCCCGCTTCCGCTCCGAAACCCAACCCAGCGATCCCGCGGTGCTCTATCTCACTTCCGGCGCCACCGGAGAGCCCAAGATGGCGCTGGTGACGCATGATGCCATCGTTTCCAACATCGATATGGGCACGGTGGTCCTGCCGGTGGGGCCTAACGATCGCACGGTGGCTTTTCTGCCCTCCGCCCACATCGCCCAGCGCGTGGTCATCGAGTACGTTCCCCTGCGCTTCGGCATGCCGGTGCACTTTTCGGAAAGCCTCATCAAGCTGCCGCAGGATATCCGCAGGGTGCGCCCCACCTTGCTGCTCGCCCCGCCGCGCATGTGGGAGCGCGTGTATTCCACCATCTGCACCGAACTGCGCAAGCGCCCGGCGGCGGCGCGCAAGGCGTTTTACGGCGGCCTGGCACTGGCGCTGGCGGCCGCCCGCTATCGGCGCCAATCGAAACCCGTGCCGTGGCACATTCGCGGCCCTTTGGCGGTGGCCGATCGCGTATTATTTCGCAAGGTGCGCGCGCGTTTTGGCGGAGAACTTCGCATTGCCGCTTCCGGAGCCGCCCCTTTGTCGCAGCAACTGGCGGAGTTCTACGACGCTATCGGCATGCCCATCGTCGAGGGGTACGGTCTCACCGAAGGCGGCGTGGCGGCTCTCAATCCCCTCGGCCGGCCCAAAGCGGGCAGCATCGGCAAGCCCCTTCCCCGCACGGAGATACGTCTCTCCGAGGACCAGGAGTTACTGATCCAAAGTCCCTGCCTGTTTTCCGGTTATTGGCACGACCCCGAAACCACCGCCGAAGTGCTGCGCGATGGTTGGCTGCATACCGGCGACCTGGGGTACATCGATGACGAGGGCTACATTTTCATTACCGGCCGCAAGAAAGAGCTGATTGTCTCCTCCACCGGCAAGAAGATCTTCCCCGCCCGCGTGGAAAGCTTCTTCAAGATGGAACCGCTGGTCAGCCAGGTGCTGTTGATTGGCGACCGCCTGCCGTTCCTGGCCGCGCTGTTCACCATCAACCCCGTCGTTGCCGAGTCCCTCAAGGGCATGGAAGAGTGGCGCGGGCGCCCCGCCGCGGAACTGGCCGCCGCCCCTCCCGTGCACGCCGAACTGCGGCGCGTCGTGAATCGCGTGAACAAGCACCTGGCGCCCTTCGAGCAGGTGCGCCGCTTCCGCATTCTGGGCCGCGACTTTTCGATCGAGGAAGGCGAGCTTACCGCCACCATGAAAGTGCGCCGCACGCGCGCCATGGAGAACTTCAAGAAAGATATCGACGAGTTATACGTGGGCAAGGAATAAGAGGGGCCATCGCGCGCCCCGTTTGACATTGAACCTCCCGCGCCGGAAACTCGTACCACAGAGGAGACTTTTATGAAACTCGGATGGAAGTGTGTCTTTATCGCCCTTTGTCTGGCCGGCTCGCTTCCGGCCCAGCAGCCTCCCGTGATCGATCGCGAGCTGTTCTTCGGCGATCCCGAAATCTCGGGAGCGCAGTTATCGCCCGACGGCCAGTACATTTCATTCCTCAAGCCGTGGAACAAGACCCGCAACATCTGGGTCAAGCGCACCGGTGAGCCGTTCGATCGGGCGCACCTCATCACCGCCGAGACCAAGCGGCCGATTCCCGGATATTTGTGGAGCCGCGATAGCAAATACATCCTCTTCGTCCAGGACGTGGCCGGCGACGAGAATTACAACGTGTACGCAGTCAATCCGGCCGACGCGCCACCGCCCGGCGCGGCAGCCCCGCCCGCGCGCAACCTGACCGAGGCGAAAGGCGCCCGCGCCATGCTCTACAGCGTGCCGAAAACCGCGCCGGACATTATCTATATCGGCCTCAACGATCGCGATAAAGCCTGGCACGATCTCTACCGCATCAAGATCTCGACCGGCGAACGCACACTGCTGCGCAAGAACACGGACCGTGTCACGGACTGGATCTTCGATACCAAGGACCAGCTTCGCCTGGCCACCCGCTCGGCCGATAACGGCGACACCGAAATCCTGCGCGTGGATAGCGGCGAACTGAAGAACATCTATAGCTGCTCGGTTTTCGAGACTTGCCAGCCCATGGCCTTCGAAAAAGAAGACAAGCAGGTCTACGTAGAGACCAATAAGGGCGATCCCGACCTCATCGGCCTGGCCCTGCTCGATCCTCAGACCGGCGCCACGAAGATGGTCGAGTCCGATCCCATGAAACGCGTGGACTTCGAGGAGCCCATGATCTCGGATGTCACGCACGAGATCGTGGCCACGCTGTATATGGACGAGAAGCTTCGCATCTACTGGAAGAACAAAGACTGGGAAGCCGACTACCGTCTTATCGAGAAACAGCTTGCGGGCAAAGAGATCCGTCGTGTCTCCTCTACGGCGGATGAGCGCCTGTGGCTGGTATCGGCGTTCAGCGATACCGAGCCGGGCGAAGTTTATCTCTTCGACCGCAACACGAAGAAGCTCACGCTACAGTACCGGGTTCGCGAAAAACTCCCCCGGCCCGCGCTGGCCGCGATGCAGCCGGTCCGCTACGAATCCTCCGATGGTCTGGAAATTCCCGCCTACCTGACGCTGCCCAAAGGAGTGGAGCCGAAGAATCTGCCGGTAATTCTACTGCCGCACGGCGGTCCGTGGGGGCGCGATGTTTGGGGATACAATGGTTGGCCGCAGTTTCTGGCCAATCGCGGCTATGCGGTCCTGCAGCCGAATTTCCGCGGGTCCACGGGATACGGAAAAAAGTTTCTCGACGCGGGAAATCTGCAATGGGGCGACAAGATGCAGGACGATGTCACCTGGGGCGTGAAATATCTCATCGCTAAAGGCATTGCCGATCCCAAGCGCATCGGCATCATGGGCGGCTCTTACGGGGGGTATGCGACGTTGGCGGGCGTGGCGTTTACCCCCGACGTGTACGCGGCGGCCGTGGACATCGTGGGGCCCTCCAACCTGATCACTCTGCTCGATTCGATCCCTCCCTATTGGGAACAGATCCGCATCATGTTCTACAAGCGCATGGGCGATCCGCGAACGCCCGCGGGCAAGGCGCAACTGGAGAGGCAATCGCCCCTCCATGCCGCCACCAAAATCCGCACGCCGCTGCTGGTGGCGCAGGGCGCCAACGATCCGCGCGTCAATAAGCGCGAGGCCGACCAGATCGTGGTGGCATTGCGCGATCGCGGATTCCCCGTCGAGTACATTGTGGCGCCCGATGAAGGACATGGCTTCGCGCGCCCCATCAACAACCTGGCTCTGTTTGCCGCGGCCGAAAAGTTCCTGGCGGCCCATCTGGACGGGCGGTACCAGCCGGACATGACGCCCGAAGTGGCGGCGCGGTTGAAGGAGATCACGGTCGATCCCAAGACCGTCACCGTTACCAAGCTCCCGGACGCAGCCTCGGTAGGACTGCCGAAGGTGGTTGCGGCGCCGGTCGAGGGATCCTCCAAGTGGAGCGGAAAGCTGAAATTCGGGGAGCAGGCGATGGACCTCACCGTGGCGGTGGATGTGAAGGCCACCGCCGATGGCTGGGTGATCAGCCACACCATGACTCTGCCAGTCGGGGAAGCCGTGGATATCGCCACGTTCGACAAACAGACGCTCGAATTCGTCAAGCGCCACGTGAAGCAGGGGCCGGTGACCATTGACTTTGAATCGAAAGCCGGAAAAGTTACCGGCACGATCGATATGGGCGGACAGCCGAAGCCGATCGACGTGGACGCCGGTGGGCCGCTGTTCGCCGACGGCACGGGCGGCCGTCTCACGATTGCCTGCCTGCCGCTGGCCGAGGGCTACACAGCGACCTTCCGCAATTTCGATATACAGCAGATGAAGCCGAAGCTGATGGCTTTGGAGGTGGCCGGATCGGAGAAAGTGACGGTCCCGGCCGGCGTGTTCGATACCTGGCGGGTGGAAATCCACTCGGCGGAAGGCGGACCGGACCATATGACGCTGTGGGTCGCCAAGGACTCCCGCAAGCCGGTAAAGATGTCGGCGGCCATGGGCCCGGCGACGATGTCGGCGGAGTTGCAACAATAGAGCCTGGACTCAGCGCTCTGACCGCTGAGAGCTTTTTCAAACGAGCCTATACTGCAATATGCGCTCTCTTTGCTTACCCGCCGCGATGGCCGCCGGACTGGTCTGGATGGCCGCGGCCCCCGCTCAAACCATCGCCGTGCGCTTTTCCGCCGCGCGTTCCGAAAAGCCCCTCGATGGCCGTCTGCTGCTCTTGCTCTCCAACGATCCGAGCGCCGAACCGCGTATGCAGATCGACGATACGCCGAAATCGCAGATAGTTTTCGGCATGACCGTGGACGCATGGAAACCAGGCGAGCCCCTTACGATCGGCGATAGTGCGCAGGGCTACCCGCGCGCGAAACTAAGCGACGTGCCGGCCGGCAGCTATACCATCCAAGCCGTGCTGAATATCTACGAGACCTTCCACCGAGCCGACGGCAAGACGGTGAAACTAGCGCCCGATCGCGGCGAAGGCCAGCACTGGAATCTCGCGCCCGGGAACCTGCTTTCCAAGCCCCGGTTGGTCAAGATCGGCCCGGGGTCGCCGGCCATCGAGATCCTGCTGGATGACGCGATCCCGCCGATTGCGCCCGAGCCCGATACCAAGTACATTCGGCACATCCGCATTCAGTCGAAGCTGCTGACGGAGTTTTGGGGCCGTCCGGTGGATCTCTCGGCCATCGTTCTGGTGCCGGAGGGTTTTGACACCCATCCCGCCGCGCACTATCCCCTCATCGTTTTCCACGATCACTTCGTCTCCGACTTCAACGACTTCCGCGAGACCCCGCCGGACCCCAACCTGAAGCCCGATTATTCCGACCGGTTTCACCTGGCCGGTTACAACCGCATCCAACAGCAGGAAGCGTACAAGAACTACCTGGCGTGGATTGCGCCTCCGACGCCGCGCATGTTGATCGTGAAGCTGCAGCACGCCAATCCGTTTTACGACGATTCGTACGCGGTGAATTCGGCCAACCTGGGTCCATACGGCGACGCCATCGAGACCGAGTTGATCCCGGCCATCGAGCGCCAGTTTCGCGGCATCGGTCAAGGTTGGGCGCGGTTCGTTTACGGAGGCTCGACCGGCGGGTGGGAATCCCTCGCCGCACAGATGTTCTACCCCGATCACTACAACGGCGCTTTCGTCGCCTGCCCGGACCCGGTGGACTTCCACGCCTTCATGACGGTTGACCTTTACCATCAGGAAAACGTGTTCTACCTTGCGGGCGCGAACAAGACCATCGAGCAGCCGGCCATGCGGGACTATCTGGGCCACACCCTGATCTCGATGCGCGACAATATCGCCTACGAAGCCGCGCTGGGCGACCGCGGCCGCTCCGGCGAGCAGTTCGATATCTGGCAAGCCGTCTATTCTCCCGCCGCGGCGGACGGCTATCCGCAGCCTATTTTCGATAAAAGCACCGGCACCATCGATCGCCAAACGGCCGAGTACTGGCGCGCGCATTACGACCTGGACGCGATCCTCGAACGCGACTGGGCCACGCTCGGACCGAAGCTGCGGGGCAAGCTCCACATTTACGTCGGCTCCGACGATACTTATTTCCTAAACGACGCCGTCTATCTGATGGAAGATTTCCTGAAGCAGACGGGCACTCCGGGGCATGGCGTACCCTATGACGGCGAAGTCCGCTACGGCCCGCACGCGGAACATTGCTGGAACGGCGACCCGGAGCACCCCAATTGGTACTCGCGGCTGCACTACAACCAGATGTACGTGGCCGAGATCATGGCCCGCATCAAGGCCACGGCGCCGGCGGGAGCGGATCTCACAAGCTGGCGGTACTGAAGCCTATTTTTGTTTGTAGACCACACTGACTGACAGGCTGTCGCGGTGCGACGCTGGAACGACGATATCGGAGTAGAGTTTCTCCAACATCTCGCGCTCGCCGTCCGGCAGTTTCTTTTGCGCCTCCGCGAATGCGGCATTGACCTTGTCCTTGGCTGCCAGGTTGGGCATGGTGACGATCGTCCAGGTAATGCCGGGCTGCATGGTATGTACGGCTTCGGTATCCACTTCGTAGGCATAGATCACACCATCGGCGACGAGTTTATCGAACACCGGCTTGTCATACTTGCGAAACAGTTCCATGAATTCGCTCATGCGTCCCGGTTTGACTTGCTCCATATCGAAGTCTCCGACCGGTTGGCTACCCGCGGGAACGGCCTTGTGACTCTCCTCCCGAACTCGAATGATAAAGTCGTGATGGGCCGCCGGATCGCTCATGGCATGCAGATCCTGCATGACTCCCGGATTCGCTTGCATAAAGCTATCCAGAGCGGCATTCGTTTTTTCCAGGGCTTCATAATTCGGAACGACCGCCCAGAAGGTGACGTTGTTTTCGCCAGGGACGTGCAACATGTCGGCATCGATCCCGTAAGCACTTACCAAGTCTGACGCCATGAGCTTATCGAGCGTCGGAACAAGGGCTTTGCCCTTCTCGATAAAAGCGTCTTCCTTGGAAGGCGGCACCTTGAATGTGGCTACGGAAACGAGCGCCTTATAATCTTGAGCAGACAGAACGGTGGCCCCGAGCAGCAGCAGGGCGCCGGCAAACACACGAATAGTCATCTTGAGCTGGCCTCTTTCTTAGAGTGATAGTTTAGGTATGCGCCAAACGGAATAAACGTCTGGCGTCCCAGAGTGTTACCGAAGGTATCACAGCCGGGTTGAGATTGTCCAGAACTTTCTTACTCTGGTGTTTAGCTGCTAACGGCCAGGCCACTCACTCCCGCTTCCACGCAAACTCGCCGCCGACCACCGCCGCCACGGGTCCGCCGCGGAATTTCCTGCCGTCGAACGGCGAGTTGCGGCTGCGCGAGAAAGACTGGTTCACATCGTACGTCCACTCGAGTTCCGTGCTGAATACCGTTACGTCACCCGGCGCGCCGGGCGCCAGCGTGCCGCGGCCGAGCCGCATTACCGCTTCGGGACCGGCCGTGAACACCTCCACCATGCGATTCAGCGTAATCTTGCCCGGCCGCACCAACTCTTCCAGCGCCAGCGCGACCGCAGTTTCCAGGCCGATAATCCCGAACGGGCAGCGCTCGAATTCCTGCATCTTTTCGCTGCCGGGATGCGGCGCATGGTCGGTCGCAATCGCGCTAATGGTACCCGCGGCCAACCCATCCACCACGGCGGCGCGGTCGCAGGCCGAACGCAAGGGAGGCTTCATTTTGTAGTTGCTGTCATAGGGAGTCATCTGCTCGTCGTCCAGCGTGAAATGGTGGGGCGTCGCCTCGCAAGTCACCGGGAGGCCTTGGCGCCGGGCATACTCCACCATCGCCACTGCATTGCGCGTGGAAATGTGCGCCACGTGATAGCGCGCGCCGGTAAGCTCGGCCAGCACCAGGTCGCGGGCCACCATCACATCCTCCGCGGCCGATGGAATTCCGCGCAGTCCCCAGCGCACGGATCGCGCTCCCTCGTGCATGTCGCCGCCGGCGCTCAGGTTCAAGTCCTCGCAGTGCTCGATCACCGGCAAATCGTAAGAGCGCGCGAACTCCATGGCACGCCGCATCACGCGTGCGTTCATCACGGGCAGACCGTCGTCGGAAACAGCCACCGCGCCCGCCGCCTTCATGGCTCCAATGGCCGCCAGTTCCTCGCCCGCGCTGCCCTTGGTCACGGCGCCGATCGGGAAAACATTCACCACCGCGCGGCTGCGCGCGCGCTCCACAATGTAGCTGGTCACGGTGGCGCAGTCGTTCACCGGCTTGGTGTTCGGCATGCAACAGATGGAGGTGAATCCGCCCGCGGCGGCGGCCCGCGCGCCGCTCTCTATGGTCTCCGCATGCTCGAAGCCGGGTTCGCGCAAGTGCACGTGCATATCGATGAACCCGGGCGCCACCACCATGCCCGAAGCATCGAAGACCTGCGCCTTGGGAGACGAAAGATTCGGAGCCACACCGGCGATCCGGCCGTCCACGATCAGCACATCCGCCACGCGGTCGGTTCCCGAAGCGGGATCGATTACCCGTCCATTCTTGATCACGATCGACATGGGCTATCCAATCACCTTCTCGAGCACCGCCATCCGCACCGCGATGCCGTTTTCCACCTGGTTGAGGATCACGGAGCGCTGAAAATCGGCGACCTCGGAAGAAAGCTCGCGGCCGCGGTTGATGGGCCCCGGGTGCATCACGATGGCATCGGGTTTGGCCAGGTCCAGGTGCTCCAGCCTCAGTCCGTAAAACTGGAAGTACTCGCTCGCCGGAAATGCCGCCTCGTGCTGCCGTTCGAGCTGCACGCGCAGCATCATGATCACGTCCGCATCGCGAATCGCTTCCACGATGTCGCTGGTCAGCCGCACCCCCGGAGCAAGTTGCGCCAACTCCACGGGCAGCAGAGACGCCGGGCCGCACAGCACGATCTCGACGCCGAACTTGGAAAGCAGGTGCACGTTGGACCGCGCCACCCGGCTGTGCGCAATATCGCCGATGATCGCCACTTTCAGCCCTTCGAGCGCCGGCCTCCGATCCAGAATCGTGCGCGCGTCGAGCAGCGCCTGGGTGGGATGTTCGTGCGTGCCATCGCCGGCGTTGATGATGGGCGTTTCCAAATGCCGCGCCAGAAAATGGGGAGCGCCGGAGGCCGCATGCCGCATCACGATGGCATCCGGCCGCATCGCCGCCAGCGTATTCAGCGTATCCACCAGGCTCTCGCCCTTGGTTACGCTCGAGCCGGACGCGGTGATAGAAACGGCGTCGGCGCCCATCCGCTTGGCGGCGATTTCGAAACTGGTTCGCGTGCGCGTGGAAGCCTCGTAGAAGAGGTTGACGATCATTTTCCCGCGCAGCGTATCGAGTTTTTTCAGCGATTGGCTTTGCAGAGGCTGGAAAGCCTTGGCTCGCGCCAGGATGGCTTCAATCTCGGCGCGGTCCAGCTCTTCGATTCCGAGCAATCCTGCTGGCATTGGTTTTACGCCTCGGTAGTCGCGGCCCGTTCCACCAGGAGCACTTTTTCCATGTTGTCGATCTCCTGGAATTTCACTTCGATGATCTCCACATCCGAAGTCTGCACCACGCGGCCGATAAAGCGCGCTTCGATCGGCAGCTCGCGGTGGCCGCGGTCGATCAGCACCAGCAACTGCACCCGCGCCGGCCGTCCGTGATCGAACAGCGCATCGAGCGCCGCGCGGATCGTCCGTCCCGTGTACAGCACGTCATCCATCAGGATGATGTCCTTGCCCTGCACGGAAAACGGAATTTCCGTGGCGCTGACCACCGGTTTGATATCCACGGTCGTCAAATCGTCGCGATACAGATTGATATCCAGAATGCCGACTGGGATCTTGCGATTCTCCAGCGACTCGATCTTATTCGCCAGCCGCTGCGCGAGCGGGACGCCGCGGCGGCGAATGCCGATAAACGCGAGCAGATCGAGGTCTTTCGTCTTTTCCAGAATCTCATGCGCCAATCGAACCAGCGTCCGGTCGATTTCGGACGCGCTCATGAGCTGGGCTTTTTCGCGCGTAAGGGACATAGAGCTCCGAAGGACAGGGTATCACGCGCGAGCCCGGAGAGTGGCAAGCCCATGCCGGGGCCGAAAACCGGGTAACCTGGCGGCGAGGCTGCGCATCTCACCCACTGATGGAGTATTCCGTGCCCGTCCGAAGTGTGTTCCGTCACATAGCTCTGCCGGTCTTTGCGGCTGCACTGGCAGCCGGCACCGCCTACGCACAGATCTATCCGCCCTACCCTGGCGGTTATCCTCCCGGCAACTACCCCGGCAGATATCCGGGTACCGGCCCCAGCATCCCGTCGCCCGGCAAAGGGAAGAACAGTAACAAGGGTCCCATGCCCAATTTCCGCGGCCAGTTGAAGCAGATGGATAGCAAGACTATTACCATCGCGCTCGACGACGACCGCCAGATGCAGTTCAAACGCACCGATAAGACGAAGTTCTTCAAGAACGGCGATGAAATCAAAGATCCCAAGTTTGCCATCGGCGACCAGGTCTCGGTGGAGGGGCCGGAAGACGAGACGGGCAACATGATCGCGGTGAACGTTTACTGGGAGAAGGCCGCCGCGGCTTCCGCGGACTCGGGGACGAACGGAAAAGACCAGGGCGCGTACGACACCTGGAAGGACGCCCCCAAAGACGCCGCTGCCAGCGGACCGGCTACGGAAATGGCGCCGCCGCCGCCCAAGGCCGACCCGGACGATCCGGGCCCACCCTCGCTGCACCACGGCAAACCGGCCGATCAGGCACGCGAGCATGCATCCGGCGTTCCCGCGCAGCCGGTTGCGACCGCCGGCAACACGGCCCCGCCGCCGCCGGCGCCCGCCGCGGCACCGCCGGCAGCGGAGGCTACGAACTCCGTACCGGTTTTCCGCAACGACGACGATGACACGCGCGATACGCCGCGGATGGCGCAACCGCGCGGCGACGACCTGATCCGCAAAGCCACCGACGCGGCGCTGGACTTCACCGAGAGCCTGCCGAATTACTACTGCCTGGAAAAAATGGCGCGGTATGGAAGCGAATCGAAGCCCGCCAACTGGCACGCCATCGACATCGTATCGGCCGGGGTGGTGTACGAGAACGGGAAGGAAGACTACCGCAACGTCACGGTAAACGGCAAGCCGAAAAAGAACTTCCAGGAGACCGGCGGGGCGTGGTCCACGGGAGAATTCGGTACCCTCCTGGTCGATCTGTTTTCACCGGCTACCGCCGCCGATTTCCATTTTTCCAATAACTCGCGAATCGCCGGTGTGGGCGCGCGAGTGTATCGCTTTAACGTGGATCATGCCCACTCTCACTGGGATATCCACATGGGGTCGCAGAGTTACCTGCCGGCGTATCGCGGTTCGGTTTGGATCGACCCTCAGACCGCCCGCGTGCTGCGCATCGAAATGGAGGCTTACGGGTTCCCGGCGGAGTTCCCCAGCGACCACGTGGAATCGGCCACCGATTACGATTACGTGCGGCTGGGCGACGTCAAACGGTTTCTGCTGCCGGTGCATTCGGAGAATCTGAGCTGCCAGCGCGGCAGTAACATGTGCAGCCGCGTGGTTATCGATTTCGCCAATTACCATAAGTACAGCGGCGAATCGACCATTGAATTCGGTGACGTCAAGTAGTCATTTGGGCGGTCTGGGCGCTAACTCAGAGTTGCTTCGACGGACACTTCGCCGCCCGGGCGCTCCGGCAGAGGCACCGTGGAGCCGGAGACCGCAGCGCCATTCACCACCAGCGATACACGATTGCCGGGTCCGGCGCGCTTCACGGCGATATGGTAGGTTGTCCCGCGGAATTGCCTAGTAACGCGGAAGCCGGCCCACTCCGTGGGGATTACCGGCGCAATTTCCAGGCCCGCGTAAGCCGGACGGATTCCCAATATCCACTGCGTGATGGCATAGTAATTCCACGCCGCCGTGCCGGTCAGCCAGGAGTTCTTCGCTTCGCCATGGGTGGGTGCGTCACGACCGGCGATCATCTGCGGATAGACGTACGGTTCGCAGCGATGCACCTCGCTGATGCTCTCTCGCGCCGAGGGATTGATGCGCGAATAGTAATCGTGCGCCCGGCCGCCGTTCCCCACGCGAGCTTCGGCGATGATGACCCACGGGTTATTGTGGCAAAAGATGCCCGCGTTTTCCTTGTAACCGGGCGGGTAAGATGAGATCTCGCCCAGATGCAGGTAGTAGCGCGAGTAAGCCGGCTGTTGCAGCACGATACCGTGACGGGTAGCCAGGAGCTTACTTACCGAATCGAGGGCCTTGGCCGCCATGCCATCCTCGAGACCGATGCCGGCGAGCGGGGCGAAGCCCTGCGTTTCGATGAAGATCTTTCCCTCCTCGCATTCGCTCGAACCGACCTTGCGGCCGAAATCGTCGTACGCTCGCACGAACCATTCGCCGTCCCATCCGTGGGCGCGAACCGTCTGTTCCATTTGCTCCACGGCGGCCAGGTACCTTGCGGCCTCGTCCGGCAGGCCGCGATGCGCCGCGATGGCTGCCAGTTCCCGGCCGGCGAGCACAAACAGGGCGGCGATGAACACGGATTCCGCCGTTTTGCCCTCCTTATTAGTCGTAGTTTGAAACGACTGGCCAGGGGTATCGGAGAAGCAGTTCAAATTGAGGCAGTCGTTCCAGTCGGCGCGGCCGATCAAGGGGAGACCGTGCGGGCCCAACCGGTCGAGCGTGTACAGAAGGGAACGCTGCAAGTGTTCGTAGAGAGGCTGCTCGGTGCCCGGTTGGTTGTCGTAAGGCACCGGTTCATCCAGAATGCTCCAATCGCCGGTCTCTTTCAGATACGCCGCCACACCGATGATCAGCCAGTGCGGATCGTCATTGAAATTGCCGCCGATATCGTTGTTACCGCGCTTAGTAAGTGGCTGATACTGGTGATAGGCGCCGCCCGTGGGCAACTGGGTCGAGGCCAGGTCCAGGATGCGCTCGCGGGCGCGCGGTGGCACCATGTGGACGAAGCCCAGCAAGTCCTGGTTGGAATCGCGAAATCCCAGGCCGCGCCCGATACCGGATTCATAGAAAGACGCGGAACGGGAGAGATTAAAGGTCGCCATGCACTGATACGCATTCCAGATGTTGACCATGCGATTGGTGTGAACATCCGGGGTATCGACCTGGCAAATACCGAGTAACCGGGTCCAATAAGTGCGTAGCGCATCGAACGCGGCATCCGCCTGCGCATGATCCAGATACTTCGCAATCACCGGCCGCACAGTTGCCTTATTGATGGTTTGCGAGCCGGGCGGGTCGAATTTGTCATCGGCCGGGTTCTCGTGATAGCCCAGAACGAACACGATCTGGCGCGTTTGGCCGGCGGACAACTCGAGCTTGACATGGTGCGATCCGATAGGCGCCCACCCGTGGGCCACCGAGTTCGCCGCTTTGCCGCGCTCCACGGCGACGGGACGATCCCAGCCCCGATACGGGCCGAGGAAAGCTTCGCGCTGCGTGTCAAACCCCTCCACGGGAGCGGAACACGCGAAATACGCAAAATGGTTGCGCCGTTCGCGGTACTCGGTTTTGTGATAGATGATGCCCGGCTCCACTTCCACCTCGCCAATGCTGAAGTTGCGCTGGAAGTTAGTGGCGTCGTCCTGGGCGTCCCAGAGGCAGAATTCGATGGCGGAAAAAACGGAGATCGAGGCCGCTGAATTGCGGTGATTGGTGACCGAAAGCTGCCAGATTTCCAGGTTCTCATCGAGGGGCACGAAATAGCGCGTGCGCGCCTCGATATCCCGGTAGCGCGACCCGATGATGCTGTAACCCATTCCGTGGCGGCAACTGTAGTCCTCTAATTCGTGGCCGGTGGGCTGCCACGAAGGCGACCAAAACTCGGCCGACCGGTTATCGCGCAGATAAATGTAGCGGCCGCCGCAATCGAACGGCACGTTGTTATAACGATACCGTGTGACTCGGCGCATCCGCGCATCGCGATAGAACGAGTAACCTCCGGCGGTGTTCGAGATCAGTCCGAAATAGGTCTGGCAACCCAGGTAATTGATCCACGGAAGCGGCGTATCCGGCCGCGTGATCACGTATTCCCGGTTGTGGTCGTCAAAGTGTCCGTATTGCATGTCTCGGTCCGGCTGAAGGCGGTTGTGAAGTATATCACGATAGCACAAACGCGTTTCGGGCGTCCCAAGGGGGAAAAAAAGGGCAGGCCACCCTAGTCCGGCGGCCTGCCTAATGCTGCGAAAATAGCCCGCGGGAGCGCTAGAACAAGACCTTCACCGTGAGTTGGACCACACGATTGCCTTGTTTCTGCGTAACTGTTCCGAAGTTGGGAGTGTTGATTTGTCCCGTGGTCCCACTGAAGCCCAATGTCAGATTGTTACCGTTAAAGGACCACAACGGGTGGTTGAGGAAGTTGTAGCCCTCGGCCCGGAATTGGACGTTCAACTTCTCTTTGATCTTGAAATTCTTGAACAGGGCCAGATTGGAGTTGAAGAATCCAGGACCGTAGATCGGCGGCATGATGGTGGGACCATTCTGGCCGACCGCGGGGATACCGAAACAGCTCGGGTTGATGTACTGGTGCGGCCCGAGGCCCGACGTCGGATTGCACGTCAGAATCGGATTGAGCTGGATATCCGGCGACCCCAGAATGGACACATTGCTAACATTGAATGTCGTCCCCGGAATCGTGTAGCCGTTCAAATTGAATCCGAAGTTCTCGCCGGCGTTCGCCGCCAGGTTTGCGCCGCTCTGGATTTGCGTCACTCCGGAGAGCTGCCAGCCGTTGATGGCACCGCCGGCCGCCTTGTTCGTGGTGAAGTTCCCCAACTCAATCGAGTACGCGGCATTAAAGATGTGCGCGCGGTTGGCCGCCAGCACGCCGTAATTGTCGGCCACGCTGAACTGATTGTAGGCGCCCAGGATTCCCATGGACTTGCCGAACGTGTAGTTCAAATCGATCGTGTACCGTCCCTTGGTGCGCGCCCAAGTTACTTGCAGCGCGTTGTAATTGGAATACAGATTGTTGGTGGTCAGATTCAAGTCGGAGAAGCCTAGCAGCGGACGGAAGTTGTTGGCGTTGAGCTTGTTGGGATCGGCCCCACCGTTTTTGCTGGCAAGCATCGCACCGAGCGGTACCAGGTTGATGTTATCGCTGTTGGCGCCGATGCTGCCGCCGTTACCGGCATTGGGAATATCCGAAGTCGAGTTGCCCACATAGGAGAGTTCCAGCAGACCCGACCAAGGCGTACGTTGCGCGATGGTAAAGCTATAACTGTCGGTGTACGGCTGGTTGTTATCCTTGCTATCCACGGCGGCGGGAGACAAGGCTTGGCTTTGCAGAGGCACGCTACTCAACTGCGAGGCCAGCAGCGGTGCGTTGATTGTGCTGGGAGACAAGTTGAGGGTCTGAACTCCCGCGGCCACGTCCAAGCCGCTGGTAAATTGTCCCGCATGGAAATAGAAACGGCCCCAGCCGCCGCGAACCACCGTTGACCCATTGCCGAAAACGTCGTAGGCCATGCCGAATCGCGGCTGGTAAAACAGAGCGCGAGTGGGGAATCCGCCCAGCGGAACAGCCGCATCCCGCGAGTGCCACTGAAATCCGCAGTACTGGGTAGGTGTGCAACTCGAACTGTAATCGGAATAGTTGAATATCGAGTAGCCATACCCCAACCGATCTACCCACGGTGTGAAATGGCTGAAGCGCACGCCCAGTTCCACGGTCAGCTTCCGATTCACTTTCCATGAATCCTGCAGAAAGAATTCAGTACTCGAATACGAGATGTCGTTCACCCGGTTGAAGGAAGTTTCGTTGTAAGAGCTCAGGTTGCCGGTGATAGCGTCGGCATATGCGTTGCCGTACGTATACGGGTTGGAGACGGCGACCTGAAGATAGCCGTTGGTGTTGTTATTGGCTGGCTGTGCGTTGCGAATCCATTCGTAAGCAAACCCGGCCTTGACGGTGTGGGTCCCGAAGACCTTGGTAACCGTATCGAGTACGCTGGGCATCCACTTATCCGCGTAAAGGCCGGCCGACGCGCCGCCATCCTCGAAGCCGCCGGGATTGAAGACCAGCGCCGCCTCACCGGAGCCGCCGCTCCCGAAAAAGGACGGAATCTGGGCGACGCCGTTCTTGTAAAGGCTCGAATAGTTGTAGCCAACGGTGCTGCGGGCAACCGCGCTCGGATTCTCGAAGACGTTCGGGAAGCCGATGTAGGTGTAGGCGAAAACGAATTCATTGGTCATCGACGGGCTGAACACGTGAGTCAACGAGGCGGTCACGGAGTCGGATTTGTTCAGGCCTTCGATTGGTGTGGGATACGGTACCTGATCGGTCTGCCGCCACCAGAGACCCACCGGAAACTGTTGCGTCTCACGCTGCAGGTTGTAGCGCACGAACAGCTTAGTGTTATCGCTGATGTTGTAGTCGACGCGCGTGGCCCACTGATCGTTGTTCTGGTTGAAAGTCTCGGCTTGGACGTAGTTATAGCCGCCGGTGGCGTTGGGGTTGGCATTCGCAGCGGGGTAAAGCTTCATCAGCGCCATCATGTTGGGATCGAGTTGCGACGAAGGGATCATTCCATTGGGGTACTTCGCCAACGCCGCCGCGTTAAGCTGTCCCGGAGGGCCGCCCGAAGCGGTAATGGTACCTTCCTGGGCGATGGACGCGGGGGAGAAATTGCCTGTAAGTTCGCCGGGCGTCGGAACGGTGGCGCGCAGCAGGCCGGTGTCCAACACCTGGTAGAAATATTCGAATCCGGTGAAAAAGAACAGTTTTTGCCGGCTCTTGTTGAAGCGGGTACCGGGAATTATGACCGGACCGCCGATGGTCCCGCCGGGGTAGTAATACTTATTCTCGGTGCGCCCTTGGCCGGAGGCATTGAATAGTGCGTCGTTGGCGTTGAGGACGTAATTTCTGGCGTAAAAGAAGGCGGAACCATGGAAGCTCTGGCCGCCCGATTTTGTTATAGAACTTACAACGGCCGGACCTTTTTGATTCTCCGCGCTGTAGTTCGAGGTAAGCACTTTCATTTCGGAGATCATGTCCTCGTTCGGGTTAACCGGCGTGTCGCAATTGCAGCCGGGGTCCGAAACGTGCGCACCGTCAGCGGTAATGTCGAGCGAGTTGGCCGGCAGGCCGTTGTACGAGTACGCGTCATTCAGCGGACTCTGGCTGCCGGCGTCGCCGTTCGCATTGATACCGATCGTTCCGCCGGTGTAGTTAGCATGGTTCGAGGTTCCATTCTGTATCGCGAAGCCCGGCATCACTCCGATGTAACCAGCCGCATTGCTGCCGACCTCCACGACGAAATTCGTGATTTCCTTGGCGGAAAGAGTCGAAGACTTTTCACCCGAATCCACAGGCGTGATTGAAGTCGAAACTCCTTCTACCTCCACAGTCTCCGTGCTGGAACCGACTTTGAGTGTGACGTTGATATTGCGCTTTTCAGCGCCATTCAGCGTGATTCCGCCAGCCTTATAAACAACGAACCCCTTGGCCTCGACCGTAAGTTCGTAGGTAAAATCACCAACCGAGAGGGAAGCGAAGGTGTAATATCCCTCTCCATTCGTTACCGTCTCGCGCAGAGAGTTCGATTGTTCGTTTCTCAACTTGACAGTGGCGCCAGGAACAACAGCTTCGGCCGGATCGGATACTACTCCGGTCAAAGTCGCATAGATGGATTGCGCAGGCAGACTTGTGGCAACAACTGTCACACCTGCAATTACAACAAGGAATCTACAGATTGTGGTCATACCGTAAACAACTCCCCTCACCTTTTGACGTGCTTTTAATTACATGGACCATCGAAGCGACAATAGCCACGTAATGGATACAGCCTCTGAGTGACTAGTGGAATGATACTACTGATTTGGCAAAAAGAAAGTATCTCGGGGTTAGAGAGGGGTTACCGGACTTATGTGCTTAAGTGTCAATTACCCGTTAACCGTTCGATCGCGGTTACCTCGCCAAGGGCCGGTGCGTAATCATACGGAAGGCGCCGCGAAAGAGCGCGGTCGGCGCACTGCTGTCGAAGGGTGTCGAAGGGGTCACCCAGGAGACCGGTTCTGATAGACTGGCTGGGAGCGGGCTGGGGAGGGTCTTGTGAGGGCGGGCATTCGAATAAATGGGGTCATTGCACTCATTGTCTGCGCGGTTGCCGCGGCGCCGGTGGCGGGGCCAATCGTTTTTGAGGAGATCGCCGCAAAATCAGGGCTGACGTTCGTATCCAATAGCTCTCCCACTGCACACAAGAATCAGCCGGAAACCATGGTGGCGGGCGTGGCGCTGCTCGATTTCGATAACGACGGCTACCTGGACGTTTACTTCGTCAACGGCGCGGCTATTCCATCGTTGCGGAAAGAAGGACCCGCATACTGGAACCGTCTCTACCATAACAACCACGACGGCACTTTCACAGATGTTACGGAAAAGGCCGGGGTGGCGGGTGAGGGTTATGGGATGGGAGTCGCGGTGGGCGATTACGACAATGACGGTTGGCCTGACCTGTACGTGGTCAATGTGACGAAGAACCAACTGTTCCACAACAATCACGACGGCACGTTTACGGATGTTACCGATAAGGCCGGAGTGGGCGGGGGCCTTCTGGGCGGCAAGAAGATGTGGTCTGTTTCCGCGCTGTGGGTGGATTACAACAACGACGGGCTGCCCGATCTGTTCGTATCGAATTACTGCAAGTGGGAGGTCAACCAGGACCCCTTTTGCGGCCCCAAACCCGAGCTGCGCAGCTATTGCCACCCGAAAAATTATGAGCCTTTGCCCGATACCCTCTACCGCAACAACGGCGACGGCACCTTCACCGATGTCTCGGCCGAGACCGGCGTGAGCCGGCACCTTGGAAAAGGAATGGGAGCGGTGATGGCCGATTACGACGGAGACGGGTTCATGGACATCTTCGTGGCCAACGACACGCTTCCGAACTTTCTGTTTCATAACATCGGCGGCAAAAAGTTCGAAGAAGTAGCCTTTGAAAGCGGCGTGGCTTACCCGGAGAGCGCCAGCGCCATCTCCGGCATGGGGGCCGACTTCAGGGATGTGGACAACGACGGGCGGCCGGACATCTGGCATACGGCGATCGAAAACGAATCGTTTCCGCTGTACCGGAATCGCGGGGACGGTTTTGTCGAGATCACGGGCAAAAGCCTGTTATTGAAGACGCGCACCATGTCGGGCTGGTCCAACGGTATTTTCGATTTCGACAACGACGGCTGGAAAGATCTTTTTGTAGCCCGCGGCAACGTGCTGGACAATGTGGCGCTGCTGGGCAGCCGGCGGTACGAAGAGCCGAACACGGTCTTCCGCAACCGGGGCAACGGCAAGTTTGAGGATGTGAGCGCGGAAGCGGGCCCAGATTTCCAGGAGGCCGCGCCCCATCGCGGAGCGGCATTCGGCGACCTGGATAACGATGGACGCATAGACGCCGTGGTCACAACCCTAAACGGGAAAGCGCGGTACTTCCACAATATTTCGCGCAACAACAGTCACTGGATTCTTTTGAAACTGGTGGGGACCAAGAGCAACAGGATGGGCCTGGGCGCGCAGATCCGCATTACCGGAGAGGATGGCATGAAACAGTACAACCAGGTCACGACCGCGGCCGGTTATGCGTCGGCGAGCGACTCGCGCGTGCACTTTGGCCTGGGTGCCTCCAAGATCATTCGCGAGATCGAAATCAAGTGGCCCAGCGGTATTCATCAGGTGCTGCGAGATGTGGCGGCGGATCGGATACTGACGATCGAAGAGCGGTGATCCCGTGGAACCCGTTCCGGCGCGGGGGCTACTTCACGGTGACGTGGATCGCAATCACTGGACCGTAAGGTTTGATCCGCAGGTTGACGGTGCCGGATCTGGCGTTCTCGAGCGCGGTGATGGCAAGCACGGCTTTCTCTCCCGGTTTCACTTCGCTGTGATCCAGCCAGGGGCGCAGTCCGGCCGAACTGCTCTGGACGTCGAAGGCCACCATCCCGGTTGTGCCATTGGAAATGGTCACGTGTTCCACGGAACCCGGCTTCATTTCCACGGATTGCTTATCGGGCTTAACATTCGAGAAAAAGTCCGCGGCGGTAGCGGGGATCGGCATTTTGCCCCCGTCCGGGCCGCCACCGGGGACCGGCGGTCCAGGCTTCATGGGGCCAAATGGACTCGCGTTCCGCGCCTCCTCGGACACATACCAGCACCATTTGCCGTTCTCCAGCTTCCAGGCGCTGGGAACGGGGACTTTGACGGGCTGACTGGGGAATCCCGGAAAATCGAGGATGCGCTCGATCAGGATCACGGTATTGGCTTTTGTGAAATCGTCGTTGTACTTGACTTTCTGTATCTCGAAGCTCAAGTACTTGGGCTTGAGGCCATTGTAAAAATAGTCCTTGGTATCCTCCGCCACCAGCGTCTCGGCGTGGCGGAAGTCGCCTTTCACCTCCGATTGGTAGAACTCGGTGATGCGCGCGCGCAGGGCGCGATCCACATCGGCCGGCGGCTTGTTGAAGAGATCGCCGATATCCTGAGCCTGAAGGACCGCCGCCAAGGCGAAGAGAAGTGGTAATCGGTACATAGCCATACTTATTTTATGACGGCGCTCCCGTCGAAAAAGTCGTGCGAATGGTGTATATTCAAACAAGTCCGGGATGCAGCGCCACAATCTTCTTTTCCTTTTCGCCAGTTGTACGTTCGCGATTCTAGCCTCGCCGGCGACGGCGCAGGTGCAGGAACCGCAAGCCCCCGAGCCCCTGCGAACGTCGATCCGTGTAGTGGGCCAGGTCTCGACCGAAACCCCAGCCAACATCAGCATTATCGATACTACGCAGTTGGCGGAAACCCCCGGTATCGATCTCGACGACCGCCTGCGGGATGTTCCCGGCTTTACCCTGTTCCGCCGGTCTTCCAGCGTAGTGGCCAACCCGACCACGCAGGGCGTTTCGCTGCGCGGCGTCGGTTCATCGGGCGCCAGCCGCACCCTGGTGTTGTGGGACAGCGTGCCGGTGAACGATCCCTTCGGCGGCTGGGTGTATTGGACGCAATTCGTGCCGGACGAGATCCAGAGCGTGGAGATCTCGCGCGGCGCAAGCACCAGCGTTTTCGGGGACCGAGCCATGAGCGGGGCCATCGGGATATTCTCCCGGGCGGCCGAGCCCTACCATTTGCTGGGCGATTACGACGGGGGCAGCGAGAACACGCAGGACGTTTCTTTGGGCTTCTCGAACCCGTGGCCGGGCGTGGCGGTCTCCGGGGTGGCTCGCGGCTTTACAACGGATGGGTACTACATTGTTCCCGCTTCTATTCGCGGCGCGGTGGACCGGCCGGCCAACGTGCGCTTCGCGACCGCCGATCTCCACGTGGATTTCTACAATCTGCCGGGAGCTCTCTTTTTCAAGATTGACACACTCGCGGAGGAGCGCGGAAACGGCACGGAACTGACTCATAACTCGACCGGCTTCGGAACGGCCTCCCTGCACTACGTGCGCGACTGGGCCCACGATTCGCTCTCGTTGCTGGGCTATGGCACCGAAGAAGGTTTTCACAGCACGTTCTCCTCGGTGCTCAACAATCGCAATACGGAGCGCCTCACCTACACGCAGACGGTCCCTTCCGAGGCCGAAGGCGGCGCGGCTTTCTGGCAGCATCGCGCGGGCGGCTGGAGCCTGGTGGGCGGCACGGATATGAACCGCGTGGATGGCACCGATACGGACCACCTGCTTCCCACCGGTCTACGGGTGGGCGGCGGCACGCAACTGCAGAACGGCTTTTTCGCGCAGGCGGATGGAACCTGGGGGCCGGTGCATCTCTATGGCGGCTTGCGGGAGAGCCTGGTGCACCAGAGAACCACCAGCGACAATTTTCTCAGCCCCAGCGCCGGAGCCGCTTATAGCCGGCATCGGCTGCGGCTGCGCGCGGCCGTGTATCGCGCCTTTCGCGCCCCCACGCTGAACGAACTGTATCGCAGCTTCAGCGTAGGCAACACCTTCACCGAAGCCAACCCGAATCTGCGGCCCGAGACGCTTTCCGGCGCCGAAGCGGGCGTGGATTGGACGGGCGAATCCTCCAGCATCCGGTTGACCGCGTATCGCAATTCCATCGACAACCTCGTCACCAATGTGACCCTCTCGAGCACGCCGACCGCAATTGTGCGGCAGCGCGGTAATGCGGCCGCGGCGTTGAGCCGGGGAGTGGAAGCGGCCTTTCACCGGCGCATGGGCCCGGTGAGCGCCGAACTGAACTACCTCTACGCCGATTCCCGCTACGTAACCGGATACCGCATCGAGCAGGTGCCGCGGCACCAGGGCTCGGGACGGGTGGCTTACGTGCACGGTGGAACGATGTTATCGGTGGACGCGCGGGCGTTCGATTACCAGTTCGACGACGATCTCAATCAATACCGCCTGCCGGGCTACGCGCAGCTTGAACTGGGGGCCCGGCAGCGCATCAGCGGCCCGCTTTCGGCGCATGCCGAGGTGGAAAACGCCCTCGACCGCGTGTACTACACAGCATTTACGCCCACGCCCAATATCGGCCAGCCGCGCTTGTGGCAAGTGGGGTTGAGATGGGAAGGGCGCGTAAAGTAGGCGCTCTTACTGCCGCCCGGCGGTAAGCAAACCGCTGGCCATGTAGAGATCCGAAGTGCCCACGATCATGTTGTAGGCATAGGCACCGTTGGGGGCGATGTGCAGATCGTGCACCTCGAGCACCGGTTGCGATGGCCGGATCTCCTTCCAGGGCGTTCGCTGGCCGGTAGCGATATCGACTATCGAAACGGGGATGGATTTGGCGTTCTCGCGAACGGGCCTGACGTAGAGCGACCGGCCGTCCGCCCGCCAGCCGATGGGAATTTCGCCTTCGCCGATGCCATGCACTTCCTGGGCAGTGCCGCCATCCACGGGATATGCGAACCATCCGCCCCGCGGCCCCCGGCTCAATGCCAGCTTGCGGTCCGGCGATACGAAAATCATCGCATCGGGAATACCTTCCGGGCAGACCGGCTGCACCGTGCCGTGGAGCGCATCCCAAGCAAAGCACTGCCATTTCTTGTTGGGCAGCGCTCCCGTGACCAGATAGCGCTGATCTCCCGCCAGCCAACCGAGCACGATGCCGCCATCCGCCAAGCCTGGCACGCGCGGCGAGAATTCCTCGCCCGGTCCGGTGGGCATCACCACAAATCGCTTGAGTCCTTTTTCATTTTGGACGAAACCGGAGACCCACTTGGCGTCGGGCGAGAGGGTGAAAGCATACCCATCTCCCAGGCGAACCGCCGGAGACCCGTCCAGCATGCGCCAATAGACGCTGCCTTTCGGTCCACCGCTCTCTCCCAACACGTTCGCCACAAGCAGTTTTCCGTCTTCGGAAAGGGCGTTGACCTGGCTCGAGTCGAGACAAGAAAGATCGCGCTCCACGGTTTCGCCCGGTCCGGCGCCCATGATTCCGGATTGTATGGAGCCGGTGCTCAGCAGAGCGCGGCCGTCCGGGGAGATGTCGTAAAACCTCACGCGCGAGGGCAACGCGAGCACCACCCGACGCTCGCGCCGCATGTTCACGGCATACACGATTCCCGGTTCGGCGGTATCGAACGAGTGGAACCAGACTTCATCTCCCTTGGGCGACCAGGCCAGCCAGGAGTCTTCGCGGGTGGTGTTCTGGCCGGAGACAATACCCAGAGACTGGCGCTTGCCGGCGCGATCCACCACGGTGATTTGGACGCTCGAACCGGGGCCGTATTCGGCGAAGGCGACGCGCGCGCCGTCGGGCGAAATGCGCAACATCTCAAACGGCCACGGAATATGGTCCACGAGAACGGTGCCGATGGGATATTCCAGGCGCACGGATCCGTTGACCCGGCGCATCACGGCCAGCGAGGCGCCGTCGGGGGACCAATCGGTGGCCAAGACGCCATCGAGCAGCGGCCGCATCTGTCCGCCGGAAATGGAGGTGACGATCAGGTTGCCGTTTTCGTTCAGGGCGAGCTCCTGGCGGGAAGATACGGCCTCCAGATGAGCGCCGGCAGGCATGTCGAGGTCGCGGGAATCGGGGCTTCCGGGAATCGCCAGATAGGTGCGTTCCGCTCCGTTGTCCCAGGCGGCGCCATAGACGCTGCTGCGGCCATCGGGCATAAATCGCGCGATGGTGACATATCCGCGGCGGAATGTGATGCGTTGGTAGGTCACCGGGAAGGGTCTGGTGACCAAGCCGGGCAGCTGGTAACCGATGGCCAACAGGATCGCGGCGGACGCTACCGCCAGAACGGGCCGCAGCCATGCGCGCTTACGGGGCGGCAACACGGCCTTGAGCGCGGGCTGCGAGCCGGTGGCGGTGCCGGGCGAGATGGCCTGCAGCGCGAACGCCAGATCGGCGGCGGATTGGAACCGCTGTTCGCGGCGCTTTTCGAGGCATCGCCGGATGATGGGGGCGAGCGATGGCGGGATCTTGGATGAATCGGCTTCAAGCTCCGGCGGCTCGGCGTTCAAGATAGCGTGCAGGGTCTCGACGCCCGTGGCGGCCTCGAAGGCGCGCTGGCCGGCGGCCATTTCGTAGAAGATGCAGCCCAGGCTGAAAATATCCGAGCGCGCATCGACCGGCTCGCCGCGGACTTGCTCCGGAGACATGTAGCCCACGGTTCCCAGGACCATGCCCGGCTCGGAGAGGGCGATGGTGGCATCCTCGTTGCCGGGCGCGGGAGAACTCTGTTTGGCCAGGCCGAAATCGAGCAGCTTCACCCGCCCGTCGCGCGTCACCATGACGTTCTCCGGCTTTAGATCGCGATGGATGATTCCGAGCGAGTGGGCGGCGGCCACGCCCTCGGCCATCTGGACGGCCAACTCGATCATCTTGCGCGGCGGCAGCGGGCCCTTGCCCAACAGCGTCCGCAGCGATTCGCCCTCGACCAATTCGGAGACGATGTAGGCGCGTCCGTCTTCCTCGCCGGTGTCGTAGATGGAAACAATGTTGGGGTGATTCAAAGCGCCGAGCGCTTTGGCCTCCTGTTCGAAGCGGGCGCGGCGCGAAGGATCGTTGGAAACCGCATCGGGAAGAATCTTGATGGCCACCAGCCGGCCCAGCCGCTTGTCGCGGGCCCGCCACACCTGGCCCATGGCCCCTTCGCCGAGCTTATCGAGGACTTCGTAATTGCCAAGAGTTTTCGGCATCATCTCTGGAAACTATAGCGAATCCGCGGCGCCGGGGTGATCTACACTGAAATTTGGCAGCCACGAATCCACGGGAACAAGTGCGCGTTCCGGACCTGCGCAAGAAGAAATGCGCCGGCCAAAAGATCGCCATGTTGACGGCTTACGACGCCACCATGGCGCGTCTGCTGGACCGTGCCGGCATCGACGTCCTGCTGGTGGGCGATTCGTTGGGCATGGTGATTCTGGGCTATGAAACCACCGTGCCGGTGACGCTGGAGGCCATGATCCATCACACGCGCGCGGTGGCGAATGGGGCGCGGCGGGCGCTGGTGGTGGCCGATATGCCGTTTCTCAGCTACCAGGTGACGGTGGAACAAGGCATACGAAACGCCGGAAGGCTGATGCAAGAGGGCGGCGCCGCGGCGGTAAAGCTGGAAGGCGGCGCGGCGGTGGCGGAAACCGTGCGGCGCATCGTGGACGCCGGGATTCCGGTGATGGGCCATATCGGTCTGCTGCCGCAATCGGTGCACCAGATGGGCGGCTTTCGCATTGTCGGCAAGACGGAAGGCGAGGCGGAAAGGCTGTTGGCGGAAGCGCGGGCTTTGGAGCAGGCGGGCGCCTTTGCCATCGTTCTGGAATGCATTCCCGGGGAAGTGGCCGCCGCAATCACCGGGGAATTTAGAATTCCGACCATCGGAATCGGGGCCGGCCCGCATTGCGATGGCCAGGTACTGGTCAGCTACGACGCGTTCGGCCTGTTTGACGAATTCGTTCCGCAATTCGTGAAACAATACGCCACGCTGGGCGCCGACATGGTGGCGGCCGCCAGGCAATACAAAGCCGACGTCGAGGAAGGCCGTTTTCCCGCGGGGAAAGCTCAGCCGAACACATGAAACCCCCGTGCGCCGGCAGCATTCTCGAGGTGCTACAAATTCTGGCCTCGATGCGACAGGCCGGCTACCAGATCGGGTTGGTGCCTACCATGGGCGCCCTGCACGCGGGCCACGGCGCGCTGATCGACCGGGCGCGGCATGAATGCGATTACGTGGTGGTCAGCATCTTCGTCAACCCCATCCAATTCGAGCGGCGCGACGATTTCGAAGCGTACACCATCGATCTTGCGAGCGACCTGGAATTCTGCGGCGCGCGCGGCGCGGACCTGGTATTCGCGCCCTCCGCGGAGGAGATGCATCGGCCAGACAGGGCCACTTACGTGGAAGTCACCGGCGTTTCGGAGGGCTTGTGCGGCCGCTTCCGGCCGGGCCATTTCCGCGGAGTCGCCACGGTGGTCAGCAAGCTGTTTCACATCGTGGCGCCGGGTAGGGCGTATTTCGGCGAGAAAGACGCGCAACAGCTCGCTATCGTCCAGCGCATGGTGTTGGATCTCAATTTTCCCATCGAGATCGTTCCCGTGGCTACAGTCCGGGAAGCCGACGGCCTGGCCTTGAGCTCCCGCAATCGGCGGCTATCGGCCGAGGAACGCCGCATTGCTCCGTTGCTCTACCAGGCGCTCGAAGCGGCCCGCAAGCGGCTCGAGGGCGGATGCGACAGCGCATCCGAAGCTATCGCGGAAGCGGTGACGCGGCTGAACGCAGCGCCGGGGATGCGCGTGGAATACCTGGAGCTCGTGGACGCGCTCACCATGGCGCCGGTGGAACGGATCTCGGGACCGGCGCGGATAGCGGCCGCGGTCTGGCTGGGGAACACGCGCCTCATCGATAACGTGGCGGTCAGCGCTCCAGCAGCACGGTACGATTGCGGGGCAGGGAAAGCGGACCCACAAGCGTGAACCCGGCGTCACGCGCGGCCTGTATTTCGGCGTCGAACATGGAAGCCGTCACGTGCCCGGTGGGCTCGGCAAAAAGCAGGCGAGCGCCGGGCTTCGAGGCTATGGCGGCTTCACGAAAGAATTGACCGGCGGATGGCAGTTCGTGCACCACGGCGAATGCCAGCGTGAAATCCACCGTGCCGGCCAGATCCGCGATGCCGAATGAATCGGGCGATACCAGGCGCGTCTCGATGCGGGCCGAAACGCCGGCTTTGGCGGCGCGGCGGCGGAGCCGCTCGATCATGCGGGGCTGAATATCCACGGCAATCACGCGCCCCGAGTCGCCTACCAGCCGGGCCAATTCCAATGTGAAAAAGCCCATCCCGGGGCCGGGTTCGAATACAGTCATGCCTTCGCGGACATAGCCGGCCAGTATTTTGGACTCCCCGAAGACACGCCGCAAGGGGCATGCCAGCAAGTAGCCAAGCCACCAGGGACAGACGTGCTGGGGTTTGGCGGGCGCCTCGGCGGGCCGCGCTGCGGGATTTGGCATGTTCATTCCTCAAGTATGGTAACGCCGTCTATCCCACCATGCGCGCGCCGTTCACGATGCGCTGGATGCCGGCGGGATTTCCCTCGCGCAACTCCTCCGGAAGTAGGGTTTGGGGCGCATCCTGATAACAGACCGGCCGCGCAAAGCGATCGATAGCGCGTCCGCCGACCGAGGTGCCGCGGCCATCCGAAGTCGCCGGATACGGGCCGCCGTGGACCATGGCCTGGCAGACTTCCACGCCGGTGGGATAACCCTGAAAAAGGATGCGGCCGACGCGGGTCTCGAGCGCCGAAACGAGGCGCCCCGCGGCGTCTTCATCGCCCGCAGCCATATGGACGGTGGCGGTAAGGTTGCCTTCCATGGAGCGCGCAATCTCGACGGCCTGTTCGAAATCGCCATAGCGGACCACGAGCGAGGCCGGGCCGAAGATCTCTTCGGCAAGCTCGGGAGCGCCCAGGAAGGTTTCCGCATCGGTCTCGAACAGGGCCGGCGCCGCGTTGCTTTCGGCGGTTGCCACGGCCGCGCCGCGCAGACGCGCATCGGCTGCGCGCGCCGCCACCAGCCGGCAATAATTTTGGAAAATGCCGGAATTGAGCATGGGGGCCGGAGCGGCGGTTTTCATCTTCTCGGCCAATGCGGCGACCACGCCATCGCCGGCGGCGCCTTCGGGCAGCAGCACCACGCCCGGATTGGTGCAGAACTGGCCTACCCCGAGAGTGATGGAGCCTTGCAGGCCGAGGGCGAGCTCGGGACCGCGTGTGGCTAGAGCACGGGGCAAAATGAAGACCGGATTGACGCTGCTCATTTCGGCGTAAAAGGGGATGCGTTCGGGGCGGGATTGCGCAATCTGGAGAAGGGCCATGCCTCCCTGGCGAGAACCGGTGAAACCGGCGGCCTTGATGAGCGGATGGGCCACCAGCGCCTGGCCGATGGCGTGACCGTCGCTGAAGAGCAGCGAAAAAACACCTTCGGGCATTTTTGTTTCGAAGGCCGCCTGGCGGATGGCTTCGCCGCACATCTCGGCGGTTCCGGGGTGCGAAAAATGAGCGTTGACCACCACTGGATTGCCGGCGGCCAAGGCCGATGCGGTGTCGCCGCCAGCCACTGAGAAAGCCAGCGGAAAATTGCTGGCGCAGAAGACGGCCACGGGGCCCAAAGGGCGCAGCATGGAGCGAAGATCGGGCTTGGGCGCGGGTTGGCGATTCGGGTCACCGGTATCGATGCGGGCATCCACCCAAGAGCCTTCCTCCACGATGCCGGCGAAGAAGCGGAGCTGGAACGTAGTGCGGGCAAGCTCGCCGCGCACGCGCGCTTCGGGCAGCGCGGATTCCGCCATCACGCGCTCGATGAGCGGATCTCCCAGCCCCTCGAGCTGCGCGGCGATGGCGCGCAGAAATTGGCCGCGGCGTTGACGCGGGAGCGCGCGGTAATCGGGAAACGAGGCGCAGGCGAGGCCCACGGCTGCTTCCAGATCGCCGGGCGTGGCGGAATGGTAGGGCGGTTCCAGGCGCTCGCCCGTACGCGCATTGACGGCGAAGAAGACGCCGTTGGAGCTGGCGGCGCGGCGGAGACCGATGATGGATTGTCCGGTGAGTGTCATATGGAATTCTCCGGCGGCCGGCGGGCGGCCCGCAATGCGGCGTACACAGCGCCGCCGAGAATCACGATAATCAGCCCGGGCCAGGTGGTGGAGGGCCGGTAGGCGAACAGCATGAACAACACCACCGAGGCGCCGGCGATGTACATGCCGGGAACGAACGGATAGCCCCACACTTTGTACGGACGTTCGGCATCGGGACGGGTACGGCGCAAGCGGAAAATGCCCGCGATAGTCAGGATGTAGAACAGAAGCGCCGCGGAGATCACGTAATCGAGCAGGTTGCTATAGAGATTGCCGTAGGCGCCCGTTTGCGGGTTGTAGGTGCGCGGCAGCACCAGCACCGCCGCCCAGATGCCCTGCACCACCAGCGACCACGCCGGCACGTGCGCCCGGTTGAGCACTCCGGCGCGGGCGAAAAACAGGCCATCGCGCGCCATGGCGTAATAGGCGCGGGCGCCCGCCAGCACCAGGCTGTTGGCGCATCCGAACGTGGAAATCATGATGCCGATGGCCATTAGAACCGGGCCGTAACCGGGAATGATCTGCTGCAACATGGCGGTGGCCACGCGGTCGGAAGGAGCATGTTGGATGGCGGGCAGCGGCAGCACCGCCAGGTAAGCGATGTTGGCCAGCAGATACAGACCGATCACGGCGGAACATCCGAGCGAGAGAGCCAAGGGAATGTTGCGGCGGGGGTTCTTCACCTCGGCCGCCACCATGGTGATGTTGTGCCAGGAATCGGCGGCAAAGAGCGACCCGGATTGCGCTACGCATATGGCCACTACCAGGCCGAAGATGCTGCCGGCCGGCACGCCCAACGCGGGATCGAAGGCGCCGAAGCGAAACATGTGAGTGAAGTTGGTATGAACGGCGAGGGCATTCCCGCCGAGCGCCAGGCCGGCCACAATCAACGCGACCAGGGCCACAGTCTTGGCGGAGGTGAACAGGTTCTGCACAATCTTGCCGTATTGCAGGCCGCGGCTGTTGGTCCAGGTGAGCAACGCAATCACGCCGATGGCGGTCACTTGGGCGGTGGAAAGCGAGACGGCATAACCGGACGAGATGTGAATGGGCGGGATGAGATAGCGGTCTTCGGCGACGGGCGGAAACAGGATGGAGGAGAAGCGCGCGAAAGCCACGGCCACGGCGGCGATGGTGCCGGTTTGAATCACGGTGAAGAAGGTCCAGCCATAGAGAAAGCCCCAGAGCGGCGAGAAGGCTTCGCGCAGAAAAACGTACATGCCCCCGGCGCGCGGGATCATGGCGGCGAGTTCTCCGTATGAAAGCGCGGCGGCGATGGTGAGGACGCCGCTGAGCACCCAGGCCATCAGCATCCAGCCGGGACTGCCGATCAGGCGGGACATATCGGCCGAGACGATGAAAATTCCCGAGCCGACCATGACGCCGATCACGACCATGGTGGAATCGAACAGATTGAGGCCGCGAACGAAGCCTTGTTCTTGCTTTTCCGATGCAGTTGGCACTTGCGTCACCTTACAACAGGGTAAGCGGAAGAATCAACTTTGGGGGTGGGGGACGTGGCGGAGGCAGGTGGAAGCTCCATGCCAAATCCGCATCCGCGGCCGGTCTTTTTGGCGCGCGTCGCCGGTGTGGGTGCAGCGCGTTGCTAGGGGCGGGGCTTGTGTAGGCGCTGTCTCTTCGCGTTTTTGATCATCCGGACGCTCAACGGGGCTGCTCGTGGCCAAGCCTCCGGGCATCGCCGACACTGAGTAGAGGAAACAGGTATCACCTATCTCCTGATCGACTCGGACCTCCCGTCCGGACGGCCTCTACCTCTCCCCGACCTCAGCACGCGTCGGCGTTGGGGAACCCGCTTCTCGCGCTTGAGGCATCTTATTCTCCACGAGCGCTCTTAGCGCGAGCGGGAATGCCTCCACGAACCCCCTGGCCTGCTGGTAACGTTGATATAACTCATCCGCGGTCTTCTCGAGAGTGAACATGCCGTAGTTCTGGTGTACAAGCCTATTTCTCTCCCGACCTATCTCCAAAAAGGCACGAATCGATTCATCTAGCTGTGGCTCAGCCTTAGCCCGCGCCTTCATGTACTCCCTGAACTTCGGCCCAAAGTAGCTAAAAAACTGGTTGGCATTAGTCTCTTCCCAGTTAAACAAGGCGAAATACTGTCGGCCGATTGCCTTATTGCGCATAAAAGAGGTGACCAGCGCATTAGAGTTCGAAGCCTCCTCGACAAAGGAAGTCAGCACGTTGGTGATTTCGTTCTCGAAGTGGCTCGCCGCGCACAAGAGAAGCGACTTTCTGAACGTGTCGTCTGCAAATGCGCGGAGGGATGGTTCTCCCGCACGGTCCAGCAGCGCGACGAGGTCGGTAAACTGTTCGTGAAGGCGGTCCACAACGGTTGCAGGCATGCTAACTCAATACGTGCCAACTAGATGGCACGTACAAACTCCCTCGCGCGTTCGAGGCGCTTCTCGACGTTAGCGGTTCTCGTCGTTCCCTCGAGCGACGCCTTCTGGAACTCCTCGTCGAATTCGAGAGCGGAAATTTGCGCGGCGTCCAACTCGCCGTTCAATCGGCGACGCTCCGCCAACGCATTTACTGAAGCCGCAGTAAAGACTGCTTCATACAGAGCAATATTGAAGCGCCGATTTCTCTTGTTGACAAAGGCATCGTCGGGCATCCGGCTCGACGCGGTCAAGAACGACTGCGCCAACTCCTCAAGGTAGGCGTTCTGGTCAGGTGTGTGCTTCTCGCACTTCCGCGAAAAGCGGTTTAGGAACCTAACCATCGACGGCGTGTAGTTCGGACCGTCGATCAGCATTGCGAAGCCACGCATGAGGATCTCGATATCCTTCATGTGCAGATCGGGTTCCGGCATGCGGAGAAGACGGCGCCATTGGCGACTAGTATTTACTCGGTACAGCATGTCATAGAAAGGCGAGTGGTACATGCTGGTTCGGATTTCTTGAGGCCGAAGGTTGATCCCGCCAGTATTTAGACGATTGAAGACCTCGTACATTGATGAGTCGTCGCCCGTGGGTGAGTTCTGTTTGACTACGACGTTGCGGATCGGACGCAGATCAAACGACGTTTTGTAATCACCGAGAGTTGCATAATTAAGACCCTTGAATTTGTTCTTGTGGTCGGGCAATTTCTCTGGAAGACGTAGGCTAAACGGCTCGAAGTAGTCGTCGTTGTGGAGGACCTCGTCGGGGATTCGCCCGTTTGCGTCAAAGATGGCTCTCAGCTCGACACGCTTCTCCTTCTTTGGGAACCGCATCTTGATGAAGTAGTAGATCGACATGAGCCGCTGTTGCCCGTCGATCACGAGGAATCGATTGCGCGCCTGCTCATAGAGGAACAATTGCGGGACGGGCAATCCGAGGATAAGAGATTCAATCAGCTTGGACGCTCTGCCGTGGTCCCAGACAAAGTTTCTCTGGAATCCGGGAATTCTTACGGCTCCCGATTCGACGAAGTTGTAGAGCGTTATGACATTGAAGTCGTTTGGGGTCGCTGTGATGTCATACTCATCGATCTGAGCATCATCTTCCTCGTCGGCATAATCGTCAAACCAAGCCGTCCGGTCGTCGTCGTTCATCGTTTGCTCCAGTCGGGCACGCTCATAGATCGATCCCCGCTCGTCCATTGTAGCTGGGTTTGTCTATCGAACGTTCCACGCAGAGAGAATCGCCGGCTTCAGGCAGAGGAGTTGGGAAGCCTTGACGTAGTATCCGAGGTGTATCGGAATGTCGGTACGCGCAACCGCGACGGCATGGGTCGGGATATCGACCACGGCCACGGTACCATCGGCTCGAAAGACCGGCCCTGCAAACAGCACCCCCAGAAAGTGAATGCGCGTTCCAACTGAAAATCCTGATGAGGTGGTATACCCGCCTTCGTTTACGATGAGGATGGGTGAACCGGAAGACCCTGGAAAGCAGGCCATGTCAACCAGGCCTTGCGGCTTGCCCTGAAAGTCCGTTGCCGGGTGAGAAGCTGTGTGGCCGCGGCGCAAGATGGGAAAGTTATTCGCGGCGTCCCAGAGGCCAATAGGATAGCCTGCCATTACAACCTCCTCCATGGCTGAGAGAGCCGCCAAGGTCTCATCGGGTGGGATCAGAGCATCGGGAAAGGGCGTGGCGAAGACATCCTTGCCGACATTTGCAGCCTGCTGTCGCAGCGGCTCGAAGGGCATAACGCATATGTCTACCTGAGGATCTGGGTGCATGAACCACTGGCGCTCGAAGTCGTCCATAGAGACAGGGAACGATGTTGGCGCGGGCCCGGCCACCTTCCCTTCCTGGTCTCTCAAACACTCATGCAAATGGAACTCGCCTCTCACGGCACCGCGCACTACGTGTTTGTTGGTCACGAGGAGAGGCAGGCCCCGTCGCTCATCGATTTTGAATGCAAAATGAAATGCGGTGCCAACAGATCGCGAGCCGCTCCCAAGGGAAGCCTCAATGCGCGCTGTGGAGTACAGGAGCTGCGTGAACGCCGATTGCAGATTTAACAATCCGGACCTCCGGTTGAATCGGCTACATTATGGCATGTCTAGCCTTGCGGATGGCAAGGGTTTGAAGGGCAGGCTAGCGTAGACCACTCTGGGCGAATCCCTTTTGAGTTGGCCGTAAGGCCGCTGCGCCGCTGAGGGGCGCGCTTGTTGTTACCGGGACACGGTTTCTGAGAAGGGGAACTGATTTTTACGGCGTGGTTGGAGAGCCCGCCGCAATGGCTGTTGATCGGGGATGCGGGCGTGACGCTGGCTGAAATTGCACGCGTGTCTCGCGGTTCACCGCGTTTCTTTTCAACGCTAGAAGCGTCGACGCCTTGACACGAGGTTACCATTTTGGTAACGTCGAAGAGGTGTGAGGATCATCAGCAAAGGGTCGATCGCCGAATTCACCAGAAAGCCGGGACGCAAAGATGCTTTAGAGCCCTTATTGCACTGGCACGCCGTTTCCAAGCGCGCCGTCTGGCGGCATTTCGCCGATGTTCGCGCGGATTTCCCGCACGCGGACGCCGTGGGTATCTTCACGGTTTTCAACATCGGCGGCAACAAATACCGGCTCGTCTCGGTGATCAAATATCGCTGGCAAATGGTCTATATTCGAAACATCCTCACCCACGCCCAATACGATGAGGGGGAATGGAAGTCATGAGCACGACCCTGCTTGACGAAACCGAATACCGCAAACTGCTCGGCGAGACATTGCCTGTCGCAATCCGGACCGGAAAGGAATACCGGCGCCTGCTTCGCGCGGCCGCCGATCTGATGGAGAAGCCGGATGAGGAAACCTCCGAAGAAGAAGGGCGCCTTCTCGAGCTGTTAGGCATTTTGATCGACGAATATGAAAACCGGGTCCATCCCCTTCCCAAAGCGGAACCGCACCGGATGCTCGCCTACCTGCTCGAGGAGAAGAACATGAAACCGAGCGATCTCTGGGCGGTACTTCCCAAGAGCCGCGTGTCCGAGATCTTGAGCGGCAAGCGTGGCATCAGCAAAGCCCAGGCCCGCGACCTGGCGGACTTATTCCGTGTGCCGGTGGACCTCTTCATCTAGTACTGTGACCGCTAGAAACGATGTCAAAACAGGTGGGGCGGGCTTCAGCCTGCGCGGGACTTCAGTCCCGCTGTTTCGAGGGCGGACTTAAGTCCAATGCCACTTAAATAAGTCATCGGACCTCCTTGCGAGTTGGGTATCTGTCGCCGTGAGGCCATACTTCGCGAGGGAAGGACCGCCGCTTGCGTTTGGGATGAACGCCCTGGGCGCAGATGTC
>Ga0326728_10002434_pt1 | contig 61952 bp, 52 predicted proteins | sample MB3enrmetagenome_FD_207602 | JGI IMG/M metagenome (GOLD analysis project Ga0326728, IMG submission 207602) | Lab enriched peat soil microbial communities from McLean, Ithaca, NY, United States - MB31MN | ecosystem: Environmental > Terrestrial > Soil > Wetlands > Peat | place: USA: New York... | reverse complement strand
CGCTGTCGATGCCCTCGAAGTACCCGATCAGCAGCGACCGGAAATAGACGCCCGGCGCCAGACCCGGCCGCCCGTAGCGCAGAGCATAGAACTTGCGGTACAGCCCTGCGACAAACGCGTCGAACTTTTCCCCGTCGAGCAGCTCATTTAGCCGCTGGTAAAAACGATGACCGGGAGCGCGCTCCAATTCCACATGCGCGATCCAGATCTGCTCTTGCTTCTCCTGTAGCTGCCGTGTCCCCATCCCCATGCCGCGTTTCTAAAAACAGCGCCTGTGGATACTTCACAAAATATCCACAGGCGAACTTCGACTTGCACCGCAAGGCTGTTAGAGGTGTTTGCCGATGACTTACGCGATACGATTGCTGAGAATCGGCAATCAACTATTATTGTACGCGAGGCGACCATATGAAGCTTTGGGGCGCGATCTTCGGTTTAGGGTTAGTTGCCAGTGCGGGAACGGCTCAAACCCTGCACTGCAATCTGAAGGATTACAAGAGCATCGACGGGGTAAAGGCCGTGGCAGGCGCGGGCTCTCTGGAGTTGTCCTGGAGAGGAGAAAAGGGACAGCAGTTGAGCACGCGGTTCACGCTGCGCGACGGGCAACCTACGATTGAGGAACTTGCCGCGCGAAAGGCCGATGGCGAGTGGATCGTGCTGGGCAAGAACCTGACGCCGGAGTTTGAAGTGACGACGGGGCGGCGGCGCATTTCGACGACGGAGCTGACCATTCTGAAGAACCTGAACTTGGACACGAAGGAGAATGAAGAGGAATACAAATGGAACGTTTTCTGGGACGCGCCTCTTGTTGTGCCGGGACATAGTCACCTGGTGGGTCCGGGCCGCACGGAAAGCGAGATAGGGCGCGCGGCGGCGAGTTACAAATCCGATAGCTGCACGGTGAAAACCGATGGAAACCGTGTGAGCGTCACCTTTAACGGACTAACACTGGGGATATTCGCCGGGGATTTGCAGTTTACCGTTTACAAGGGCTCAAACCTACTGCGGCAGGAGGCGCTGGCCAAGACCGATGCGCCGGACGTGGCCTATATCTACAAGGCGGGGCTGAAGGGCTTTCAAATCAAAGGCGATACCAAGGTGGTGTGGCGCGATACCTCGCAAGTTTGGCAGGAGAACGACTTTGGCGGAGAAGCCAATCGGGAGCCGGTCAACGTACGAGCGCGGAACCGGCTGGAGATTCTGGATGTGGGCGCAGGGTCGCTTGCGTTGTTTCCTCCGCCGCACAAGTTCTTCTTTGCGCGGGAGAACGAGGTAAACCTGGGCTACGTGTATTACCGCAAAGACGATGACCGGACATTCTCTCTGGGCGCCATGCAGCCCGAGAGAGGCGAAGGCTACGATCCGTGGGGCGTTTCCGACGCGGTGTGGCAGCATCGCGTGCGCGTGGCGCGCGAACAACTGGAAAACTATGCACTCTATAACGCACCCCCTGGAACGGTTCAGCGCATGGCTGTTTACTACTATCTGAGTCCGAGCGGGGATCGCGCGACGCAGCAGGCGGTGATGGCTTACACGCACGGCGACGTGTACAAGCCGGTGCCCGGCTTCAAGACAGTTACTGGGCACTTTCATCTTGAACTCAATGAGATGATACGCGACCGGGGAAGCTCCGACTTCATGCCGACCTGGATCCCGGTGTTCCGGGGATTGGGAATCAATATCGTCTATCTCGGTGACTTTCACGACGACTCCGACTTTGCCGATTCAGGCCCCAAGCGGTTCCCGGAACAGAAGCTTTATTTCGAAGGGGCGCGAAGGCTGTCGGACAAGGATTTCCTGGTGATTCCAGCCGAGGAGGTGAACTCGTATCTGGGCGGACACTGGTATCTGATGACGCCGGGTCCGGTCTACTTTTCTCACGCGGAGCCGCGGCCGGCGAGCCAGGCGTTTGAAGATAACGATCCGGTTTACGGGCATGTGTATCACCTCGGATCTGCGGACGATGTAATGAGGATGGTCAATCGGGAGCAGGCTATTCTATGGACGGCTCACCCGCGCACCAAGAGTTCGGCCATGTATCCGGATATATACAAGGACAAGGATTACTTTTTGAGCGACCGGTTCATTGGCGAGTCCTGGGAATCGCTGCCCGCGGATCTGTCGCAGGAGCGGTTGTGCGAGCATCGCTGTTTCGGGGTGAACGACGATATGAGCAATTGGGCTTCTAGGCCTAAGTTCATGCTTGCGGAGGGGGACACTTACATGAAGGCTCCCGGCGACGAGACTTACCCCATGCTGGCGATCAACTATTTGAAGCTGGACAAGGTGCCGGCCTATAACGAGAGCTGGGCTCCGGTGGTGGAGAGCATTCGCGCGGGCAACTTCTTTGGCACGACAGGGGAGATTCTGTTTCATCGCTGGGGCATCGAAGGCTCCGGTGCAAAGAGCGTTTACACGGCCAGCATCGAATACACCTTTCCGTTGGAGTTTGCGGAACTGGTGTGGAGCGACGGATCGAAGGTAGAGCGGCAGATCATCCGGCTGACAGACAGCGAGGCATTCGGGACGAAGACATTCAGGATTCCTTTCGATGCTAGGGGGAAGAAGTGGGTCCGGTTCGACGTGTGGGATTCGGCGGGAAACGGCGCGTGGCTGCAACCGGCTGCGCCTGATTAGAAGGTCGATTCGGCGGACCATCGTTCGATCACCTGGAACTCGCCGGGCATTCGCTTGCTCGGGAGCGCCCCTGGGAACAGTTTTTGCCTGTGCGGTGTCTAAGTGACCATAGCCTCCGGGAAATCGAATCCGGAGGCCGTTCCCTGATTTGCTCGAGCGGTCAGTTTCTTGACGCCAATCGATAGCTGCAAATCTTCACACCAGGGCGGGGGTTCCTTCATGCTTGAGTTGCGAGGACTTTCGAAGAACTACCGCGGCATTTCGGCAATCGAAGATGTGAACTTTCGTGTGGCTCCAGGGGAGATTGTGGGATTTCTTGGGCCGAACGGGGCGGGAAAATCGACAACGGTCAAGATTATTACCGGGATGCTGCGGCCCAACTCAGGCAGCGTGCTGTTTGAGGGCAAGAATATCCGCGACGACCTGGTGAGCTTTCGGGCCGCGATTGGCTATGTTCCGGAAGAGGCTTACCTCTACAACTACCTATCAGGCCTCGAATACCTGCAACTTATCGGGCGGCTTCGCGGACTGGGAGAAGGGCTTATTGAGGCCAAGGCGACGCGGCTGCTGAAATTGCTGCATCTTGAATCCTGGCAATACTCGCCGATTTCTTCCTACTCGAAAGGAATGCGTCAACGCGTGCTGATCGCGGCTGCCCTCTTGCACGATCCCAAACTTCTCATCTTCGATGAACCGCTCTCGGGCCTCGACGTGGTCTCCGCGCGCTTATTCAAAGACCTGCTGGAGTTGCTCGCGGCGCAAGGCAAAGCAGTCCTCTACATTTCACACGTGCTGGAAGTGGTGGAACAAATCTGCAACCGCGTGATTGTAATTGCCAAGGGCCGGATTCTGGCCGATGCGCGTCCCTCCGATCTTACAAAGTTAATGAGCCTTCCCAACTTAGAGAGCGTCTTTGCGCAGTTGGTACAGCAGCAAGAAACGCGCACCCTTGCGCAGGAGATGGTGGAGGTGATGCAGATCGGCAATGAACGGTGAATTCCAGCGTTTGTTCATGATGTCCGAGCCGGAGATACTGCCCCTGAATGCCCAGGCGGCTTTGGGCCCGGTGAGGGAACCGGAGCGAAGCCAGTTCTCGCAACTTGTGCGTCATTTTCTGGAGCGATTCTTCAATCACGAAACCGCCTCGCCGGACGGGGACGCGAAGTCGCGCCTGGCGTTAATCGCCTTTGCGACGGGCATGCCCGGATTCATGGTGGCGTTATACCTGTTCCCTATGTACCATCCGTTTATCTCCTGGCCACCCGGAAATCCCCTGAATGCGGGTCCGCCGCCTTATTGGCTGCAAGTGAATCATCACTTATTCTTTGTTCTCTATTCCTTCGTGGCGATGGGAATCATCACGGTCTTCGAATGGGATATGTTCTTTCCCGACCTGCTGGATGTTTTTGTTCTGACCACCTTGCCGATTCCGAATCGAAGGCTGTTTATGGCGCGGGTTGCGGCCATTGTTCTTTTTACCGTGGGCTTTCTATTCGACGCAAATATTTTGGCCCCGCTGGTGTTGCCCGCGGTCTTCGATCCGCCCAATTTGGCGCGCCTGCTCGGTGGGCATGCGCTGGCAGTGGCGGGCAGCGGTTTGTTCGCAGCGGCCTTCATTCTGGCGCTGCAAGGAGTGCTTGTTTCGGTTCTTGGCGAGCGGTTGTTTCGCCGACTCTCCCTGCCATTGCAGGGCCTTTCGATTACCGCCCTGCTGCTGCTGCTTTTTCTGTTTCCAGTACTTTCCGGGGCGGTTCCCGTCCTTCTGAAATCCGGGAGCGGGCTGGCGCTCTACTTTCCGCCGTTCTGGTTCCTGGGCATCTATCAGCGCGTGCTGGAGGGACCGGCCGCGCTGCCCATCTTCAACCGGCTGGTGCAAACCGGATGCGCGGCGCTGGCGGCAACGGCAGGGCTGGCGCTGGTTGCCTATCCGCTGGCCTATTTGCGGAAGATGCATCAATTGGTGGAAGGCCCGGGGACGCACGACACGCGGAACTGGGCTGCGCGGCCGCTGGACAAGCTCCTGAATGGCACGCTGCTTCGATCGCCGGTGCGCCGCGCGGTCTTTCACTTCATCGGTCAAACTCTGATGCGGGTGCAACGGTACCGGATCTATCTCGTTCTCTACGGAGGCGTGGGCCTTTCCGTGGTTGCCGCCAGCATTCTGCGCTTTTCGGTGGCGCACAACCGGGTCCAATTGCAGATCTCAGCGGACGGAATCCGCGCGGCGACGGCGATTGTGGCCTTCTGGACGACCGCCGGCCTTCGCATGGCCTTTGTCTCTCCCGGCAATCAGCAGGGAAGCTGGGTGTTCCGAATCGTGCATGGAAGACCCCCACATTTTGATGTTGCGAGACGGCAGTCGGAGGCCGCCAAACTCTGGGTGCTCTTGTGGGGAGGGATCGTCACCCTGGGGTTTCTCCTCGGATTCCGGGCCATCGCTCCCAAGGAACTGCTGACTTGGCCGGCGACGGCGAGTCAGCTTCTCGTTGCCGCCGGCATGTGTCTGCTGCTCACCGACATCTTCTTCCTGAACGTGAAGATCGTGGCCTTTACCGGCGAACCGGCAAGAGAACCATCCAACCTGGCCTTCACCCTGCTCAAGTACTTCACGTTCTTCCCTGTCGTCACTTGGCTCCCGCTGGCGGTCGAGCCATGGATGGAAGGCGGGGCCTCACGGCTTGTTCTTGTTGCAGTCTTCATTGCAGTAGCGCATCTGGCCCTGGAAGGTCTTCATCGCAGAATCATCCGGCAACACTGCAACGCCATCCCCCTCGAAGACGACGAGGAGGAGTTTCCTTTGCGGCTTGGGTTACGCAACTATTGATGGAGAAGGCGGGGTTAGACCGTACAGCCGCTCGGGCCACGAAGGTCGATTGGGCGCAGGCCGCGGGATTCAGATTCCCTGAGCCGAGGGTTTTACCGGGCGAAAGAGCCAGAGGTTCAGCAGGGCGAAGAGCAGACCGCCGACGGTGAATTTGAGCCACACGGGGGCTTGCGAGGGGGAGAAGAACCCTTCCAGGCAGCCGGCGATCACTAAAAGAGGGATGATGCCGGAGACCAGGCGGGTAGCTTCGAAGCCGCCGCTGGCGACCGAGTCCTTCCAGCGCAGGGCGCCGGGGAAGAGCATGGCGTGGCCGAGGCGGAAGCCGGCGGCGCCGGCGATGATGATCGAGGGCAGCTCGAGGGAACCGTGCGGGGCGACGAAGCTCCACAGCGGGACCGACATCCCGTATTGATGGCAGGCGGCGCCGATAATTCCCAGCATCATGCCGTTGTTGAAAAGAAGCCAGAAGGTTCCCAGGCCAAAGACAATTCCGCCGGCGAAGGTGATGAAGCTGACGGTGAGATTGTTGGTCATGATGGCGCTGGTTTCCATGGGGGCGATGCTCACGATCGATTGCGTCCACATCTCGTGCCGTTCCATGGTGGCGATCATGCCGGGGCCGAGGAAGTGGCGCATGAACTCCGGACGGGCGGTGGTGATGGCGGCGCCGAGAATGCTCCAGGCCAACGTGAGAGCGAGCGAGACGAGAACGTAGCCGAGTTGGTGTTGGAAGATGGCCGGGTACTCGTCTTTCAGAAAACGGAAGAGGGTACGCCAATTCGTCTTGCGGCGGGAGTAGATGATATGGTGGGCGCGAGCCAGCAACTGATTCACATGCGCGGCATAGGTTCGCGAGGTCGCGTCCTGGCGGAGCACCGAGAGGTCGGCGGCCGCCTGGCGGTAGAGCAGGGCCATCTCCCGCAACTCGGCCCGGGAGAGTTGCGCGATGCCTCCGGCGTCGGCTTGGGCGAGCAGCGCGGCCAGGCGGTCCCAGTGGGGCCGGCGCTTGAGAATCCAGAGGTTCGAGAGGATTTGCGCCATGGAAGCGAATTCGGGCCGGATTAGCCGAGATCAGCTTAGCATTGACACGCCGGAGCTGGTGTCCATCGAGATGCCCCTGGCGGGGATCGGCAGCCGGTTCATCGCGTTGCTGGTGGATTATCTGATCTGGTTCGCTGGATTGCTGGTGCTTGGCCTGGTGTTCTCGGTCATTCTTCCCGGCATGTGGGCGTTCTCAAGGATCTCCGCGCAGTGGGCGGTGGCAGTCCGGATCTTCATCGTCTTTCTGCTCAACTGGGGGTACTTCACGCTGTTTGAGGCGTTCTGGAATGGACGCACGCCTGGCAAGCGGGTGGCGCGGATTCGGGTGATCCAAAAGTCCGGCAGGGCCATCGGGCTGTTCGAGTCGATGGCGCGGAATCTGGTGCGCTTTGTGGACCAGTTTCCAGGGTTCTATCCGGTGGGGGTGATCGCTATCTTTGCCACCAGGCAGCACCAGCGCCTGGGCGACCTGGCCGCCGGAACGCTGGTGGTGCGGGACCGGGAGCCGGAGAGCCCACTGTGGGGCCAGTCGGGCTCGCGCACCTTCACGGCGGAGATTTTTGCTCCGCGCGTCCCGATTCCGGAACCGCAGATGGCGCTGACGCTGCCTTTGGCCGGGATTGCGAAGCTGTCGGCCAGCGATTTGCAGGTCCTGGAGGGGTTCTTCGCGCGGCGGCTGGACATGAGCTTGGCCACCCGGCAGGCGCTGGCCGAGCGGATTGGCTTAGCCATCCAGGCAAAGTCGGGGCTGGAGGCGCCTCCAGGGGCCAGCGTGGAGACGTTTCTGGAGGCCACGGCGCGGCAATTGAGGGACCTCGCGGGACTGCAATAAGTACCTTGCTTCAATAGGAACATTTCTCGAGCGTTTGCGCCTCGATAGGACCAGGCTCTCGCCGCGGAGCTGCCGAACCGGGAAGAAAAACGAACGGTTGCCGCGCTTTGGCACAAGCTCCCAGCTTCCGGCGCCGTGCCAGCCGGTTCCTTCGAAACCCCTCCGGGCCGCACCCCGGGCCGGGTCGTCGATTGCAACTGAAAGACCCACAACCAGTTGCAGGCGATGCATCGACCATCCCCCTCGATTCGGGAGCGGGGGGCTCGAGTTTTGTAATATCCGGGCTTGACAAATGTCCCACTCCAGGCATTAAATACACAGCGGCTCAATGGAAGGGGTCTTTTGCTCGATCAACTCAAACGTTTGAGTGCGAGAAATTAAACGTTTGAGCTGAAAGATTCCAAAAAGTGGAGAAGTCGAAAAATCTTCTTCCATACCATGGAGAATTGGCGGTATCCGAAAGTCTGCGCGGGAGTTTTCCACAGCCTGGGCAGATGGGCCAGAGCCGAACGATTGCCGGGATTCATTGGAGCACTCCGGCAAGCAACCGAACGCAGGCTGTATCCCATGTTCCGGCACCCGGTATGCCGGCGGCCAACCCCGGTGGAGACGCTTGGATTTGGACGGGAAAGACCAGTTGTTCCGCGGGCGAGTTGTCAGGTAAATGCATTTTCCTTTTGACGTAAATGCATTTTGTTCTTGACAACTCTTAATTCAGACGAGTCAAATGGCACGGTCGCAGTTCCTGACGATTGGGTAAATCGATGTATTTGAGTGAATCTGTCTCAGCTTGCATTCAGCCTTCGCGGTCTTCCGTTGCGACGGAAGGGCTGGCGAGGGCGTTTTTGCAGTCTGGGAGGACGCAGGCCATTCAAGGGACGGAAAAACCATCGACGTGAAACCGGGATCGAGGGGCGGAGCCGGGAATCCGGTTCCGTGCAAACGGCTTCATACCCGGCGGAAGGGGCAGCGATCAAACGACGCAACGCAAACAGAAACAAACTTGAAAAGGATGGTCACATGAGACAAGCGAGATACAGGTTCTTCCTGTTGCCGCTGTTCCTGGTGTTGGCCTGCGCGGGAGCCTTTGCGCAAGCCAACTCAGAACTCACCGGCATCGTTACAGACCAGACGGGAGCGGTGGTAGCGGGAGCCAAGGTTGTGGTTTCCGATCCGGCCACCGGCTTTACGCGCACCACCGCCAGCAGCGGCACCGGCTTGTACGACGTTGCCGGATTGAACCCCGCCAACTACAACATCCGGGTCACGGCCAAGGGCTTCGAAGCCTACGCGCAGACTGGCATCGTGGTCAACGTGTCAGCGACCGTCCGCGCGGATGTCAAGCTCACCGTCGGCGCCGAGTCGCAGACGGTTACCGTCGAGGCCGACTCCCTGGCGGTGCAGGCCGACTCCAACGTGGTCAGCACGCTGATCAACTCCGAACAGATCACCGAAATCGCCACCGAGAACCGCAACTTTGCGGCCTTGGCGGCCCTGGGCCTGGGCGTAAGCTCCGCCCTGCCCGACAGCAACACGCCCGGCGCGGTGGGCTCGAACTTCACCATCAGCGTCAACGGCCTGCGCCAGAGCCATAACATCTGGCTGATCGACGGCGGCGAGTCCGACGACCGCGGCGGCGCCGGCGGCATGCAAATCCAGCCGTCGCAGGACGCCATCGCCGAGTTCGAAATGCTGACCTCGAACTATCCTCCGGACTACGGCATTTCCTCCGGGGCCACCATGACCCTCTCGCTCAAGAGCGGCACCAACAAATTCCACGGCGAGGCCTACGAGGAAAACCGCAATACCGACTACGACGCCAACAGCTTCTTCAACAAGCTGGCCAACAACGCCCGGCCGACTGTGCATTACAACATCTACGGCGCCGGCGGCGGCGGGCCGATCTTCATCCCCCACGTCTACAACAGCGAGAAGAAGAAGAGCTTCTTCTACTGGAACGAAGAGTGGCGCAAGACGGTCAACCTGGCATCCAGCAACAACCCCACGGTCGACCCGCTGGACATTCCCGCGGTCGGCCAGGCCACGCCTCTCACGTATGTGGCGCCTGGGTTCGCTTCCAGCAACGTGCTTCTGGTTCCGAACGTTTCAACCAGTTCGGATTTCTACAAGAACCACTTGGCGAAGGCGGGCCTGACTAACCCCACGGCGGTTTATCCCAACACCGGGCTTCCGGGCCCAGGAAACTGCTTCACGGGAACGACGACATGGGTGCCGGTCCCCAAGAGCAACCCCACCACCTACACCCAATCCTGCTCTCCAGGGCAACAGATTCCAGCCTCGCTGTTCGACTCCAACTTCATCACCTACTTGCACGCGGGCATTCTTCCCGCGCCGAACGTGGCCGGCCAGGACAAGAACATCGCCAGCGTATCGCTGCCCTTCAGCGTGCGCGACGACATCGTCCGCATCGACCACAACTTCAACGACAAGTGGGCCATCCTGGGCCACTACATCGGCGACACGGAAAACGTGAACGAAGGCGGACCGGAACTGGGCTGGTGCTGGTGCAGCTACAACACGCTCACAAGCATCCTCTCCTCCCCGTCCAACAGCGCCGCCATCAAGTTGAGCGGAACCATCAATCCCAACCTGCTGCTGGAAGCCAGCATCAATTACGACGGCAACGTGATCAATATCACGCCCAGCCCGAACTCCTTCCTGCCCTCCAGCTGGGGCGTTGCGCCGGTAGTCGCGCCCTATACCGTCACCCGCAAGGTGTGGCCGGGCATCTCCGGCTTCGGCAATCCCTACGGAACGGCTGAAGACACCGCGACCGAGCCCTATCACAACGCGGCTCGCGACTTTGAGCCCAGGGTAGACCTCTCCTACACGGTTGGCAAGCATGCCATGAAGTTCGGCTTCAGCTACAACCGCTACACCAAGAACCAGATGCTCTACGGCGATCAACAGGGCGACTACGGCTCTGGAACGCTGTCGGGCGACGGCATCATGGACCTGCTGATGGGCATCGCCACCAGCTACGGCCAGGATCAGGCCGCGCCCATCCGCCACTACGTCAACCAGACTCCTTCGGTCTACGCCCTGGACAACTGGCACGTGACCTCACGCCTCAGCTTGCAGCTTGGCCTCCGCTACGACGCCCTGCCGCACGCCTGGGAGCGCAACAACTTCCTGGGCAACTTCGTCCAGGCCAACTACAACGCCAGCCAGGCTCCTATTTGGGACGCCAGCGGCGCCATCGACCCGGCCAGCCCGGATCTGTACACCTTCAACGGCATCCCCTCCTACATCAACGGCACCGGCCTTGCAGGTCAGAATGAGTTCCCCAAGGGCGTGGTCAAGAACGACTACAACACGCTGCAACCGCGCGTGGGCTTCTCCGACGACATGTTCGGCAATGGCAAGACCGTTCTCCGCTTCGGCTTCGGAACCTTCTTCGAGAGGATACAGGGCAACGACATCTTCGGCGTGGCCACCAGCGCGCCGTTCAATCCCTCGCTCAGCCTCGGCGACAACTACTTCAGCAACCCTGGAACCAACTGGAATACCGGCAATGTGATTCAACCCAATGCCCTGATCTTCGCGGGCGGCGGCGACAGCATTGCAACAACCTACAAAGCGCCTGCCGTGGCGCAGTACAGCCTTGGCGTGCAGCATGAATTGAAGCCCTCGATGATCTGGGTCGTGCAGTACGTCGGCAACCTGGCGTGGCACCAGAACATCGTCAACAACATCAACACCTTCAACCCGGCCAGCCCGTTGACCACCCCCCTGCTCATGTGCCAGGCGGGCGATAGCGGCAACAATGCCCCCGGAGATAACAAGAGCGGCAATCCCGGCACGTTTAACTGCGCGGGCGGCTTCACCAACAACGGCGCCGCAAATGCCTACCGGACCTACCCCGGATACGCCGGCATCACGCAGGATACGAACGTCACCAACGGCAGCTACAGCGGCTTCCAGACCGGCCTGCGCGTACAGAACAAGTGGGGCCTGAGCGGCGAGCTCGATTACACCTGGTCGCACGAAATCGACGTCAGCAGCTACGACCGGGTCACCATCGACAACCCCTGGAACTTCAAGTACGACAAGGGATCGGGCGCGCTGGACCGGCGTCAGATTCTCAACGCCAACTACGTCTACAAGCTGCCCTTCTTTACCAAGGGCAACGACCTGGTCCACTCCATCGCCGGCGGATGGGAGATTGCCGGAACCGTGATCGATGAATCCGGGAGCCCTCCGGGAAGCAACGGAACCGGTGTTAACGAGTCGCTCAGCTACGACCCAGTCGGTCTAGACGGCGGTTACACCTCTCGTCCGAACTTCACCGGCAAGATGACCTACGGGCACAAGATGGCGAACTTCTTCAGCACCACCGGCTTCTCCACGCAGACTCCGGCGTGGCAAGGCGGAGGCAACATGGGCTTCGGCAACGCCAGCAGATCTTTGGTTGTCGGCCCCGGCCGCGTGAACTTCACCACCTCGCTCTACAAGTCGTTCGCGATCACCGAGCGGGCTCATTTCGAGCTTCGTTTCGAGTCGTTCAATACCTTCAACCACACCGAGCCTCAAAACCTGAACTCGACCTGGAACCCAAGCAGCAACGCCGGCCAGAACAGCGGCGTGCTCAACTCCGGCAATACCTTCGGCCAGGTCACGAGCACGTACGATCCTCGCGCGCTCGAGCTGGGCGGCAAGTTCGTGTTCTAACCTGAACCCTTGACCGGGGCGCGGCAGGCAACCCCTGCCGCGCCCCTTTTCTTTTGAGTCGTCCACCTGCTTCGCTGATCCACTGAGGGATGAAACTTCGGGTGCCCCGCCCTCGCCGCGTCTCTGTTTTTGCGGCTAGGGTGGGTATGCACAGTCGCCGGAGTTCGCCTTTGTTTTGTTGAACGTGCATTCTTGTTTCTTATCAGCTTCGATTTGGTTCCTGGAATGGCCTGAAGGGAATTGCCCGCGGCGCCAGCCAGGAGAGAGAATCGGGTAGGGTGGGGACGGCGGGCTTTGGGATCGAAAGGCCGGGCGACCGTCGCCGCGGGCATTGGCATCGCAGATTCGAGAAGGGATGCAAGTGAAACCGGTCGCACTTCTGGGAATCGTTCTGACTCTGGCGCTGCCCGGCGCGGGCCTTGGTCAGGCCGGTCAAGCCCCCGATCCCGAAAGGCAGGCCGCGCTCGCCCTCGAGCGGCAGGGCCGGAGTTCCGAGGCCGAGGCCGCATGGCGCGCTTATTTGAAGGCCCATCCCGCCAGTCCGGAGCCGTATGCCCATCTTGGGCTCCTCGAAGCGCGCCAGGAGCACTACAAGGAAGCCGTGCCTCTCTATCGAAAGGCACTGGAGATCGGTCCCGAAGTTCCGGGGCTGAGGCTGAATCTGGGCCTGGCGCTTCTCAAAGGGGGCGATCTGAAGCAGGCAATCCGGGAGTTCGGCTTGCTGGAGAAAAGACAGCCTGGAAACCAGCAACTGACGACTCTGATCGGGATGGCGCACTATGGGTTGGCCGAATACGCCGAAGCCGTTCCTTATCTGAAAGAGGCAGCGGCGGGCGATGCGCAGAACCTTACCCTGCGGCTGGCCCTGGCGCACAGTTGCTTGTGGACCAAGCAAAATCAGTGCGTTCTGGATGTGTACCGGGAGATCCTCACGCTCGATCCCGGCTCGGCGGAGGCCGAGATGCTGGCGGGGGAAGCTCTGGACGGGATGAAGAACAACGCGGACGCCATAAGCCACTTTCGCGCCGCCGTCAAGGCGAATCCCAAAGAGCCGAACGCGCACTTCGGGCTGGGCTATCTGCTTTGGACCCTCAAGCGCTACGACGAGGCGGCGAGCGAGTTTCAGGCCGAGCTTGGCAACGATCCAGACCACCTTCAAGCCATGGTCTACCTGGCCGACAGCGAGATCCAAAGGAACCAACTGGAAGCGGCCAGACCCCTGCTGGAAAGGGCTGTCCAGCTCAATCCATCGCTGGGGCTGGGTCAACTGGATCTGGGGATCGTGGATTCGGAGGCCGGGCGCAACGAAGATGCGCTGCGGGAACTCACCGCGGCCGCGCGGCTGATTCCCGACGACGTGAATGTGCATTGGCGGTTGGGACGGCTTTACCGCACATTGGGAAAGAAGGAAGAAGCCAAGGCCGAGTTCGACAAGGCGAGCAAGCTCAATAAGGCGGCGGACGAGGATCTTTACAAGAAGATCGCCAACGGACACGCGCGGCCGGGGCAGGCGCAGGAACCGGCAGCAACACCAGCCGGCAAGTAGCTTAGGGCCTTCCATGAGAAGGCTCTAGTTCAAGTGGGCCTCGTGATTCCGCTGAGCGCCGGCTTCGATGGCTCTTTCGTGCGCCAGCAGATCGGCAAGCGCTTTCTCCGGGCAGATGTGACGGGCTTCGGTGCGATTCAACTCTTCCACTGTCTCGACAGAAAAGGCGATGGTCATGAAGCAATCGAGGCAGCGGGTGTTGTAAGTCCCGTTTTCGTTCTGGGTGCGGCTATACATCGTTCCTCGGGATTTTCCGCAAGACTCTACGATGTTAGTTACAGTTGGGTTTCCCCGGCGTGACCTCCATCACCATTCAATGTTCGCCTCCAAGGTGCGGTTCAATCCCCACAGGAAACTGTCTACGGGGTCATGCCCTGGTTTGAGTTGCGCCGCAGTTGCCAGCAGGGGCTTTGGCCGGCCTGCGAAAACAGCGAGACGGTGCAGGGGACATCTCCGGAGCCGAGATAGTCAAACTCCTTCTTGTTGCCCTTGAGAGGAATTGTGATGTAGCGGTTGACGGTGACCCTTCCGCGGGGTGAGCCGCGAAGTTTGAAGATGGTCCAATCGCCCGCGTAGACGACGACAAAGCTCGCCGCCAGCACAACCATCGCGCGCAGAATCCAACGCCGCCAAGTCTTCATCCGGATTCAACCTTCCCTTATCTGGCGGGCCTCTTCGCTCGGCGCCACGCCGTTGAGCTTTCTTTGCATCGCCTGGGTTAGAAGGACGCGCAGCAGAGCAGCAGCCTGGGAGCGGGACAGGCCCTCGGCGCGAATATTCGAGATGCAGCCGCGCTCGGCGTCGGTGCGGCCCGGCCGCGGCCATCCCCGCCGCGAGACCTGCCGCCACCTCTCCGCTGCGCAAGGGCTTGGGTTTGGCCAGTAGTTCGCGCAGGTCCGCAAAGCTGCAGCGCGTATTGCCGATAGTGTGGGCGAAGGTCATCGGGCCGGCATCTTCAGGATAGCCGCAAACCGGGAGGGCGCAAGCGGATTTGGCAACGAGCTTCTTCACGGTTGGCAAGGAGCCGGGACGGTTACGCCGGGGCTGAAACGGAGTTGATAGAATTACCGCTCATCGTTCAGTTAAGGGAGATGATGTGGCCAAATCGATTTGCAGGTTCCGCGCGCGCCGTGCATGTGCGGCGACCTTCGAGCTTTCTTCAATTGCAATGCTTTTCTTCTTCCATGGCGCCAAGGCCTGGGCGGAAGACGATGCGCTCGTCGCGCACACCGCAAGCGGTCAAATTCGCGGCATTCCCAGGGCAACCGGGGGCGCTGAATTCCTCGGCATTCCATTCGCCCAACCGCCTGTAGGCAATCTGCGCTGGCGTGAGCCCTTGCCCCCCAAACCGTGGAGCGGGGTGCGCGATGCCAAGGCCTTCGGCGCGCCGTGCGCACAGCCGGTCCTTGGAGACTGGAACCGGCGCGACGCCGAGGTTAGCAAGGAAGACTGCCTCTATCTCAACGTCATTACGCCGGAGTGGCCGGCGAAGCGACCGTTGCCGGTGATGCTGTGGATTCACGGGGGCGCCAATGAAGGCGGGACGGCATCCAGCGCGCTGTATAAGGACGGAACGCTGGTCAACCACGGAGTCCTGCTGGTTACAGTCAACTACCGGCTTGGCATCTTCGGGTTCTTTTCGCACCCTGAACTTACCCGCGAGTCGGCCCACCATGCCTCGGGCAACTACGGGCTCATGGACCAGATTCTGGCGCTGCATTGGGTGATCGACAATATCGCCGGATTTGGCGGCGATCCCCACAACATCACCGTCTTCGGCCAATCGGCGGGCGCAATCGACACGGGCCTGCTGATGGTCTCGCCGGCCAAGGGCCTGTTTCAGAAGGCGATTGCGGAGAGCGGGACGTCGTTCAGTCTGTCGTTGCGTCCGCTGACGGCGGCGGATCGCGGCGGGGAGGAATTCGCGGCGAGCATGAAGGTTCCCGCGGGCGGTGACGCCGTCAAGCACCTCCGCGAGATATCCGCGCAGGACCTGCTGACCGCCCTAGCGAGCCGGACCCCGCACCCGCGCTTCGGTCCGATTATCGACGGCTGGGTGATCCAGCGAGTTCCAGCCGCGGTGTTTGCCGACGGGCACGAGGCGGCAATTCCGTTGCTCTTCGGCACCACCGCCCGAGAGTTCGGTGCGGCGGTGATGAGAGTGCCGACAGCGGCTGAAGAGCTGCGAAAGGCCATCTCGGAGAGCACCGGCAGCCTCGCCCCTCAGGCGCTGAAGGCCTACGGACTGGCGGATGGAGGCAACGGCGAGGGCAATGCGTTCTACGGCACGGCTGCCGATCAGTGGGCTGCCGATGAGACCTTTCGTTGTCCTGCGACGGCGCAGGGAGGGTGGCATAGCGCGGCGCATTTCCCCACCTACGAGTATGAGTTCGATCATGCTATTCCAGGGCAGGAGGCGCAGGGCGCCGTGCATTCCTCGGACCTGCCGTACGTGTTTGGGTTTTTCCCCAAGTCGGGCAATATCGCCGGAGCTTTTGGAGATATCGACTTCAAACTCGCCGATCTGATCGAGACCTATTGGACGAACTTTGCCAGGACCGGCAATCCGAATGGGACCGGGGCGCCCGAGTGGCCCCTGTTTGGCGCATCGCAGAACTTTATCCAGTTTGCCCAGGACGGGCGGGTGGTGAACGCGACGGCGCTGCGCGGCGCCCAGTGCAGTCTCTATCGGCAGGGCTTGGCGGAGCGCCTGAAGCAGGGCCAATAACGCGGCTGGTTGGGACGTGAATTGTATGCTCTAGGCGATGACGCGCACTGTGCTGGCGACCGAGTTCCCGCTTCTGTTTGTGGCGCTGCCGCTGGGGTACCGGTCTTCGCCGGCGTTGCTGTTTGCCCTGCCACTCATCACAAGGTCCGGGTGTGTTTCTTGTCGGGAGTGAAGATGTGATAGCAGTTCCGGCCGCGCGCCTTGGCCTCGTAGAGGGCCGTATCCGCATCTCTCAACAGGACCTCCGCATCCAGCACCCCGGCGCTGGCTGAGCAAAGCCCCACGCTCACTGAAACCGGCACCTTGTCGCTGCAAAAAGGAACGGGAACCGCCAGGGATTCCACAATGCTCGCGGCAATCCTCTGCGCCGCGGGCGGATCGGTCAGGTCGGGAAGCAGCACCACAAACTCGTCGCCTCCCAGCCGGGCGACCGTATCTCCCTTGCGCACCGCCGCTAAGAGGCGCTCCGCCGAAACCCGCAAGACCTCATCGCCGGCCTGGTGGCCGTACGTATCGTTGATCTCCTTGAACTTGTCCAGATCCACCATGAGCACCGCCAGCCCGGAGCCATGGCGCCTGGCGCTCTCCAACGCGACACCCAGCCGGTCTTGCAGCAGCAGACGGGTGGCCAATCCGGTCAAGGCATCGTGCAGGGCCATGTGACGGAACTGTCTTTCGCTCTCGCGTAGCATTTCCGCCTGCTGACGGAGAAGCCGTGTCTGCTGCGCCACACGCCTTCTCAGCAACACCACCCAGGCCAGCACCACGACGGTCGCAACCAGAGCCACTGCCAGCACCAGCAGCAAACGAGTCGTCGTCCACCACGGCGCCCTCTCCAGGACGACCACATCCGCGGGCGAGCGGAGCAGGATCTGGAATGCCTTGGGAAGCCGGAAATGGCGCGATGCCTGGGTTTCCGAGATCACGCAAATGCCGGTGAGTTGAATCTTGCTGCCGTTGCTGACACCAGCCAACGACTGGTCTTTGAGCTCTCCCGGAATGATGGCGGAAAAGACGCTGCCCCCGGCGTAGACCAGCAACCTGGTTTGGTCCGCCGCCTTTTGCTGCTCGATCAGGCGGCCGTTCAGGCGAACCAGATCGCCTTCGAAATCGCCGGAGAGCGCTTCCTTGACAGTTACAGGTTTCGGTTCCGGCAACGGCGCCGTGCCCAGGACCCTGAATACCGCGTCCTCGATGGTCTGCGAGGAGTTTCCCAGGGCGGGGTAGCCCACCGCATCCACCAAGTCTCCCGGCTTCAGCGCGGTGGTATCGCGCCCAAGAACGCTGGCGCCCTGGATGCCGTCGCTGATCGACACGGTCTGGCCCCAGCGCGCGGTCACCACGCCGCGGATTCGAACCAGGTGGTCTGAACCGGTTCCTGGCGCAAAACCGAAGACGTCCTTAACAGGCTTCAAGGGCAGGGAGAAAGGGTCGCCAGGCGCCGGCTGTAGAACCTGGATGCTGTCCACGCTGGGCGAATAGACGTTGACCCCGATGAGCTGCGTTCGCTGATTGAAGATGGGACCCGCGGCGCCGCTTACGCGCACCCGCGCATTGAGAAGCCATCCGGGATCCTTCCCGCCGGGCGGCGTCATCACTTCGACCTGCAATCGTCCCGACGCAATGACCAGGTCCAGCATCGCTTCCCGAAAGGCAGCCGAGCGCACCGTGCCTTCGAATGCAATCCACTGTCCGTCCTCTACGCCGGTGGATAAGCGGTCGAGGCTCACCGGGCGGGCCGGCGGAAGCGGAGCCTTGCCTAGAACCTGCAAAGAGCCCTGGTCGACAATGGGGGCAAACTCGCCGGGACTTGTGATCCCAACGATTTCCAGCAACGTCCCGGGCTGGATTGCGGTCGTGAGCGGGACGTGATTTTTGGTCTGAACATAAACTGCCGACATCCCGTCGAAGGCAAAGAAGCCGTACCAACTGGGGAAGCAGACCATGCACTCCACGCGCAGGTGCACGGGATAGTGGCGCGCCGCCTCCGCGCTGCTGAGATCGTGCACTGCGCGTGCCGTGGTAAGGATCCGCAACGTCGCCGGCGGTTGGGTTGCGGACTTGACTTCCCCCGCCTGAAGCGGAGGCGAGAAACCGAATGACAAAAGGAGCGCAAGCATGGAGGGGAACGCAAGGTGTCGAAGCCGGGCAGGGTCGAGGCACACCTGAAACAGCGTGTCGCCGAGAAAGCGAGTCCCGCCCTTCAACCGATGATGCTGCCCGCCGCTTCCAGCCGCCACTGAGGTCTTTAATCGCAAACGGTGGCGCCTCCCCTTTCTCCGGCGAGTCTCCGGTCGAAGCTCCAGGCCCATTGGCTTTATCGACCGGCGAAACAGGTGTCATGATGCTCTGCTGATTTTACCCCATGTGGTCATAAGAAACTCCTCAGGGAACCGTGAGCCAGCGCCCTCAACGATATCCTGAATCCATGTCCCGAACCGGCCTGTCAATCGAGTTCCTGCTGCTCTTTGTGGGCTTGCCGCTGGGTTACCGGTTCTCGCCGCTGCGGGTTCCGGCGCTGCCGCTGTTGTGGGTGGTGACGGGGTATGCGTGGTGGCAGTTGCTCGCCGACCCTCGCTTTGACCGCGCGCAACTTTGGAACGCTGCGCAACTGCCCGGACGCCTTCCCGCGATTCTGGCCGGATTCTCGCTCGGAGCGCTGGCGTTGTGGGTGGGGGTGCGGCGGTTTGCCCCGCAGTTGGAATGGAACTTTGTACGCCAGCATCCCGCGTTCTGGGCGGTGGTGATGGTGGCTTACCCGGTGGTGTCGGTCTATCCGCAGGGGCTGCTGTACCGGGCCTTCTTCTTCCAGCGGTATGCGGGGCTGTTTCCCGGCAAGTGGGCGACGATCGTGGCCAGCGCCACGGCTTTCGCCTTTCTGCACATCGTCTTTCGCAACTGGCTGGCGGTGGCGCTGACCTTTGGCGGGGGCCTGTTGTTTGCCGCCCGCTACGCCGAGACCGGGTCGCTGGCGACCTCCTGCTTTGAGCACGCGCTCTACGGCTGTTGGCTGTTCACGGTGGGGCTGGGACAGTATTTCTATCACGGGACGATTGCGGCGGTGGGATCGGTCCTGCGGCGGTGAGGGTATATTCTCGCCGTTCTTCTTGTTGACAGATAGTACGAAGCGTACTATAGTACGAAACGTACTATGAACACCATGTCCAACCTCGAACTAGCCCTGATCGGGCTGCTGAAACAGAAACCGCAGTCGGGCTACGACCTGCGCAAGACCTTTGCCGCCACCGCCATGCGCCATTTCAGCGACAGTCCGGGGTCCATTTACCCGGCGCTGCGGCGGCTGGAGGCGCGCGGGTGGATCGAGGCCGAAGCCAAGTCCGCGCAGCAGCACGGCGACGGGCGCGGACGGCAGGTCTTTCATCTGACCGCGCAGGGAGAAGAATCTCTTGTCGCCTGCCTGGATCGGCCGGTGACCCGCCCGGACGTTGTGTGGCGGATGCCCGAGCTGATGCTGCGCTTTGCCTTCATGGACGGAAACGTTCCTCGCTCCACAACCCTGCGCTTTCTCGAACAGTTCGAGCGGGCGCTGGCGGCCTACGCCGGAGAGCTGCGGGCCGAGTTTGCAGTCATCAGCTCCCAGACGCCTGTGAACACCGGCCTGCTTGCCTTTCAATCGGGAATTGAGGGGTTTGAGGCCCAACTTGCCTGGGCGCGGCAGGTCCGCGCCCGGCTTATGGAGGATTCGCAATGAAAACTCTTCTTAAACTTGTCGCCTGCTGGGCGGCTTTCGGTGCCGCCATGGTGGGCAGCGGAATACTCCTTTCCCTGCTGCGCCTGCGGATCAACACGCCGCCGAACATCGATACCGGTCCCATGCATATCCTCAGCGTGTTGCTGGCAAGCGGCCTGCTGGTGTTAGGACTCTGGCCGCTGGCGCGGGGGCTGGCGGGCTCTGGCGCGGCGCGCGCCGTGGTGCTGGGCAACTTCCTTCTTCTCGCGTTTGGAGTAAATACCATCCTCGACGGCGCGATCTACACCACGCTCTACGACGGCGCCATCCCCGCACACACGCTGATATACGTCCTCGAGGCGCTGCTGACGGCATGCGCATTGGGTATCTGCTTTGGGCAAAAGGAGCAGCCGACGGGCTTCCCGCGGCGCGGTTGGCTGGCCTGGACAGGGCGCGCAGCGATTGCCTGGCTCGGCTGGCCTTTCATCTACCTTTTCTTTGGCATGTGCATCTCGCCCATTGTCGTCCCTTACTACCGGAACGGGTCGATTCCGTGGCTGCATATCCCGCCCATGAGCACCATCCTCTCCACGCAACTGCTGCGCAGCGTGCTCTTTCTGGCCTCGTCGCTGCCGCTGATTGCGCTTTGGAAAGGCTCGCGGCGCGGGCTCCTGCTGGCGCTGGGCCTGGCGCACGCGGTTACGGTGGGGATTTTTGGTCTGGTGGCGGCGTCCTTCTTGCCGGCAGTGCTGCGCATCACCCACGGCGTGGAGATTACCTGCGATTCCTTCGCCTATGCGGGGCTGCTGGTGCTGCTGTTCGCCGCGCCGGCCGCGTCAAAAGAACTGCCTGCCGCGGCGCACGGAGATGCGGCCTTGCACGCCCTATAAAAGAGACTTGTACAGATCCAATCCGGATCGCAGACTCCGCAAGTCTCCGGTGGCAAGCCTATGGCGACCCCAGGTCTCAGAATCGGGACGTGGGGGACCCGCCAAAAGGCCTTGAGGATTTCACTTGACTTTCATGCGATCAATGGCACAATTCTAGCCAATTCCGGGAGAAATGATATGTGGGACCTGAGATGTCTAGCCTTGGCGCTCGCGGTAGCATCGCTTTTCCATCCTTTGGTGGCTGGGCAACAGCCTCCGCGTCGCCCGACCAGTGTGCCCGATCTTTTCAACCAGGAAGCCGCAGCGTCCGATCCTGCGGGGATTCACAAGTACAGCGAGGACCTGATCGGGTTGATCGTGCCCCACGAAGCAGGAAAATCAGGCTTCGAACCGCTCACCGATCGTCTGGCGCGGGCAGAGCAGATGGCTCGAACGGGCAAAGGAAAGCTGGTCGCCGAAGCTGACGTGGTTCGGGCGTTCAATGAACTGATGGCTAAGATTGGGGCTCCGTCATCCCTAAGGGGAGACGAAGCGTCCATCCGGAGATTCAGAGAACACGCAGCGGCAATTAAGGCCTTCCCCGCGCTGTTTTCGGCAGATCGCAATGGAATGAATTGTAGCCCAGGCGAGGCCGTCTTTCTCCTCTACCTCCTAATCTCGAACAACGGGGTGTTCTACGAAAAAAACCTGGATGTCGCTCTTATGGAAATGAGCGTTCAACCGCGAGCGCAACCGTACGACCAGCAGGGCCAAGGGGGGGCAGCAGTGCCTTCCGCATAGAAAAGGGGCCGGACTCATGGAGGCTGCTGTCCTTGTATCCATCGGATCACGGCCGCGGTGCAACCATCGCATTGTTCAATCGCATGGCCGACATACTCGGCTTTTGAGGAAGGGGTGCATCGTGCTAGCCAAATTGGCGGCAAGAAAAGTTCCTGTGCTCTTCTTTATCCTTCTAGCGTCAGCCTGCCGGACGGCTGCACAACAGCCACCTGGCTGCGCTCAAGACTTCTTTTGTCTGTTCAATCAAGAGGCTGCGGCCACCGGTCCAGGAGAGATTCACAGGTTTAGCCACGACCTGGTCGAATTGATCGTACCCGAGGAAGCGGGTAAAGACTACATAAATTCCCTCTCTGACCGCTTAGCCAGCGCGGAATTAGCGGCACGGAACGGACGAGGAAAGCTCATCCCCGAAGCGAATGTTGTGCGCAGCTTTAATGAGTTGATGCGGACAATCGGCGCGCCGCCAACTTTCACAGCAGATGCGGCCTCATTGCGAGGATTCCGAGCCCGGAGCGCTACCGTGCTATCTCTTTCCGCCCTATTCACAGCGAACCGGAACGGTACCAATTGCGATCCCGGCGAGGCCGTGCTGTTGCTTTTCCTGCTCATCGAAAACGACGGCGGGCTCTCTGAGCACTTGTTTGACGAGTACGAGCCGCCCCAGGCGGGTGGACGGGAGAAGAGATCTAGCGTTCTTGTTTTCGGTGGGGGGGAATCGCTCAATATGCATGCTAAAGGGATGCTTTCCGAGTATTCTTCGAAGCACCGTCGCCACACCACCATCAAGCTGCTAAATCGCGCAGCACAAACACTCGGTTTCTGAGAAGGGAGTAGATCATGCGCACTCTTTCCTCGGCATCAGCCGTCTTCGTCCTCCTGTCCGCAATCCTGGCCGCAACAGGCTGTGGGCCCACAGCGAGCCCAAGTGCAGGGATTGGAATCTATACTTCCGATTGCCAGGGAGAGCCTACCTCGCAATTGGGTGTCTACACTTGTCATCCGGGGACTCAGCGCCCTGTCCCCCACGTCCCCGTGAGCGGCTATGTATATAACGATCTATACGACGACTCGCCCGGATCTGTTTACCACTTTGGGTATTACATCTACGGCGATCCGTCGGTGACTACCGACCAGACCGGAAACGTGATTGTTGCCAATGCCCATGTTCCGGACTACTGGAATATGTTTGTCCTCTGGCCCTTCCAGAAGCCGATACGCCCTCCCAACAAAACGGTTGCGGCGGTCTGGGTTATCTGGGCCCAGTTGACTATGACGGGGTGACTTGGTATGAGTACGAAGGCGAGGATCAGCTCGTTCCCAATTACTACCCCAATAAGACTCAATACCCGATAACGTGCTATCACCTTGGAATGCTCTCACCCGCTTCGACACGATTTGCGATCATAGGAAGTTTCCCCGGCACTCTTACCCTTGGCGCTTATGCCCCATTCACCACCCAGTATGGTATGCACCTACTCGATATCTATGATAAGACCGGGAACGTCATCACCACTGAATACGCATTGAGCGTTAGCAGCGACGGAACGCAAGCGACTTTTCCTTTCCCCGCGAGCCTCACTCAGAGCGGATATTCATTGGCTGTAGAGAATCAGATCGGGAGCAGCCCCGGCTTTATGCCAGCCGGCACGAATCTTCTTTCCATCGCCAGCAGCCAAAGCATCGCGGGCAACCCGTTTGGCGTCGCCGCGGGCGCCCAAACGGACGCACACCAGGAGTGTCTCTACATCGCTAAGGGCTATCACTGCGAGTCAACCTCCACTTCTTTTACATTCCCCATCGTGACCTTGTACTCGGCCAACCAAGTCATGGTAGGGAGTGTGACAATCGAGGTCGGTGCAAGCCCCACGGCGGTTGCGGCATATTCATCGGGTGCGGTGACTACCAAGTTCAACGGCGGCGGCTACAACCTCACAGATACTTTTACCGGGACCACACGCGCGGTAGTCGCCAATTCCGGAAGTAACTCCATCGGCATCCTCGATATTGTCAACGATGTCCTGCTCTTCAACGTGACGGTGGGCAACCAGCCCGTGGCTCTCGCGGTGTCGTCCGATGGCAGCACCGCCTATGTGGCCAACTACACGGACGGCACCGTAACCCAAGTAAACCTTGCCTCCGGGACCGCGAGGGCGACCATCGCCGTGGGCGGAAATCCAACTTCGGTCGCGTTGACGGCCGCAGGCGCCCTCTGGGTCGGCGGCCGGGGCTTTCTCACCCAGATCAACACACAAACCATGGGCGTTGTTGCCACCCAATCGGTTCCACTCAAAACGATCATCGCCCTTGGATACAGCGATTCGGTGAGCCAATTGGTTGCGGCAACCACCGATGTGCCCGGAAACGTGTATGTGGACGAGATCAATCCGGGCACTGTCCAGACCGGCGGGACCTACCAGCCGCTCGCGTCGGCCATGGTTTCCGGCCTGGGAACCCATCTTGGCCCCGGCACGTTTGCAGGCATGCAGTCGTTCACGGCATTGCTCGCGAACGCCAACCTGATTAGCGCAAACCAGGTCGGGGCTCCGCCGCTGGTTGTACAGGACGGCTGGGCGGTGGTGACTGCCACCCCAACCGGATTCACCATCACGGATATTAGCGGACAGGTTGTGCTCGTTTCGGAAACCACGCCGGCGCCCGTGTCAGCGATTGCCGTGGATCCCAAGCTCAATGTCGCATACCTGACCATGCCGGACGCCAATACTCTCTTGACCGTGCCGCAGCCCGGAACACAGTAGTAAAGCTCGAACAAGCCGCCAGAATTCCTCGGGCCGGTGCCTGCCGGGGAAGGACTGAAGGCTAGGTTTTGACCGAGGCGGCGCGGGGGGAGATGCCGCTGATTTCCGCGGCGCGAGCTTCGGCGTAGGCGGCTGCGCCCAACAGGGCGGCGCGGCTTTCCAGGATGACGCGCACCGGCATGTTGACCAGCAACTGGCTCAAGCGGCCCTTGTCGGTGAAGGCCTTCATGAAGGCGCCGTCCTTGAGTTTCTCGAGGATGCGGGGGGCGATGCCGCCGCCGACATACATGCCGCCCACGGAGAGAATCTTGAGGGCCAGGTTGCCGGCCTCGGCGCCATAGGCGGAGACGAACATGTCGAGGGCCTTCTCGCAGATTTCGCTCTTGGCGGCCAGAGCCATCTCCGTGATCACGCTGTTGGGGTCGGTCACGGCCCCGATTTGCTCGGCCAGCCAGGCAGGTTCTTCCATGCCGCGAACTTCGCGGAGGAACTCGTAGATGTTGGTCAGGCCCTGGCCGCTGACCACGCGCTCCTCGCTGATGCGGCCGTTGTACTTCTGCTTGAGGAAGCGGAGCAGATCGATCTCGTCTTCGTTGCGCGGGGCGTAGTCGGAGTGGCCGCCCTCGGAGGGGTAAGGCGTGTGGCTGCGGCCGTTCCAGACCAGGAAAGACTCGCCCAGACCGGTTCCGGCGGCGATCAGAGCGCGGTTGCCCATCTGGCTGGGGTCGCCCTCCGAGAGGGTGAAGATCTGGTCGGCAGCAAGCTCGCCGATACCGTAACCGTTGGCCTCCAGGTCGTTAATCAGGAAGACATGCTGGATGGCGAGTGCGCAGGCCAGCTCGCGGCAGTCAAGGGTCCAGGGCAGGTTGGTCAGGCGCAGACGGCCGTTGCGCACCGGTCCAGGGACGCCAAAACAGGCCGCTGTGACCTGGTCGGCGCCCAGGAACTCTTTGACAATCGCTTCCAGACCGGAGTATTGCTTTGCCGGGACTTGCTTATCGCGGGTGTAATTGAGCTTTCCATCAATAAAGTCGTACAGCGCCAGGTGGACCTTGGTGCCGCCTACATCGCCCGCCAGAATCATCGTTCCCTCTCTAAGACTCCGCAGCCTTCCCCATTTGTCGCGGGTAATAGGGCGGCCGCGGCCTTATCCAGAATAACCGTAAGTATACCGCTACAGGGCCATATAAGTTGGCTGGGCAAGCGCTCTGGATCGCGCGGTCCGGTAAAGACTTCCTTGAGAATCTCGGCCTTATCCTGGCCGGCGATGAGGAAGAAGACGGAGCTGGCGCGATTGATAACCTGCCAGGTGAGGGTGATCCGCCAGGAGTCTTTCTGGGGGACGTGATTGGGGACGACCAGGCGGGTTGTTTCGTGGATGGCCGCGGTGTGGGGAAAAAGCGAGGCGGTGTGGCCGTCGGGACCCATGCCAAGGGCGATGAGGTCGAAGCGGAGACTCTCGGCGCCCTCCATGCGGAAGGTCGAGCGCAGTTCGGACTCGTAGCGGGCGGCGGCGGCTTCGGGATCGAGTTCGCCTTCGATGCGGTGAATCTGCTCGGGGCGGAGAGGGACGCGGTCGAGCAGGGCCTCGCGCGTCATGCGGTAGTTGGAGTCCGGATCGCCGGGCGGTACCGAACGCTCGTCGACCCAGTAGAGGTCGAGGCTTTCCCAGGGCATGCGGGAGCGCCACGGCTGGGTTGGGTCGGCCAGCAGCTCGAAGGCGGCCTTGGGGGTGGAGCCGCCGCTGATGCCGATGCGCGCGCGGCCGCGGCCGGCCACGGCTTCCCCAGCCATCTCAACAAAATATTGGGCGGCCCGGCGGGCCAGGGCAGGTGGGTCGGGCTCCACATAGTATTTGATGCTGAGCTTTCTCGGCATGGGGGGGGCTGTGCCTCTTGTTTATACGTTACACGGGAAACGGTATAGGCCGGCCGATTTCAATCCAAGAGTTGCAAGACGAATGCAAGTAATCGTTTTCCTGGCGCGGAGGCTTATCCGAGGTTCATTTCTTGACCACCTGGATGCTGCCGTCCGTCTGGACTTCGAAGACTCGCTTTCCGGCGCCGATGTATTCGGGAATCGAGGGGCGGCGGTTGAGGACGTAAAGGACGTCGGTGTCCTCGGGCACATCGGAAAGCACGTGGGAGTGTTGTCCGCCCACGATCTTAAGGTTCGGGTCGAATTGCATGTTAAGGACGGTTTTGTGAAGCTGGCGCTTCTCAACGATCCGCCTGCCATCGGCTGAAATGGTGTAGCGCACATCGCCGCCAAGGGGCCAGATGGTGGTTTTGGTCTGGCCGGGGTAGAGGTAGACGTAGAAGTTGCCGCCGTCTGCGGGGAGGATGGCGGAGTTATACGGACGGCTGGGCCGAGGGAAGTCCGCAAAGACAAGTTCGAGGGCTCGCTCCATGGCAGTGAGAGCTTCGGAGGCTTCCGCAGGAGGGGTGTCTGCACTGCCTTCATATTTTCCGGGCGCGGACTCCAGCGCTTCATAGGCAATGAGAAGTTTGTCGTGCGATTCGTTCCATCGGGGGAAGACGACCCGCCAGCCGGCGGGCCCCTTGACGCAGAGGTAGTGGGTAAGGCCTTTGGTGTCCGGCTTGAGCTCAAAGAACGCGTCGGTGCCGTGCCAGGCTGCCTGGTCGTAAGCATAAAGGGCGCGGCCGCGCTCGGTGACGCCGTCGAGGTAGGCTTTCAGATCCTTGTCCTTTGTCTGGGCGGGGGCGAAGGTAGCGGCGAGGGCGAGGCATGTGGCCAACAAAGCTGCGGTGCGCTGCATCCGGAACTCCTTTCGGCGCGGGTCGGACCGCCCCTTGTTTCCAGGCGAGCCCGGGAGCGGACAAAGCCCAGCCAGTGATTCGCGGATAAGGATAACCCGACGCGATGCAAAAAGGATGTGACTAAACGCGGTTTTACCGTCCCAGGTAGACGCGGTACTGGGTCTCCAGGACGCCCGCGGCGCGGGCCAATGCGAGCTTGGAGAGGTTGTACTGATAGAGGCTCTCGACCAGGTTGCTCTGGGCGGAGGCGAGGGTGGCTTGTGCGGTGACAAGAGGCAGGTTGTCGTCGACGCCGGCGTTGACTCGGTCGGTCTCATCGCTGAGGGCGCGGGTGGCTAGATCGACGTTGGAGCGGGCGACTTCAACAAGCTTGGAAGTGGCATCCACGTCGAGGAGGGCGGAGCGGACCTGCTGGTCGATCTGGGTGCGGAGATCGGCGAGATGGAAGTTAACCGCGTCCAACTGTGCCAGGGCGGCTTCCACATCGCCGCGCAGCTTGCCCTCGCGGAAGAGCGGCAGGCTGAGATTGCCCTGGGCGACGAAGTTGCCGTGGGAGGCGACGCCGTTCACCTTGCTGACGGCGTAGTAGCCGCCGAAGCTGAGACTGGGCAACCGCTGGCTGCGGTAGGCCTGGTGGATGGCTTTGAATTCGACAGCCTGGTTCTGCAGGTTCTGGTAGTCCTGGCGGTTCTTGTAGGCGACGGCGCGGACCTCTTCCGGGGTCTGGAGGGCCAGGTCGCTGTAAGGAGCGGGGTCGGTCAGGGCGATCTTCTGGCCGGGATCGATGCCGATTTCCCGCTTGAGGAGGATGAGGTCCTTTTCCAAGGCGTTTTCCGCACCGATGACGGTCTGCTGCTGGGCCTGGAGCTGGACGCGGGCGCGCAGTTCGTCGAGATTGGCGGCGACGCCGGATTCATGGGCAGCGCGGGCCTGCGAGAAGAGCACCTGCGCGGCGGCTTCCAGGGCCTTGGCGTTATCCACTTCGCTGCAGGCGGCGATGGCGTGCAGATAGGCGGTGGCCACCTGCTGGACGACCTCGCCGCGGGCCGACATTTTGGCGAAGTGGGCGGATCTTTCGGCTGCGCGGGCTCCCTTATAGGCGGCAATGACCGGGCCGGAGAAGAGCATCTGGCCGTACTGGATTTTGCCTTCGGTCAGGTCGTCGCGGGTGATCTCGGAGAGGCCGGCGGGCACTTTGCCGCCGGGAAAGAGCTTGCCGAACTCGCCGATGACGCCGGGCCCGAAGCCCAGGGCGGCAAGGTTCTGCTGGTGGACGCCCAGGTCGCCGGCGACGGCGATGGTGGGCAGGAAGTTCTGCACGGCTAGCTTCTCTTCGCCCTGAAGGACCTTCTCGCCGTTCTCGGCCTGCTTGAGGCCGAGATTGTTCTCCAGGCCGCGGCGGACAGCCTCGTCGAGGGACAGCTTGAGCGTGTCTTCCGTGGCCGGATGGGCGGTGACGCTGCCGAAAAACGGGTTAAGGGCGGAGGAGGGGTTGGGGGCTTGGGCGCGGAGGGTTATACCCCCGCAGAAGAGCGCGAGAAGGGCTAAAAAGAGCGGCGCGCCGGAGGGTCGTTGGGCTGGAATCTGCGGTCGAATCACTGTGCTTATTCTCTCAGATGATTCAGAGGGATGGGAGGATTCGCGCCAGGGCGGAAAGCGGCGGGGTTTGATAAAGAGATCAGGCCTGAATCGCGTCAAAGCCGAGCTGGCGGGCGGCTTCGAGGAGGTGGATGTCGCCGGAGATGAAGGCGCGGCCGGCGGGATGGCCCAAACACCAGATAATTGCAGCTGCTAACTGGAAAGCATCCGCGGCTTTCAACGGAAATCGATCAACCAGGCGCATCGCTTGCTCGCGCAACTGCTCAGTTGGAAGCACCTCAAGGCAATCTGGCAACATCCGATCCAATGCAACCTGCGCCTGCACCTGTTCGTTCGGTGTCAAAAACCCTATTCTGTTCAGCCGAGCGATCGCACCCCGTACCTCGACACACGCAGACCACCACACGGCGAGCCGGTACTTTACGCGTAACGCCTGAACGACAGGCGTGGCCTGCTGCTTCAGGCAAAGCGGAACCAGCGCGCTTGAATCCCAATAGGCATCAACCACTTAACGGTCTCCCTTTGCCCATGCAATTGCTTCTTTAGCAGCTTCATCGGAAACCGTTGGCCGGGGCAGCGCCCAAAAGGCTTCCCAGTCGATCTCCTTCTTCGGCATTGACATTTGGCCCGTAGCCACCAGGTAGGCTAGCTCGGCATCCCTGTCGCCTTCAGAGGGCAGCGGAGGGTTCATGGGGAGAATTCGCGCGACGGGTGTGTTGCGGTCGCGCACCACCACCTCTTCGCCCTTCCGGACGATTTGGAGGTATGCAGACAGTTGGTTCTTCAGGGTCCCGATGTTAACGGTGCGCATGGAGGTATTCTAGCACGACTTGGCCAAGTTAGCTAAATTGAAACCCCTACACCATCGCCCGTTCCTTGACCGCCAGATATTGGTTGAGGACCGAGGAGGTGAGGGCTTCGGGGTTGAGGTCGAGTGTGAGTGCGCCGTGCTCGTGGAGGCGGGCGAGGAGGAGTTCGCGTCGGCCTGCCATCTCCTGGGCGGCGGCGGCGAGGAACATCTGCTCGACATTGGCGGGGCGGCGGCTGGCGATGGATTCGACCTCGGGCTGGGCCATGGCGACAAAGAGCAGGACATGCCGGCGGACGAGTTGCACCGCGCCATCAATGACCTCGGGGCGCATTGCGGTCTCGGCCAAGTCGGTGATCCAAAGAACTAGCGAGCGGCGGGGCTGGAGGCGGTTGAGGACAGCGGTGGCGCGGAGGTGGTCGGCTTCGGCGGATTCGGCGTGGACCTGCGCGAGGGACTCGATCAACTGGCGCAGGTGGGCGGTGCCGCGGCCGGGCAGGAGGCGCTGCTGGATGCCCTGGCCGTAGGCCAGCAGGCCGACGCGGTCGCCGGAGAACAGGGCCAGTTGGGCCAGTGCGACGGCTGTCGAGCAGGCGTGGTCCAGCTTCGAGTGTGTGCTTGGCGCACGGCCGGGATTTTGGATGAGCTCGGTGGAATAGGCCACGCGGGAGCGCATCAGGCGGCCGCAGTCGAGGACGATCCAGACCGCCTGGCTGCGCTCGCTTTGGTACTGGCGGGTGGTGAGGCTGGCGCGTCGGGCGGTGGCGGTCCAGCAGATATCGCGCAGGTCGTCGCCCTCGCGGTACTCGCGGAGGCTCTCGAAGTCGCGGCCAAGGCCACGCTGGCGGGCCAGGCGGAGCTGCAGGTCGATCTGGCGGCTGCGGGCGAGGAAGATCTGCTGCTCCTCGCCGGTGCGCAGGGCCGGGTAGACGCGGACGGTCTGGGTAAGCGGGGCTTTGGCCCATCGCTCGGCCAGTCCCAGGGGCGAGCGGTAACGGATGTAGAGCCAGCCGGTCTCCCAGTCGCCGCGCTCCTTGGGTTCGATGCGATAGCGAAGGCTGGCGGGGACGCAGGGGAAGACGGTCAGCCGGTGAGTGGCTGGAAAGCTGACGAGGGCTGGAGGAAGATCGTCCACCAGACGGCAGTCCAGGATGATGTGGCCGTGATTCTCGACGGTCAATTCGATCTCGGTCTGGCTGTCGAGAGCCGGCGCGTTGGACCAGGAGCGAGCGGCGATGAGTTGGGCGGGGTGGGGCAGACGGAGGCCGTCGAACAGGGCGGCGACAAGTACCAGAACTTCCCAGGCGGGCATGGCGTAGGCCAGACGGCCGTCCCAGAAGCCTGGAATCAGCCACAGGAAGCCGGCCACGAGCAGGCCAACGGACCTCGGGGTGAGGCCGAAGCCCCACTTGCGGCGACGCTCGCAGACGGCGCGTACCGGGTCGGGATGGAGGGAGGGGGAGATCATTGGGACTCAATGGGCAGATCGAGAGCAAAGGCCAGAGAGCGGTTCAGTTGCTTTACCTTCGCAGCCCGGAGGCTTCCTACAAAGTTGGTCAATACCGATTTGTGAAAACTTACAAGGCTGTCGCAATGTATCCAGCTTCCATGCTTGAGACCATCTTCCGGGCCGACTGAAACCTGAGTTGTAAGCCCCTCTCCATCGGTAAAAATGGGCGCGCAGATGACGCTCGGAAAGCGCGACTCGATCAGCTTCTGGCGGCTTACGATCACATAGACCCGCTGCCTCTTCGGATCGCCGTGCGGCCTGGATACGCGGTAAAGATCACCTCTGTTCATCGTACTTCCTGCTGAAGAATTGATTAGAGGCCTGGATCGTCCCGTAGATACTATCTACAACAGGGCTTAAATTCTAAGGCGTTGCTCGGGCCAAATCGACCCATGGCGAAAATGCAATCTTTATTCGTTCGGAATCGTCGTTGGATACCCGCCATCCGACTGAGACACGCGGTTCGATCGCTGAGCTGTGGCGAACTCAATGTTGTAAACCTTCTGCCGGGCTGTCTTGAGGTCTTCCATCCGCTTCAATAACTCAACGCGATCAACAGATGAACATTGGTTCAATGCCAAATCATCTTTCGGTGTCATGTAATTTACCCAACTATAGTCATGATGGAAGTCGTCTTCAGACGGAGTTTTGTTTGCATATTTCCGAACCTTATCACTGATCTCGTTCAAACCGTTTTTCTCCAAGAAGTCAGCATAGTTGTACGCCCCAGCCCGCTGGAGATCGAGTTCCCTGCTGGCGTTTACGAGGTTGATACTTGAGTCCTTTGACTTGTCATTCTTATCATGGTCGGTCATCCCAGTTCTCCTCCAATTTCTGTCGGTGATTCGTTCAGATATCGCGACCGGACGAGCGGAGCCGGTAGCTGATGAGGCGTTGTTGATCCCGCAGCGTTTATCGTTATCGATGAGGTCAAAGTACAAGGCATCCTGGTCCGCCAGCACTTCCTCCATCTCGGCGTTCAGCCGGTCAGCCGCTGCGTTGATGAGTTCCAAATCCCGCTGCCCAGCCGCTTCTCGCTCCTCGTCCCGGAGGTGATCGCGCAGCACCTTTTCAATGTAGGCCGAGCGAGAGGCGCCTTCGCCGATCATCCTGTCGATTTGAACGAGAAGGGGCACGGAGAGCGTTATCGATGTCTTAGCCTTCATACACACCTCCATACCACCTTCATACTACCCTTAATATTACTCTCATACTACTTTTTCTTCACCTATCTATTCATCGCCGCGGCACCGGCACTTCCGCGATGACATCGGCCAGAGCGCGGTCGGCGTCGAAGCCTTCCAATTCGGCTTCCGGCTTGAGGATGATGCGATGGCGGAGCACCGGCTGGACGGCGCGCTTGACGTCGTCGGGAACCAGATAGTCGCGGCCGTCGAAGGCGGCAGCGGCCTGGGCTACAAGCATGATGCTCAGAGCGGCGCGGGGGCTGGCGCCCAACAGCAGCGTGGGCCACTCGCGGGTGCGCCGCGCCAGGGCGAGAATGTAGCCGTAGAGTTCGGGCTCGATGCGTATGGCGCGGACTTCGGCGCGGGCGGCAGCGAGCAACCCTTCTGGGATGGGCGCGATCTGCGCGTCTTCAAGGGGACCTGCGCCGGAGCCGGCGTGGTGGCGCTCGAGAATCTGCAGCTCCACGGATTCGCTGGGGTAGGCCATGCGGATTTTGAGAAGAAAGCGGTCCAACTGGGCCTCGGGCAGAGGATAGGTGCCTTCGAAGTCCACCGGGTTCTGGGTGGCGAAGACAGTAAACCAGGGGGGCAAGGCCCGGCGCGTGCCGTCGCTCGTGACCTGGCGCTCCTCCATGCATTCCAGCAGCGCGGCCTGGGTGCGGGGAGGCATGCGGTTGATCTCGTCAACCAGCAGCAGGTCGGTGAAGACGGGGCCCGCGTGGAAGGTAAAGCTCCCCCCGTCGGAAGTGGCGCCGGGACGCAGGATAGTGGTGCCGAGGATGTCGGCGGGCATCAGGTCGGGAGTGGCCTGGACGCGTTGGAAGCCAAGGCCGAGCAGGCGGCCAAGGGCCTTCACCATCAGCGTCTTGGCGATGCCGGGCACGCCTTCGACCAGTGCATGGCCCTGGCAGAGAACGGCGATGAGCACTTCCTCGATGGCCCCGCCCTGGCCGGAAATGACACGCCCCAGCTCCGTACGGGCATGGGCAATCAACTGGCTGGTTGCCTGCAGGCTGCGACGCTCCGCGCTCTTGACTTCTTGGACTGGCTGTTGTGCTGGATATTGGCTCTGTTCCTCGCTCATGAAGCCCTTTCTTGCGCTGTGGGATGAATGAATGCGGATGGCGGCAATGGACCGCCGGGTTTTGCGGCGGCGATGAGGATGCGATAGTGATCGGAGAGCTTCTGGACCAGCTTGAGAGCTTCGGCAGGGCCGATCGTCTCGCCCCACGCGGCATCTTCGCAGGCAGCCAGGTCGGCTTCAAGGCCGGCGGCGGCCTGGGGGAAGCGGCGGCTGATGACCGAGGCCAGCTCGGCGGCGCCCATCTGGCTGCCGCGCAGGCCGCAAAGCCGCAACGAATGCCTGCGGAAGCGCTCCCAGGCGACGGCAACAGCCGTGGACGCGGCCCCGGCGTTGCGGTAGAGGGCGCCCAGCGCCTGAAGGAACTCGATGGGGGTGGTGCGGGGCGGGGCGGGCAGGTCGCGCACCGGACCCGCGCGGCGGCTGAAGCTGAAGACCACCAGTAGGCCCAGCAGCGGGAGGCCGAGGTTGAGCAGGGTAAGGGAGGGTCCGGCCGCATAGCTCCAATCGGATTTGATGACTCCGTGCAGCGACTCATCCCAGTAGAAATGGTGGCCCTCGCGGGGACCTAGCGAGTTGAGGAAGAGGTCTAAATTGTGCGCGCGGGCAATGGAGCCGTTTTCGAGCGGCGTGGAGCTGGCCCACCAGACGGCGTGGCCCTTGCCCCAGTCGAACTCGACTACCGAGGGCTGGCCGGAGCAACTGTATTCGATGCGGTGAGCGGGGTCGCCCACATGCCAGGTTGCTGTGGGCGTCAGCCACACCTCGCCCGAACCGGAGAGCGGGTCGAGCCCCTCGGGCGAGAGCTTGCAGGCGGCAAAATCGAACTCCGGGGGCGAGCCGACGGACTGACCGGGCAGGATGTATCCGCCGCCGATTCCCGTCGACAGAACGCGTCCGCCGCGCTCGAGAATCTTGCGCACGGCCTTGATGTCGCTGGCTTCGCGGGTGTAGGGCTGGGCGAAGACGACCACTGTCTGCGGGCCGGCCTTGGCGGCCAGTTCGCCGAGCGGCCGTTCCCAACGCTCGATCGGGTAGCCGGAGCGAAGCAGGGTCTCATAGGCGGCGCGTGCGCCGTGCTGGCCGGAATGGTAGCTCGAAGGGACGGGATTGTCGTTGCTGTTGCCGTTGGGTGTGAAAAATCCGGTGATCGCCGCGAAGACGATTCCGATGGCGAGGGTCCAGAGCAGCAACTTGCGGTCTTTCGGGTCGAGGGAGGAGAGAAACCAGGAAGGCAGCTCCGTCTGCGGATCTTGCTGGACCTTTGGCAACTGCAGCTGCTGGCCTTGGGGTTGGAACTTTGGCAACTGCAGCTGCTGGCCCTGGGGCTGTTGCAACTCCTCCCTGCTCCCCGCGCGAATTAGAAGACTTGCTGACGAAAGAAGAATGAAGGCTATACCGCCGGCGAACCTTAGCCATTTGGTCTCTGCGATTATGAACGTAAGCATGGCCAGTGTGGCGCCCACCCGCAGCCACCAGGGCAGCAACTTGCTTCGCTGGAGTTTTTTTCGCTGCTGCAGAGAGGCGGCAACGATCGCCAACACACCAATCAGCACCACGATCAATCGCCAGTAATTCATGGCAATCCATGAGGCGAGAATCTTCATAGCGCGCTGCCCCCCGTGGTTCCGCTTCCAGAGATGAGCGCAGCCGCCAGCTGTTCAGCATTTTGGTAGTCATTCTCGCCGGCGTTGCGGCCGCCGTACCAGATGCGCTCGAAGCTGGCAGTGAGCGTGGTTAGGTTGGGTTTGCGCGGGTCTTCCGCGGCGACCAGGGCCAGATACTCGCGGGGAGTGCGGGCGCGGTCGGCGGGCCAAAGGCGGCGGGATTCAAGGCGGGAGATAGTAGCCCAGTAGACGAAGTGAACCGCCTCCCTCCACCGGCCTTGGGCGGCGGCCGCGCGGGCGTCCTGGAGCCACAGTTGCCAGTTGCGGGCGGAGGCGGCGCCGGCGGCCGGAGCGCCGTCCTGCGGCACCAGGCGGAGCCGCCAGCGGCGCTCCAGTTGCAGGAGCCCCCAAACCAGGCCGACACAGACGGCGAGAATGAATCCCCAAACGATGAGGCGGCCGACCCAGGCCGCGCCTGCGCCCCATCTTGACGCGCCTGCGCGAAGCACGTTCATCCACTCGCTCAGCTCTTCCAGCATCGAGTCTTGCGCGGTCGGTTTCTCCAGGTCGCGGAATTCCTTGCCGGCCAGCACCTTGTTCATCGTGCCGCGTTCCTGGGAGTGCGAGAGCGCGGGTGCGGCGTAGGACTGGCCGAGGTCGCGGCCCAGGCGCGCCTGGGCATCCTGCAGGAGTTGCGCTACGGTGCGGGGGGGCGGGAGCGTGGCGTCTTCGGGCGGGACGGGCTTTGCGCCGGGAGCGGGCTTGGGGGCAGACTCTTCGGTGTCTTTTTCCTGGGCATCCGACAGCAGTGCGCGCAGCCATCCATAGCGAACCAGGCGGGACTCCGCGTTGGGGGTGCCCGCCACAGGAACATGATCGTCGGATCCCACCAGCTCCGGGTCGCAGGTTTTGCTGTCGCGCGCTTTGGCGCAGGCTTGGACGATGGCGGTGAGGGCTTGCAGGTGCTTGCGGTAGGCAGCCAGCGAGGATTCGTGCGGCTGATCTGGATTCGCAGCGGGGGTGTCGGCGCGGGAGGGCGCGGCGGCGAGGATGGCCGCCAGGGCTGCGCCGGCGAGTGCGGTTCGGACCGTCACGCGCGTGCCTCATCCTCCGCGACGGGCGCGGCGGGGGCTTCTGCGCCCGGCAGGCGCGCAGGCGCGTTCAATCCGGCGGCTTCCATCATTCTCTCGATGTCGTAGCCTTCCTTCCGTATGCGCTGATCATAGTAGATGAGGGTTACGGCGATGGGGTAGATAGGGCCGATAAGGATCGAAACGACTGCGTTGACGACCGACAACGATTCTTGGTAGAGCGTTTGCCCCGCCGGGCTGAATGGAGTACGTCCGTGAATCAACATGACGACCCACCAAAAGGCGAGCGCAGTGCCATACGCAAAGATAAATCCGAAAGTGGAAACCACTACCCATGTGACGAGGATGCGCATACGGGCGCCTCTGCTCAGCAGCCAGCTTCGACGTAGCGCTTTCAGTCCCGACAAGCCCTCGAAGGCGCTGGCGGGGGTGGCAAATGAGAGGCATGCGCCTGCCCAAAGGAATAGGGCGAAACCGGCAAAGAGCGGCGCTAGAAGTGCGAACAAGACGGCGAAGTGAGGTTTTGGCTGCTTGAAACCGCCTGCAGCGGATTCGGCCACAGCCACCCCGGCAAAGAGAATCAGAGTCAAGATCTCAGGGACGATCAATCCAGCGGTGAATTTGAGGATGCCGATCCACAGATACGTGAGCCAGCGCGCAAAGGCAAAGCGGAGTGCCTTTCGGATGGAGGTCGATTCGGCCAGCTCAGCGGCGGAGGCTGCCTGGAACAAGGCAGGCGCAAACGGAATACTCAGGAGGACAGCGAGGTGATAATAGGCGAGCCAGACAGCGATCCCCCAGAGGAGGCCCTCTCCTGGTTTGGTGGAGTGGACGAGTGAACTGAAGTGGAACCAGGAAATGTCGGCGAACTGAACGGCAAGGATGGCGAGCACCCGCAGAGCAACCACTGACCCAAAGACGAGAAACCTCGCCCGGTAAATCTGGAACGTCCGGTCGAGGATTTCGCCCAGATTCATGGGCCGCAAGGGTTCGGTCATGCAGTCTCTCCGGTGTTGCGCGTGAGAGGGGGAGCAAAGTCTTGAGGCCCGGCGGAACGCCTGAACGCATGGTGCTTACGGAGCGCCCGCCGGGTGAATCCAGATGGCGTTGCCGCCGCCGGAGACCATGTGCACGTCGAGCACCGTGGTCCGGTTTACAGGCCGCTTGGTCAGTGTGGTGTGCGTGGCTTCCTGGGCGGTGTCGGGAGCGTCCGAGTAGATTTCGGCTGTGTACTCGCCGTCCCCTAGAAAGGTCAGTGGCACCTTCACGGTGCGCTCGTCCCAGTTGGTCAATGAGCCAACGTACCAGTCGTTGCCGCTGCGCCGGGCCAGAACGATCGATTCCATCGGCCTTCCACTGAGAACGCGCACCTCGTCCCAGGTGCAGGGGACTCGGCGGATGAAGTCGAACTCCTTCTGGCCTTCGTAGTGTTCCGGATAGTCGGAAACCATCTCCAGAGGGCTCTCGAAGACGACGTAGAGCGCCAACTCGTGGGCGCGGGTGCCGAGGCCCATGGGCATGAAGTTGCGGGCCACGAAGTTTTCGCGGTTGCTGTTGCCGAAAGCTCCTGGGGTGTAATCCATGGGGCCGGCCAACATGCGGGTGAAGGGGAGCGTGGTGTTGTGAACGGGGGTCGTGCGGGCGCTCCACTTGAGATATTCCTTGCCCATGACGCCTTCGCGGGTGATGAGATTGGGCCAGGTGCGGCGCAGGCCGTCGGGCTTGTAGGCGCCGTGGAAGTCGATCATCAGATGGTGGGCGGCGGCCAGCTCGACGACGCGATGATAGAAGCCGACCATCCACTGGTCGTCGCGGTTCATGAAGTCGATCTTGACGCCGGCGATGCCCCACTTTTCAAACAGGGGGAAGGCCTTGTCCATGTATTTGTCTACCGAGGTCCAATGCGACCACAGCCAGAGGCGAACGTTGCGCTCCTTGGCGTAGCGGAGCAGCTCGGGCATGTCGATCTCCGGATTGACCTGGGTGATGTCGGCCAGCGCGGCGTAGTCGTTGGGGCCATTTCGTTCGGGAGCCAGAGCCCAACCGGCGTCGATGAGCATGTAGGGAAAGCCGGAGGCGGAGGCGAAGTCGATGTAGTGCTTCATGGTGGCGGTGTTCATCCCGGTCTTGAAGCTGACGCTGGGCGCGGCCTCGCCGGACCACCAGTCCCAGGCCGACTTGCCGGCGCGAATCCAGGAGGTGTCGGCGATTTTAGAGGGGGGATTGAGGTTGAGAACGATGTTGGACTCGATAAGGCGCCCTGGCTCTTCGCCGATCATGAAGACGCGCCAAGGGCTGTTGAGCGGGGTTGCCGCTTCGACAGCAATTGCCGGCTCATCGACGCGGGGCGATAACTCCGCGCGCACGTTGAGCGCGCCGAATCCGTTGGCCTTGCGCAGATACATGCCCGCATAATTGTCGATATCCGCTTCGGTGATGGCCAGCCAGCCGATGCCGGGCTGCTCGGCAAGCAAGGGCAGTCCGATGAGCCAGTCCGGATGCAAGCCGCTTACCTGGCGCTGCTGATACTCGTCTTCCCAGGAAGATTGGAAGCCGTCGAGGATCAGCGGATAAGTGGTCGCGTCTTTCACAAAGGAGAACTGCGTAAGTTCGTGGGCAATGCGGACCTGCTTGAACGAAGGCTGCTCGGGCAGGAGATAGCGGAATGCGACGCCGTCGTCGAAGACGCGGGCTTCGATGGTCAGCTTGCGGCCGGCCGCGTCCTCGAAATCGGCGCGGACTGAGTTGTAGTGATTGCGCACGGTGCTGGTTTTGCCGACCGGAATGGTGTAGCCCTCGTCGACAGTCCCGGACTGCGCGGCGGTCTTGTGCATGCCAGGGCCCAGCGGAGATTGCCCCTCGATTTCCAGGCCCAGGAGCGACTCGGCGATGAGGCGCTTGCCGTGGAATTCGATGGCGTAGCGCAGACCGCCTTCGACGGACGCCGGGGCTGCCGATGCCGCGCCCGCCGCCGTGACCGGCTGAGAGTCGAACAACAGAAACGCGATCTGGCCATTGGGCGAAGCGGCCTTCTCGGTTGCTGTGTCGTTGGTTTCGCCAACCACGGTGTGAGCGGCAAAGCAGGCGAGCAGGCAGAGCAGAATTGTGCGTAGAGACGACATGGGTCCTCCGTGTGAGCCGGGTGCGATCGAGATTGCGAATCGGCCTTCGCGGCAACGCGCCAGTATACGACGCGCAGTCTTCACGCGGATTCTTCGGGAGGGGAAGGTTCAGGGCCTTCGCTGGCCGATAGTTCCACAGGCGGAGCGGTCGTCGCCGGCACGGGAAGAGCAACGGGCGGGGTGAGGCCGGCGGCCTGCATCATCCACTCGATATCGAAGCCTTCCTTGCGCACCCGCTGATCGTAGTAGAGGAGGGCGACGCCGGTGGCGTAGATGGGACCCAGGAAGGTATTTGTGAAAAAGCCGATGACCTGGGAGAGCGCGCTCAGGCCAGGCCCCGGCGGTTGGCCGGGGTGCTTGAAGGCCGCGACAAAAATAAAGAACTGGGTCAGGCCGACCAGTCCCAGCTCGATGATGAAGACCAGCAGAAACAGAACGAAGATGCGCCCGCGCGCGCCTCGGCTCAGGTCGATGGCGCGGCGAATCGCTTTGCGGGCCTTAAGATTCTCCACCACGCAGGCGGGAACCGCCAGGGCATAGCGAAGGCCCATGAGAACGGCGTACACCATCCAGGGAATAAACAGCAGGAAGGCGATGCCGAGGATGCCGAACAGCAACGCAGACTGCGGGTTTGCGGGATCGGGCTTTCCCGCGAAAGCGCCGGGAACCGCGGCGATGACCACTCCGCATAGGATGGCGACCGCGATCAGCGGCGCCCAGATAATAAAGCCGGTGATGGTCATCAGCCACAGGTAGCGGCCCAGCCGGGGCATGATGCTCTTGTAAGCGCCGCGAATGGTGGCAGGTTCGCCCATATGCACCCAAGCTACTGCGCGGTTGATGGCGGCCACGGAGGCCCCGGCGATCACGAACAGAATCAGCGCCTTGAACAAGGAACCGAATCCGGAGAGCACCATAAGCCACCCCTTGGCGTGCAATGCAGTCAGCCATGAGGTCAGGCCAATCTCCAGCAGGTTCAGCATCAGAGCCATGCCGGCATACACGGCGAATATCCCGGCAAACAGCAGAAAGTTTTCGCGGTAAAGCTGGGCGGTGCGGTCGAGAATTTCACCCAGGGTAAGAGGGCGGAGGTTGACTTCCATGTTGGGTTCCTCAAAATTCAGTTGAGAATGCTTGCCGGGATGCTAGCACAGGAGGAAGGCGATCCGCCGTGCGCAGCCGGATTTTCCTGTGCGGAAGCAGAAGGGACTAGACGTTGATTCCCAATAGAGTGCCTGCCTTGACGGCGGACGCGGTAACATTGCGTCAAGTCCGGATTACAAACAAACAGAATCGCCGCGCCCTTCCTGTAAACTGGACTCCCGCGATGGAAGACGCCAGTACGCCGGTCAACGATCTCGCCAAGGCCTGTGCCCACTCCGCAGACGCAGCGGAATGGGAGCAGCTTCTGCGCCGTTGTACGCCCCTGGCCACCCTGGTTGCGATGCGCGCCTGCCGGCTGTGGACCAATGGGTCGTCTGCGGCGATGGTGGACGATATCGTGCAGGAGGTTTTTCTCAAGTTGTGCGAGCAGGAGCGCCGCATCCTGCGCGAGTTTGAACCGCGCGGAGAGGATTCGTTCCTGGGCTTGCTGCGCATCGTGTCGGCCTCGGTGGCCAACGACTACTTCCGTCGGCTGCAATCGGCCAAGCGGGGCGGCAAAGTGCTGACCATGCCGCTGCTCGAAGATGCGGCGGCCTTGCCTGGCGGGAGCAACCACGAGGTCGCCAATATGGAGCGATCGGTGCTGCTGGCGCAACTGGACCGGAGGCTGCGCTCGGCGCCGGAAGCGGTGGGAGACCGCGACCGCGCTCTTTTCTGGCTTTATTACCGGCATGGGTTTACGGCCGAAGAGATTGCCCGGCTGGCGGCCGCTGGGCTGACGGCGAAAGGCGTGGAGAGCGCGGTCCGCAGGGTGGCCTTGTGGCTTCGCGCGGAGGTTCGGGGCGGAAGGGCGGAAGCCCAGGCGGAATCCGGCTAGGGCTGGTTAACAGGCCCTGAAGAAAGAAACTGCTTTTTGAAAATGAATGTTGTCCGCAATTCCGGTAAACAGAGTACAAACATGAATCAAGGCCAGAACCCGGAAGGCCCAGCGAACGGTGCTGAGAACGTGCTGTCCCGTGCGCTTGACGAGCTGATCGAAAGGCGAAACACCTCCGCCGAGGCTCTGCCTGAGGATCGCGGGAGCATTCCGCCGGCAAGTGTTCCGGGAAGTTGTCCTGAGCCGGGCAAATGGCTCCGCCTGCTCAGTGGAGAAGCTCGCCGGACGGAATTGGATGCGCTGCTGGCCCATGCGGCCAGTTGTTCCAGCTGCGCCGGCCGGCTGCGCATGTTGACGGCGGATGCGTTGCCGGAAGAAGCCGCCGAGGTTGACAAGCTGGCTTCGCCTTCCCGCGATTGGCAGCGCGCGTTGGCCGTTCAACTTGCCCGCACTCCCCATCGGGCTGCCGGCAGGAGAGCGCCGCGGCTCTACCTGTGGGCCGGAGCAGGGATGGCGGCGTCGCTGCTCGCCGCCTCCGTGGTCCTGCTGTGGTGGCAGCACGCCAATACCCCCGAGAGGCTGCTGGCTGAGGCATATACCCACTCCCGCATCTTCGATCTGCGCATGCCCGGCGCGGGCTTTGCCGAGGTTACTCCGGAGAAGCACCTGCGCGGCAGCGCCACAGGGCACGAATCGTCCCGGCTGCTGGATGCGCGCGCCCGCATTGAACAGCACCTGGAAACCGCGCCTCAGGACCCGCACTGGCTCGAACTCGAAGCTCGGGCGGACGTGCTGGAAGAAAAGTTCGATCCGGCCATCGACATTCTCGACCGCCTGCTGGCCGCCGGTCCGGTGACCTCCGCCTTGCTTGTGGACGACGCGGCGGCGTACTTCCAGCGCGGAATGGCCACGGGGAGCGAAAACGATCGCTCGACGGCTCTGGAATATCTGCGCCATGCCGACGAGCTGGCCCCCGGCGACACCCTGGTCCTGTTCAATGAAGCCGTCGTCATGGAGGATCGCGGCCAGGTGATGAACGCGGTGGAGACCTGGAACCGGTATCTGCACTTCGAGCGCGATCCCCGCTGGCAGGCGGAGGCGCGTGGACGCTTGCAGGCCCTGGAGCAGAAGCTGAACCAGTTGAAGACCCACCAGAGCCGCATGGAAGAGCACCTTCGCACCCCCCAGGCGATGCGGGCGCTGGCGGCCGATTCCGGCGCTCTGGCGGCTATCGACGAGGAGCTATCTAGCACCCTCCTGCCCCGCCTGCTCAACGCCGCCTTCCCCATGCCGGTGGACCGCTCCCGGGGTTCCCCGTGCCAGGAGGACTGCCAGGCCGCCCGTATCCTCCTGCACGCTCTCGCCGCCTCTCTCGAACGAAATCATGAAGACCTCTGGCTTACCCAGTTCCTTCCCTCCGATTCCGCTCCCATCGATCTGAATTTCAACCTGGCCGCCCGTACCCTCGCGCAGGCAATCGAGGCGGACGTTCATGGCGATTACCCTTCCGCGGCGCAGCAGGCCTTGAAAGCCAGCCAACTGTTTCAAAGGCTGGGCAACGCGCCGGGAGAAGATCGGGCCGGGATCGAGCGGTCCTATGCGCTGCTGCGCTCATCCGATCTCCCCGGATGCTACCGCGCCGCGCATCCGCTGCTGGGCCGGGACCCGCAATTTGCATGGATTCAGATCCAGGGCCTGACCCAAGACACTCTTTGCGATCCAGCTCCAGGAACAGCCTCGGAGAACAATCCGGCCTTTTTGCGGGCGGTAAGCCTGGCGCATGAGCGCCACTACACCCTGCTCGAACTGCGGGCCAGAAACCTGCTGGGGTCGCCGGCCGTTGACACCGGGGACACCGAAACGGCGTGGCGGGTTTATCTCGCCACGGTTCGCCAGTTCTATACCGGCGACTATCCTGCCTTGCGGCTCTATGCCACCTTGTCCGGGCTGGAGCAGGTGGAGGCAGCCACTCCGCGAATCAGGCATACCCTTCTGCTGCAACGCGAGGTGGTGGGGGTCCTGGCGCTGACTCCGGCCCGCCAACTGATTCCAACCGAGCGGTTCAAGCTGGCTTCGGTTGCGATTCGCGCCGGGGACATTGACGAGGCGCAGGACCAGATGCGCGTGGCGCAGGGGGAGTTGAAGGCCAACGGCGGGGGAACCTCCGTTCAGGGATTGCTGGCGGAGAATGAGATGGCCATGGCCGGGTTTTATCTGGAACGTATGGACCTGGCCGCTGCGGCAAAGATGCTGGATACAGCCCAGGAGCACATCGCCGGCGAGCGGAATGCCTATCATCGCAGGGACTACGCGGTGGCGCGCGGGCAACTGGAACTGGCCAAGGGCCATGCGGAGACGGCGGAGTCGCTGTTGCGGGAGGCCTTGCTGGAAGAGGAGCGCCTGACAGGCAAGGGCGGCGCGGAGAGCATCGTGCTTGCCCAGCAGGACAGGGAACTCTATGCCGTCCTGGCTGGAGTCTGGCTGGCGCAGGGCCGGCCTGGGGACCAGGTTCTGGCCCTTTGGGAGAGATACCGGCTGCGGATTCTGGGCATTGCCGTGCCCGTCTGCCCGGACCAGGGACTGGATTGCCTGAAACCCAGGCTCATCGAAGGGCTGGGGCTGCTGGATCGGGGTAAGTTGCTGGGGCAGATCGTCCTGCTCGACCGGGTGCTGCTCTACCGTGCCAGCGCCCAGGGCGTGGTCTGGACTCAGGTCCCCGTCCGCAGGGAGGAAGTGCTGGCTGCGGTTGCCCCGCTGGAACTCGCGGTCAGTTCGCCGGCAACCCCAATCGAGGTCGTGGACAAGGCGGCGCGGCGCGTGGGCGGCATCCTGCTTGGCCAGCTCGAAAAGCTCGATGGCCCGGATGCCGCAAACGGAGAGCTGTTGCTCGAGCCCGACCCGCTGCTCGGCAATCTGCCCTGGCCCTCGGTTGAAACCGCCGCGGGCCCGCTCGGATTGCGCTTCAACCTCGAGGAGTCGCCGTCTCTGCTGCTTCAGCCTCGCGCCGATGGCCGTGGTCTGGGGAAAAGTCCGCTGGCCAAGCCCCTCATCGTGGGAGCTTCGATCGCCTCGGGAGAAAACGAATTCCTGCCGGAAGTGCTGAACGAGGCCAGGGCCGTAGCGCGCTTCGACACGGATGCGAATCTCCTTCTGGCAGGCCAGGCAACCGAGCCGGAGGTGGCCAGCCGCCTGGCGACGGCCTCGGCGATACATTTTGCCGGCCATGCGGTCCAGCAGGACAGCGGCACGCGGTTACTGCTGGCCCCGGCTAAGGCGGGTTTCTCGGGGGCCGGCCCGATTGGAGCGGACAAGCCCTACCTGGACAGCGCCCTGTTGCGCAAGCATCCGCCGCGTGAGGCCCGGCTGGCCGTCTTCTCAGCCTGCTCCACGGGAAAAAGGGAAGAAGGATGGAAACACGGCATGGACGACATCGTGGACACGCTGGCTTCGCTCGGTGTGCCCGACGTAGTGGCCACCCGCTGGCAAATCGACTCCGAGTCCGCGGTTCCCATGATGGACGCCCTCTACGGCGGCCTGGCAAAGGGGCTTACCGTTCCCCAGGCTCTGACCGGTGCGCGGCAAACACTTAGCCGCGATCCGCATTATCGACATCCCTACTACTGGGCGGCGTATTATGCCTCCGGCTTTGGAAAGTCGGACTTGCGAAGTGTCTTTCACGGCGGCAAATAATGGGTTGCTCCCGCGGCCCGGACGCCCCAGAGCCCGCCCTGAGCGAAGCCGAAGGGTCTCGGTTTTGAGATCCGGGAAACCACTGCCCTCAGGCGAACCTTTCCAGGCTGAATCCGAGCCGGTAGGTCTCTCCATGCGCCAGCAGTTCCTCCCAGGTGACCTCGCGACGCCGGTAGCCGGCCATGCGGCCCAGCATGCAACTGAGAGCGGTCTCGACGCCGGCGGCAATCTGGTTATGAGAATTGCCGGAGACAATGCTGTCGATGAAGGCGCGCTCCTTCTCCCGGTCGGCAAAAGCCAGATTGTCGCTGAATGCGCCGTTGGCCGCGAACTTGCCGGAGCCGGGAGCGGTCCCAAGAGTCGTTGCAGCCGAATCCTGCCAGGCCCAGGCCTGCGCGCCGGTGATCTGGACCGGCCCTGCATAGGGAGCGGTTGCCGATCCGCTGGCGCCAAACAGCCGCAAGCCGGCATCGAAGACGCCATCGACGCCAAACTGCGTGGACGAGAAGGAGAAATGGACGTCGCCAGGATAGGTGAAGTCGACCTGGTAGTTGTCCCAGCAGTCGCCGTAGTGGGTGAGGATGTTGCGCCCTCCGGTCGCGGTGGCTTTCAGCGGACGCGCGCCGAGCAGCCAGTTCGCGAGATCGACGATGTGGATGTTCTGCTCGACCAGGATGTCGCCGGAGAGGGCGCGATCCCAGAGCCAGTTGCGCAGCCGGTACTCGTCGGGGGATGCGCCGGGGCGGGTCTTTTCCGCCGACGCCGGGGCATAATAGATGCCCGATGCTACGGCGATCTTGCCCAGCGCGCCGGCCTTGATTCTCTCCGCAACAGCGGCGATGGGCGGGGCGCTTCGGCATTGGAATCCGACATCGACGCTTTGTGTGGGCTTGACGCGCGCTGCGATTTCGAGGGCCCGCTTTGCCTGGCGAACGTCGATGCCGACGGGCTTCTCGCAGTAGACGTGCTTGCCTGACGCGACCGCCGCTTCCAGATGCTGCACATGGAAGAAGGGCGGTGTGGAGATTTGGATCAGGTCAACGTCGGGCGATGCGGCGAGCTGTTCGAAGGCGCGGGGTCCGCGAAAGAGGAGCTTGGGATCGATGGGCGCGCGGCCGAGGCCGGCGTTGAGCTGGTCGAAATGGGTGCAGCCGGCGGCGAGCTGATCGGCAAACAGATCGGCAAGCGCCACGACCTGGGCTGTGGTGTTCTTCGAGAAGGAATCCGCTACCGAAGTGCCGCGGTTGCCGCATCCCAGCAAGCCGAGCCGCACCGCGGTGTTGGCCTGGTAGCCGAAGACAGTGCGCGGCTTGAGCAGAAGCAGGCTGCTGGCGGCTGCGGCGGTGGAAACAAAATGGCGTCGGTTCATGGGGCCTAGTTTCCTTTTGTCGAAAGTCTACTCCGTCGGGAGCCTTCGATTGCGGACCAGAGGTTCATGCTCTCAATGCAGAGAAGTGAACCCGCGAAGTTGTTCGACAAGAGATTGAGCCTCTTCCACAGTCTTCAGTCTTATCCAGCAAGGGTCATTCCTTCCCATGTGTATGCTTGCAGTGGGTTGCGTTCTCAGCACCGCACGTACGTCATTCTCCGAACGGCCTGTAACCTCTGCAATACTGGGGGCCGGAATCCAAACATCAAGCTGGCCGCGCGGCGTGTTGGCCTTAGCGGCAACGTTCACTCCAAAGACCATTCGATCCTGACCTGCCCTGCTTCTGCCCCAGTATCGGAAAGATCCGCCAAATGTAGATACAGCTTCCTCGAACCACAATGCACCCACAGCGCGGCAACTCTCGACAAGAGGTTTATTCCCGCGCTCGGTTGCCATTTTGACCAAGTCGTCGACTTTTGGCTGTCTATTAGAGCTTGGAGGCTGGGTAACGGATTCGGTTACAAGCATGGCCCGTGCCAGAATCTCCTTTCCGCTGCTCAGACGGGCGTATTGGAAGAAGATTGCATTAATCTCAACGCCGAACTGTTCCGACAGGTAGGTAATGATGCGTTCGGCGGAAGCGTCGAGGCGGGAAGCGACCAACAGAATTCTGTGCTTCTGGCATGACAGCTCTGGAAACTCCTCCGCATCGAAGTATTCGCAGAATTTTTCTTTCAGCGGTCGATTTAGATGCTGTTCTGCCCACTCCTCAATCTGCACTGCGTCTGCGGAATGTAACCAAGAAGCATAGTCGAGTGCCTGCGCGACGGCTTCCCTCGGAGCACTGTCACGCTTCAGTTCGATAATGATAAGCGTCCCATTTTGGTCAATGCCCAAGAGGTCTAGTCGGCCGACGCCTGGAATGGTCTTCTGGCGAGCAATGACCAATACCCGGTCGCCTAAAATACTTGCGTCGCCCTCCGCCACCCACTTTTCTAGTTGCGCCTCAAGACGATTGTTAGCGAGCGAGTCATCAGCCACTGGTTGAAGGGTTTCTTCGACAATTTCCCAAATCTTGACAGCGGTTGGCATTTGAACCTCAGAGGATCGATCTCGGGTTTCATTCCTTGAACGGCACTTCTACTTCCAAATAGCTCCCAGGTTGCGCCGCGTTCACCGCTGCAAGGATGTTTTCCGCGACCAGTTTCACCATGGGCCATTGCGAATGCTCAAGCACCACGAGCGCGATTCTGCGAGCCGTCAAATTCTGTTGGTGGCGGATGTTCTTGTCCGTGGTCACCATGACCTCGAATCCGGCCTGCTCGGCAGCGTCGATCAAGTCGCCGTTTGCGAGTTCTTCCCAGCCGCGCGCCCGCGCTTCCTCAACGGAGTGGCCGGTAAGGAAACTGGCAAGGCCTCGGGGCGTCCCGTTGTCGAAAAGGATCAGCATCCCAGCCTTGGTCTACGCGTAGGTGGGGGACTTATCGAGCGAGCGCGCGACAAACGCCATGAGGCTGTCGAGTTGCTCGCGGGTCACAGGAAACTGTTCGATCACTTCTTCAATGCTCATGCCGGCTTCGAGGTTTTCAAACAGAACCTTTACCGGAGTTCGTGTTCCCCGCAGTACCCACGCGCCGCTGACTTTGCCGGGGATGCTTTCGACGGCGGGGCATTGCGACCAATCCAGAGTTGCCATGTGTTTGCCCTCCCCTTCATCGTAACCCTTTTTCCGACGGCTGGGTCAAAGCGTCGCGCAGAAAACGACCCCTCTCAGGCCAGCACTTCGCGGAGGATTTTTTCGAGGTAGAGTTTTTCCTGGCGCACGTCTTCGATCTGCTGGGGACCGCGGGTTTCGCGCTCGATGGTGATGGCCCCCGTGTAGCCGAGGCGATGCAGCTTTGCGAAGACCTGTTTGAAGTCAACCAAACCCTGACCAATCAAGACCTCTTCGCCGAGTTGGCTGGGGTCGGTGGGCCAGCGGCCGTCCTTGGCGTGAACGCTGCGCACGTGCGGGCCGAGGATATCGACGGCATCGACGGGGTTGGCCTTGCCGTAGAGAATGAGGTTGGCGGTGTCGAGGCCGACGGCAAGATTGGGCATGGCCACGTCGCGGATCATGCGGGACATGGTGGTCGGGGTCTCCTGCCCGGTCTCCATCAGGAAGTACTGCCCGTTGGCCTGGCAGTGCTGGGCTACTGCGCGGATGGCTCCGACGGCGCCGGGATAGAGAGGATCGGCAGGATCCTCGGGAATGAAGCCGCAATGGGTCTGGACCTGGGGAATGCCGAGCAGTTTGGCAAAGTCGGAGACCTGGCGCAAGGCGTCGATGCGGGCCGCGCGGGTCTTTGGCGGAACGAGGCCGATGGTGGAGGGGCCACGGGTGAAGTTCCATTTCAGAGGCGGCGGGCCAACGACTTCGACCGTAGTGGCGATCAGCGAGTACCTTGCCAGCAGATCGCGGAACTGGGCCGCCAACTCCGGCGTGAAGCCGCCGATGTAGCCGTCGAGCGAAAGAAAGCAGTTAGAGAAGCCGAGATCGCGAACGCGGCGGAAGGTTGCTTCCGGCGCGCCGAAGGGGCTGACGATCAGGCCCAGCGCCATCGGCTTGAGCGGAGCGGGGGCATCGGCGGCAGGTGCCGCGGCGGAGTGAAGCGCATCCGCGAGGAGGACGGCGGATGCTGCGCCCAGAAACGTTCTCCGGTCCATCGAAGGGGAGTGTCCTTTCTTCCGGGAACCTTTGCTTGGAATCTTGCTCTCTTGAGGGATTCCCCTCGCCGCGCTTCGGGTGAACGGTCCGCGCAAGCCACTGAACTTGACCTCCGGCCCTGCGCGCCCGGCTACTCCAACCTCTGAGTCTCGGTTCCCTCGGGAATATTATTGATCTGGAACTGGTCGTCCTTCAACTCCATGTTTTCCGTCACCTTCTCGACCGTCAATACGATCTGGTACTCCTCGAGCGGCCGCTTGATGGTCATGATCGAAGGGTAAGGACCGGAGCCGAAATCCTGGTAGGCCGCATAAAGGACCTGGGTTTCCAGGTTCCCTTCGCTGTCGTAGATGTCTTGCTGATAAGGCTCGAGATCGTCGCGATGAAAATACACCCGGCGCACCGGCGTCTTCTCCGGGCTGCCCGGCTTAGGGCGCATCACGCTCAGAATGTACTCCGGCACGGAGAACAGGTGCTTTCTCGCCGCGTCCTCCACGGTAAAGGTATCCGTGGTCACCATGTACTCGTCGTTCGGCTCCAGGCCGCGCACCACCATGGCGTCGAGAAAGAACCCCGGGCGCATGTTCTCAATCTGGCTGGCGGACTTCTTCTTGAGCGAGTTGGAGCCCTTAACGGCTTTGTTCTTCGACGGGATGTACAGCGTGAAGTCTTTTCCGTCGCTGACCATGTCGAACATGCGGGTGCCGATCACCGGCACGCGCCCATACACCCGCAGCATCTCCGGCTTGCGCATCAGAATGATTCCGCGGATGGTGGTGTAGTCCTTGGCCAGGCCTTCCTTGCTCTTCAGCACGCTGGCCTGGATATCGACGGTGGCGTTCAGGCTGTTGAGCGCGGCCCAGCGCTGGTCGAGCTGCCTCACCAACTGTTCCGGCGTCACCGTCTGGATAGTCGACGGCGCTTTGGGTATCGGCAGCTTGCGCGTGGTGGGAAAAAGGGAGCAACCCGAAAGCAGGAGCAGCGGAAGAGCCAAGGCTGCGGCGGATACGGGTCGAAGAAGAGCGTTCACCGGCCACCCGCCTTCTTCACGGCGTGACGGTAGCCGGCCACGTTGCGGTTGTGCTCGTCGAGGGTGCTCGAAAACAGCGAACGTCCCTGGGCATTGGCTCCTGCAGCTACAAAGTAGAGGTAATCGGTCTTGGCGGGTTCCATGGCCGCGCGTAGCGACCTGGCGCCGGGGTTGTCCACGGGGCCGGGAGGCAGCCCGGGGTGCAGATACGTGTTCCAGGGAGTATTGCGCTTGAGGTCGCTCTGGTAGATCGCGCCCCGCCAGCGGCCTTCCAGTTCCAGGCCGTAGATCACGGAGGGGTCGGTCATGAGCGGCATCTTCTTCCCCAGCCGGTTGAAGAAGACGCTGGCCACCAGCGGCCGCTCCGCATCCACCGCCGTCTCCCGCTCCACCAGTGAGGCCAGGGTGACCACCGTATGCACATTCTCCTTCAATCCCAGTTGCGCGGCCACCGTCCGGAAGCGCCGCACCATCAGATTCACGATCTGCGCCGGCGTTGCCTTGCGGGCCAGATAGTAGGTATCGGGAAACAGGTAGCCCTCCAGGCTCCGCGCTTTGGGGTCCAGATCGGCCACCAATCCCGCCTGCGTTACGGCCGCGTCCAGAAAGCCTTGCCGGACGCCAAATCCCGCCTGTTCCAGCCGCGCGGCGATCTCAAAGATGCTGGCCCCCTCCGGAATGGTGACCGCCTTGGTAAAGACATCGCCTCGGACGATCCGCCGATAGACCTCGCCGAGCGGGGCCGGGTGATCGAACCGGTACTCGCCGGCTTTGAGAGCTCCTGGTTTCACCCAGCGCAGCAGATCGAAGGCAAACCGGCTCCGCACCACTCCTGCCGCTTCCAGTTGCTGGCCGATCCGCGCCGTCGAAGAGCCCGGCGCAATCTCGACAAAGGTCTCCGTCTCCGGCCCGAAGGGCGCAAGAAACAGCCAGGCCGCCGCGCCGGCAGCCAAGAGCAGAGCAAGGAAAAACACCAGCAGGACCGCCGCCGCGCTGGAACCTCTCTTCTTTCTGCTGCTTTTTCGTTTGCGGCGTACTGCCATTCAGTCGCGGCCGGCCCTTCCTATATTCAGGACGTGCAAAATCTCTGTGAAGATTCTTGCTCCTTTCGATTGTAACGGGTGGCGCGACTCCTGAGCACGGCATCCTCAGGGTTGGCCAATGCGATGCCAAGGAACGGAATAGCGGCCTTCCTGGGCGAAGAAAGCCAAGAATAGGCCGGACTCGAAGCAAAAGGTAAGGCCCTGGTAACTTCGGCGTCTCCTTCTCTCTCTTCCCACTTGGTTTTCCCGCGCTTTTGACCCGGCGGCCGCTGTAGACTTGGGCTAAGCCATGATCCTCAGCCTGCCCGAGTTCATTCGACGCTGGAAAGACAGCGAGCTGACCGAGCGCGCAGGTTCGCAGTCGCATTTCATCGAATTGTGCGAGATACTCGCCGAACCGCATCCGGCCTCCGCCGACCCCAAAGGCGACAACTACTGCTTCGACAGGCACGTCAACAAGACCGGCGGCGACGACAAGGGCTTTGCGGACGTCTGGAAGCGCGGCTTCTTCGGCTGGGAGTACAAAGGCAAGCACAAAAACCTCAAGGCCGCCTACCAGCAACTCTTCAATTACAGCGCCGACCTGGACAATCCGCCTCTGCTGGTCGTATGCGATTTTGAGCATTTCGAGGTTCACACCAACTTTACCAACACTCCGCCGCTGGTCTACAAGTTCACGCTGGACGACCTGATGCTGGCCGCGCCCATCCCCGGCTCGGACCTCTCCGCTCTCGACATTCTCCGCGCCGTCTTTTCAGATCCAGACAAGCTCAAGCCCGGAGCCCTGGAAGTTCGCGTTACGGTCAGGGCGGCGGAGGAATTCACCAAACTGATTCCGAACCTGCGCAAGCCCCAAACCGATAACGAGGCGCTGGCCCGCTTCATCATGCGGCTGCTCTTCTGCCTCTTCGCCGACAGCGTCGGCCTGCTGCCGGACAATGCCTTCCGCAAGATGATCGAGGCGGATCGCCAGGAGCCGCGAAGATTCGTTCGCAAGCTCAAGAATCTTTTCCGGGCCATGGCGGTTGGAGACGACAGCTTCGGTCTGATCGCCATCCACCATTTCAACGGCGGCCTCTTCCGCGAGGAGGACACAACCGTCTTCGATCTGACTCCCGAGGATATGGGGATTCTCCGCAACGCCTCTCAGTTGGATTGGGGGCGCGTGGAGCCGGCCATCTTCGGCACCCTCTTCGAGCGCGTCCTCGACGAAGGCAAGCGCGCCCAGCTTGGCGCTCACTACACCGGCCGCGAAGATATCCTGTTGATCCTGGAGCCGGTGGTCATGGCTCCGCTGCGGCGTCGTTGGGAGCAGGTCAAGGCCGGTGCCGAAGAGATCGTCGCGGCCATGGAGACGGCCAGCGGCGCCACTCGCGCCAAGCTGCGCCTTCAACTCGAAGATAAAGTGCTTGGCTGGATGGAGGAGCTTGCCCTCATCCGCATTCTCGATCCCGCCTGCGGCAGCGGAAACTTCCTCTACCTCTCGTTGCGCCTGCTTCTCGACCTGTGGAAAGAGGCCTGGGTTTTTGCCGCCGATTGCCACCTGCCCACCTACCTGCCCTGCAAAGTCGGCCCATCGCAGCTTTACGGCATTGAGACCAACATCTACGCCCATGAGCTGGCCTCGGTTGTCGTCTGGATCGGCTACTTGCAGTGGCGCAAGGACAACGCCATGGGCGAGCTGGAGGAGCCGATCCTGAAAGTGCTCGACAACATCCAGCACCGCGACGCCATTCTCGAACTCGACAGGGACGGCAAGCCAAAGCTCGATGCCGATGGCAAACCCAGCGAGCCCGAGTGGCCCGAAGCGGACTTCATCGTCGGTAATCCACCGTTTCTGGGCGGGAACATGATCCGGCAGGAATTGGGCGACACATACGTGGATGCGCTCTTCCGACTTTATGAGGGCCGGGTTCCCCATTTTGCCGACCTGGTTTGCTACTGGTTTGAGAAAGCCCGCGCCGCATTGGAGGCGGAACGCGCATCCCGCGCGGGACTTCTGGCCACGCAGGGGATTCGGGGCGGCGTGAATCGTGCCGTGCTGGACAGAATTCACGATTCCGCCCACATCTTCAACGCCTGGAGCGATAACCCGTGGATTCTCGATGGCGCGGCGGTCCACGTATCCATCGTGTGCTTTGAAGACGCCGCGAACAACGGCAATAAACCGCCTATGCTCGACGGTGTTGCAGTCCATCATATTCACCCGGACCTCACCAGCGGCGTGAACACGACCGGGGCCACAGTGCTTGCTGAGAACGATCAAATCTGCTTTATGGGCCCGTCGGCCAAGGGAGACTTCGATATTGATGCGGAGACTGCGCGGCGAATGTTAACCGCCCCCCGTAACGTCAATAAGAGACCCAACTCGGACGTGGTGCGGCCCGTCGCGAGCGGCGTCGATCTAGTGCAACGCAACCGCGGGCTTTGGACCATCGACTTTGGCGTGGATATGTCGGAGGAAGCCGCCGCGAAGTACGAGTTGCCCTTCGAGTATGTGCGCCACCACGTCTTCCCGAAGCGGCAAGAAACCCAACGCCAGGAATACCGGGTGCAGTGGTGGCTTTATGGCCGTTCGAGACCGCTGATGCGGAGAGCATTAAAGGGCTTGAAGCGGTATATCGCAACGCCGGCCACATCGAAACATCGCATCTTTGTCTGGGTGAAACCGGAAGTCCTCTGCAATCAGGGAACTCTGGTCTTCGCCCGCGACGACAATTACTTCTTCGGCGTGCTGCACTCCCGCGCGCACGAGGTGTGGGCGCGGGCACAGGGCACGCAACTGCGCGAGGTCGAGAGCGGCTTTCGCTACACCCCCACCTCGACCTTCGAGACCTTCCCTTTTCCCTGGCCTCCGGGCAAAGAGCCGCAGGATTCGCCGCTTGTTGAAGCCATCGCCGAGGCCGCGCGAGAGTTGGTGCGCCAGCGCGACAACTGGCTCAACCCGCCCAACGCCGCGCCGGAAGAGCTGGCCAAACTGACCCTGACCAACCTCTATAACAAGCGCCCCCAGTGGCTGCAGAATGCCCATCGCAAGCTGGACGAGGCGGTCTTCGCCGCCTACGGCTGGCCGTTCACGCTCCCGGACGAGGAGTTGCTTCGCCGGCTGCTGGCTCTCAACCAGGCCCGCGCGAACCAGACTCCCGCCTGAGAAGAGGCATTGCTAGTGGTGTCCGCCGCACAGATGGCCGTTTATGTTTTGAAAGGGCACGACTTCAGTCGTGCCGTAAACGGCACAAAATGAGGTAGGCTTTAGCCCCTGAGGGAAGTCTTTCCTACCAATTCAGCCCATTTCCCGACCTCGGTAAATGACCCCATTTGCGGCGGCCTACACTGAGAGCTAGGAGCTAAGAAGCTGGAAGCTGCCCCTCATCCCCGCTATCTCGGCCTCGACGTCGGCAACCGCCGCATCGGGGTGGCCGTGACCGACGAGCTCGGTCTGACGGCGCAGCCGGTGCTGACGCTGGAGCGGCGGCGAAACCTGCGGGAGGATCTGAAATCGCTGGCGCGGCTCTGCCGGAGGTTTGGGGTGGTGGGCATTGTGGTGGGGAACCCCGTGCACCTGTCGGGTGAAGCGAGTCCACAGGCCGCGAAAACCCAGGCGTTTGCCGCCGAGCTGGGCCAGTTGACCGGCCTCAAGATTCACCTGTGGGATGAGCGGCTGACCACGCACGAGGCGCACCGGATTCTGTACGAGGCGGGACGCGCCCGGCAGCAGCACCGCCGGATGGTGGATCAGGTAGCCGCTGCGCTGATCCTGCAGTCGTTCCTGGACGAAAAAGCAGCTCCTAGTCGCTAGCCCGATTTTACGGTCGGCCCTGGCTTGGGCTAGCGGCTAGAAGCTGTTCTCCGCATCGCCCCGCGTATAATGAGAAGTCAGGTTCTTTCATCTCTCGCGGATGGAGCAAGCCCGCTCGCCGCCACGGACCATGGATGCCGGATCACATAAAAAAGCAGATACTCGCCGAGATCAAGATTCTCGAGCACGAGCTCTCCCATGAGCTTCCCGCGGAGATCAAGAAGGCCGTGGCCATGGGTGATCTCTCCGAGAACGCCGAGTATCACATGGCCAAGCAGCGCCAGGATTTTGTCAATGCGCGGCTGGGCCAATTGAAGCGGCGGATGGCCGAGCTTTCGCTGGTGAATCTGGCCAACATTCCCAGGGACAGGGCCGGTTTCGGTTCCACGGTGGTGGTCTTCGACTCGACCAAGGACGAGGAAATAGTCTACCGCCTGGTGACCAGCGAGGAGTCCGACGTATCCAAGGGCCTGATCTCGACGACTTCGCCCATCGGGCGCGGCTTGGTGGGCAAGCGCGTGGGCGAGATCGCCGCCATTGTGACTCCCAACGGGAAACGCGAACTCGAGGTCCTGAAGTTAACTACCATTCACGATGAAGCCGGCGAAGACGAGGAAGAGGACGGAATCACCGCCCCAGCAACGGAGCAGTAGCAAGGAAGAAAAGCAATGACCTGGACCAGCGCTTTCGGCCGCGGCTGCGGCTGGCTTCTCGATCGCATCGTGCACGGCCTGGTGCTTACCCGCATCTCTCCGAACGCGCTGACCTTTGTCGGGCTGGTCATCAATATCGTGGCCGCCATTCTGTTTGGCCATGCCAACGCCGCCAACTCGGGCATCATGTTTTTCTATGCCGGCCTGGTGATCATCGCGGCGGGCATCTTCGACATGGTGGACGGACGGGTGGCCCGGCGCAACAACCAGGTCACTGTCTTCGGCTCCTTCTTCGACTCGGTCATCGACCGCTACTCCGACGTGGTGCTGTTCTTCGGCTTGCTGGTCTACTACGGGCGCATCGATAGGTTCCGCTACGTGGTTCTGACGGCTTTTGTGATGGTCACCTCGCTGATGGTCAGCTATACGCGCGCCCGCGCCGAGGCGCTGATCGGCCAGTGCAAGGTCGGCTTCATGGAGCGGCCGGAGCGCATTGTGCTGGTGATTCTGGGCGCGCTGTTCAACCGCTGGGGCGTGATGGCGCCGGTGCTGTGGTTACTGGCCGCGCTTTCCACCGTCACCGTGGCCCACCGCATCGTCTACACCTACTCGAAGACCAAACACCTGGCGCCGCTGAGCTGAGGGGCCGGTCCAAGGCTCTAGCAGGAGACCATCACCGCGGAGCAGCCCGGTTTGACGGGCTTCCACTGCACCAGAAACCGGGTGACGGCGGAGGACTCCATGCTGCGCATGGGTGCAAACTGGCCTGTTTTCTGGCTATAGAGCAACCTACCTTTGTCGCTGAGGACGGCCAGGGTGGGCACACCCCGCTGAAGCGGAATCTGGTATTTCTCGGCGATGTCCAGGTTGGCGTCCATCATTCCGATGTTCACGGGGACCAACACGAAGTTGGCTTCGAGAATCGGCCGGTTGGCGGGGTCGTGGAAGTAGATGTCCAGAACCTGGCAGTCGCCGCACCAGTTCCCGCCAAAGTCCAGCAGAACGCGCTTGTGGGTGGCGGCGACGGTCTTGAGGGCGGCGGCGATGTCGGCCTTCGCCTGCGCGGGATCGGGATAAATGTCGCGGCCGGCGGGGCGGGCGCTGCCTGCGGCCAGAGAAAGCATGGCGGCCAGGGCGAGGAGCTTGACGGTCTTCAAAGGGGGACCTCCGCAACGAAGGGCCTGCTAACACTCATGGGACGCCATCCGCCCCATGAGTGCTAACAGCCCCTTACCCAGTCTGCCATAAGCCAGCAACGAGATTCCATTTCCAGGTATAGGCGACCGGGCTGGAGCGTTTACTCTGGAGTGTGGCAAGCGAACTGCGCAAGCGTCTGGAGTCGGCGGCCTATCCTGATTTGGGTGCGATGATGGAGGGCTACGCGCAGGCAGCGGCAGAGCTCGGTCAGCGCGAGTTCCGGCAGAAGCTCGACTTCACCACGGGGTCCATCGACGGTCTGGACGAGATTCTGGTGGTGGTGGGCGAGAGCCCCGAACTCGACCTGGACTTCGAGGTGCGGCTGTGGGGCAGCTACCTGGGCGAGGTGCTGCGGCGCCGCTACGCAGGCACCTGGGAGATGACCCCGTATCCGGGCGCCGCGGTGGCGGTTCCGGCGGTGGAAGTGCGCGGCTCGCGGCTGTTTCCGCTGATGAAGGTCTACCGGCGGCTCACGGTGGGCGAAGAGGACGATCTGCGCGCCTTCTACACCATGGTGATCGAGCGGCTGGGCAAGCCGGCGCAAGTGAATTGAGGCTGGCTCTCGAGATCCAGCGGGGCCGACCGGATGGTTTCCAGGCAGGGCCCTGCGCGGGCTTACGGCTTTGTGCGACAATTACGTTTGATGAGGCCGTGCCGGCCGAGCCCGGCGCGCGGAGGATGAGATTATGGGCGATCTACTTCAACCTTGGCACCTAGTGGTGCTGGGCGTGGTTGCATTTCTGCTGTTCGGCGCCAAGCGGCTGCCGGAACTGGGCAAGGGATTGGGCGAGGGCCTGAAGGGCTTCAAGGAAGGCATCAAGGGAGTGACCGACCCTACTCCCCCTGCGCCGACCGTGCAGCAGAGTGCCGCTCCCCCGCCTCCGGCTTCGACGCCGGTCGAGCCCCAAATCGTACGCAAAGGCTGAGTGCAAGGGTTCAGGTTCGCTCCTTAACCTGACCCCTCTACATCGTCCATGCCGCGACCGTTGATTCCAAAGGTGCGAAGGGCCTGTGTGAATGCACAGGCTCTTCATGCGTTCGGGCATGCGAAGACCGAGTCCCTACAGACTCAGCAGCGCCACGGCAGCCAAGGCCAGCGCCATTCCGGCCATCTGGCGGCGGGTGGGCCGCTCGCGCAAGACCAGCGCGGCCAGCAGGATGGTGCCTGCCGGATAGAGCGAGCAGATTAGGGCCGCAGCATCCAGTCGTCCAAAGCGGGTGGCTTCCAGATAGAACAGATTCCCGACGGTATCCAAGACCCCGGCAACGATGCCGGTGAGCCAGAAGCCTCGCCATGGGCCCTGCGGCGGCCTCACCGCGAGAACCAAGAGCATGGCCAGGCTGCCGGCGGCGCGAGCCGAGGTCATGGTCCATAAAACGCCGCCGCTCCCCGCCATTTTGAAGAGAATCAACTGCGCGCCAAAGCCGATTCCCGCCAGAGCGCCCAGCAGCAGCGGTGTTCTCCCACCCTTTTTCCGAAAGACCCGAAAGGGATGGGCCACGGCGGCTGCCTTGGCTTCAGGGTCATTCGCGGCGGGGACATGGGTAATGAGCCAGATGGCGCCTAGGCCGATCGCCAGTCCCGCGGCGGCCGGCCGTGCGGGCAGACCGTAGTGAAAGATAGAAAACAGCACAGGAACCAAAGCGGTGAGCAGGCCGGTGAGCGCGGCGGTAAGGCCCATGGCGCCCATGGCCAGGGCTCGATAGAAGATTGCCAGCGCCAGGGAGCCCTCAAAGCCGCCCACGGCGCCATAGACGAGGGAAGCGTGGCCGGGGAGTGGAATCTGGAACCCGCGGCAGAGGGCCAGCAACACGAGCAGGGAGAAGATGTGGCCGGAGGCGACCACAAGCAACGCGGGAGCACGGCGCGCGCCGATGCCTCCGACAAAGTCCGAACCGCCCCAGGTGGCGGCCGACATCAGTCCCAGTCCGGCCGCGGTTGCCGATGGATTCACAGGTTAGCAGGCCCTTAGCGCGCGTCCTGCGCCGAGGGGTAATAGCCGGTCTTGGAGATGACCTCGAGGCCGGGCCGGTCGACGCGCACATCGATCTTGCGGAATTTCCCGTCGATGAACGGCTGGTGGCTCAGATAGCCCAGCGTGTACTGGTTGCGGGCCTCCTCGGCGATCTTCGCGTAGCTCTTCTCGATGCCGTTCACGCTGCCTTCCGAATCCAGCGTGCCCCCGGTGGCGTGGGCGTAGTTGACCAGGATGTTGTCGTACATGGTGAAGGGAATGTGCAGGCGGCTGATGTAGCCCTCGCCCCAGCGGGCCGAGTCACCCACGGCGGTGCCGTACACTGCGATCTTGTTGGTCTCCAGGTAGCGCAGCACCTCGCGGTAGGTGGCCTTGCTGCCGTACTCCTTGCCGTCGCTGATGACGTAAATAATGCGGCGGCGGCCCTTGGGGCGGCTCGCCAATTCCTTGGCGGCGGCCAGAATGGCGTCGTTGAGAGTGTGAATCTCCTTGGGGATGTTCATGAACGGACCGCCGCCCACAGACCGTCCGGGCTGGATGTTGGGGTCGACGCAGGCGCCGTTCTCGCGGATGTTGCAACCGGCCAGCGGACCGCTATTGACCGGAACGATGGCTTCGGTGCCGGTCTCCTTGGTGAGGGCCAGCACGGCGGGCAGACGGGTGCTCTGTGCGCCGGTAAAGCCGGTGCGCTCCTGCGAGCCGTTGCTGTAAGAGAATACGGCCACTTCATCGTAGGGCGTGAGTGCGCCCTGGATGGCGCCCAGCGAGTTGTTGACTTTGGCCATCACGTCGGAAGTCAGGCTCTGGTCGATCACAAAGGCCACGGAAAGCGGGGCCGCGTCCACGGTGAACAATTTGAGCGGCTCACGGGTATCGTTCTCGTAGACCTTGAAGTCGCGGAAGGTGAGGCCGGCGACCAGATGTCCCTTCGAATCCTTGACGGTGACCGGAACTTCGACGAAATTTACGTTGACGATCAACTTGGTGAGCGTCGACATGCCTGCGCCGGGCGCGGGCATCTCCGGAGGGGTGGTCTGGACGGTGTCCTTGCCCTGGCTCGAGGGCGCCTGGCTGCTTGGCTCGGGTTGCCGCTGGGCCGGCGGGTTCGAAGAGGAGTTCGGTCCGGGAACCACATCGCCCGCGCCCTTGCCGGGGGTAATCGGAGTGCCCTCCATGCCGGTCAACGGCGGGGGCGTCTGAGGCGCAGGGGCGTCGGGTACGGGGGATTGCTCCTGTTGAGCCAGCGCCGCGAGACTCAAAAAGGGGCCCAGGCTCAGAATTGCCGCCATCGCCGTTGCCGCTATACCAAGCTTCACAGGGACTCTCTCCAGGGACGAAAACAGGGCTGCACTCGTCAGAGTATCAGACGCGCCGGCGCGGCGCTGGTTGGCCCGCCAGCCTGGAAACGGTTGAGGTATGCTTTCTTCGAGGTTGCAAATCCGTCTAAATGGCTAGCATGCGCCTCCGATTGGGATTTGCCGCGTTGTTGCTCGGCCTGCCGGGATTGTCCCTCCCTGGATGGGCCCAGCTTGCTCCCTCGCCGGACGCGCCGCCGGTAAGCACCGCTCCCGCCCCGGCGCCGGAAGAAGAGTCGGTTGCCACCTTCAAGCTGAATGTGAACCTGGTCGACGTGTTCTTCACGGTCAAGGACAAGCAGGGCAATCTCGTGCCCCACCTGACCAAGGACGATTGCACCGTCACGGAAGACAAGCAGCCGCAGACCCTGAAGAGCTTTGTGGCCGAGACCCAACAGCCGCTCACCCTGGGGATCCTGCTCGACACCTCGGGCAGCCAGGAGCGCGTGCTTTCGCTGGAGCAGGAGGTGGGAAGCCAGTTCCTGGCCAGGGTGCTGCGCCAAAAGGACGAGGCCTTTCTGCTCTCCTTCGACTCCAATGTGGACCTGCTCCAGGACTTTACCAACAGTGCCCGCCTCTTGACCCGCGCCATGAACAAGGCCGAGATCAACACCGCGGGCGGCAATGGAGCGGCGGGGATTCCGGGAGCGGGAGGAGGAACCGTTCCCACCATCGGAGATCCCAAGGGAACCGTGCTTTACGATGCGGTGGTGCTGGCATCCAGGGAAAAGCTGAACCAGGAGTCGGGCCGTAAGGCCATGATCCTGCTCACCGACGGCGAAGACGAGGGCAGCAAGTACAAGATCGCCGAGGCCATCGCCGCGGCGCAGAAATCGAACGTGCTGGTCTACGTGATTCTGATCGCGGATATTCAAGCCTACTGGAGCCAGGGCTTGGGCTACTACGGCTTCTCCGCCATGAAAAGGTTGACCGAGGAGACCGGCGGCCGGGTCATCAACGTGGGCAACAACGGCAAAAAGCTGGAGGCAGCCTTCCAGCAGATCGAAGACGAGTTGCGCACCCAGTATGTGGCCACCTACACCCCCAGCAATACCAAGCTGGATGGCAAATTCCGCCGCCTGGGGGTGGAGTGCCGCGGGGACGGCATGAAGGTGCAGGTGCGCAAGGGCTATTTCGCATTGGCGCCGGAGTATTAGTACCAGACCGCATGATCCAGGAATGCCGATCGTCACGGCATGGGTGCCCCAGTCCGGGGTCCCCGCGGGCGGGTCTTCGTCCGTAGTGTGGAGAGCCCGCCCTGAGGACCCGCGCGAAGTGCGAACCAAATTCAGCAAGGCGATTACAACCTACTTCCTGCCGGTTGGCGCGAAGACCGTCGACGCGTGGGTGCGTTACCTCAGGGAAGAGAAACTCTGGGGGAAAGACGATCCACTGTTTCCGGCAACGCGGGTTGCGCTTGGGGCGAAGCGCCAGTTTGAACCGTGCGGGCTGGGGCGGAGCCATTGGAAGACCACCACGCCTATTCGAACAATCTTCCGCGAGGCGTTCAAACTGGCAGGTTTGACCTACTTTAATCCTCATTCGCTGCGGCACACTTTGGCCCGCATTTCTCACAGGCAGTCTTGTTTTGCGGGTTGCTGGCGGAATAAAGACCGTGGAAAGGCCCTCTTGCCTGTGGCCTAACTGCGTTGTCGAGACGGAGTTGTGGCGCAAGTCGACGCCATCCGCCTTAAACTGCTCAAAATCGGCGCCGTGGTCCGCCTCGGCGCCCGCCGGGTCTGGCTGCAGATGAGTTCGGCCTACTCCTGGAAGGAGGTTTGCGAGCGGGCCTGGGCGGCCTTGCGCTGCCGGCAGGCCGCACACCCCCACGACAACTGCGAATCCAACCCGAGGTCGCCACGGCCTGGCCGAGCCGCGCCCGAATCGCAGGCGGAATATCTCCGCAATCAAGCCTCCGGTCAAGCCGAATCAACAGAGGGTGGCGAGCAA